>QQTW01002355.1_pt1 | contig 13668 bp, 11 predicted proteins | sample 1904831 | NCBI WGS metagenome assembly QQTW01 (sample SAMN09435610, study PRJNA476489) | Subsurface metagenome, whole genome shotgun sequencing project. | reverse complement strand
AAATTGATCAGGAAAACACTCGAAAGATCTGTAATAAAGCGACTAATGGCTGAAGTCCCTTATGGAGTTCTTCTTTCCGGAGGGTTGGACTCGAGCCTCACAGCCTCGATTGCACAGCGAATATCCGTCAGGCAACGAGCTCTCATGCAGAACCACAGCAATGGATATAAGACACCAGATTACAGTGAAAAGTTGGTTGGTATCGGTGACGACGACAGGCTATCTACTGTGACCTTCCTGCCGCAATTGCATTCGTTCTCAATTGGTTTACCAAATGCGCCTGATACCAAAGCTGCTATCGAGGTCGCCGATTTTCTAGGAACCAAGCACCATGCTTTCACATTCACCATCGATGATGGACTTGACGCGTTGTCAGATGTCATCTATCATCTGGAGTCGTACGACGTGACCACTGTTCGCGCCTCGACACCGATGTACCTGCTGAGCCGCAAAATCAAGGCTATGGGTGTGAAGATGGTGCTTAGCGGAGAAGGTAGTGACGAGATCTTCGGCGGCTACCTATACTTCCATGCCGCCCCTGACAAAGAGGAGTTCCACAAGGAGACAGTCCGCAGGGTCAAGTTTTTACACACTTCTGATTGCCTGCGGGCCAACAAATCGACCTCAGCCTGGGGTCTAGAGGCACGGGTACCATTCCTGGACAAACAATTTTTGGAAGTGGCAATGAACATTGACCCTCAAGAGAAGATGATTACCAAGGATAGGATAGAGAAGTACATCCTGCGGAAAGAAGAACTCCATAAGGGACTTCAGCCATTAGTCGCTTTATTACAGATCTTTCGAGTGTTTTCCTGATCAATTTATAGTCCAATGGCGTTGAAGGCACTCTCGTAGGATCCCACCAGGTAGGATCAAAATATCTTGTCATCGAATCTGTCTTGGAATCATACACATGGCCTGGTGGGAAGGCCATAATATCGTCACATACAGGATGCAGGCATTTCAGTTCGGAAGCAAAGTAGACAGCTCCAGGCGTTTCACTTGACCGGCCGAGGAAGAAGCTAGTGATTCCAATCGGATCTCTGGCGGCAATGGTACGATCTTGAGTCTTGTCGAACAAAACCCACGAGAACATTCCATCTAGGTGCTGAGGAGCTTCGGTGCCATATTGCATATACTATCCCAATCAGCACCCAGCACAGTAGACGCTTTTCGACATACCAGAGGTATTATGACTTCACAATCGGAGTTGGTTTTGTAGTGGTATGGCTCCTTCAGCTGTTTTCGCAGAACGCGATGATTGTATATCTCCCCATTGACCGCAAGTGCTATGCTTCCATCGTCGTTCACGAGAGGCTGGGCACCCGACCCTTAGACTGCTCAGCTACTGTTCTCATAGACTCGGTGGCATACCGTACCAATACCCACGATGCTGAGACGTTCATGTGCAAGTACTAGGATCGCAATTAAGACCACTCAACCTGAGAGATATGCTTAAACTGACTGGTTTTGTTCCCAATAAAGTTTCCACCTGATCACGCATCAATCGCAAGTCTTCCCCGGCTATTCAACCGACCGAGCTTACTCCAGTCAGGTCCACGATGTCGTACTCTGGGAGGAAGGAGTTTAGCATCCGCGTGTATCGATAGACAAGATCGTTAGCCTACGCTTTGGCCATGCGCAAAGCAGTCGGCTTGAATTTCTGCACATCGGGATGACTAGACGTTCGTAAGTAGGCGATGGACTCATAGACTGAGTAAGATACTGACTGATGACACGCAAATATCCCGCACATATTGATGGTCCTTGTCCTCAACTTGAATGATGTCAACAGAAGAGATGGAATTTTCTAAAGTTTGTTTATCACAGCACAATCAAGATTGGAGAATATTTTGTGAGTCACTATTGTGTCATTGCGATAAAGTAAAGATAAAGATAATTAAGCTTGGCTGGCCTGTTTGCAGGTCTCTATATGAGCTCTGTTTTAAGATTATTACTGCAGTAAAGAAAGTGGTATGCGGCTTTCTAGATTATATATACGATACAACGATCCGACTTCTTCTATGTGCTGTCTGTGGGTAAAAAGGAGGCACGTGTATCTGATTAACACGAGTCATGTAGAAGAAGGTTACCCCGCAATTTTCACTCGACGTAGTACAACTTGAAGGAGTTGGAATTCCGATAGGGCACGTGGCATTGTCCATGTCTAAAAGTTCCATAATGCCCAACTTCCCGATTTGACAAAGCAAGCTGGATGAAAGAAATACCTGATCTGACCTGGCTGAATTTGGGTTGATTCAGAAACAAGATCTAATCAAGAACGCCGCCCCTCCCAGCGCCACGCTCAAGTCTTGAATATTAGGATTTCCGTCTCCCATGGTTGATTCTCATAACTCTCCAGTCTCCAAGCAACATACGCTTAAGCGGGAATGCCACCTCTCCGTGATACACAATTTGCGTCACGGTGCTGGGTTCTCCTTGACAACGTTCCTAATCTTCTTTTCGTAGGCCGGCTTATCCTTTTTGAACAAGTTGTAAGCCTCGGCTTGAGCAGGAGAATCCGGGTTAGGGTCGTTAAGAAGATCTTGGATGCCGATTAATATGGACTTGATGGTGATTGCTGGCTTCCATCCTTCCTCCTCGTTTAGGATGGATAGGCAAACAGTGCCAGATGGGTAGACGTTGGGATGGAAGAGGGGGGGAACGAATCTGCCTGATAATCATTGTCAGCCTCTCGTCATGTCAAATTGCGGTAAGTGCAAACTCACACTTCGGCGGCTTTGTAGGGTATTCTGTCCATTTCATTAGCACCTTTTCCAAAAGGCGAGACATAGAGGCGCAAAACCTACCATCAGGGAATGTGACATCCAGCTTAAACAATCCGCCAGCCCATATGGTATTTTCTTTGCCCGGCACTCCACAATCCCATTTCTTGAGGTCTACCACACCAGTCTTTGAATCACGAACAGGTTTCGCATAGAAGCCGAACGGATGGTCTTTTCGCCACTGCTTTCTGCAAAACTTTATTAGCTACATTTGTCATACTGCAGAGTGCTCATTCTACCTCTCTTCCTGCAGTCGGTTTAATGTCAAAGACATCCTTCAAAGGAGAATGAAAGCGGTTAGAAGAATGGCAGTAGTTGCTTTGAATGCAGTTCAGTAATGGTTGTGGCAGCTATCTTGAAGTGCAGCTTCGAAGGCGCCCCGGATATTTCTGTTGCTGGTGGAGGTGAAGGATCGATGCAGCAAACTTGTATTGAAAGTGAAGTAGAAAGCGAAGTAGAAAGCGACGTGTAGAATTGAACCAATTAAGCTTGGGAACGAGATGTTGTCCATCGTCAAACGTCCAAGCATGCCAAGATTCGGCAATACTTTCCGATACACCACTACTACTGTACTAGTAGTATATTATCGATCTACCAACACGCCCTTTGTTATGACACAGCTCGATTCCTTCTCAGACCAGCCACGATACAAATACTGAATGATAGATTCTTCTCCGTAAAATACCTACATATTCTGGGCCATAAAATACAGGCAAAATTACGTTCAGGGAAGTGAAGTCCCTATTTCTCCCTCAATAAGGTATCAAAGTCGTAGCTTGTGCAATTGTTATGCCTCAAAGTCTGTTAATCATCGGAGCGACTGGTGTAATTGGGAAATATATCACAAAAGAGATCATCAAGGCCAAGACCTCCTTTGGACGTATTGCTATACTTACGTCAGAGAACACTATCCAGAGGAAATCTTCAGAGATAGATGACCTGAGGCGATCAGGAGCCGAGGTCGTAGTAGGCGACATCACGAAGGAGGAGGACGTTAAGAGAGCTTATCATGGTCTGTCTTGCTTCTATCTACTCGTAAAGTGTCTAATATATTCCAGACATTGATACCGTCATTTCTTGTGTTGGGCGGAATGTGATATCCCAGCAGATTCCTTTGATACAATGGACCTCAGGAACCTCAGTAACACGATTCTTCCCGAGCGAGTATGGGACAGATATTGAGTATTCTCCTAAATCTGCGTCAGAGAAACCCCATCAGCAGAAATTGAAAGTCAGAAAGCACATGTCGACCGTGACGCATCTGGATTGGACATATCTCGTCACCGGCCCTTATTCAGACCTTTATTTTTCTGAGCCTCTTCCTGGCAGGTTCGAGGCAGGAGGCTTCAGTGTCAGACAAAATAAAGCTTGTTTGCTGGGAGATGGAAAGGGCCGGGTCAGTTTCACTACTATGGCAGAGTATGACGATTTCCACGAACACCAATACGTGAAACTGACTTCCCATACAGTGTCGGGAGACTTCTTGTCGCTGCTCTGCAGCACCCTGCACAATCCCGAAACAGAGTTCTGATAGTGAACTCCTTCACCACAAGTCCGGATGACATCCTTGCCGAGTTCGAGAAGCAGACAGGTACTAAATGGGAGGTACAGTATACCAATCTTGAGAGGTTGAAAGAGATGGAGGAGCAAGCTTGGACGGATCAAGATCCCTTGGCTGCATTTTTCACCTTGAAGAGGATATGGGCGGAAGGAGGCACGCTTTATGAGCAGCGGGACAACGGACTCATAGGTGATCCGCCGATGGAGACCGTGGCAGATCAGGTCCGGCAAGCAATCGAGAAATCCTAGTCCAATAGAGCTGAGTGCACATGGACAAGTTACTGGGAGCGAGCCGCCCTGTCCTGTTATTTGAATCACTCCTTTGCTCCTAACGTCAAGGCGGCATTGCGGATCGATTCTGTTTTCGAGGCTTGTAATCAATATATTCCATCCGAAATGAACAATATCATCGTGACATAGCAACAGGCCCATAACGTCCAGGTCACGCAGGGAACATGCTTTCAGAATGAATCATCCGGCCCAACTTAGCGGCGCAGGAAAGTCCCAAATGCAGAAGAGAGAATGGCGGAATTAGGGGAGAATCGAAAAGACTTTTGGGAGATCGTGGATACTATGATAGTGGAGAAGATGACCCATATAGTATCAACAACAATTCCGAAGGTCTTGCGCAAGTTTTCTGGCCCGTCAACATTGAGCGCTCTGTCCTGTACTGACTCATAAGAATTGATAGAGCGTTGGTGGGTCGAATTGATGAATATCCTCTTGCTCCTGGAAATACCCATGTGTGCCATCTTCTGGGTTCCGAGAATGTAGGTGGTTCGTCATACAACCGCTGTGCTTTGGTTCACTTTCGCTTATTGTACTGCAAAGCCTTTCTCTCCGATCTGTCCGTCGTTGCCTTGTTCGGTCACATCTCTAACCTTTCCAGCATTGCCATCAGGATCCAGAAACTGTCCTGTAAAAGCGGCAGTCCTTTGCGTATTCTCCATCACTGTTTGCCGACTCCACCTCTCCCAGTCATCATACATCTTGTTTTCAAGCTCTATACTCCTCTGGTTAACACTCGGCCCAAAGTCCGCACCGACTGCCTCCGCTTCTTCGGCGGCAACTCGCCTCTCGATCTCTTCACGCAGGCGGTGTGCGTAGAACTCTTTGCGTGCCACATCGTAGGCTTGGCTCTCTGTAATGTCGGGCACATTGTGTAGTAGGTAGAGCTGTCGTTGCACAACAGATTCACCGTTCAAATGGACATTGGGAGAGCGGACATTGCGGCTGTGGTCGCGGTGGGTATAGTTATCGCCGCTTGTCTCAAGGACAACACGAGGTCGAGCCAACTCCCATGGATGATCGCTGTAGAACCGTTTTCGGAGCTCGTCTTCTTCATAGCGAATTGCTACCGGTTGAAAGACATGGGAAGCTTTCTTCTTGCTACGAGTGGGTTTTGAAATCGTCACTTCGGTAGTTGTGATTGGCGGAAGTTGTGTAACTGAGTTCGAAGGAGGAGAGATAGCCTTCGTGCGGAGTTTAGTCAATGGGTGCTGAATAGGCTGCCGACGCGTGAAGATTTGAGCTGGTGGGATATCAGTTACCACTTCCAGCCAGAGTGGTTTCATTCCGGTCCGTCCTGTGTCGAAGTCGGCTATCGCTCGTCGCCTGACTCGGAGCGCCGTGAGATTAATTCGACCCATAATGCCTGTGCAGCGTCGACGATGGAGGATTTAGGTCGAGAGGACTATGGGTTTGTAGAGCTCAGAACACCAGATTGGCTTCCAAATTTCAATTGTACTAGCTTAGGAAGGGGGGAAAGGGCAGCTCCACAGCTTCAGCCGGACGCAGCAGTCACTGAGGTGAGAGAAACGTCTCGCAGGATCCTAGTAAGCCAATCTCGCTGGAATTGAAGAGTTTCCGTTGATTCGTGTCCAAAAACTCCTTCGTCATTGGGAAGTCCTTGTCTTTCGTTAGCGCCTTTTCTCTAAACTCGGCATCGTGAGGGTGACGGAAAATATCTCGTTCAATTGCAACCTTACACTGGTGTACATAGTACTTCGTGCCCCGCTTACCACTGATTCCCATGCCACAGGCTGCACAGCATCATGTCTTGCTATAGATGCCTCGATTCGCTCTCTGGGAACGGTCACGGAGCTACAAAGCCACTGTCGCTTTGAGCGAAGAACCTTTGTTGACCGTTCTCCTACCTTGCTTGACTTCCGCATCATCGCTCCCCAGAAAGCATGCTTCTCCAAGCAATAGCTTCTATCGCAGGTACCACTTTCCAGCCGGCGGTGAAGCCGAGCGGTACTTCCTCTACGCCCTCACCCGTGTGGGATCATGCCAGTTGCGACACTGCCGCGAATCACCCAAAATACTACTTGCACGAAAAGCAAGCGAGGCCACGGCTCAGTCTTCGCAACGACGGTGGTTGTCTGCATGTCGCACCACAAAAAACAAGTCAGAGGTGGAGTCGGCGAAATCGGTAGTACCTAGGAAACTAGACACCACTTCAAGCTCTGAGGAGAGAGCCTCTTCTTCACAAATAGAATGTGACAATGAGCGAGCAGCTAATGCTCAAACTGAAAGGTTGTCGTTCAAGCCCTTCTACGAAGTGGTTGACCACGGAACTGGACCAGTTGGACAAAATGCCGATTCAACCAATAACCAGAGCATAGAACGCAGAGCAAAGCTACAAGCGGAGGTAACTTCTCTGGAGAATGCGCACGGTAAAATTGAGAATGATCGGGTTGCATACAGCGAGCTACAGGAACTTATGGATTCAGAAACTTCTGAGGACACACTCACGAAAGCCGATCAGGACGATTCAACTGAGCCAACTGAAGAAGAACTCGTTGAACAGATTCACTACTTGAGATCTGTCCGGGAATTGGAGAACAAGCTAGAGAAGGCACGTCACAAATTGCACCTATCCATGCAAAGACGCGACCAGAAGCGCAAAAGGGCTTATTGGCAGCAAGAGGCATATCAGGATCAGCAACGGGTCGAAATGATGGATCTCACCGAGGCAGAAATGACACCTGCCTCTCGGCCAACCGTGAAGCTGAAAAAGGAGGATTTTCTTGGTCTCGTTGACTTATACTTCTACTCCCATCGAAGCAGATTCTTGTCCGAATCGCCCGATGCTTCGCCGACACCTCTGCAACTAGAAGATTACAGCTTCAAACTCTCGGAAGACTTTAGTCCGCCAACAAACGCAGAGTCTGATCTCGTTCGTGATGAAGAAGGCACTCCTGTCTCTCCGCTTCATCATATCGAGGCGGAGATAAAGACACGCAAAATGAACGAGATCAAAGTGTTACAGAAGTTCGTGGATCTGCTATTAGATGATTACTCATCGCTCAGCGACCTTTTTCGAGCTTACAAAGCATTACCACAGCCGGGCGTGTTATATCTTTCTGGTGGAGTGATTCGGCTGTTTCTTCAACGCATGTCTACACCCTGGAGAAAGTCGGAAAAAGCCATGCTTCGGTACCTGTCATTATTAGATGATATGCAGCTTGCCAGACTACCAATTACGGCATGGGAATGGTCTTCTGCTATCTATCTTGCAGGTCAATCATTCAATAACGTGTCTAACTCTGACGTCTCCGCAGCTTTCCGTGTTTGGCATCAGATGGAGAAGGATGCTGGAGTCGCCGCTCGCGACGTCACTTTCAATATTCTGTTCGACATTGCTGTGAAAGCCGAGAAATTTGTACTTGCTGAGGAAATCCTGCGAGAGATGCACGATCGTGGCTTTCGGCTGAATCGCCTTGGGAGAGTCAGTCTGATGTATTATTATGGCAAGAAAGGCGATGGCGATGGCGTCCGAAAGGCTTATCGTGATTTTGTCGAGGCAGGCGAAATAGTTGACACGCTGGTGCTGAACTGTGTGATGGCGTCCTTGATCAATGCCCAAGAACCTGCAGCAGCAGAACAAATATATGAGCGGATGAAGGGAATGCAAGAGCGCCTGCGGAGAGGCAAAAACGTCGACGGGGATGAAGCTCTTTTTCTAAAATATCCACCTCCTGGACCAGACAAAATAGGAACCGAGATGGCATCAAATGCCCTTGGCCGAGTGCTCCTCAACGCAAGTAGGTTGAAGACTGTTCTACCAGATCATCATGATGAGCTCCAGAACGTGATGCCGCTCACTCCCGATGCCATCACTTATCGAGTCTTGATGTACCACCATGCAAGGACATCAGGGAACATCGATCGTCTCACTGTGCTTCTGGACGACATGACTCGACAGTTTCGCATCCCAATTACGCAACTGACCTTCCAGTTCCTTTTCCGAGGCTTTGCCATGCACGGTGGCTCAGATCGTAGCGATGCCAAATGGACACAACAACGACTGCGTATTGCTTGGGCGGCTTGTGTCGTCTGCATGAATGCAGGCAAAGCAAAGGACTCAGGAACGAGTCAGAAGCCGGGCCGCCTTGATCTCCCAAGCGTCGAGGACGCGGAAGCAATCGCTGCAGATGACGAAAAGCGTGACAATGAAGCGGCATCTAAACGACCTAAACCGCGCAGGCCAACCGCATGGGACACGTTCATAAAGCAGTTCGCAAGTCCTTACCCTGAAACAAAGCCGTTCGACCTGTACGCGACATTTGTTGATGTCGCTGAGCCCGAAGGCGAGGACGAAGCCGGTAGGGATGAAGGGTATCGTCTACCAAGAGTAGACCTCACACCCAAAAGTACCCCTGCAGAGGAAACAGCAGATCCCAGTTCCATTCAGCCAACCAAGCATCTGGTTTTATGGGCTATCCGGGCCTTCGCACGGTGTACGGCCACCAGGTCTGTGCTTGAAGATGTTTGGTATCAGATTCAACGGATCTGGCGGCCTCGGGATGTGAATGAGAAAGCTGTCGCTATACGTGAGCTTCGTCGGGCTCTTAGGTATTGCGATACGCATGGTAGGAAATAGATATACGCGCCGGCACATGGCATGGCATTTGACCAATAAAAGAAATAAATATGTCGTGAAGTTGTCGAAGATGTATGTGCTCCCTAATCATGAATTGTCAATGTTCAGAAGTTCGGCTAGTGCTTGCTTGTCGTGTCCGTAGCACTTTAATCAGGGTAACCCTGATTACCGACTTGCTATATCGGGTAATCCACGTAGATACTAGACAGCTACTAGGCACGATGCGTGAAGTCAAAAACAGTGTACGTACGGCATTCAGTCTCTCGTGACATCAGCTGAGGCTTGGGCAACAGCGTGCCCTCCTACTTATTTCTCCACAACTCCCGTGCGCTTGACTGGCCTCGACTGTGAGTACTAGATAATGACCTACTCAACAAGCGAAGCATGGTTTCGCAAGGCTGAGCCCTTCCTACCACCTATCGACCACCTCTCTAACACGAAGCCATTCGTTCGTCGACTAGCAAGGATCTCACAGCGCGAGACTTGAATCCCTCATATTTCCAGCCCACCCACCGTCTCCAATGAAAACGAAAGCACCCTTAGTGAGAAATCCACCACAGAGAGTCGGATGATTGAGTTGTATGAAGTTCTCGGGTGGGTTGGGTTGTATTTCTTGAGGAGATCGCTCTGCGTTGGACCCGGACTTGCGGACGGAGAGTCTGCATCAGCATCATCATCATCATCTCTGATGTACTATAGTAGGTGGGCCAGGTTCGCTGGGCGCATCGAACTCGGCCTGCCTGATGCCTGCTACCCGATAAGTAAAGCAGAGGGGTTACCGTTATAATGGATGTCCCAGTTGTCCCGCTCGCGGTTCTCTCGGCGCTGCGAGACAGTGCAAAGTACTGTACTTCGTGGCCACAATGTGGGGATGCGGCTCCACTGATAAGTACAGTACTGTGGTCTTTTTGCATCCGGAGCGGCATTCCTGCACCACAGACGGGGTTTGGGGCTTGATCCGCAAGAGCTTCGATGGCTTCGGTACATCATGTCGGAAAAGCCAATGGTAGTCGCCTTCGCTGAGTTGGAACAAGGTTTTCCTGGGGCCAATGGCCTGTTCGGGAAGACGATCCTTGACTTGGGAGCAGAGGAAGCCGGCGATGCGTGGCGGATATTTTGGTTAACTAGGCGCTCATACGGTAGTATATATCCCGAGATTATAGCTTTAGCAGGGATGCAGTCCATCCCTTCTCTCAATGTTCAGACTATTCCTAAACATGAACCGTCTCCTGCTCCTCTCACTCTCCCCCGTCGTTCTCCTTGCCACAGGCAACAAGCTCCCAACCCAACTTGTTCGCACACTCCCACCCGCGCTTCTTGCGACACTCGACGCCTGCTCCATCTTCAGGAACCCAGCTGCCCTTCCGACATCATCAACCGGAGGTGGGTGCCTTTCTCCATCCGACCTCTTCCGCCGCAAGCGTCTGATCGCCTCCCGGTAGAGGTCTCCAACATCGTCCAGCGACAACGCGATCAGCACGAGCGGAATCGAGATTGCGAAGCCAATGCCAAACATGTACCTGGCGACGTACGAGACTGGGAGCTTCTGCGAGCCGTCTACGTTCCGCGGGAACTCTTGGATGTTGATGGCAAAGCATGCGGCTATGAACGACAGCGGCAGGAAGATGATGGTCACGATGGTGAAGACCATGATCGTCTGGCCTTGACGCGCTGTGCCGGCAGCTTGATCCCGCGCGAAGCGCGCTTCGAAAGCGTTCGCATGCTTCTGTTTGAGATCAAGGAGGTCGGTGATGGAGTCGTAGATGCGCTCGGCTTGCCTGTCCATGCGGTCCAGATCTTTGATGTGCACGTCAACGATCTTCTGCTGATCTTTGATACGCTTCTTGACTTCTTGGTGCGAGCGGTGTTCTTCTTTATAGATGTCGCAGATGGCTTCTTGGAGGTCGGGAAGGACTTGAAGTTGGTACTGAAGCACCATGCGGATCATGTTGAGCTCGTCGCGGATGTCCTTGATCTCGGTGAGGAGTTTGATTTCTTGGCCAATGTCAAGGAGTTTGTCGACGAAGAGAGGTCGGCGGTTATGGTCTTCGAACTTGAATTTATCTTCTGTCTCGGCTGAGGACTCGAGTTTGCGGGAGAAGCGGTTTGGTCTGCGGTGGTGCTTCAGCCAATCGGACGCTTGGACGGAAGCATCATTGAATTCATTAAACAGTGTCGTTTCACGGTCAGTGGCGCTGCCTATAGAAGACTCAAACATATCGAGGAATTGATAATCTTCGTCGCCCATCCTGTGGCGGTCGAAGGCGCCACAACATCGACCGGTAATAATCATGGCCAGGTCGTAGACAGACTTCACTGGCTCTCTAGTCTTCGAGTTTATATCCTCAATTATGTTATCGAGAACATTAAGAGGATCATTCTTGGGTTGTTGCCATCGTTGCGGAAAACTCGTTACGACCAGGTCTTTGCCCAATGTCCACATCCACAATTGATCTACCATAAAGATCTTGGCATCTATCCCGGCATCCTCTCGGCCCCTGCCTTTGGTCTGATAACGGAACACCACCTGGTCACAGTCTCGACTTTGTGTGTCGATGTTGTGGTAAAAGAACTGGTCTAGCGTCCGACGAACATGCAAAGAAGTGTTTGAAGCGCCCAGGTGAGCTCGGAGAAGCATTTCGTCGTAGGTTCGAGCTTTTTTGAGCGTTGGACGAGCTTGCAGGGTTTCCGCATGTCTGATAGCCTCCTGCATTTCTTGTCGTCGCAAGTCGGATTCAAAATGCAGGTAGGGCATGAAAGTGTAAATGTTGCTTTTCGCAGAATGCGTGGTATCTTTTTTCGATGGTGATCCAGGTGATTTTACGACAGAGTTCGCCAATTGAAGACTGGATTTGCGATCCTGTTCGCTCTTTGGTGCGTCTGTACCGCGCTTGACCATCCTCTTGCCTTTCGTCTCGTGATGTGAGCCATTCACGTGGTTCTTCTGGTTGATACTACTCTTCGATATCCTGACTGGAGTCTCGGGGACCTTGTCCTCTTTCGTCGCTCCATTAACGACGATAGAGGGTGTCACTAGCTCTGTTTCCTCGTCCTCGTCCTGCCGCGGCGCCCGTGGAGTGCTCTGAGATAGTGGTCTCATAAAGTGTGAATGGATACGCTGTCCTCGGTGCTGGTGGCTGAAAGATTTTTCAAGGGCTTTGAAGCCTTCTAGGTCGCTCGCGCCTTCCTCGATGAAGATTTTGGTAAGTAGTGCTTCGACCCAAACCATATTGTTCGCAGGAAGATGAATCCATCGAAATCTAGTAGCCTTCACGTTACCGGGAAGTGTGCTGATTGCGTGTTTGGTTGAATCCTTTGGGTCGCGCCCGTATAGCAACTCGTATACGGTCCTTCTTTTGACTTGGTTTTCGTTGTGATAATTGCCGAAGTCGACAATGGTTGCATCAAACCCATTGCATGCGCCCAGAGCGTCCTCTGACAGGGCTCCGACGTGATTATATGGGGCAAGCAGCTGCACAATATCTTTGCGCCTGAATTGAGCTGCTCTTAATAGAGGCGTACTTCCAAAAGCGTCCCTGGTGGTCAGCTTCACGTCCTTGCATTCGAGGAGGCACTTAACAACATTGACATGGCCTCCTTGAGCAGCTAAATGTAGCGCGGTCATGCCATTGAGAAGCTTGGAATTGATCGTTGCGCCAGCCTGTAGTAGCATTCGGACGATCTTTTCAGATCCCTTGTCGCAGGCGTTATGCAGCGGAGTCCACCCGCCGTCGCTCTTTGCGTTGACGTCCGCATGGTAGGTAAGAAGGAGTTCTACCAGATCATCCCTATCATGGGCGGCTGCAATATGTAGTGAAGTCTTCGATCTTATCTCAGTGGCATTGACATTTGCCCCAGGACGCCGAGACCTGCTAAGAAGTTTCTCTGCAAAGTCCTTCTTCCCTGTCGCACAAGCCCAGTGTAAAGGGGAGCGGCCAAGGTCATCTTGTGCTTCCCGACCATCGATACAGATATCGAGTTCTAGAAGAAGGCCAAGCACGTCGTCTCCCCAATCGCATTGCTTGTCAGCGGCGAGATTGTGTAAAATATTTCTCTTCTTCGAATCTTTTGCATGGACATTTGCTCCTCTGGAAAGAAGGAGCTGAAGGATGTGCCAGTGATTTCTCCAAGCGGCGGTCATCAGCGCCGTTCTGCCCTTCTTGTCGGCGGTCTCAGGGGAAGCTCCATGGTCAAGCAAAAGCTGCACAATTCCGACATGATTACGTTCGACTGCGCGAAGCAAAGGAGATGATCTGTTAGCTGCTACGACGTCTGTTTTTGCGCCCTCCCTTAAGAGACATTGTGTTGCGGCAATCCGACCCTTTTCCGCGCTTCGCATAAGGCCAACCCTAAGAAGATTCTCGCTCATTTGGCCATTGCTCCTAGCTTCCTGGATGATAGCTTCCAGACCCTTGGTGTCATTATTTGCGGCTG
>QQTW01002354.1_pt1 | contig 13669 bp, 13 predicted proteins | sample 1904831 | NCBI WGS metagenome assembly QQTW01 (sample SAMN09435610, study PRJNA476489) | Subsurface metagenome, whole genome shotgun sequencing project. | reverse complement strand
GCTGTGGGTTTGACGGGTCGCTCGGGGTGGTCTGTTGGGATGGTTGGGAGGCTGGTTGTAGATGACACGGAAACGGTGGTGGTGTGGACAGGAGCTGTGGTTGTGGCGTCGTGGTCGTCGTCGTCATCTTCGTTGGGCATCGGGAGGAGAGATTGGGAGGCTGGGTCGATGCATTCACCCCACAGTTTCAGTCTCCAGTCGATAAAGGTACCGGAGTGTTCGTTGACATTGGTGTCCTTGACGATAACGGTCCAATTGCCGATTCCCGCTTCGCCCCAGTGGACGACAGACATAAAGGTCCAGTCGGTGTACCCTTCCTTCGAGTTGTCGTTCCTTCGCGCCGTGGCGATGTGACTGACGATTCCCGACGGGCTCCGGAGCTCTGCGCTCATATCTCCTCGCCTGGTATGTTTGGCGTTCATGGTGACGGTGATCTGCTCGATGCGTTCAAAATTGGCTTCCTTCAGCATCTCCTCGGTGACTTCAAAGGTACTCGCAAGGCCTTCCGCGCCCTGCGGTATCTCGTGCTTAACGTGGATCCACGGCGAGTGGTACCACGCCTGAGGTTTCACAAGCTCGAACTCTTTGGCAGCCTCGACGATGGCCCAAGCATTGAGCTTGCCGAACCCAAACTGATGGCTGTACCTCTTGCCGATCGGTGTGTCTTGCCAGTCGCTGTCCTGGTCGATCGGTTGCGCCGTCAAGACGGTGAGCCATTGCAGGTCTCTCCAAGTGAGTTCTGGACGGACTTGCAGCACCAGGCCGTAGATGGCCGCTGCGAGAGGGCCGGCCGCAGAAGTGCCGCCGTGAGAGGCTGTGCAAGCGTTCTTCCCGACATCCGTGGTGTGGATGGCGTCGCCCATGCCACTGCTGTACGTCACCACGAGCTGCGCCGAACACTGCTCGGAATAGTACGGGCTGGCATCGCTCTTGTCAATCCCTCCGATGGTGATGCTGTAGATGCTGTTGGTGTAGCCGTCAAAGTTGCAGTTGTCGTCGCTGGCCTTGCCGTTGCCCGCTGCAAAGACGTATACCGTGCCTTTTCCATCGCGTCCCTTCTGGACCGCGTTGACCATCGCTCTTCGAATCAGGATGCCAGGTGCATCCATGGATCTCCCGTCATCCGGAGGTCCCCAAGAGCACGAGTATATGTAGTTATCCTGAAATCCGTAGTTCATCGCAACAGCCTCGTCTGCATCGGTGATGGGCTTGGAGAGGATCCGAATGCCCGAGACCTTTGAATCCCAAGCCACACCCACGCCGCAAACGTCATTCTTCAACGCTGCCACCTCTCCCGCGCAGCGGGTACCGTGGTGATCGTCAGCCAAGCGTGGCTTCGGTTCGTCCGCGTGGTCGTTGAAGTCGTATGACCCTTCGGCAAAGTAGTTCTCCCTGAGGTCGTCGCTGTCCATATCCAGACCATCGTCGATGATGCAGACCGTCTGGTTTTTACCGGTGATCCCTTCCAGCCACAGCCCGGTGACATTGAGGTCGTGGCCTGGTTGGGCGGTGTTGAACAGATGCCACTGTTCGTTGAAGATGGGATCCTGGATTCCCAACGTTTCCGCTATCTCCTTCCGTCTAGCTTGAACGTCTGACACCGGCGGCGGGCCTTGTGCAGCACGACTCCGGCTAATCGCAGGGCCAGCCCTTTGCGCGTCTGAGGGAAGCACGCCTCTCTTCCACATCCGCGGCTTCAGCTTTTGTTTCTGATTGAGGAGCACGCTGTCCAAGACGTGCCTCTCGAGACCAACAACATCGCGCTTCCGTCTCCGTCGCTTGAGCTCCTGCACGGCATCCTCAACCACATCCCCATCGCCTTTGGCAGACCGGAACAGATGATGATCCGCAAGTTCACCCAGCGGGCCTTCGTATTCGAGTCCCAGATGCGCGGCAAGGTCCGAGGGAGGTGTGGTGGAGTCGAGATGGATAGCGTAGTAATCGTGGGTGTCGTGATGGCGTAGAGCCTGGGTGGTGCAGCTGAGCAGAGCCCATAGTAGGAATAGTCGCATGTCTATGTCGAAAATGACGAAGGCAACGCCAACCAACTGTATGAGATGTGAGGAAGATTGCGATTAGGAACTGACATGCATCAAAGACAATGATTAATTCAGCACCGAACAGCAAAGGAAGAATCGGCGAGGGCTGAGCCAGCTCTGCGAGCAGTTGTGCTGAAGAAGAATAGGGCCTGTCCGCGCATCTGATGGATCATGTCCTGACAGTGAGTGGACATGGAGTTGCAGTCGAGCTACGCCATGGGGACTCATCTATCCCTAATCCCTGGATTTCTTTCTTCGGCGTTTGGGAGAAGGGGCCAGAGAGACAAAAACGTTTCCAGGAGTCGGACATCGGGAGGCTGACCGCCTTGAACGGTCTGCCCGATACGGTTAGACCCGAGACGGTGAATCTCATTCTGCCGGCTTCTTCCTTGTACCTACGTATTGCCGAGTCTCGTCTCGTCTCGTCTTGTCTTGTCTGATATTCTTCAGCAATTCGCATCGACACTTTGATTATTATCCTTCTCTGCGTGTCAAGCATCCTATGAGTTTGTGATAATGCAAGCCGGCATGCAGGCACAACGCTCGGAGTAATCATCTACTCCGTACAGCTACGGCGGCGAATGGAGAAAGAGGAGAATCGCTGGAGTGACATCGAGACCATCCTCTGTCAGCCACTCGCCTGCCACCTGGATTTCCTTCGAACAATTGGTAGCGTCATTTATTCTTACCAGGACCCCGGCCTCAGCAGCTGTGGCCTGACAGCGCATCGATCATCACTCCATCTCAGCAAGGGGACTTACGGAGTGCTTTGACCGCAGACTCTATACCATTCTTATTAATAGTCGTACATACTTTTTGGACCTTCCATCACCTGTCTTCAGTCCTAGGTCGGTAGCCATCGTTCTGCCAAAGCTTGAAGCTTATGACGATCTCGATTATTTCGGCTCAGACAAGCTCATGTTGATGACAGAACCCAGAGTATATTGCCAAATACGCGCCGACACTTCCGTCCCCGTCCGAGTTTTCTGAATCTCGTCATGAGAGCTTGAGAACTACAACTCGCTCAATTCAGTCCTCGCAGTGCGCGCATGCGCTTGCGCGCCGTCTCCCTCCGACCGACTAGCGCTTCGAAGCTTCAGTAATTGAAGAATATAGCTTCATCGAACAACAATGGCAAGCTATCAGCAGGACCCTGCGTATGCCGACTCTGGCGCACCTGTTCGGCCACAGGCGCAGCAAAGCCGGTCTCAGCAGAAGCGGTCTTCATACAGGCGAACCTCCGACCCTGCGCAATCGTACCAGTCGTACCAAGGAGCCCCGGTCGCGGCTGCGCAGGCACCCGTCCGGCAGTTCGACCCTCAGTACGATGCAGAACTCAACAATGGATACTCGCATTCGGGCGCTCGTAACGGGAGAGATGCCCAGATGTCGAACCCCAACAGCAAGATCCCCCGGCCTACGAGTCTTCCGCCAGCTCCTGACGTTCCTCGCGGAGGTCCCCCTGTCTCTTACAAGGACCCACACAGCAGCGCCGGCTCTCAGTCGCGGCATCGGAATACTACGCGATCATACTCGTCACGGGTCCACGCGCAACCGCCAATGGACGCACGGCCAGAATATCAGTATAGCAACTACGAGGCCGATTCCGTGTCCCCAATACCTCCCGCAGCACCACCTGGGACTCGCAACGTCTCTGCGGTGAACAGGCGACCTTCGGATCCTCGACGCAACTCCGTCCCGGACCGGTCGCCGCTGCAGACGTTGGAAGGGAAGTTGGATGATATCAGCAAGGAGGAAAAGCGTGCGAGAGTGGCCGAGGCCGAGCATCTGGCGCAGCAGGCCGCCGGAAGCATGTCCAGATCGCGGAGAGATAGCCGCAGAGGTCAGGGCGCGACAGAGCAGCCACGTAACGTGTCCGGTCCCACTGCGGGCTACCGCGCGGACGAGCGTCTCGCTGGCCCGGATGGGAGAAGACGTCAAGTGTCGATGCCTAATACCGGTCTTCTTGATGCTCGTCATCCGGAAAAAGGTACGATCGACTTTGGACCGCCGTGGGACTCCCAACAGAGCGCATCGGCTCAGACCCAACCGGATCAGTATCGTCAATCAAGAACTTATTACAGCCGCGACGCGAGCCAGGCTCAAGAGGCGGAAGTGACGCGTAGCACTTCAAAGGCGGAGGAGAGGCCACGAGGAGGAGACATGAACACAGGTCTCCAGCGCGGCCCGAGCTATCGAGAGAGGTCGGCGGCGAAGGGCGGACGGCACGATCCCGATCAGTACATTCAAGGCTCTTGGGACGAGACCACTGGCGGAAGAAGCGCCGCCGTTGGACTTGGTCTGTACAAGGCAGGCGACCAAGGTCCTAGCTCAGGCCAACATAACGCACCTGGAGCCGTCAGGAGTAACAGCCAGAGGCAGCAGCCATCCGTCCTGCGCAAGGCACCACAGCCCGATAGGAGGCAGCCTGACGCGGTGCCCGAAAGCCAGAAGCAGGTTCACGAGCATCGCATGGGTGTCTTCCACGGCGCGAGAACGGCGCGCAAGCATCAAGATCCAGACCCAATACCGCCTGATGCGGTCCGAAATGTCCACGCGGAAGTGCCCAAGTACGAGGTGTCCCCACAGACTGCAGGTGGCATGAGAGCAAGAGAGATGGTCGGCTTTGGGGCTGCTGATCCCGCCGATATGGCAACCCCACCGCCTGGAGGTCATCACCGTCATCTGCCGAACATCTTGCACTCGCGTCATGAACCTGATAGAAGGTATCAGGTCGCGCCACCACTTGATGAATGGAGAAAGGCTGGAACTGCCCGACTACGTGCCGAAGACTTTATCGTAGATGTCGAACGCAAAGACGAGCCCAACACGGCGTGGTGGGAGCGCTCCAATTCGCAAAGGAGACGGAGCGGTCCCGCTCGGCAAGATCCTGTCTTCTATGACGGCCCGCATGTGGAATCGACGGGCCAGACCGCCTTTAGCCCGCCTCTGTACCTGAAGTGCGGTCCGCTCCTCCGTTACACTGGTCTGACCCGACAGCAGCCTTCTCGAGCAGAGGGTCGAAGAGAATCGACTGCCGAGCAAGAGATCTGGAACGGCACGGTTCTGATCGTGACGGACGACGCAAAGTCGTCACGGGCGCCCCCAGTTTTGCGACTATTCTCGCAACCCATGGACCTCCTGCCTCCGCCGCCAGCGGAATTGAATGATCAGCAGCTCAATCCCGAGTACGTCGACCCAGTCGCTGGGCAGACCAAGGTCTCCAGGATTGGCAAGACGTTATATGTCAAGCCGGTCGAGCATTTGGAGGAGAAGGTCGATCTTTCGCGAGTGGAGAACGACGACGGGCTCTTCGAAGAGACGAGAAGCGCTCCTGGCTATCAATCTGAGTCGTTCGATGGAAAACGAAAATCCACGACAGCCAAATCACGCATCCTGAAGAACGACGGTGAGAGATCGGGAAGGGCGCGCGAGGTCCGAGGCGTAAGACTGCACGCAGACCGCGGTCATACCTTTTGGCGGTTCAATCTCGCCGTCGAGCTGGGTGCCGATCAACGGCGGGTGGCATACAGGATCAACCGAGGCCCAGCCGTTGGCTTCTGGGTGCCCGCTCGTGGACAGACGATGAACATCATGTTCCACAGCTGCAACGGCTTCAGCTTGAGCGTCAACCCGGACCAGTTCTCGGGCCCGGACCCTCTGTGGCGCGACGTGCTGAATACTCATCAGACGAGACCGTTCCACGTCATGATTGGTGGCGGTGACCAGCTTTACAACGACGCCGTGATGAGAAACACCAATCTGTTCCAGGAGTGGCTGGCGATGAAGAACCCAGAGCGGAAATACTCTGCATCCTTTTCTACGGAGATGCAACTGGAACTCGAGGAGTACTATCTGAATCGCTACTGCATGTGGTTCTCGCAGGGCCTCTTCGGCATGGCAGCGTCTCAGATTCCCATGGTAAATATGTGGGACGATCACGACATCATCGACGTAAGTGACAGGCTTTGAAGTGAAATCGACCCGGAAATTACTTCGTGCTAACGCGCTCACCAGGGGTTTGGGTCATATCCACATCACTTCATGAGTACCGCCGTCTTTGCAGGTGTAGGGGCTGTCGCTTTCAAGTACTACATGCTCTTTCAGCAACAGAGTCTTCCGGACGAGACCGAGAAGGATGAGCCGTCTTGGGTACTCGGGACTTCTCCCGGTCCTTACATCAATCAACTAAGCCGGAGCATCTTCATGTTTCTTGGCAAGCAAGTCGCCCTCCTGGCTCTTGACTGTCGGACAGAGCGAATGGTATGATTGTCGAACGCCTTGCATAGTAGGATGCTGACCTGTAGTAGAGAGACGAGATTTTGAGCCAAGAGACTTACGACCGCATATTTGACCGTTGCGAGCGCGAGATTGTAAAGGGCGAGACGAAACATCTCATCGTGCTGCTGGGGGTGGTAAGTTCGCTTTCTGCTGCTTTACGGCGAAAGCTGACAGTAATGGCAGCCTATTGCATATCCGCGTCTGAACTTTCTCGAAAATATCCTCACTTCGAGAGTCATGGACCCTATCAAAGCCCTTGCGCGAGCTGGGATGCTCGGCAACCTGATCAACAAGTTCGACGGAGGAGTAGAGATCCTCGATGATCTCGACGACCACTGGACGGCGAAACACCACAAGCACGAGCGGAACTGGTTCATCCAAGAGCTGCAGGAGCTTGCTGCAGAGAAGTCAGTTCGCATCACGATCCTCAGTGGAGACGTGCATCTGGCGGCCGTTGGCCAGTTTTACAGCAACAAGAAGCTGGGCATACCCAAGGACCGGGATCATCGATATATCCCTAACGTTATATGTTCCGCCATCGTCAATACGCCACCGCCCGATCTGCTTGCCGATGTCTTGAACAGGCGAAACAAGGTCCACCATCTTGACGATGACACTGACGAAGACATGATCCCGCTCTTCACTTCGGACGTGAATGGAAACCCCAGGAATAACCATCATCTCCTGCCTCACCGAAACTGGTGTTCCATCCGAGAATACCACCCTGGCACCACTCCTCCCCCGACTCCCCCAGCCCGCTCACCTGCGCTCGATGAGTCCAGACCTGGAACTCTCACACGAACGCTATCTCTGACCCGCCGCGACTTCACTCCCGGCAACCTCGTCCGACGTCTCTCCCGCAGCGGCGGCCCACCCGTCTCATACAATCCTGGCCCGCCCAGCACCGACGGCCCCCGCCATGCGCCCCAGCGCCGTCACTCCGCAAGCGCCGGCTCGGCCTCATACCACGCCACCGCGCGCGACTCCTACTTTCCCCCACACCACACCAGCCACGCAGGCGCCGAGCCCGAATTTCGTCCAAACCCATTCCACCGGCGCCCCACAGGCCTCAGCGAGAAAGCCGCCCGACGCGGCGGCGGCCCAGCAACCGAGGCCGACGAGCGCGCCGGCCACATCGACCTCAGCGCGGGGCTCGACATCGTGCTCAACGTCGAGGTCACCCAGGGCGACCCGGCCGGCATCACGACGCCGTACCGGCTGCTCGTGCCCGCGCTCGACTACCACGGCCCCAAGGACGCCAATACCGCGCGGCCCAAGAGCCGCGTCGACGGCTTGCTGACCAACCTCATCAGGCTGCGCAAGCGCAGGAAGCAGCCGCACGAGCTGGGCATGCATGCGGGCTCTGGGCGCGAGCGCAGCGCGCAGTATGCCAACGAGGATTATGCCTACGCGCAGGATGACAACTACGACGACGACGATGAGTTTGCGGACTATGAACAACAGCCACAGCCCGCACAAGCTGCCCCGCAGCCCCCGCCTAAGCCCGCTCCTACGTCCCAGCCAGCCCGACAGCCATCCAACCAGCGCAACAGCGCCCGCTACGACTACGACTACGCGTACGACGACGACCTAGACAGCCTCGACAGTCTCGACAGCCCCGCTCTACCGCGCGGCACCAGCCCGCTCGCCACCCCGGCTGCCGTGACGACAGCCGTCAGACGCGGCGGCGGCGGCGGCGCGCCAGCGGCAGCACCACTGCCAACAGCGGCCGCTGGACCCGTACCGAGCAGCAAAGCGGCGAAGCTCCTGGGCGCGACGCCTGCGCCCGCAGCGCGGTCGCGGATGGAGCCGAGGGCGGAGCTCGACGATGAGGATGACGAGTTGGATGACTACCATCGCGCTACGCGGCGGATCAGTGGGATGGATTATGAGGATGTGGGGGCGGAGAGGGCCGGGCAGAGTGTTGGGGCGGATAGGGGGAAGGGCTCGAAGAGGCGGTCTGGGTGGCGGCTGTGGAAGTGATGCGGTTTTGGGAGGATCACTGTTGGGAGGGTCTCTTGGAGGGTCGGGTTGTGGAGACGATGAGATGGGGTTCCTGTCGTTTTGCCTATTAATACTTTTGAGTCAAAGTGGGTTTCTTGGATGGGCATACATTTGTTCATATCGCGGTTTCCCTCTTCTGACAAGCACTGTTCAGCGGCTTCGAACACTGTTCCATACTTGGCTCTGCATCTTGTCTGATCTTGGCTTGTTGGTTCGGTCGTAAGACGGAAAGGATATATAATATTCATGTAGTCAAGCGTGGTCTTCTTCCCCATGCCATTGGCTGCGGAATACATATCAATTTCTACTCAATATGACACATCTCCCGTCAGCAACGAGCTACGAGCACTGTGATATAATTTCTGCGATTAATTTACCTAAAATATTTCCATTATGAAGAGTCTTCCATAGCAGCGTTTCTGCAAGGTCAATCCATGATGAGAACTCTTACTCAATCCGTATTCTTTAGTCCATAAATACTTTTGATCATGGGTGTTGTACAAGATATCTCATACAGGATCTAAGACCCATACCCGCTTTTTCACTTAATAGATGAGTCCATCTTTTACCACAACCGCGCGAAACACCTCTACTTAACCAGGCTCTTCCTATGCCCCCTCCACTCGACGTTAGACACGGCACTCTGCAGTGCACTGGTAAGGTCGATATGAAAGAGCGGCCTGTTAAGGCCATGCACGACGGCGATGCGCGCGGTGACCGCCCTATCATCCGCGCCGCCACCGTACGCCTTGCTTGCAATCAAGGTCTTCTCCAGCACGACATCACCTTCCGTCTTGCCCTCGCCCGACACAATCTCTAAGCCATCATCGACGCAAATTGCGTCCTCGAGATCCCTCTGCTTCGCGACAGGCGCCTGGCGATTCGCCTCGGCCTCCGCGACCTCCGCAGCCGAGTCGGCGCCGCCGAGCTCCGCGACGCTGAAGATGGGCTTCCACCGGCGGAAGCTGGCGTCGTCGGAGCAGCGGCGCGGGGTCGGGTAGCCGAAGCCGGCGGCGGCGAGCGCGCGCTTCGTCCACCGGTTGCTGATGCATGCGAAATGCCACTCGACGACGTCCGGCGCGGCGTACCGGTCCAGCTGGTTGCGCACGTCGATCAGGTGCTGCACGGACGTGATGTCGACGTTGTTGACCGAGGAGAAGTCGAGGATGATGGCTTTGAGTGTCGGGCGGGCGTCGGAGGTGCAGGCGTCTTGGTTGCCGCGGGGGCCGGGGTCGTTCCATGGACGGTCCTGTGAGAGAAAGTTTAGTGACTACAGATTTGATTGAATACGGCTCGTTTTTGTGACTTACTCCCGGCTGATTGGAAACGCGCATGTCGGTTCGTCTCGTCTCCTTGAAGATGACGGAGACCATGTGATCCAGGTAATGGTTCGCGTTTGGGTAATTAAAGCCTTCAGAAAATCGATAGATATATATGCCCGGGTAGGGGCCTTCGACTTCGATCTGCGGATTCGATCCATCGTGATGATCCATTGGCAGAAATATATTTCTCACTGCCGTGTCTGGGTCGTGGTCTTCTCGCGGAGGACGCGGAATAGGTGCGTATTTGTCAAGTTCGTCTTTTCCCGTGACATGATCGCCCACCACAGAGTGAATTTTCACTTTGCCCAGAAAGCGGCCACGAGCCTTGAAGACCCTGAACAGCAGCATTGCCGCCGAAATGGACACCGTGACGTAGATGCCTTCCTCGATACCACAGAAAACCGTGACCAATACTCCGGCGAAGAAGATGAAGACTTCCAGGGGCGATATCCTCCAAAATTGGTAGACTACGTTCGGCGGAGTGATTAGATCGCCGACCGCGTGTATGATGACGGCAGCCAAAGAGGAGTTGGGGATGTAGAAAAACATTGCGGGCAATGCGTATATGGCCAGCAGCACGACCAGCCCCGTGACAACACCGGCGAATGGCGTTCGCACCCCCGCCTTGGACTGGATGGCTGTGCGTGAAAAGGAGCCAGTGGCGGGGTAAGCACCGAGAAATGGCCCTATCAGATTGCTGACGCCGACAGCAACCAACTCCTGTGAAGGGTTGATGGTATAGTTGTTGATTCTCCCAAAAGACTTGGCGATTGCTATTTGTTCGATCAAAAGCACAATGACTGTCGGCGGCAGTTGGCTGGCGAATGAGCTAAACAGCTTGCCGTTAATTTCGGGCACTTTCGCATGTTTCAACCCTAAGTCTGTTCAGAAAATGACTTGAAAGGTACGATATATCGACCTACCTCTCGGAACGTTGCCCAGTACCTTGAAGAGCGGTTCGCTTCGGCGCGTCCGGTTGACGAGGAAGCTGATCAAGATATAGAGCAACATGATGAGAGCCGACCTGAGAGTCGAGATGAAGAACAACGTCTTCTGTCTTTGCGGGTACCGTTTGGCGTAAACATTGCAAGTATAGCGGAAAACATAGAGAAAGAAGAGAGCTGTCAGACCCATCGTGGCATCCATCTTGGTCCTGCCGATATTTTTCAGGACGTTGATGGCCACCTGGTAAGTCGGGTCACGGTTCGAGAAGCCGGTGATTCCCATGAGCGCGGGCATTTGGCCGACAGCGATGTTGAGCGCCGCTCCCGTCATGAAAGCCGAGATTGCAGTCAGGGAGATCAACTCCACGATCCATCCGAGCCGCGCTAGGCCGACAGCGGTGACGATGGCACCAGCTACCACGGCGACGGCGGAAGAGATGACGTAGGGCTGGTCCTTGTACTCAGGCACTACCTTCAGAGCCTCGGTGATGACATTGCCGGTGATTGTGGACATGACCGCGACCGGCTGTGGGATGGTTAGATCATGTGATAATACAGAGGATATCGTTGCCACTTACACCAATGGTGATGTCCTTTGAAGTCGCGAAGAGCCAATAGATTATCACCCCGACGAAAGACGAATAGAGTCCGTACTCCGGCGGCAACAAGGCTAGTTTTGCATATGCCATGCTTTGCGGGACTACAACGGCAGCTACTGTGATACCTGGATGTGGAGGTCAGTCATAATGTCTACATGGATGAAGAACCGATTAATCTTACCAGCCACAAGGTCTCCCATAAACCACCTCGCATTATAGAACTTGATCCAATGCAGAAAGGGGAAGAAACTCCAGAAGTAATCTACAACGCTTTTTCCTGTCGGCGAAAGCTCCCTAATCCAGTCGGCGACGGTCGGCTCCTGCTCGACAAAGGTGTCGGCGCTGGAGACGGAGAAAACCGACTCCCCTCTCGTGACCTTGTCGGCATCTGTCTCGTTGCAATAGTCGAGCTTGATCCCGAGGACCTTTGCCAGGCCATGGCCCACTCTGGTATGTTTGGAAGTCATTGCGAAAATTGAGCCCACTCTTCTACCTCATCTATGCAGATAATCGGAACACTGAATGAAACATGAAAAGGATCGTTGTGGGCGTACCATCGACCTATGGTCGACAGGAGTAACTGATGATCTAGAGATAAGAAATCTCCTCGAGCGACTTACACGAAAGAGCATGCCGAGATTCTCGAGCTGACGATCCCGTGAGCACAGGGGAGCTTGTGTCTCAATATGTAAAGAAAAGGATGCGGAGCCTCGTTGCAGCTTCGATCGCGCTGATGCCGGCCTCTACGGCCCGTCACAAGGACCGACGCGGACCCATAAGGTTCAAAAGCTCCTACCTCCCCGCATACCCTGAGTGCGGATGCACGTACATTAGTCAGGAGTAAGAGTATTGATCGTAATCCATACAGACATCTAAAAACTGACAACTGACTCGAAAGGGGAACCCTGGTAGAGCGGGACGCATTTGGGCTTGTTGAGCAACATGAAGGCCGGTTTGAACGGCATAAGAAGCCGGAATAGACGATAAATGACATCACTCTGTATATGTATGCTGATGAAACCCAGGCCGCCAAAGAAAAATGAGACTTATTGATTGATGAAACAGAGAATTAAGATGAGGAACGAGAAAAGAGATTTGCATTACTGGTGATTGGTCTGGTAGCAAGTTCTGTTTGATCGTGAGAACGAGATGAGATTCCGATATTCATAACCACGATGAGGGTGAGAATCCATGAATAAGGTTGAGCCAAGGTTGCCATACGTTGGTGATTGGCAGCGGTACGGAGTACGTACTCCAGGCACGCTCCCCTTCGAAACCGAATAAAGAATTGCAAAGCCTACCGTTGGTCAGTGCTTTTTGTAATTACATAACACTAAGGTTGTGTTGAGGCATCGACTGGCGTATGCATATGCAAGGCCGTTAGAAATGTAGGGGATGTCGTGATCTCTTAAATGGAGACATGCGATCTCTTTCCAAAGCGGGATCAATCTCATGCAAGGGACAACCACTGTGCCTGGCTAACATTGTCTTTGATGTTCCTGGTGTTGACGTAGCAGTATCGCCAATGCGCCTTAAAGTCAAAGAGAAGGAATGCTATTGAAATATGTCATGGTTGCACATGACCATCAGTATGCTCGGAGGTAGACGCTTCAAGTGTGATGTACTTGCTGTAAGACCATTCTCTCCTTCCTTCGCTTTGGTAACTCGTGGCATAGATATCCTACTGTCTGACCGCTGCTGCCGAACATTTCTGCTCTTGTCTGCCAAAAGATTGGCTTGTGCTGTATGCGTTTTGCTATTCCTGAGTGTACCACAGTACGTTGCTGTGCTCCTGCGGGTTCCTAGATGGCAAGGCCATGAAGAGAATGATATATGGCTTTTGCCTGGCGTTCAAATCTTTCCAATTATTGCCCTTGAATGATGGTCCTACGATAGCACTGCCGGTGAGTAGCCTCGTTTTCTTCCTGCGTTTTGTGCTGGTCAAGTGATTGATTAGTCATCATTGCTCGTGCTTTGAGGTTGGAAGAGCAGGAACGTCCGGTGCGGGCCAGTGAGTAGAAAAGATCAAGGAAGCCATGTAGGGCGCCCTAGAAGAGTTGGGCTTTCTTTCACTGGCTCTAGCTGGCTATTGTGACCTGGGTTAGTATATATATTCACTTGACACCGCAAATCAGTGGCCGGTGTGGCCTAGTGGTTGGGTGGTCTCCTTCGGTCAAACTTTCCTATTTCCTTCTGTCAATTCACTTCCTACTTTCTCAAGGCTCACAAAAACCAGCCCAAAGGGTGCCTAGCCAGTTAAATAGGTTTCCTCGGCCCGCGTTAATTCGCGGAAGCTAGAGTTTTGCTCTTTTGTCAGTCGACTTTGTTTGCCTCAAAAGAGCTGAGACTGGGATAGAAAGAGGCGATACTGATTGATATGAAATGATTTTTATATCTCTTCAGACACCACCTAGGAATACTGTAACTTTTATCCAGCTCACCGAATCATGGGTTGTGCCCTTGCTGAAGCATTTTTCTTT
>QQTW01002353.1_pt1 | contig 13675 bp, 10 predicted proteins | sample 1904831 | NCBI WGS metagenome assembly QQTW01 (sample SAMN09435610, study PRJNA476489) | Subsurface metagenome, whole genome shotgun sequencing project. | reverse complement strand
CCCGCTAGCTGGCTGTAAATGCCACTCTAACGAACGGGAGCCAGAAGCAAAACCGGGAAGATACTGATCCTCACAAAATAGGGACGGGCAAGATGCCCATCCCACAGGAAAAGTCCAATCGCACCCTCAAAGCACCTTACATTGAGCTTGATGCCGCAATAGGTGATCGCAAAGCACCAGAGCAACCATTGCCTCTACCATCGGCACGGCTCTGGGCAAAACACAGGGATCGTGTCGTCCCTTAGCTGCCAGTAGCCTCTCTTCCCCCTCGCGGTTCACTGTGCGCTGCTCTTTACGAATCGTAGCCGTTGGCTTAAACGCCACCCGCAGAATAATATTTTCACCGTTGGCGATACCACCTTGAACCCCGCCAGAGCGGTTGGTTACGGTACGGACTTCACCACTCTCGTCGGTATAGAACTCATCGTTATGCTCACTCCCAGTCAGTAATGTCCCTGCAAAGCCGGAACCAATTTCAAACCCCTTACTGGCAGGCAAAGACATCACACCCTTAGCGATATCCGCTTCCAGCTTGTCGAACACTGGGGAACCCAACCCTTTAGGCACCTTGCGAGCGACGCATTCCACCACGCCACCGATAGAATCTCCTTGCCGCCCCACCTGCTCAATTCGTTCAATCATTTGCTCAGCACATTCAGAGTCGGGACAGCGGACAATGTTACTTTCGACCTGATCCAAGGTGACAGTATTGGGATCAACGACGCCTTCTAAATCTTGGATGCGTTTGACGTAACCAACAATTTCCACACCAGCAACAGACGAGAGGATTTTTTTAGCGATCGCACCTGCTGCTACTCGTCCAATTGTTTCTCGTGCTGATGATCGTCCTCCACCTTGGTAGTTGCGTATACCATATTTTGCATCGTAGGTAGCATCGGCATGGGAGGGGCGATACGTCTGCGCCATCTCATCATAATCTTGCGGACGGGTGTCTTTGTTCCGCACCAGAATCGCGATCGGCGTTCCCAGCGTTTTACCCTCAAATACTCCCGAAAGAATTTCGCAGGTATCAGCTTCCTTTCGAGGCGTTGTGATTTTGCTTTGTCCCGGACGCCTGCGGTCTAGCTCCATCTGGATTTCCTCAGCGGAAATTTCCAGTCGCGGTGGGCAATTATCAATCACAACGCCCACGCCGCCGCCGTGGGATTCGCCAAAAGTGGTAATCCGAAATAGATGCCCAAAGGTGTTGCCCATGATCTTAGGAGAAAAAGTCAGGATTCTGTATTTTAACTGACTTATTTCCTGCGTACCCGACCCTGATTTTTGAGGGTAGAGGACAATTATCGGAAATTAATCTAGATATTCCGCTTAAATAGCGCATATTCTAGACTCAAGAGACAAATTCCTAGCGGTTGAGTTATAGTTCGCGCTTTTGCTTTGGTTGATTTTAGTTTTTACTCAAAAGTATTTTATTTCTATGATAAAATATTATCCAAATCATGAGTTATGATGGCAAGGATCGCATCAGTTTCTGAATCAGAGTTGACCCAGCGACGTCGAATGTTGCGTAATCATAGACGCCTTAAACTGCTTCAGTCTGGTTTGCGAACATTAGCTGTCGGTGGTATGGCAGCCGGTTTGGTCTGGGCGACGACCCGACCAATTTGGGTGCTGCGCGAATCCAATCAAATTAGTATTGAGGGAAATCAATTTATCTCTGGGCAGGTGCTTCGGTCGCTCATACCGCTTTCTTATCCCCAGTCATTGCTGCGAATCCAACCCGAAGCGATTACGCGATCTTTAGAATCGCAGGCTACCATTGATGAGGCAACAGTCACTCGCCAGCTTTTTCCTCCGGGTTTAAGAATCAAAATTAAAGAACGATTACCGGTGGCGATCGCTCTAACTAAACTCCCGGCAGGTAATTCCACTCCAAACCCAAAAGCAGAAGTGGGCTTGCTAGACCATAATGGCGTGTGGATACCACTACAAACTTATATCTCTCAGTCTACCACCTCAAAATTGCCCAATCTCAAAGTTATTGGTCTGCCAGAGCAGTATCGCCCCTACTGGACTCAACTTTATCAAGCGGTGAGTCGCAGTCCTATTAAAGTGATTGAAATTAATTGCCAAGATCCAGCCAACTTAATTCTAAAAACTGAGCTAGGAATTGTACATCTTGGTGCTTACAGTCCTCGGTTGACTGAGCAACTCCAAGTACTTGATAAACTGCGGAAGCTCCCTTCACAACTGAATTCTAGTCAAATTGCTTACATTGATCTCAAAAATCCGGAAACTCCTTTAGTACAAATGAACCATAGTAAAGAAGTAGTTAAGCCTGAGCAACTATAGGTTCGGCTTTGGTATCGTGTTTGTACGCTCAAAAATCGCCCATTTTCAAGCAACTACTTGTTGTCCTAGCTACAAGAGTGGGGGGCGAGTTTGAGCGGAAGACGACATCAGGTGAAGCGGGAAGCGTTTTCCGGTTTTGAATGAGTTAGAACTTAAGTGGCGAATTGTTCGTCGCGCTAAATAAGTTAGGGCGTTGGAGGAATTAAGCGCTCTTGCCAGTTAAGGAGTAAGATTACTTAATTCGTTAGTTCCCGTGTGTCTGGTTGCCAATTTTTTAGGAAGCTTAATAAAGTATACTTCTGACTTGAATGGTGAGTTGGTTTTACCTTCCTCATGGTGTAGTCTATGTATAAATATTAAGTTGAGAGCCGATTGTAGCATAAATGGCAGAAACTCACCTGCACATCAAACTATCAGAAGCACAGATGAAAATACTGGAGCAGTATTGCAAAAACTCCCACCGCTCCAAAACAGACGTTATCCGCCCCCTAACTGAGAATCTATAAAAGGAAGGACGCACCTGCGGGTGTAGAATTTATAGCTCTTAGCCCCATAGTGCGTAAACAAAGTCGTTTATATAGTCTTGCTGATTCCAATGGCACTTAATACTAAACAAGAGATTGCACACAAAAGCTCCCAATCTCCAGGACAGTCAGGGTTTTCACTGTCAGTCAACTCTCTCCAAGCGGTGAATAATTCTGGGCTTTATTTCAGTCAAGACCACGAAAATAAGGGATATCCTGGAGAAGACAAACAATTTGATGATATTGTACCTGGTCGGGTCGCCAATATCAAAGTGATTGGTGTCGGCGGCGGCGGTGGTAATGCCGTTAACCGCATGATCGCTAGTGATGTGGCTGGAATTGAATTTTGGTCAATCAACACCGATGCCCAAGCTTTGACCCAAGCATCTGCCCGCAGACGGTTACAAATTGGACAGAAGCTGACGCGGGGTCTGGGAGCAGGCGGTAATCCTGCTATAGGTCAGAAAGCAGCTGAGGAATCGCGCGATGAGATTGCCGCGACTTTAGAGAATGCTGACCTTGTTTTTATCACCGCTGGTATGGGAGGTGGCACTGGCACAGGTGCCGCACCGATTGTGGCGGAAGTAGCCAAAGAAATGGGCGCTCTCACCGTCGGTGTGATAACTCGTCCATTTAACTTCGAGGGACGACGTCGCACCAGCCAGGCGGATCAGGGCATTGAAGCACTGCAAAGCCGAGTAGATACACTCATCGTGATTCCGAACAATAAACTACTGGCGGTGATTTCTGAACAAACGCCAGTGCAAGAAGCTTTTCGGTTTGCCGATGACATTCTGCGTCAAGGGGTGCAAGGAATCTCGGATATCATTACAATCCCAGGTTTAGTTAACGTTGACTTTGCTGATGTCCGAGCCGTTATGGCAGATGCTGGGTCGGCTTTGATGGGGATTGGAGTTGGTTCTGGCAAAGCGCGGGCAAAAGAAGCCGCGAATGCCGCTATTTCCTCACCCCTACTAGAGTCTTCCATTGAAGGAGCTAGAGGCGTTGTCTTTAACATTACCGGGGGCAGTGATCTCACCCTGCATGAAGTAAATACAGCGGCGGAAACAATCTATGAAGTGGTTGATCCCAACGCCAATATTATTTTTGGGGCAGTGATTGATGAAAAGCTCCAGGGTGAGCTGAGAATTACGGTGATTGCTACGGGATTTACAGGTGAAGCTCAAGCGGCTCCATCACCCCCCATGAGGGCGGTGCCCAAGCCGCAACCGAGCACACCAACACCACCCACTACCCCCCCACCAGCTGTTGAACCCAAAGAGAAAGTTGGCTTAGATATTCCTGAGTTTCTCCAACGGCGGCGTCCTCCACGTAATTAAGGCAGGGGGAGTAGGGGGAGTGGGGGGAGCTTTCTTGAGCAGGGGGAGCAGGGGGAGTAGGGTAGGCAACAGTTGTAGGGTATCGTTCGCCCCTCTTGTTCAAGAGTTGAAAACCATCCCTTGGATCACCTGTTCACCTAAGCGGGTACCTTCTAGCCGGTCTATTTCCCGAATCCCGGTGGGACTTGTGACGTTGATTTCGGTGAGGTAGCCACCAATAACGTCAATCCCAACAAAAAACAAGCCATTTTTTCGCAGCGTTTCCGCTATCTCGGTGCAAATTATCTGCTCTTGCTCGGTAATTTCGGTCTTGGCGACTGTGCCGCCAGCTGCCATGTTGTTGCGGAATTCACTGCCTGTAGAAAGTCTGTTCAGAGCACCAATTGGTTTGCCATTCAACAGAATAATCCGCTTATCTCCCTCCTTTGCCGCTGGTAAGTAGGTCTGAACCATGACCGGCATCCTCCCTTGGAGCGTACTGAGTTCGACAATAGAGTTGAAATTGCGATCGCTCGGTTCTAAATAAAGAATTCCTTCTCCAGCTTTATTGCCCAACGGTTTCAGAATAGCTGCCCCTTTTGACTCCATAAATTGTCGGATGACTTGTTTATCTGCGCTGACAATGGTTTCTGGAATCACTTTTGGGAATTGGAGGGCATACATTTTTTCGTTTGCCGCCCTCAGCCCTTGAGGAGAGTTGATGACCAGGGTTTTAGAGGAGTCGATGCAGTCCAGAATGTAGGTGGCATAGAGGTAGGAACTTGATACTGGTGGATCTGTCCGCATAAATACGGCGTCCATATCTTCCAGAGGTCTAAAGGAGCGATCGCTCAACTGATACCAATCAGCCTCCGCCACCCAGCGTCCCTCCCCTAACTGCACGGGTTTGAGCTGCACCCGTTCTAGTAAAGCCCAAGCCTTACCTGCTACCACGCTCAACAAGTTAGCCTGAGTCACCCAAACTTGATGACCTAGTGCTTGCGCCGCTTCCATGATAGCCACGCTGGTATCGTGCGTTGGATCAAGGTTTTGAATTGGATCGATGATGAAGACTAGTCTCACAGTGCTGTCTTTAAAAATTGTTGTCCGTGATTTGAGTATTTCCTTACTATGCCAGGTAAAGACAATGCTGCTCAGAATATAGCAACTATTAGCTCGCCTAAGTCTGCCTAAGTTTGGTAGAGCAGTACAGTTAGCTAGCATAATTCAAGATAAATATTGCCACACCTGCCACAATATTGACAAAAAAGCATTGCCATGAATCAAACCGGACGAGACGCTGGTAGCAACGCTTGCTCGTTAGAACCGATTTACTTACAAAAACCCGTGAGTGCGTTCCAGTTCACTGTAACCGGATACCTTGAGCGCGACGGTAGTCTGGTGTACCTTGTGTGTCCGGACTCCACCCGCTTTGTTGCAAAGCTTCCGCAACCGGAATATCCGCTCAAAACGCTTCTTCGATGGCACGTCATTGCCAGCACCGATTCCAATGGTCTGATTTCAATGTTGAGTGTGGTTAATTCCGAACCTGCAACTCTTGAGGACGGTGCCGATATATGTCACCTAGTCGGTAGGGTCGTTAGCTTGAGCAAGCGGCACTCTTTTGTCCAATTAAAAGTAAGCCGTGCAGGGGAAAAAACCCTGATGCTCACCTTACTCAATCCACCTCCCCTCATGAAAGTGAGTCAACTGTGGTCATGTACTGCTGTCCGGATGGGATCTACTCTTCAGATTTCACATGCTGACCCACTTGATGCTATTGCAGATGAAGAGGAATTGAAGGAAGCACCAGTTTCAGAACCAGATGTGGTTACACAGGTATTGCCTCAACGCGTAATCCTACCTGACCTACCTCCCCCAACCGATGTGGCTGCAAATTCACTTTTACTTGAAACAGGAATAGGTGGCTGGGAACTCTCTTGCGCCCAGAAACGCACTTTTGGGTGGGAATGGGAAGCCGTTAATCCTAATTTTGGGAAACGAGCCAGGGTTCAAGTTTATGGTCGTGGTAGACCTCAGGTCTACCAATACCCTTATGCCAGCACAGCAATTGCCGCCCATAAGAGTAAGTTATCGTTGATCGAGCAAGCTATTGAAATAAATGATGAATTTTCCTCCCCAGCCCCTGATCGCCTAATCGTCACGCCATTGGGTGCAGCTCTTGGGATTGGTGCTTCCTGTTTCCGAGTCCAGATCGGTCCTTACGAAATCGTCCTCGACTGTGGCACCCGCCCAAAAGGCTCTGACCCACTTCCAGCACTTGAGTACCTAAAAAACCCAGACCTACTGCTGATCACTCACGCCCATCAAGACCATTTGGGTGCAGTGCCGGTATTCCATGCCCGGTATCCTGCTGTGCGGATGATTTGCACTCCCGGAACGCGTGAGATTGCCTATGTGATGTTGACCGATTGCCTAAAAGTGCAACGGAATAATGAAGACTCGCCCCAACTTTTTGACGAGGCAGACTTGGATCGCACCCTATTCCGGTTGGAGACGCAGCCGATTGGTCAGGACTTCGAGCCACTGCCAGGCTTGAAGGTCAGGTTTATTCACGCCGGACACATCCTTGGAGCCGCCTGTATTTACCTGCGTTATGGTAATTGCTCCCTAGTCTATACTGGCGACTACAATACAGCTTCTAGTCGTACCACGGAAGGGCTAAAGCTCGCTGACCTCCCAGAAGCGGATATGCTAATTACCGAGTCTACCTACGGAGCTGACACGCACCCAGCCCGGAAGACTCAAGAAACGGCGCTATTGAACGCGATCGCCGAAATTGTCAAAGCGGGTGGAAATGTCCTCGTTCCTGCCTTTGCACTCGGACGTGCTCAAGAGATACTGCTGGCTATCCGAACAAGCGCTATTTTTGACAAGCTCCAAGTGCCAATTTATGTAGATGGGCTGGTACGGGCGGTGACGGACACCTTTAGGGACAACCTGGAACTGCTGCCCGAAACTGTACAGAATCTGGTCAAAAATAGCGGTAAGGAACCGTTCTTTAATGAGAAAGCAAACCCTAAGATCATTCCGATTAGTCATGTGCGGGAACGTCCATTAGCGATCGCATTGCCTAGTGTGATCGTTGCTTCTTCTGGAATGCTCACTGGAGGCGCATCTGTGTACTACGCCAAAACCTTATTAGAACGTGAGAACGCCGCTATATTCATCAGCGGCTATACCGACGAGGAGTCACCAGGGCGTCTACTCCAGAACCTAAAAACCGGAGACTTAATTGAATTGGATGGGAAGGAACTAACTGTCCGGGCGCAGATACGACGGTTTAATTTGAGCGCCCATGCCGATAAAGTGGGATTGACGCAGGTGATCAATAAGGTGAACCCCAAACACCTAATTCTGATTCATGGTTCTCGTACTGCCCTACACGAACTTGCTCGCTCTGGCGACTTGCGTTCTAAACACTACATCCACATTCCCGCAGTGGGAGATGAAATTGAGTTAGGAGTTGTGCCAGAAAACCTACACCCAAAACAGGTGGCGAGGATCGAGGCACCACAAGAGTTTGAAATTGAAGTCGAAGCAGAAGCTGAAGGGGCATGGATACGAATACCAGAGTCGGTGGTAGAATCAGACCCTCGCTGGCAGATGTTGGCTCGCAATGGCGTACTCAAGGCAAAATGGGAAGGTATCTGTCTCAAAATTATGCCCGTAACTGAGCAGGATTTAGCGACAGACGAGGCGATCGCGTCTGGAGAAGATTGCTGCGCGGTATGTCAGCATTTCGTTCAGAAGACAAGTCTTTGCCAGTGTGAAAGTAGCCCTTTGTCAGGACGCCGTGTTGATCCATCTGGCTACTGCCTCGAATACGCTAGCCAAGCCACTACTGATGCTGCGGAAAATTGATTCTTCAAACATACCCAGCTTTTTTGTACTCCTGCTAATAGGCTGAATCAACATTAAGCCGCTCCTTTAGAAAGAGGTTTATAAAAAACAGTAAGGTTATGCTCAAAGCTATCGAATTGGCCTTCATACGACCATAAATGTTTTCATAAAACCGAAGGGGTACAGCAAAGATGGCTATCATGCAACTCTTGGAACGAATTTCTGACACTGTCTGGGAAATTCCTGTTTCCTACAAAGAGGGGATGCTTGTACCCGCCCGGATTTATGGGACAGAGAAGTTAATCCAGGAAATGGACGAAGCAGTTTATGACCAAGTTACCAACGTAGCAACGCTTCCAGGAATAACTAAGTATGCCTTATGCATGCCTGATGGACACTTTGGCTATGGTTTTCCAATTGGTGGAGTTGCTGCCATGGATGTGGAGTCAGGGGGTGTGATTTCTCCTGGTGGCATCGGTTTCGATATCAATTGTGGAATGCGCTTGGTAGTCACCAACCTAACCTACAGCGAAGTAAAACCCTATATCAAAAAGGTGGTAGACAAGCTCTACGAAAAAGTTCCTGCGGGAGTGGGCAGCACTGGCTTTGTCAAGCTCTCGCGCCAAGAGTTTCGTCGGGTTGCCGAGGAAGGGGCGCTTTGGTGCATTCGGAATGGCTATGGCTGGGAAGAGGATCTGGAACTGACTGAAGAAAACGGGTGCGTTAAAGGTGCCGATTCTTCAAAAATAAGTGAAAAGGCCATCGAGCGAGGCTTTAAACAAATCGGCACCCTGGGGTCTGGCAACCACTATCTTGAAGTTCAATTTGCTCGATGGGAAAACGTTTTTGATCGGGAGTCAGCCCGGATTTTGGGGATTACCATCCCGGATCAGGTAGTGGTGATGTTCCACTGTGGGAGTCGCGGATTTGGTCATCAGGTAGCGACAGACTATCTGCAACTGTTTTTAAAAGTGATGGATAGCAAGTATGGAATTAAGATCCTGGATCGGGAACTAGCCTGTGCGCCCTTCAACTCCCCCGAAGGCAAGGACTATTTTGCGGCGATGAATTGCGGCATTAACATGTCTTTTGCCAATCGTCAAGTCATTCTGCACCGTATCCGTGAGGTTTTTTCGGAGGTATTCGGACGCTCTGCAGAAGACCTCGGTATGCACATGGTATACGACGTAGCGCATAATACGGCAAAGCTAGAGCGTCACCTCGTTGATGGGAAAGAGCGTACACTTTTGGTGCATCGTAAGGGTGCTACTCGGGCTTTCGGACCTGGAATGGAAGGTATTCCTGATCGTTATAAGACGGTTGGTCAGCCAATTATCATTGGCGGCAGTATGGAGACAGGGTCTTATGTGTTGGCTGGCGTGCCCAGTGGGGATCAGAGTTTCTTTAGCACTGCTCATGGAAGTGGGCGAACGATGAGTCGGACGAAGGCTCGAAAAATGTGGAATGGAGAAAAACTCCAAAAGGATTTGGAGGCGCGAGGCATTTATGTCCGCAGTGCTTCTTGGGCTGGATTGGCTGAGGAAGCGGGTGGAGCTTACAAAAACATCGATGATGTCATCAAAGCGGCTGAGTTAGCTGGGATCAGCAAAAGGGTTGTTGGGCTTACTCCGATTGGGAACGTGAAGGGATAGTTTTATGCAGATACGCACGCCGCTCATAGTTCTGACGGGGCCACTAGGAAGCGGAAAAACTACTCTGCTGCGTCACATCCTCGACACTTTTCCCCGAAAAATCGCCATTCTGATGAACGAATTTGGCGAGATTGCCATCGACAGCAAAATCATTGCAGGGAAAAATGTCGAGATGGCAGACCTCGGTGGCGGCTGTGTGTGCTGTTCGCTGCTGGGCGAGTTTGAGGCCGCTGTCGATGAAATTATTGATACAGTTGACCCAGACTATATTGTGGTGGAAACAACAGGTGTAGCAGAGCCTGATGCGCTTGCCTTTGATATTCAAGAGAGTTTACTCAGAGTGCGACTGGATGGGATCGTCACAGTTATTGACGCCGATGCAATGGTGAAATATCCGCGCATTGGTCACACAACCCGAATCCAAATTGAAGCAGCAGACGCGCTCCTCCTGAACAAGGTCGATTTGGTGTCCGAAAGCGAGCTAAAAGCGATAGAGGAGAAGCTACACCAAATCAACGATGGAGCTGAGATTTTTCGCACCCAGCGGTGCAAGTTGGATACGGACTTGCTATTTGGCATCGTTCGAGAGCGGGTTCAAGAGCCGCCTCAGCATGTTCACCAACCGGAATTTGAATCGTTTTGCTACACAACGCATGCTGCCTTCAATCCCCAGTGTTTTGAGGAATTTGCCGATAGCCTTGGGACGGACGTTTACCGTGCGAAAGGTTTTGTCCAATTTCAGTCAGGAACTTATCTTTTTAATTTCGTGGCTGGGCGCTGGGAGCTTGAGGAATTTGAACAAGAGGCGACTGAGCTGGTTTTTATCGGCAAACAGTTGCGTGAACGAAAAGAAGAAATTCTTGGTCGTTTGAAGTTATGTGAGCAATAGCACTATGTCTTATGAGTTTCTTGAAGACGTTGCGATCGCCGATATTGCTTTTCGAGCTTGGGGAAAGGATTTGGAGGAGCTGTTTGTGGCGGCTGGCGATGCCACAATCAACACAATGATTGAAAATTTAGACGAGATAGAACCGTCTGTGCAGCGAACCTTCAGATTGGAGAATGAAGCGTTGGATCTGTTGCTCTTTAATTTTCTTGGTGAACTGATCTACTACAAGGACAGCGAGCAACTTCTGCTGCGGGCACAGCAGGTTCAGATCTCGGAGAAAAATGGATTACAGCAGCTAAGTGCAGTTGCTCAAGGAGAAACTCTCGACCCCCATCGGCACCAACAGCGGGTAGACGTCAAAGCTGTTACTTTACACCGTTTCCAATTGGAAAAAACGGATACCGGTTGGACGGCTATGGTAATCCTTGACATTTAGGCAATGTACTAAGACACTATCTCAAAACTGAGATGTACTGAACATACAGAAACGGGGTTTGAGTAGCAATGGAACCGTTTGCAACGCGCAGGCGTGTTCAGTTTTCTGGACGGTTTAGCTAAAAGTGTCTCTAGACGAGGCTTTTAGCGGTAATTTCCTGCCAGTCCAGCACTGCCAGCAGCGCGCACACCGAACCACAACCACAACTTACACCACCCACGCTCCGGAGCATGGTGCTTTGCGTGCACCGAACTAGCGCCCTACAAGGCGACTGAAGGCAATCTACTTGTGCTTTTCACAAAACTAAACACGCCTGCGCGGTGTTTTCTGGTCGGATGCTACTTATACCCCATGAAGCGATCGCGCCTTCTCTCTTCCCCGTGCCTGATGCAGGAGCTATCAACAACACCCAGCCAAACCAAGTAGGCTGGATTGCATCGTGTTTTGTTGGAGGTTGATCGGCATCTCGATGAATAATAACTTAATATATTCATTATTCATTTTGTAGGGATGCCCTATGTCTAAAACTCAAGCACCCTCAGTTCCGCTTACACAAAAGCACGATCGCCAGTTACCGCCAGGACCACAAAGATATTTACTCTTCAAACTCTCAAAACTTCAGCATCAGCCGATTGAATATCTTGGTCGCATGTGGCACGAGTATGGGGATTTAGTCCGTTTGCCCATCATGCCAGGTTTTACGTTTTTCCTTGCGGCTCATCCCGATCATGCGGAGCATATGCTGTCTACGCATCAAGAACGATACGGGAAGCCAGATGTGTTCTTGAAGCCAATGGGCTTAATGCAGGGGCAAGGGCTGTTCACCAGTGAAGGAGAGGTTTGGCTCAAGCAGCGCCGCTTGATGCAACCTGCGTTTCATCAAAAGCAAGTGGTTAATCTCCATACTGTGATGCTGAGTTGTGTGCAATCTCTTTTACGCGAATGGGAAGAAAAGCCAGACGGTGAAGTGATTGATATTGCAGCCGAAATGACGCGACTCACCTTAAAGATTGTCAGTTCGGCTCTATTTAGTGTCGATATTAGTGGTGAATCTGACAGATTAGGGCAGGCTTTTCGGGCAGCTTTGGAATATGTCTATTATCGAATTAATACCCCACTGGCACTTCCCGTTTGGATTCCCACATCTGAAAATTTCAAGTTCCGTCAAGCCAAACAAACACTGGATAGCGTTGTTCTGGAGATCATCCGATCGCGTCGTCAAAACCCGATCGATCAAACTGATCTGCTATCAATGCTTCTGGCTGCCCAAGATGAGGCTACCGGAGAGGGAATGAGCGATCGCCAGTTACAAGATGAAGTGATTACGCTCATCAACGCCGGACATGAAACCACGGCTACTGCATTGGCTTGGACATGGTATCTGTTGGGAACTCATCCTGATGTCATGGCAAGTATGCAGGATGAAGTACAAACCGTTTTGAACGGGAGTAGTCCAACGTTTGAGAAACTGCCGCAACTGCAATACACCCGCCGCGTATTCGATGAATCTCTACGCCTTTGTCCGACTGGGTTAGGACAACCCAGAGTCGCTCTAGAAGATGACGAAATCCAGGGATACTTTATCCCTAAAGGTTCAATTTTTAATATTGCTCACTACTTCATCTTCCGCCATCCTGAGTTTTGGGAGAATCCAGAAAAGTTTGACCCCGATCGCTTTCTACCTGAGCAGGTGAATCAAAGACCGAAATTTGCTTACCTCCCGTTTGGTGCAGGTCAACACATTTGCATTGGTAAGAGCTTTGCTCTAATGGAATCCACGCTGATTTTGGCAATGATCGCCCAGCGTTTTCGTGTTGAGTTAGTTCCCAATCAACCCATTGAAATTGATCCGCGATTTACGTTGCGTCCGAAATATGGCATTAAAGTCACAGTGCGGAAAAGATATTAACCCATCATGCAACGACTGGATGAGGCAAAACGAGAAGCGATTTTGAACGCAGCGAGGCAACGTCTGAGCCAATACGGGGTCAAGAAAACAACCATGCAGGAAATCGCTGAGGATGTAGGAATTGCGGTAGGGACGTTATATTTGTACTTCAAAAACAAAAACGAAATTCTCATTGCAACGGCTGAAGCATATACCCAGCAACATTTAGTAGATACCGAGAGGCTTTTGCGATCGCCAATGTCTGCGCCTGAAAAGCTTAAGGCTTATTTGCGGAATCGCTTCCGTGCTGTTCAAGAGAATCGCCTCAGCGGATCTCATGCTGCTGAGCTTGCCCGTGCTGTGATTCGCCTGAAACCAGAGTTGCAGGAAGAACAGGGTAAGGCAGTCAAGAATAATGTGTTGAGCATCCTACAGGAAGGAATTGAGGCAAATTTGTTTCAAATTGATAATTTAGAAGGAGATCTGGAGGTGTTTCTGTATTCAATTGGTTACTTCTTTCCCATGCCTACCACTGAAAAATATTATGAACCTGAAGAAGAGAAACTGTACATGGTTATAGATTGGTTTATCCAGAAATGGCGTGACAAGTGTTTTTTTGGAGCCTCATAGCGCTCGCGGCATAACAGGGATTTGAGTAGCAATGGAACCGTTTGCAACGCGCAGGCGTGTTAAGTTTTCTGGACGCTTTAGCTAAAAGTGTCTCTGGACGAGGCTTTTAGCGGTAATTTCCTGCCAGTCCAGCACTGCCAGCAGCGCGCACACCGAACCA
>QQTW01002352.1_pt1 | contig 13676 bp, 9 predicted proteins | sample 1904831 | NCBI WGS metagenome assembly QQTW01 (sample SAMN09435610, study PRJNA476489) | Subsurface metagenome, whole genome shotgun sequencing project. | reverse complement strand
AGGCCAACGCAGAGCTTTATACAATTATTTCACTTAGCTCCGAGACGGCGAAGAAGGGGAAAGTGATTGGGGTACCAAGCAGGGCTATTTCCGAAGGACAATTGGGACTTCAAGGCACTTGGGAGTTTCAACAACGTTCTAGAGATCTCAAGGTTGGAGACATCCTGAAGCTGCAAAAGAATCAGCGTCTTCCAGCGGACGTCGTCATTCTCAGAAGCATTCCAAACGACCTCAGCATAGACCAAGCTACGAGCACCGCAGAGATTGAAGCAATACGAGCGCCAGAACAAGGGCCCACGATCATTGACGAGGCTCTACATGATGAAGTTAGAAGACCAGGATCAAAGACCAGCCGCGATGAAAAAACATCCGGCGAGACCTTTATACGGACGGATCAGCTCGATGGTGAGACAGACTGGAAACTTCGACTTCCATCGCCACTTACTCAACCCCTCAACGCCGTCGATTTCCACAGACTCAAGATCAAAGCTGGTGCGCCAGACAAGAGAATTAATGAGTTTATCGGGACTATCGAGCTGAGTTCTCGGCAAGAGATGCGTTATGATCCACACCTCTCCCAGGAGGACTCGCCCAGCAGTATGGACGCCCACACCCACCAGACCAGCCAGGCTCGCATGCGGTCTTTACCATTAACAATAGACAACACGGCATGGGCAGATACTGTCATCGCTTCGAACACGACAACGCTCGCTGTAGTTATCTATACTGGTAGGCAAACTCGTTCCGCCATGTCCACGTCACCCTCACGCTCGAAGACCGGCCTTTTAGAACTTGAGATAAACAACCTGACGAAGATCCTTTGCGCGTTGACCTTAACCTTGTCTATTGTGCTCGTAGCCTTGGAGGGGTTTGAGCCAACAAATAAGAAGCCATGGTATGTGGCGATCATGATATATCTTATCCTCTTCTCCACTATCATTCCAATCAGCTTGAGAGTCAATCTGGACATGGCGAAGTCGGTGTATGCAAGATTTATCGAGCGTGATCCAGAAATACCAGGCACTGTGGTACGAACAAGTACTATACCTGAAGATCTCGGCCGCATTGAGTACCTGCTATCTGATAAGACTGGAACACTGACTCGGAATGAGATGGAGTTGAAGAAGATTCATGTTGGTACAGTCTCCTATGCAAACGAAGCTATGGAAGAGGTAGCGTCATATGTCAAACAGGCCATTTCCGGCCAGGGCCCGAAGAGCAACTCCCAGCCGAACGGCCTTTTTACACCATCATCTGCCCATCTTACACAAATCAACACATCGTCAACCACTCGGACTCGTCGAGAAATCGGAAGTCGCGTTCGAGACTTGATCCTGGCCCTCGCTCTCTGCCACAACGTCACACCCACTACTGACAAGGTGGAAGGAAAGCAGATCACGGCCTACCAAGCGTCTTCTCCCGACGAAATAGCCATCGTTCAGTACACGGAACAGGTTGGCTTGCGTCTTGTACATCGAGATCGACAAAGCATTGCCTTAAAATCTACCGAATCTAATCGTGTTGTCGTCAAAGTGAAGATACTCGAAATGTTCCCATTCACCTCTGATAGCAAGCGGATGGGGGTCATTATCCAATTCAGCACAGGCCTAGAAGACCCAGTCTACGAGAACGAAGTCTGGTTCTATCAGAAGGGTGCTGACACGGTTATGTCCTCCATCGCTGCAGCGAATGACTGGCTGGACGAAGAGACTGCAAATATGGCTAGGGAAGGTCTTCGAACTCTGGTTGTAGGCCGCAAGCGTCTGTCTATGCAACAGTATCAATCGTTCGCAAGCTCCTACAAGGAAGCCTCCATCTCACTTCACAAGCGTGACATTGCCATGTCGGAAGTCGTCAAAAAGCATCTCGAAAACGAGCTCGAATTGCTTGGTGTCACGGGGGTTGAAGACAAACTACAGAAAGACGTAAAACCGTCCCTAGAACTGCTCCGCAATGCCGGCGTCAAAATCTGGATGCTAACCGGCGACAAGGTCGAGACAGCGCGCTGCGTAGCTGTATCGGCCAAGCTCGTAGCCCGAGGCCAACCAATCCACACCATCTCGAAGCTCGGCACCAAAGCCCAAGCCCAAGAATCGCTCGACTTCATGCGCAACAAGACCGACTCATGTCTTCTGATCGACGGCGACTCCCTCTCCCTAATGCTCACCCACTTCCGACAGCCCTTCATCAGCCTCGCCGTCCTCCTCCCCGCCGTGATCGCGTGCCGCTGCTCGCCGACACAAAAAGCCGAACTCGCCAACCTGATCCGCACGCACACCCAGAAACGAATCTGCTGCATCGGCGACGGCGGCAACGACGTCAGCATGATCCAAGCCGCCGACGTGGGGATCGGGATCGTGGGGAAAGAAGGCCGGCAAGCCTCGCTGGCCGCCGACTTCAGCATCACGCAGTTCTGCCACCTGACCAAGCTGCTCGTCTGGCACGGGCGCAACAGCTACAAGCGCTCGGCCAAGCTGGCGCAGTTCGTCATCCACCGCGGCCTGATCATCTCGGTCTGCCAGACCATGTACAACATCGCGGGCCACTTCGACCCGAAGGGCCTGTTCAAGGACTGGCTGCTGGTGGGGTACGCGACCGTGTACACGATGGCCCCCGTGTTCTCGCTGGTGCTGGACCGCGACGTGGACGAGCGGCTCGCCAAGCTGTATCCCGAGCTGTACCGCGAGCTCAAGACGGGCCAGAGCCTCAGCTACCGCACCTTCTTCGTCTGGGTCGCCGTCTCCGTCTACCAGGGCAGCGTGATCCAGGGCCTGGCCCAGCTGCTCGTCGGCCAGGTCGACGGCCCCCGCATGCTCAGCCTCAGCTTCACCGTCCTCGTCTGCAACGAGCTCGTCATGGTCGCCGTTGCTGTCACCACTTGGCATCCCGTCATGATTTTCTGCATTCTCGGTACCGCTGCGCTCTATGCCCTCAGCGTGCCCTTCCTTGGCGACTACTTCGATCTGCAATATGTGGCTAGCTGGGCCTGGGTTTGGAGGGTCGTTGCCGTGGCGGCGGTCAGTCTCGTCCCCGTTTGGGGCGGTAAGGTCATTGGCAGGGCGTGGAGACCGCCTAGTTATCGCAAGGTTCGGGGCGTGTGAAGGAGGGTGGGGATTTTTGATATTTGGCATTTGCATCTCTTTGTGTGGGTGTCGGAGTTATAACTACAAGACGGAGGGAGGCGTTTCGAATGTATGTACAAGACCCCTTTGCTTTGCTCCGCTCTGATTCTCTTCATGTTTTGGGCATACACTCGGCTATTTCATCGACCACTTTAAGACGCTAGCGTTACTATGGTTATCATTTTCCTATCATTTACTCCGATCCTTCATCAGGCTTCGCAATGCATATCCCTTTGTGCGCGGCCAGTCTTCATGCATTCGGAACCTCAATCCCTCCACGTGCGGGCGGTCATGCAGCATTGCCCTCCCTGCCTGCTGGACTGCCTGGTAGGTAAGAAAACCAGTTAAATATAATTCCTGGCTGACAGCGAACCCCGAAACGCGATTGCTTCCATTACCGCCTCCACGCCAAAAGATTGATATCAGACTACGCGGTACCACAACCACGGAGCAAGCAATTGATTAACTTTCAGTCGGATGATGATTTCTTGGAGAACAGCTTTCCTGGTCTCATCGTCAAATATAGCAAGTTAGAGAAAGGATCTGAACAGCAAGCAGTCTCGTGCCCTACAATAGCCCCTCCCAAAACTCAGAGTCCCGCTCCACGAACTCGTCAGCTCCCAATTTATGCTTTAGTCTCCGCTTGCACAGACGCGAACGTGGCCGCCCAAGGTCGGTAATCCTTTCCCAGAAAGATGTCTTGAATCTGCCTCCGCCTGATGCCTTGATTGCCGCCGTCGAAAATGGGCAAGACCAACGCATCGGCCATCATGCGCGCAAAGGGCCACTGGTCAGCATCATAGGCGCTGGCGCCGACCACCCTCATCGCCTCCGCGACAGACTTCACCGCAGCCTCTGAGGCAAAGATCTTCGCTTCGTACGCCAACTCATCCGCACCAGGTAGGCTTTGGTCCATAGCGATGGCCGCCTTCCAGGTCAGCGCTCTACTGGCTTCGACACGGCATTTGATGTCAATGAGAAGGTCGGCTGGGGACTGGTGTTCCAGGACGGCGACTTTGCCTCCGGCAGTGTGATTCCGCGCGAAGTCGAGGGCGGATTCGAAGGCAGCGCGCATGATGCCGACGGACATGGCGCCGACGATGATGGCAGAAGAGGTGAATGTGGCCGTGATGAGCTCGGCGGCAGTTGCTCCTGTGGCAAGGACGTAACGAGATGGGATGCGTAGGTTGGAGAAGCGGACGTGGGGTCCAGCTGTAGCGGTAAAGCCAGGCGTAGTTAGGTGGCGGATGATGGAGTAGCAGTCCTGGTTTCCATCGGAGCGATTTTGGTCGAGAATTGGTCTGGTCACGAGGACGAGCATAGATGCATCAATTTTGCTGCTAGTCACGTCTGGGTTGCGGACCAGAACCACCTGCAGGTCTGCACCCAGATCGTCCCAGCCACAGCAATTTGTGCCCCAGACCTTCTCGCCATTCAGGATCCAGGAGTCTGAATCTGAATTGTACACAGCAGTGGTTTGGACTCCATTGCCTTCTTCTTCAAAGTAGTTGGCAGAGCCAGCTGGTTCTGAGAAGCACAACGAGGCCAAGGGGGCAGCGGTACCATCGCCCATATCTGTGAATGAGGCTAAAATCTCAGAACGTAAATCTTCCCGGCCTTTGAAGTCGCTAAGGAATACAGGCGTTAGGCCTAGCCCAATTCCCAGCAATGTAAGAGAAACACTTGGCTCGACAGCGAACAGCTCTTCAGTGATGATAATGCTGTCAATCAACGTGCCTGCGGTGCCACCTAGTGCTGGTGGCACAAGTGACTTGACCAAGCCCATAGAAGTTGCCTTGGAGAGGATGTGTCGGGTAGACTGGAATCTCGTTGGTCCCGCTCGGGACGAAATCAGATGAGAGCTGTCTCCATTGCTTGAGACTCCCTTCCGAGTATGGCACACTGGGATTTGCTCGTACTCTTTCCTTGCGGAAGCGAGATAGGCGTCTGCAAAGAGACGAACAGAGTCTCGCAGGCTCTGCTGCGATGCGGTAAGGGAAAAGTCTATCATTGCAGAAAAAGGGCTTCACGATGGGATGAAACTGAAAGCTTGGAAAGTTATGAGAAAACGAGAGGGTATGTGGAATACGCTGCTGTAGTATGGATGTCTTGAAGGTCGAGCATTGGAAAAGAATGATAACAGGAGTCTCACAAGAGCAACAAATAAGGTGATTGGCGCCCAGCCACTTTAACTAGGGATACCAGCTTCGTAGTGGCTATATCGAACGTAGTTAGTATAGCTAGTTGCCCTCGAAGGAGGGCTAATCACGCAAGTCAATCCATCGGTTTGACAAATAACTTAATGGGAAGATTGTCCTTGCAAGTGCTTGAGATGCGGGGGGGATTCTACTGGCTGATAATCCCCGTATATGCCCACGCCGTAGTCAGCCGGCCCCACTCCACTCGCGAGTCAGTAAGCTCAGTGAGAATGTAGTGGCATCAGCAACGTACTCTATGCTCGTTGCACCTCGATTGCATGGCAGTTGCCAGCAAGCTTTTCATGAGTATTGGTCTCCGAGTGCATGAGAACGACAGCAAGAGCCCAATCGGGAGATGGGAACCCTCAACGGTATGATTGTTTGACGGCTTGTGATAGACGTTGGAAACATCGCCATATTTTAGCTCATCATGCACCTCTAGAATCCGCACTAAGTCTAGAGAGTCAATAACGTATTAGTGGCCAAACCGTCATGCCACCAGAAGACTGGATCATTGGCTTTAAGATCTCGTCCAACGTAGCATGCCAAGGACATAGGATCAGTCCACTTCTCGGAAGATGTTCCTGGTCAGAGGGCAAACTCAAGGCTGCTTTATAATCTGCAATGATCCAAAATGTCATTCTCAGCACCCTATCGTTCGAATTCTGCTTTCAGTGGTTGTTCAAAAGTCAAGACGTAGAGACAGACCCTCGCTCAATACCTGGAGTAAGACACAATGTCCAATGCAAGATCAATCATAATAGTTGGAGTGGGACCTTTCATCTCGACATCGCTTGCTCGCAGACTTGCGGTCGAGGGATGGAGTATTGCCTTGCTTTCTCGATCGCATGACAAGCTGCGTGTGCTGGCTGAAGAATTGAACAAGCTGAAAGCTGAAAATGCAAAGATCCTGGTCAAGGCTGTCGACGCTGGAGATGCGGGCGCTTTGTTGCAGGCCTTGGAGGCATCCAAGAACGACCTGGGATCAGTGGATGTGGTGTGCTACAATGCTGCGAGAGTTGGTAGAGTTGACCTTAGTCGTCTTTCATAGGTGTCTATCGTGTAGCTAACTCTAGGTGAAGGTGCGGATGACTTGATGAAACTGAAACCAGAGGTGCTTGAGGCCGATTTCAAGGTCTCCGCTGTCGGAACTCTGGTGACGGGTCAGTGGTTCGCAGAAAATGCAAACACTTCGAAAGTGGGTAATGGAGAATATCCCATGTTGCTTGTGACAGGAGGAATATTACATCAGGTACCCGGCTTGCTTCCCTTGTCACTTGTGATCTGTTGACATTAGCAGCACCCGATGCCTTCATACGCCTCACTCGCCGCAGTAAAGTCTGCCTCACAGAATATTGCCACCAATTTCTCCCAGGTTCTCCCTGAGAAGTTTCAGGTGCAAGTGGGACAACCTTTGATTGAGCAGGCAATCATCCCAGATGGCAAAGGGGGTTATCAGACAAAGTCTGATCCGGACGTTATTGTTGACAGAGTATTCATGCCATATTTTAAAGACAGAATGCAAGTTGCACAGCTCACAGAGTGGAAATTGGAAAGGGTATATTGAAGGCGTGGAAGATTTTGCAGTGGCCATAACATTCTCATACATCAATGCTGTGGTACCGGGCGTGCTGGCTCTGATTGATGTTAAGTAGTATTGATCCTCATAGCTTCACTATCAATAGTCCACCTCGTGACTTGAAGATGCTGTGAATTGCGGAAGGAGTTCAACTCAACGTCAGCTTCTTCGATAAAACCTGAAAGCGGGAAATATGCTCCCAGAAGGCTGCTCTTGAGAAACACTTGCGCCCATCCTGACTGTGGAAAAATACGGCGCGATCGTGCGATACCACATGAATTAGCGGAACAATCTCTCTCTCACCTTTAATGGTACCTTTTTGCTTCAGGATGAAGCAGAATGTGTGACGACTAAGACTTGTGTAACATTGCTGTCATGTAGCTTAAGGCGCTTCCCGCAAGGTTGGCGGATGAGTGACCAGAGACATTACCCGCGCAGTCCTCGACGTCTCTCTTTTTCCGCCTTCAGCTAGCAAGGTAGATCTTGCCCCATTTACTAGACCAGAGGGATGCTCGAGTAGAGAGAGGGCTGCCAGGGGTTGCCCGTGTCAAGGCCGGTTGTGTCCGATTATTGTCCGAATCCTTATGCTACTTCTTTTCGCTGGCGAGGCGACCATTATCATTCGAAGTGGCCATAAATGAAAAATGTGAGGGGAATACCGCAGACCTGTTTGCCGGGTCCAGGCTGTGTAGCATGCCAGCAACGTGGTTGTGGATACGCAATAGGGTAAGTACTAGGTAGTGTAGCCGGGGATGAGACGTCCTTGCCCCCGGAAACCAAATCCAGACAATGCAGCGGTGAACTGGCCAAGGGCCACTGACCAATGGCTAATGACCAATGGCTAACGACTGACCAGCCATTTTCTCCGCCGCCGCCGCAGTAGCAGCAGCAGCAGCAACAGAAGAGTGACACAGCTGAATATATGACAGACGGAGCTGGAGCAGGGACAGCGATGAGTATTAAGAAAATGCTGCGTCCTGATTAGAGATCGCTGGGATGAACATCTACAGCAGTCTGTTCATTCTCTCATCACATCTTGCTAGGACTTGCATGGGACAAACCTTCCACTCTTTAGTCTCGACTTCTACCTGGACAGCGCCGCGCAAACAGGCAGGGGAAGCCTGCTACCAACATTACAACCCCACTCGCTCATTGATCAGCGTCAAAATGCTATCTTTTCTTGTATCGATCGTTCCTCCTGCTAACTTTGGGGATTTGCGCTTCTGTCGATTGTGGTTGTGGTGCTCGAGGAGAAAAAATCCCACTGTTTGGTGTTTGATATCTGTGATCATTGCTCCCTGTTTGGCTATTTGCAGTAGTTGAGCATTTCTGCCTCCATATACAAGTATTTTACGCTGTGTTTCCCCTCTGTTTCTTGCCGTCTATCTTGCGGACTCTCTACCTTGTCCTCAGCTACATTACCCTTGTGCCTCCCCGTCATCCTATCTCTGTAGTATCATGGACCCGACTCCCCAGCAGATATCTGCGATGGCGGACGAGCTCTCGGCTTTGGCAAAGAGCATGGAGACATGCAATGACCCTACTTCCATTAAGCATACCAAAGCAGCCGTCGTCTTGAAAGCAAAGAATCTTATTGGTCAGGTCCAAGATCCCATGGACGCTACCATGGACCATGTTACGAACGTGGGTCTGTCCTGGTTCTGAGATGATCTGCCATGCAAATGTCTAACGTCTCTCTCCATTCAGATCTTTGTTGCCTCTGCCGCCCGCGCACTCGTGGAGATCGGTGTGTTCGAAGCAATACCAGTTCACGGAAGCATTGGCATCACCGAGCTAGCTCAAAGATGCGAGGCGGATGAGGCTCTGATTGGTGACATACTGTTTATCCCAGAGACAAGATCTCTAATAAAGGCTTACGATTACCAGTCCGGCTGATGCGACAGCTCACTGCTGCGGGTATCTTCAAAGAGCTTAAGCTGGGAGTATGGGCCCATAATCGTCTCTCTCTTATATTTAGCACTCATGCAGACTTCACTGGAAAGTACTTTTTCGAGATCTCGTAAGTACACTATTAATTACTTGATCATGCTCGAGTCGTGCTATCCGTCCAAGGGTCCTCATATTTAGACCATCGAAACAGTGGCTAATGCCGTCCAGGATAGATGAAATGCTGCCAGCCATATCCCACTTTCACGCTTACATGCGCACCTATGGCAAGAAAGACGTCCTTACCTACACCGAAACCCCTCACTCTTGGATGGACAACAAACTAGGTTCGACCTTCTGGGAAGTGCTGAACTCGGAGCCAAAACGAGTTCAGGCATTTGCCCGAGGTTTGTCTCTGTTCGACACCATCCATCCCATTGTCGGCATCTACCCCTTTGAAGAGCACCACAAAGCCGGAAATTCACCAGACCGAACGCTAGCAGTCGACATTGGAGGAGGCCGTGGTTTAGCCATGCTAGGTCTAAGAAAGGGTTGCCCAACCCTACAAGGCAAACTAGTCCTCCAGGATAGAAAGGAAGTCCTTGACGCCATCACTCTTGAAGACTTACCAGGAGTCGAGAAAATGGAACACGACTTCTTCTTGCCTCAGCCAGTCAAAGGCGCCCAGATCTACTACATCCGCCGCGTATTCCACGATTGGCAAGATGACGAGGCACGCAAAATACTCATGAGCATCGTACCTGCCATGGCGCCTGACTCGAGGATACTGATCTCCGACATGGCATTGCCCGAACCGGTGACGAGGGAGGACTCGCACGCGATCTGGCTCGACCTAATGATGCTGACGATTGGTGGTAAGGAGAGAACCAAAAAGGACTGGGAAGCGCTGGTCGAGTCGGCGGGCTTGAAGCTGATGAAACTCTGGCAGACGCCAGAAACAGGGCCTTTGGTGGTTGTCGAGTGTGCTCTGCCGGATGCACCTGCTGTGAACGGGACCACGGATACAACCGTGAACGAGACCGTGGATACAACCGTGAATGGGCTAGCGAACGGCGTGGCAGAGGTTCATTTGAATGCAGAATCAACGAACGGAGTCGCAGAGGTATGACCAGTAGTAGAGAAGCAGAAATTTGTACGAGAAGAGGTAGGGAAGATTTTGACTTGAGGGTTATGAGCGGCGTTTTCCAAGTCCGCGACACTTACCTTTCGCGGGCTGGCGTTCTTTTTTACCACACCTTCAAAGCATCTCATTAGAAGGTTGCTGACAAAGTCACGTTTTGCGTAGACCTGTTGCCATACCGGAAGAATCAATGATGTATTAAGGTTCCTGCCCGCACATAGTCCCATCGATGATCAAGCCCATTTTCTGGTTAATCACATATCGTGACTTTGAAGAGCAATTCGACTTTACAGTCGTTTCTCGACGCCTCATCACGAGTCCTCTGGGAAACAAATCCTTGTATTTGCACCCTAGTAACGCCGTAAGTAGGGCCAAAATGCGGATGACTATGTCCATCACAGCGCTAGGTTCACACTCGCTTCAACTTCAAATGATCTAATACACTCTTCTCCATGTGCTGCTGGAGTTTTTGAGATGTACACGTCGGGCTTTGAGACACCCGGGGGAGGAAGGGAGTGGTGTGACATGAGCGGCATCAGACAAGGATTTTCGGTAACGTATCATTCTGGTACGTCCATAACTTGAGGAGAATAGATCATTGATTCCTGTTCTGTCCCACGTAGGCATGTCTAAGAAACAGGCGAGCGAAATGCTTCGCTCTCCTTTGCATCTTTTCATGTTTTGCGGTTCGAATGATAGTAACTGCTAACAGAGCTTTGGAAGGCTGCTTGCTCGATGACGTGGTGGATCTTTCGAGCTAATGCGTCGACACAGACAGTATGGTCAGGAGCCGCTTCTCCTCGCTTCAAACGTGATCATCTGGAAGCCTTCCAAAATGCTCAATGGATAAGGCTCGCTAAAATCTGACCCACCGTTGCTCTTCCTCTTCGTAAATTGAACGATATCACCGTGGTCCCCCCGGTCTCAATCGAGGTCCACTAGGTAGTCCCATGCCACCGGGTGGTTGTCGTCTAATAGAAGCTGGTGCTGGTGCTGGTGCTGGATCGTTTCCGTATCCACCACCTCCTCTCCCGCCATCATAACCGCCCCCAAAAGCTCCATCATTTCCTCCGCTAGACCATGGCTGTGACGAGGACATATACGGTGCTCCACCACCACCACCGCCTTGACTGCTGTAGCTGCCTCCTGCACCTCCGCCCCCATAAGCACTCTGTCCGTAGCTCCCATTCCCGCTGCCTTGGCTGGTCTGGTTAGAGTAGCCCCCTCCACCACTTGGTGATACAAGCGGAACTGGACTACTCCTCCCGCTTCCACCACCTTGCAGTCGTGCTCGCAAGCGATCTCTTGACCCAACGCCACCGACTGACCCAGTACTGCTTTGCCGCTGCTGCTGCTGTTGATAACTTCCGGCTCTTTGACTGGGCAACAGGCGGGTGTTGAGCACCTGTTGCTGCTCCGCCGGCGGACTGGCTGTACGGGAGGCAAGATTCTGCGGCACGGGTCTCTGACCTGGCCTGTTGCGCAGAGATTGGCTTGCCGACTGAGGCGGTGTAGGACTCGTGCTGCTGTTCCCAAAGAGATCCGTCAAACCCCCTCCTCCACTACTGGCTCCACTAGAGCCTCGTGGTGTAGGCTGGCCGTATGCGTTTTGGCTCGCACCATACCCAGCGTATCCCCCGTAGTTACTTTGTTGTGGCTGCTGAATGACCGGTTGTGGCGATGGATGTTTCGGATCGGGAGGTAACCACGGAGGGAAGGGTCGACCCTTCTCGATGTAGTAAGCGCGTAGGACGGTAGAAACGTGGCTGGAGTCTTCAGAGTCGGGATCGTCCTTTTCGTCGGCTGAGGAGAAAGCGGTCAGGCCTTTGCGGAGGTTGGCTAGGCGGCTGGAGAGGGAGGAGGTCCAGCTGCTGGTGCTGCTAGCTGTGTTGGTTGGTTGAGCAGAGGTAGGATAGTTTTGGGCAGGAAGAGAGGGGTTTATTTGGGTGGATTGAGGTTGATTATAGGTGTTGTATTGAATGCGAGGCTGTCGGTGTGACTGGTAGGAGGACTGGCTCTGGTCTTGCGCTGGTTGTTGATTGGAAGAGTTGCTTGAGAAGAAGGAGGTCACATAGCCCGAGTATCCAGACATGGTGGTGACTCAGAGGAAGAGGTAGATTGAAGATCAATTGATTCGAGTGTCTGCAAGATAGTCAAGGCAAAGTCGACTCACATGCCCATGCATGACGAAAGATTCAATACCCGCACCTTGCAGGACTGGGGCGAACTATAATCTACCTATCTTTCTCCCCTAAATCTTCACTAAATCTTTGCCACGCTTCAACCATTCATGCTAGTAGTAGCTAACAAATAGATACTTGTTAACTACTGCCTACAGGTCCCGTTCGCGAGGGTAGCAATAATTGGTAGTCAATTGTCAAGTTCGATGATCAAGCTATTCAGATCTGGCGGCTGTTTCAACGCAAACCCACATACTGACTCTCTACGTTTTGACTTTACATGTCAATATAGCACATAGGCACACAAATATTACCTTAGAGGTTATATCTTTCTAGAATATATCAGAAGCCCCAATCTCAATCTCAGAATGAGATCCAAAGCCATTCAGAGCTCATCCACTTGTTTATGACTGTGCTCTCACACATCATGTGAACCCAATGCCGAGTTCTGACACGCAGACTGCTCTCAAGATCGCAAAGCTTAGAACACAACATGCGGACAAGGAGGAGAGGATGTCTTGAGAGCAAGGACACATTATAACTATTACGGAACAAAGGTATTCTTTCGCCAACTCAAAAAAGGAACATGTAACATTCAAGTTCCATACACAAGGGACTCCATAGCCATAATGCATGACTAACTAGTTCAGATCAAAGAGCCTTCTGACCAATTCGAGGTTTTAGTGCAAAGAAGAGAGACGCGTATGCGAGTTATATTAAGTATCAAAAGAAAATCAGCGAGTGGTGCGAGAAAGAAACGATGAGCGTAAGTACGGGCTTCTCAAGTAACCCTAGAATGATGAGTCCGTTAGATTTGCAATCAGACAGTAGACAAATGGGCCCTAAACGGGTTCTAGGGTCAGATTCGGCAAGGGGAAACGTTGTAATCTGATGCGACCATTATTAGCTTTGACAAACTTGTTGAAGCTATACACGAGGAAAGTACAATGACCTTCAATCTTATAATGGTCACAAAGTGATCTTCGCGTGATAGAGCAGTGCGCAAGACTAGTCTTCTCAAGCTCCATGCCGGTCGCAGTGACCAGCGGTTGTTTGAAGCGGCACAAAGTATTGATCGCTCTTTACCCCCACTACTACTACTCCTCCTGGCTACACCAACCCATATGAGGCTCCAGTAACCTACGCAAGTGGCTCGAAATGATTTTCCAGAGGTAAGGAAGCATTGTACGTGGCCGGGAATGTCTATGCCCATAAAGGTAATCATATCCAGCTTCGCTCTTACGGAGACTATGACCGAGTCAGAGGATGGGCCGTTCAGTACCCTCAATCTATCTATACCGACTGCTTGGCAACGGGTAATGGCTTTATCTTCCTTGATATGTCAGCTTCTTGCGACACTATTTCCTGCTTTGGACGAAATGTGGATAATCTGACACTGTGCAATCTCTGAAGAGCAGACTAGGAAGCAATACTGATAGCCAGAGGCGTTTAAGATTTTGGGAGATAGGCTCCGCTGGAACTTTGTGAGCTTGTCAAAGGAGCTGGCACCACGGTAAGAGACATTCGATGAACCCACACATGTAGCATGAGAAGACTAGTCTTGCGCAC
>QQTW01002351.1_pt1 | contig 13676 bp, 14 predicted proteins | sample 1904831 | NCBI WGS metagenome assembly QQTW01 (sample SAMN09435610, study PRJNA476489) | Subsurface metagenome, whole genome shotgun sequencing project. | reverse complement strand
CTCATAGAAGTATAGCAGCAGCAGCCTTAGCATTGAATTTTGGAAATATTTGGAAATTGGAAATATTTGGAAATGGGAAATTTCATGAAATTTCATGTGAAATTGAACTTTTAACATCCCTACTCAACGGCCGCTCCAAGCGGGAGCAATTTCCGACGATAGCATTTCGAGCACTGTGATCCTCGAAGCAGAGTCCTCTCCGGATGAGGAGTGCGCACAGGCTACCTCTGAAGACGAACAGCTTTGGAGCTTGTGGTCCGCGGGCTCTGGCTTTGCCAACTGTCAGACTTGGCAATTCTTGCAGAAACAGATCTATCGTGAGCTTCTGCATCTTCAATCAAGTTTCCATCAGGCTGTCCAGCGACACGAGAACCTTCGACCTCATCGCCCCATGTATGAGTTCTTCATTTCTGGTTGTTGACCAACATCGGCGGTCTCGGCCAGCTTCTCTCGTGGTGCGCGCTGAAGCTTATCAACAACCATCACTGGGTCCCGAATTAGCTCGCGATCATCAGATCCGCTGAGCTGATTGCAATGGTCGAGTCGAGTCCGCGATACGCTCTGATCGATGAAAGAATCGCATCTCGTTGGGCTCCGTCTGTAAGCGTGTAGCTGCGCTCACATCAACAACCCCCAAAGTGTTCTGCAAGATCCGCGACCACGAGCCTCCGTCGTTGCCTGCTTCTCTATCGATTCCAAGTCCAATGGGGCTCAGCTGTCACCAAGGGACCGACCTCGCTATTTTCGCTTCTGCATGCTTATCTGTTATATAGTCGAGGCGCCTCCCTGGGCATGTTCGCAGTCTTGATCCCACACGCTCGTTGGAGCGGAACAAACCAGTCCATTGGAAAGACCTAGATGTGCCTTTCTCGTAGTCTGTTGTGATCCGGTAAGCAGCGAAAGCATGGAATCAAGTACTCCCAATGCCAGGGAGAAACCGCCTCGAAGATATCAGAGATAGTCATGCCTTGGCGACGATACAAAGGTCCTTTCTTTAGCAACATCTGGATTGGACCAGTTCATCAACGCTGAACCTCGTGACCTCGGAAGAAGCTCGCGAGTGTCTTGCATGCGATGCATGTTGATAGCTGATGTGTTGTGCTCTCCTCTTGTTGGCATGAACAACGCTCGACTGTCGATCTTGTAGTGGGAGGAGCTGTTTGTAATCGTCGTCGGGGGCACCGCTACTGTACCGAATGGTTGCTTGAAAACTGAACCTGTGCAGATTGCCTAAACCCGGTGTCAATGAACTGTCTGCGCGACTGTTCTTCGGATACGTGCGTAATCCATGGATGTGCTGGGTTGAGTTGAATAGGCAAAGCGTTCGAAGAGGCTGCCCAAGATTCTGTTTCTTCCTGTCACCCATATCTTTCTCTTGCAAGAAGCCACTCACTTGCTATTCATCGCCCTCCTCAACAGCGGCGCAACCTTCTTCCTACTCAACTGCAGATTCCGCTGCCACCAAGTCCTCCTCCACTCCCTCTCCCCCTCGACATTCTCCAACCCGACATCCGGCCCTGACCAGTCCTCCAACCCCAACTCCTCCCTCGCCCCCTGCGCAAACGCCTTCACCGCAGACACGGCCTCCGGCTTCGTCGCCCAGACCATGAGCTCCCGCTGGAACTGCCCGTCGGCCGACGTCGACGTCGTCATCAGCCCGTACGTCGACAGCTTTCTCTCCTCTGCGAACTTCCTCATCGAGTCCCGCAGCGCTCCGAGCTCATCTCCGCCATCTGCTTCCTTCCTCGCCATGTCATGCAGAAAAGGCAGCGGCTTGACGACGGAGCTGATCCCAACTTTCATTCCCCGCTCGCTCCACTCTTTGTAGTCCTTCCTCAACGCATCCCGCACCGTGAACCCGCTAAAATCCTCCTTGGCGGCCTTGATCTCCTCGAAGAACTTCTCCCTATCAAACTCAGTCTCTGCCTCCACTCCTGTGCCCCTTGCAGCCTTGATTTTCCCCTCCAGGTACCCCGCCGCCCACACATCATGCTCCGTCGTCTTTCCCTTATCCCGCAAGGCATGCGTGTCAATCAGCACACTCGCAAGCGCCAACCGCGCAACCTGCGCATCCCACTGCCTCCGCTCCTCCCCCCTCCCCTCCGCCAACGCATCCCACATCTCCCTCACAAACTCCACCACCAAACTATTACAACTTCCCGCCTTCGTCACAATCCTCGGCTCCTCCCCCGTCTCTCTTGGCACCCTCCCCTCCTCCTCATGATGATCGATACACCCGACCACTATCCCGGCATAAACCTCCCCCAGCACTCCCTGCAGCGCGTTATGGTCCACAAGCACCCAGCGCGTCCGCTCCGGCGCCAATCGCGCACCGACGTCGTCCAAGCCGTCCAGGTCGTCCAGCGTGAGCAGCTGCTCCGGCGCGAGCCCCGCGTGCGGAAGCAGCGCGAGGAGCTCCGGACGCACGCGCAGGTCGGCGGCGGGGATGTTCGCGAGGGGGATGTACGGTGGGGAGGTCGTGTGCGAGCGGATGTAGGCGTAGAGGAGCGCGGCGGTTATGGAGTCGAGGTCTGGGGGTGGAGAGGGGGCGTGTCAGGGAGAGGGGTTGGGAGGGATTGGGGGAGGACGGACCTGCGGATTCGTTGCCGATGACGAGGGTTACGGGCTGGGAGGATGTGAGGGCGGCTTGGAGGGTGGTTTTGGCGGTTTGGAGGAAGGTCCGCAGAGATGTTTGCGGGAGGCGGAGCATTGTGATGGAAGTTGAAGCTGGATGTTGGTTCCGATTCTGTTCGAGTCACTGTGAAGCCATGGGTCTTCGTCGAGCGGAGAAATAAATTGATAATTGCTGGTGGAGGATAAGTGCGATTCTGCTTGATTGCAGTGACGTCCTGCGTATTCACAATTGGGAGCCTCCTGAAGAGAGAATGACGGACTATGGATCGAGGTGTCAGTGGGGCACATGCAAGTCCCACCCTTATCGTTATCTATCGTTATCGATAACCATGGTGTTGATGGCGTGGTGTTGTCTTGAAAGTCTTGAAAAATCTACTCAACCCTCAGCAAAGTCTCCGTCAATGCTATAGGCTCCATCAGCCCGCTCTTCCTCCACATACGGCCATAGATCAAAGAAAACTGGCGATCCCGTCCGCTCTCGCTTACATAAGCTTTGAATCGGTGGATCAGTAGTCAAGTGGGTGACCATTGGCGAATACCCGCTGCTGTATGTTTTTGGTTATTGTTCTTCTTTTTGCGTGGCTTTACCGTTGCATAGCAGTCTGCCGTTCAGGTGGTTGCGCTTTCTATAAGAGGCAGGGAACGTTCTCGCCTCGGACTCGCCCTTTTGGATATTATCTGTCTTCCCGGGCGTTGAAAACGTCTGCGAAAGCTGTTCCAGAGCCAAGTTGTACCCATTTCAAAAGCCAGGAAGGCAATTTCGCTGAATGTTCGGCTGGTATGTTCCATTTCCTTGTAGAGTGGATGAACAAGTTGGAATATGCAAAGCCGCCCAGTATCATCTACCTTGGCATCTTTTCAAGGCTTAAATCCCCTCTATGCGCTGTGGTTGTATCACTCACAAAAAATAATCTAAGCCCGTTGGAGTGCTTCCTCTGAAGGATCGACGTCAGGGCTCAGTTTCCTCGAAACGCCGCGTCTGGAAGGAATCCGCATTGGTCGTCACATATGAATGTGTTTCTTCTTGACCTGATATGGGTCAAGAGCACGTCCAGGGCCCAGCTGGCTGTCAACGTCAACACACCCGCCGCGTCTGCGAGTTCCTCCAGTGCAGACCCCATCGAAAGACCACTCAGATAATCTTCCAGACGCTTTCTCACAATATTGGTGCATTCATCCTATCCCACCGTTAGCGGATATCCTTCTGCTTGCCAAGATGCGAAAACCATACCCTGCATTGATCAGCCGGTATCCCTATTGGCTCGTAATCAGAATATTGCAGTCGTCGAACGCGATGCTGCCATCAGCAGTGTTAGCGATCACACGACACGAGTTCAGGTCGACTCGTCGCACCATGTCCTGTAGCACAGAGTCAAAGGGGCCGACGAGGTCTTTTCTGAGCTGCCCAAAGATGTTGCGCAACCCTCGTATCTCTTCAGGCACCGTGAGGGAGGGACACAGCACCAGACACACTGCACAGTAGTCTTCGCGGTAGACGCTCCCTCTCCGATGCGCTTCCGCGTATGCGCGATTCCGTGCTGCGCTGTCCTCCAACGAGCGCAGGGCGGAGGCAAAGACGAAGCTGGTGAATAACACCGCCAGCCGAAGAAAGGCAGTCATAGTTCATGGCTCTGCAAACAAAAAGAAATCTAGAAAGTATCCGCTCTGGAGGCCACGATGGCCCGAGGAGCAGAAGGAGATGTGTTTCTGAAGATGCATTCTGAGATGCCCGAAAGATTGAAGTTTCAATTGAGCTCACACCAGCAACTGCACCGTTCTCGGTCCCTGGATATCAATGCTTCTCCCAAGTCCCGCAGACTTATCAATGACCTCTGTTACATGTATTGTGGGACTGTCAGGTGCACACTGCGCACGAACGTGCGGCAGGCTGTAAGATACCACAACCTACCTAGGTATGTAGGTTACAACCTTGAATCCAGAACCTGTAAGTGAATGCCACCCCTAAACACTCGATCGGACCAGGCCAAAAGTCAGTCCGGGGCTTTAGCGTAGGGTACGACGTTTGATCTTCCCTGCTCTGCTACTGTGTATAAATCAACCCGCTCGCCCACAGCTTTTCACTCCTCGCATCCCCTCCAAGAACTAAACCGAAGCAAAGATATGTCACCCTGGAACCTCGTCTTTGCGCTCATAGCGCTTGCTTCAACTCGGGCGCAGCTCTGTTCTTGCGCCTCCTTGTTTGAGGATACTTCCAGCCCTGCGCCGTCCAGTTCTCTTCAGATACGGTCACAAGGACCCGCTTCCTGTGTCCATAGACGGGTGACGATACAATACGTGCTCCAAAGTCATCTGTTCACCCTCAGCCTGCCAGGTACTATATGGCAGGCGATTTGCTCCGACGACGCATCCATAAACTTGGTTTTCGATTCGATTAGAAAAGATTGCCGCTCCGAGAAGCAGCCGCTTGTGTGGGCTAGCAAGTCAGCGCACTCATCTCCTCCGTCCTGCGAACTCATGTTCTATTTTGTCACGAACGATAAAGACAAAACCTTTCCTGATCGTCACTTCGATACAAGTTGCTTTTTGGCGAACAAGCCTTGCGCTGACATTAATCTGTCGTGGCCAACTGCATGCGTAGGTTCCCTTTCTCTCTCCCTCCTTTTCATAACTGTTGTAGCGAAAGGTCTATTTCATGATGCTTATATAAAGGAGATATTAGACACTCATAGAAGAAAACAGTTAGGCTGGGAAATATAGACCGGCCTGACACCCGTCTCCAGATTTCTTTAGATTACTTTGCTTGTCAACATTCAACACTCTCGGTGATGCAGAAGTTGAGAGCGAGTCAGAGGAAAAAGGATTAGGTGTGTACACCATGCAAAGTGGTGTATTCGGGTCAACAATGGTGCTTAGAAGATCTAGCTCATAAGAACCCTGTTATAAGGTTCGCAGAGAATCTACAGTAGAGGACTTCCGACTATACACGACATGAGGAACCGAGCGATGCGTAGATCGGAATACAGGGAGCTTGGTGGCGAGACAAATCGCGCCGGATAGTGTATACCAGAGGCGCAGAAGGTCTACCCGGCTTATACGGAGAGGTTCGAGTGGGATGTGTTGAAGGACTTGAGTTTCTCATAGAGAATCCTGAAGCGGGTGCTGACGCCTTGATAGGGACATTCAAAGAAAGAAAGGGCCTCGTGCTGTGAATCTTTAGAACACTAAATTCAATGTGAATTTAGCCGACTTACATGTGCACATCCCTTTGCGTGCTCGATACCCGCAACAAGAACCTAAGCAAAGGCGATTGATTCCTCTGTTCACCTGATTGCCATCGTGGCGGTATTCAGACTCTCTAGAAGGTTGCTGAGCAGTCCCGGCGTCGCATTGTGTCTGAGATACTGTAATCAGGCCATGCCGCCCCTCTTCGGAACTTCTGAATGAATAGGTTTCACTTCCGAGCACCAATGGAAACTAGTTTAAGGCCCTGCAGCAATTAGCTCCGAGCTTGAAGTTCTATGCGCAGGCAGTCTAACGTCGAAGTGTCCTTTGATGTACCTCGCACGCTTCATCATGATCGTGCTCACATTACCATCTGTTGGCGAGCCAGCCCATTCGGTACGACTGTTGCCGTCGCCGAACACGGTGATCGCATGGAATCCGAGGGTTCCAGCAATCACAGAGATGCCAGTTATGCCGCTTTCAAGGTCTCTGTCTTCTTCAAAGACGGTCTCAAGATTGGGAAGGATATATCCAAGGTCAACAACGGACCCGTTGCGGGATATGAACTGCATGCCGGTGACGTACGTCGCTGAACCCAGATTCATGATCGAGGCACGAACCTCCTTGATGTCTCTCCAAAGAAGAAAGATCTGCCGGATGAACAAAGTGCGGCAACCGCTACGCAGTCCTCGGTTGTGATTAAGCCGATGTGCGCTCATAGTCCGCCACGACTTCAGATCTGGATCATGACGATTGTCCCAAACCGTCGACAGAGGCTCTCCGCTTGGACTTGACCCAGAATAATCTGCCAACAGGTCCGCTAAAGGTTGCAAAAGATACCACACCCGCTGTCTGTTCTCAACGATGCGGGTATCTCGGACGCGGTATATCGCATGGTATAGGTTCCTGCAGTCTCGGTATTGCTTGGATGAGGGGATGCGCTGCAGAGCCTCGAAAACAAAGTCCAATTCGAAACCCCGCGCAAAGCGGGTTCGCCAGAATGTCTGCGACAGAGCGATCGACGAAAATGATCTTGAGGCTAACATAGCTTGAAGCACGTCCTCTGAAGGCAAGTAACCGAGTATGGACTCGCGGATCTCGATTGGTAGTCGGGCGAATCCATCACAAGCTCCATCCGCGGAGATTCCAGAATGAGCTGGAGCAGAAGTGCAAGCGTATGAATCCTTCACGCTCTCTTTTATCCATTGTTGCAGGAATGGAGGTGCCAGTGGGTCCCAGTCATAGACTTCGAGCGCTGATATTTCGGAGCCGAAGGTATTGGTAAACGTTCTGTACATCTGCAATGTGTCGCTCTCCACCGGAGCGACGTCGGGACCGAATTGCAGCTCATAGATTCCGCCGTATGTGTGACACCAATGGAGAACATCGACGAACCCTGTCGGCAGTGACATCATGAACGTAAAGAGCGTGAGAAGATCAATCACTTTGGGAGCAGACGCGGCCTCGAGGATTGTCCAGCACGATGCGTGCATCAAGAAGCCCCAGGGCCTCCCTTCCCACGAAGACTCACTTGGGTCTGCGTGTTTCGGCCTGTGAGGTCTGAATAGGAAGATGTCAATCATGGATTGCGGCCCCCCGCCTTCGTCGTCATAACGAGTTTCTGGATCAGTAGGAACTACTGCATTTCTTGTGTCCACGTTCCAGCCGATGCCGGAGATTCGCGGCTCGTTCCATCTAAAGCCTCGCGTGTAGAGCGCTCGAAACTCGTTTAGCCATTCGCGAGGGCATCCTCCTATCGGTAGGCCACAGAGGTTGCATTTGAACCGATGATAGTCAGAAGTGTAAGCCATTCGGATTGCGTTTTCAGGTCAAGTCTGACGATAACCGTCTCTGAAGGGAAATCATCAATGGTGAAATGCTTACGGCTTGTAATCTATGTTTGAATGATATTCAGTCTTACCGTGTTGTATGTGCCATTACACAATCAAGAAGCATTCCAAGGTTGATTTTGTCGGAAGACGAGTTGTGTTGGGCATACACACAGTACACCGTACACGGAGCCAGCATGCTCGATGGCGTTGCTTTCGTCTTCTTGACAGAATTTGCACTTGCTATGTTTCTTATGAATACTTATGAGGCGTTGAGGACAAATCTTACTGGAAGAACTCGAGTTTTTCGAAGCGAGATCTCTGGGATCTGTTGAATGAAAAATTACCGCCCAAGCAGGTCAAAAGGACCGCCCAATTACCCATGGTAATTACGGCTTATATTATGCATCTGACAGGACCCGCTGCCACCCCCATTATATATACCTACCTAAATTTCTACAGGCGCGATCTTTGCCAGACCCCAGAGGGTGAGCATCTTAATGATTGAATTCTGGTATACCTAGCTATCTGGCAACATCGGTGGCCATTCCTTACCTACGTTCTGGTCTGTACTTTCAGTTGAGATCTTCAAAACACTCGGACTGAATGAATTCAACAACCACTCCTATCACCTCGGTAGCCTTTCCGATATTGTATTTGCACGGACGAACCCCTCGGCGAAATTCTCCAGATTGACTCCAGTAGCTTTTTGCACAACCTCAGACGAAAGGTATCTTGCAGGCACCTCTCTGAGTCAAGAACGACTGCAAGTTAAATGGCTAGTTCGGGGAAAACAAGTTATCCACAGTACAGTGTGGACTTGGAATTAAAAAAAATTGTATACCTAGTGAGATCCATTCGCTGCTTCTGAGTGATCTCTAAGAATCAATATGGACCCAACCGACTCGTGACTCCTCCCTCGTACTCATATAATTGAGATCCAATCACAACATATGTCATCGCTCGGTCTTAAACTGAGCCCTGCCTGCGTGACGAAACACATATGCAAGATGTTAAAGAACAATAAGAATGTTGTGTTATCTGGGAAGCCCATTTCCGTGCGTCTGAAATCTCCCTCGCCGTTAAGGTTCGCCTGACAGCTATCAGCGAGAAATGTTTTCGAAGGTGCACTCGGAAGCCGGGAGCAAAAGCTTTCTGTCATTAGTAGTTGTCCTACGCCGTTTCAGGTGGGTACCCCACTTTTGCCAGGACGCTATCCTGCTATGAAACAGAACCTTGCAACTTGGAGAGAGTCCCTATATGGTAGGAGAAAAGAGTGCGTCTTCCGCTACTTCTGCCTCTCTTGCTCCTGATTTGTATATGCCGCGGTGTGGTAGCGCTGCTGCTGGTTGTGTTGCCGTGAAAGCGCTCGTATAGGTCAGAGATGGTGAGGTAGGACCATGGCTGCCGAGGCTTCTGTGACAAGCTTGGGCAAGATGCTGGTAGGCGTGTCATGGCAGGTCTCGTGTTGGCATCTGTGCCTGCGCAGCTCGTTCGGCTCGCTAGCCTCTTGGGTGGAGACTGAGTTTGAGATTGGAAACAGGGTTAGGGTTCCTGCCTCTACTGTTGCAAGGAGGCTTAAGTGCAGGCTGAGTAGACGATTCGGAAATAGGCTGAAGCTTAGGCGGAGAGTCGAAGCTAGGTAAGCATATCTTGATAGATGTTGGCCCGATTGATATCGAGATCATAGATAAAGGGGTGAGAGATTGGCGCTGTTCACAGAGCCATAACTCGTATGCTATAAACACTATAAACTTGAAGTTACCTACTCCTCGAATCTCCTTGTTTTCGTCTCGACTCGTCGTTTTCCGAAAGTGGTATCGTTCCTTAACCAATGGTAGTCAGCTAGGAAAGCCAAGTCATGGGATCACGTAGTCTCACAAACACGGAGTCAACCAGCGAAGTTTGATAGCTTGCAATCTGCAAGGCCAATACAGTTTATATGGTGGCCTAAGTCATAACATGCGGCGGCGTCACGTTGGTCGGGTGACCTTGAAAGCTACTATGTTCAGGGTTGTTAGCCATTAATTTAGTGTATAATGATATATCGCGGCTTACAAGATATAGAACCCATACTGGACAAATGCCCACCAGACAAATGCCGCAATAGCATTAACTGTAAACTTGACTCAGGAAATCTTGTAGCGAAGTTTTGGGGTTTTGAATTCAGGGTTTGTATAGTCATCTAGGAAGTCGACGAGACACGTATGAATAAAAGTCATATAGAAGACGGGGGATATGTGGAAAGTGAGCGGCAGAGGATTCATCATCCAAAGGAAGTATTCGTAGAGCTTCGGTGGGTAATAGGCCATGTGTACGACTTGCAACGGTGGATCAAACGGAATGAGATCACCGCCAGTAGATTGGCCGTCGGCAACCTTGGAAGATAGCCACGTGTGTTGCGGTGAATTACACAGTAGTTAAGAACTTGTCTTGAACTTCAGAGAGCGGAGTCCGGAATAAATTCATTGCGCACGCGATTAGGCAACCTTTCAGGGGCTTCGATGTTCTAAACTTGAAAGGATACGAGGACATCTGGATCCATGGATGAAGCCATGTTGGATCTCGGCCCCGGGTTGGGGTAGTCAGCGGGGCACGGAATCACTCAGAGCGCTGATGGGGAACCCTCTCCGAACACCGCAAATTACCTACTCAATCTGCATTACTTGTTCGCGCTATAAAGAAAATGCTTGCATAGAAGCCCCGGGGTAAGGCACAATTGGAGCTGATAATGATAAGGCTGATCAGAGCAGAGAGACATTCCCCAGCCTTGGCAGAAACGGTTGTCGGGCGGAAAACCGGGTACTCAGGGGCGGAGACGTTTAATTCTTCTATTGGCTGAGCTGGAGATGAACCAAGATCTGGTTTGCAAATAAAGTCCGAATATCCAGCCGACAATTCTCCTTCGGAGCCTTGATCGAACTTGATTTTTCCTACCTGACCTATCAGCTACGATATTCGGACTTCTCCTTTATGATGCAGGCCACCTGCTGGATTTGTAAATCTGGTTCTTCGCCTCGTTGCATGAATGTCATCGTTTCAGTAGAATTGCACCGATTTCTGACGACGGTACATGGTTCGCCACGTCCTGTTTGTGCGTGAATTGGGACAACGCTTCAGAAACGTGCTGCCTTGTTGTGAGATTTCCGGGGTCATTGACTGTCCAATGGAGAAGCGATACTATCACAAGCTTTTGAGCCGTTCGTCTTGAAAGTGTGTGTGGATGATTGACAAGGATTCCCAGAATCCTGTTCTTTCCTTATTTAACGAGGCTTTGCTCCTCTCTTAGCAAGGTAGCTCCATCTTCAACTCTCTTTCAAGACACTCCTTTGGTCCTTATCATGCTTGCCCAGTCATTCCTTACGCGGTTGATATCCGCTTCCTTTCTTTTTGGCTCAGTCGCTCTGTCCATACCGCAGGGTCCTACATCTCCACGATATTCCTTGAGAGAGTTATATAAAGGGCTGGAATTTTTCGACAAATTTCATTTCTTCAGCGTAAGTATTCCTTACCCAGCTGGCCAGCCTTGTTTGAGGTCATTGAATCATTGGCCTGAATGACGCATGAAGTCGCCGATCTGACGTTTGCCCAGGCTCCTGATCCAACACATGGCTTCGTCAAGTAAGTCTGCCTGCTTTCCCAAAAGAGCATCATGGCTGACGAGCACCCTCAGATACGTCGATCGCGACACGGCGCAGGCGAGAGGACTCATCGCTGCCGACTCGAACATGGCCAGAATGAATGTGGACAGCAGCACCGTCTTCAGCAGGAGCGATCAGGGTCGGTATAGCGTCCGTATAGAGAGCAAGAACCGGTACACCCGTGGTCTCTTCGTCGCCGACGTCAGACACATGCCCGGACAAGCGTGCGGGGCCTGGCCCGCTTTCTGGACTCTTGGTTCCGGTGCCTGGCCCTTCAACGGCGAGATTGGTGAGTGTTCTCCTGATTTTTTCCAATTTTTGGTCTTTGAGTTCGTGGCTGAGTCTCACTTTCAGACATAATCGAGGGTGTTAACCGGCAAGCTCACAATCTCATCCTTCTGCATACCGGCGATCAGTGCTCGATCCACGGCCAAGGGCAGCTTGGGACCCTGTACGGCACGGACTGCGCCGTGAGTCTTGCGTTGTTCTGGTCGTTGTGAAAGATTGCTCATGCCATCGCTAGGTCTCAAGCTCTCCAGTCGGCTGCGGCGTCACAATTCCGGACACCCGATCGTACGGCGACGCGTTCAACAGCATCGGTGGCGGCGTGTACGCCATGGAGTGGACCAGCGGCTTCATCAAGGTCTGGTTCTTTCCACGCGGCGCTATCCCCGAAACCCTCTACACCGACTCTCCCGACGTGTCCCAGCTCGGCACACCGCAGGCCAACTTCCAAGGGGCCTGCAACATTGATGAGAAGTTCAAAGAGCACAGACTCATCTTCGACACCACCTTTTGTGGGGACTTTGCGGGCAACACGTACCAGCAGAGTGGGTGTCCGATGTACGGATTGCAGGACCAGATGCAGGCATGTGTCCAGTATGTTGCGGAGAATCCAGCGGCGTATACGCAGGCGTATTGGGAGATTGATTCGATCAGAATCTTCCAGTGATGTCGATATGAAGTGTATGACAATGAAGGATGTTACATAGAAGTGAAACAAGCAATATGGGATATATTGAAGTTGATATGGATGACAGAACCCAATATGCTTTGCACTGCAAGGTGACCACATCGAGTAGGTCCAAATGAGTTGTCCAAGTATGCCGTAGTAAGGACCAAGACAAACAATGAAGCTGGAGCGGCTGCTCGTTTGACCATCCGATTATTGACATTTTATCCACAGCCTTGATCAATCAAGAATGTAGAGAAGTGGAGTCCCGTAGCTGTATTGATAATACAGGTGCTCCGCAGCTTAAGACTGTGGCCCCCCTGTGATTAGAGTTTTCAGAACAACACAAGGTTGTCAGTGTTTTTGCACAGTGCGGATAGCATGGCCCGTAAATGATTAGAGGACATCGTGACCTGCGCATTATTTCGACAGTGACGGTTTTAGAAGAGATAGTTAACTCTCTTCAGACAACAAACACCATAGCAATTCATAAAATTCGCCGTCTAGGTGTTTCTGACTGAAAATGTAGCTGAGCAAAAGTAGGGACGTGAGTCAAAATCTATTGCTTCGATTCATGAATAGCTATTGAGACGAGAGAACTTTGACGGCGTAAGAATTGCGTCAGGCAGTGCTGAACTCAACGGACTCTGATGAGCAAGTCTATGAGAACTTCTAATGGCTGGAGGATATCTCAACCTGTAGAGAAATGAAGCAACATGAAAAGACGGGAAGCAGATAGTTCTAGCGCACCGTACTCGATGTGATAGACTTGGATTTGGATAATCGATAACTTGCGGCAAATCTCACGGCCTCCTCCTGTCATTTGTTCGAGGTAAAAACGGCTTTGATGGGCATCACGTTGTACCCGCCCGATGCAGGATCCGTCACCGCAACCTCGCAGGAAGGGCCTTCGGTGGGAAAGCATACCATTTTGCCTTTGACATTCACCGCCGATATGAAGTTGGTTGCCGCAGAATAACTTTAGATAGATTCAGCAATTAGCGGGGCAGCGATAGGTAGAGAAGACTAGATGGGCGTCATACCTGCTCCTAAGTGCTTTACTGATCTCGATTTCAAAGTCTTCAGGACTCAAAAAGTCGGTGACGCGAGCCTCATAGCCATTGTCACACGTCCCTTTCTGAAGTATCGTGTTAGTGCTCGGGGACGACGCGCTACCAGTACCGAGAGGTTGGGTATATTGCGTAAGCTTACCGAGTCCTGCACCACATCGGATCCTTCTTTCCACTGTATCGAACATGAAACCAGCTCATTCCGTGGTTCCTCTATTGTCTTGAAACTGGCTCTAATAACAAGATCCTGCGTGTTCTGCCTGAATGTCACGAACATGTTCACATTGCGGGTTTCAGCCGCAGCAAAAAGCGGTGCAAGCACAAGTAACAGCAAAGAAACGGCAATCATCTTCGTGAGTAGCTAGAA
>QQTW01002350.1_pt1 | contig 13679 bp, 17 predicted proteins | sample 1904831 | NCBI WGS metagenome assembly QQTW01 (sample SAMN09435610, study PRJNA476489) | Subsurface metagenome, whole genome shotgun sequencing project. | reverse complement strand
ACCACATGAGAAGTGGAGTAGGAGTTTAACCGTGTTGCAGCGGCGGCCGCGGATCTGCCCAAGATCTCCTATATCAACAACGAGAGCGCGTGGCGATGGGCTTTCAACTCGGATGCCTGTGCAGTCGAAAAGTCGGCCGAAGCAATGAGGAAGTTTGCAGAGGACACGGAGAGCTTGAAGACACTGATTGCGAAACACCTCTAGCCTCTAGCCTAGCGCCTAAGCCGAGTGTCTGTGGCTATAGCTACCAGACTCAAGACGAGTAAGGAATGATTTCCTGTCAACTAAAAGGATGAGCCTGACATAAAGAATGGATCAACTTGACAATGACTAATTAGACTGCTGAACTGCTCACAATCCTTTCGCTGCTGAAGTGGATAATGCTGAGGCTCTGCTACTTGGAGTGAGAGCCAAGTGTGTGCACTCACCAGGCAAGCAAGGGTGGCCTCAATGCTCGTCCCATGCACAGAGATCCATGCCCCAGGTGAAGGCTTCCAGTCAAGACTCAAAAAGTCTCGCAGGATTCGTGGGGCTGCATATACCCCTGCTGTTGAAAAGAGCAAATTACATGCAGCACAGGCACCCTTTTCGCGTGGGATTCAGCTTTTAAGGGAAGATGCACGTTTCCCGGCATTTGACATGCGGGACCATGTTTAATAATGGTAGCACGCAAGAGTGGGACGAAGATGCTCAACCGAGATCACTCGCCGTGGTTGGGTACTGTGACAGTAATAAGTGAGGGCGCTATTATGCACAACCCCTGCGAGTGGCGTTTGGCTCGGGTGCGGAAAGGTCCGGTCCTAACGGAACGGATGGGGATGCATGTGGCTAATAAAGCCAGCCTGGTGGTGGATTTTGAGCGTCATTTTTCGTAAACAGGAATCCAGAAAGAGAGGGGCACAAACTATATGATGGAACTATGCGGGTCAGGCGGATAGGTTGCTGGGTTGGCCGACAAGATGGATTCTCTCTCAGGCTATCGATCCTACGATACGGTGGCAGAAGGCCCTCTAGGAGAACGCAATATGCACGATGTGTGTCTCCAGCAGATTTGGCGTACATGGGAAAACTGTAGGGATAGTTACCTAGAGCGACCACTAACAACATAGTCAGAGTTAATATCCTACTCAGACAGACTATTAGTATGATAATGATTTCATGAGTATTTACATGCCACGAATAATCACTTGACCATTCCCTTAGTCTGACCTAGAGCTTACAGTCCGGAGTTTGATATATGCCAACGTTCAGCAAGCTCTGCATTCTTCATCATCTCTAAGGTTTAGCAACCTCGACGCTCTTCACTCTAACTGCCGGGCTGATGAGTCTATTCCGAACATCTTCCCCATTCGGCAGATCATTCGTCTCGGTTCTCTTCACAGCCGCTTCCCAAGTCTGTTCCACCCCGTTTTCGAAATGTCTTTTTGCAACACGGTTTCTTGCCAGGAGAGGTTCGACATCGATGAACCAGCTGTCGTCGACGTATCGGTGGATCTCAGACCAAGGCGGCACGTCATAGAGAAGCCAGTTCCCTTCCATGATGATGATGTTCGTCTCCTGTTCGATCGCAATGGCTCCTTCGATTGGATCTTTCCCCGAGTGGTCGAACCCAGGCGCGTATATCGTCTCAGATGCACTCTTCTTGGACTGCTGGAGTTGTTTGATCATGGCCAGAACAGCGTCGGCATCAAAGGTCCATGCGATTCCTCTGCGGATATACGCCTCCTCCCGGTTGGGTAGTTCATCAAGCTGTCGACAGTACAAGTGGAAGCCATCCATGGGGAGCACTAAAGCATGGATGTTCGGAGATGACTTATTCAATCGGTCCACGACGTTGCCGGCAGTTGTCGACTTTCCGCTTCCTGGTGGTCCGGCCAACACGATGACTGTTCGCTGATCACCCGAGGCCGTCACATTTTGATGAACCGATAAAGCTCGGTCCGTCAAGCTGTCGTATATCGGGTCCATGTTGTTGAGGACGATCGCTATCTGGCGTTTGTCAGCACTGCCAGTTGAATCGACAAAAAGCGGGATTGACCTAATCAAGCGCTGGCTATCAACAGCTAGCTTTGATTCCTTCTTGTCCACGTCCATTGATGATGGTTTGGCCGTCCTTTTATCCTGTTGTCTTGCTCAAGACCCGATATCAAAAGCCGCTTTTACCCCACATCTTCGGCTTACACTTTCCCCCACCTCTGTCCGTGCGCCAGGGATCATATTGCAAGCAGAATCTCGCGACATCGGAGCTGTAACTACGGAGTAGAGCAAGGTAGAATCCGTAGTTGATTCCGACTATCTTCGTTTTCGCATCGCATTGCCTCACGCCGAGCCAAATCAAGTGGGTCCGCCGATTGACCCCGGACATACCCGGGATGCGATTGCGCTGCGCCATTGTTTGTTGTCGGATGGCGATGATTACCATTGGATAACTAGGACCGATAGTGCATTGTATGCACAGGTGCTTAGTGGTTGAGACAAGGGCAGAAGTGCGCCTCGTCAATGAGCCATACCGTCACCACCGCCATGCACGGTCACCACCTGCAGTCACCTCTTCCGTGGCTGAGAAGGATTCGTATGGTTTGACGGATGCAGGTGTATTCCAAGATTCCAAGGTTGTCATTGTCTGGCACAGCCCGATGCTCGGCCTTAATGCCCAGGTGCCTGCTCACCTGGGCAGACAAGGCGGAAACAGTGGTGCATGCGATATCCCGAAGATTTTACCGCACCTCGAATTACAACATTGCAGTCTATTCAGGCGCGCCGCTTACAAAGTCTCTCTTCTCATCTGTACCGGTCTCCACTACCTTGCTGCTCTCTGTTTGGTATTCTGTGCCGAGTTCCTCAACATATCATCTTTGTAATCATGGCCACCGAATCCCAGCCAGAGCTATCCATCATCGAACGGGATGAGCTCACAAAGCGCACCCTGCCTGAGATGACCCTTGGCGACAGTAGGTCGATAAAGCCAGCCGCTCCATCGGAATCTGCGACCGCCGAGCAAAAGGCAAAACAAAGATTCAACGTGTCTGGAGTTGCCGTCGTGACAGGCGGGCTGGGGATTCTCGGCCTTCAAGGCTGCCGAGCACTGCTGCAGCATGGCCTGTCGGGGCTCATGATATTCGACGTGAACGTTGGCCGGCCAGATTCCGGTCTTGAGGAGCTGCAGAAGGAGTACCCGTCCGCCAAGATTGAAGCTCGAAAAGTCGACATCACAGACGAAGGCGCCGTTGCAGCGGCCATGGAAGACACAGCACGGATACTCGGCTCTGTCGACATCCTACTTTGCTGTGCCGGCATCGTCGCCTGCGTCCATAGCCTGGACACACCAATCGCTCTCTGGCGCAAAGTCTTGGACACAAACACCACCGGGACTTTTATCTGCGCCCAAGCTGCCGCGAAGCAGATGGTCAAGCAAGGAACAGGCGGTTCCATCACGTTCATTGCGTCCATTGGCGGCCACACGGTGCTCTATCCGCAACCGCAGGCGGCGTACAATGCCAGCAAGGCCGCGTTGCTGATGCTGAAGAGCTGTCTTGCCGCCGAGTGGGCGACATATGGCATCCGTACCAACACCATCAGCCCCGGGTATATGGACACTATCTTGAATGCTGGCGAAGGGCTGGCTCATGCGAGGCAGATCTGGACGGAGAGAAATCCGTCTGGGCGAATGGGACTTCCGAGCGAGCTGACCGGAGCGATAGTTCTCCTCGCAAGCGATGCAGGCACCTACATCAATGGTGCCGATATTGTTATCGATGGCGGGGGACTTGTTTTCTAAGCTCATGTACTCTGAAACGTCCCGTTGATAGTAGTAGCTCTAGATATAGACGCGTACTCTAATGCTATCATTCGACATTTCTCCTCTACTTCGAAGGGTGGTTAGTCGGTGTTTGCGCTCGACTGTCTCGCTGTGGCGACTCCATGAAATTGCGTATATGGTGTTAAGGGTGTGAGAACCGCCAGCTAAGGTTCGAGGCCGCGTAGGTAGGGTGGTAGTAGGAGCCATTCTAACTAGTGTGGTAACCAGCGTAGTAGCCAGTGCAGTAGCTAGCGAGCTGGCCAGCGAGCTGAGAAGGTTTCGTCAGTAGAAGTTTCAAAAGGCGGGTTTTGATGCTTACCTGGAGCTTAGACAGTTGATATTGTAGGGTGCTTTTGCTGCGACGCTAGATATTAGGGGGTGGGAATATCAAACAACAGATAGATTAGCAGTTTCATCACCGTCTGTTGCTTTGGAGGGGGTGTGAATTCTATGTGGTTGACCGAATGGGGTGCGAATAGTTGCTCCAGGGCTTGGGGGTTGCGAATATCGCTCATCGAAAAGGCCGCTGAAATAGCTTCCCAGGTGGTTTTACTCTGTAGAGGTCAAAGCTCGGATCAATTGATAGCTTGACAGATAGCTCCGTTATCTCCGTTACATGACGGTATCCGTTAAGCTATCTAACGAGGCGTACCAAACGTCCGAACCATCCCAACTTCTTGCAACGTCTCGATCAACGGCAATCCACAGTCTTTCGGGGCTGGTGTACTCTTCCCATGCCGCAGCAACCAGCTTCGTGCACGAGTCAAGAGCAAATTTCAGCTGCCGGAAAGAAGCGTAAACTGCGTGCTCAGCAGCAGTTGACGGCTTGTGGCGATACGTCCTCGACAAGACAGCAGACCATTGCGGAATTGTTCTCTTCTCAGAAGTCGTCCAGAAGTGGCAGCTTCGTCCCATTGTCTCCATCCAGCAAGCGCATCCGGCTGAGTCCGTGTTCTACCGGCGATAATATCGACTCAAAGTCAGACACGGCTACGCCACTTCCAGCCGAGGACATGTACAGTTTCACGAGTAGCAAGAAGCCATCGGACGAAATGATTGACTTGACAGACTCACCGGAGTCCTCGCCGTCATTTTCCCAGCCCAAAAGGCCAAACGGAGCGAAACCGCAGAAACCGAAGTTCAGCCCGCACACGGGAGCAAAGAATATAGTGGTGAAGAACCTGCGGAAGGGTTCAAGATTCGACCCGAAAAAATATCTCGATCAGGTCTGGGAACAGTTACACGCCGCCTTAGTCGTGGTTTTCTCGGGCCAGAGGTTTTCGTTCTCGCTCGAAGAGTTGTATCGTGGAGTCGAGAACCTATGTCGGCAAGGCCATGGGGCGGAACTAGAATCCAGACTACGAAAAGAGTGCATTAATCATCTATCGACGGTCTTGAGCGATCGTCTCCTGGAGTTGGCCAACGGACAAAAAGTGGATGTTCTCCGCGCCGTGTTGGCGGAATGGGCGAAATGGAAGTCTCAGCTGGTAAGTCTAGCATCTTTGGTTCACCCGTAGCTCCTGCGACTGGGCTCATCGTTGTAATCAATCTTTGCAGATCACTATACGATCGATATTCTCGTGCATGGATACATCGTACATGTTGCACGCATCCAAGCCTTCGATCAACGACATGGGCACAGAAATGTTCCGCACACTCATTTTCCAGCATCAAAAACTGCAAGACAAAATAATTGGGGGAGCATGCGAACTGATAGCGTCCGATCGCAACGCAGAGACATTGGATCAGACTACATTCAGGCGGTCAATTGGCATGTTCCACGACTTGTCTGCGTATACCAAAGTGTTCGAACCTCGCATGCTGGACCTCTCCCAAGAGTTCATCAAGTCATGGGCAGAGCGTGCATGCTCTGAAAAAACGTTAGCGGACTATGTGCGAAGCTGTAATCAGTTTGTAGCGAAGGAAACGGAGCGCTGTAATCTCTTTGGCTTGGACTCGACGACTAAACGTGCCCTCACGACCATGCTGGAGTTTCATCTGATAGAAAGGCAAGAATCCTTCCTTGGTAAGTATTTGTGCCGGATGTCAACTGTCTATCTTTATTTGGGCTTACACTTCCAAAGTCTCCGAGGACCACGTCGGCGAGCTACTCAGTCAGAACGCCATCGGCGATTTGAGGAGCCTCTACTCCCTGCTGCAAGTTCTTGCTCTTGGTTCCAGGCTTCGACCTGCCTTTGAGGCATGGATAAGCAGCTCTGGAGCAGCAATAGTCTTCGATGAGAACGAACAGGATCACATGGTCGTTAAACTCTTGCGACTCAAAAAGAGACTCGATACAATCTGGCGAGAGTCTTTCTCAAAGGACGAGGAGCTAGGCCACGCACTGCGAGAATCGTTTGAGGCGTTCATCAACAAATCCAAGAAGACAACTGCGACATGGAACACCGATAACTCCAAGCCAGGCGAGATGATTGCGAAATACGTTGATCTGATCCTGCGCGGCGGAGCGAAGGCCATTCCCGCAGCGCTCTCGAGCACAGGTGCAAAATCAGGGCCCGATGAGGAAGACGTCGACGACAATGCCTTTGATGAGGATGCCGAAATCAACCAACAGTTGGATCAAGTGTTGGACTTGTTCAGATTCGTCCACGGTAAAGCCGTCTTCGAAGCTTTTTACAAGAAGGATCTTGCGCGTCGGTTACTCATGGCCCGGAGTGCGAGTGCTGATGCCGAACGGAGTATGCTGACACGGCTGAAAGCTGGTAAGTCTCATCAAGATTACCAAACTGGTGGTATAATAAATGCTAAACTTTGTAGAATGCGGAGCAGGCTTTACTCAAAACTTGGAGCAAATGTTCAAAGACGTTGAGCTCTCTCGGGAGGAGATGGTCACCTATAAGAGCATAATGGAGGAGCGTAACATCAAGCCGAAAATGGACCTGAGCGTCAATATCTTATCGGCGTCCTCCTGGCCAACGTATCCCGAGATACCAGTCGTCGTGCCGGCTGACATCAAGGCCGAGCTGGACGCATTCGAGAAGCACTATCGAGCCAAGCATAGCGGCCGCAAGCTTGACTGGAAACATGCACTGGCCCATTGTCAGCTGAAGGCCGCTTTTCCGAAGGGTAACAGAGAGCTGGTGGTCAGCTCCTTCCAGGCAATTGTACTATTGCTCTTTAACGGCCGCTCTTCGGACGAGAGGTTGTCCTATGAGTTCATAAAGGCAGAGACTGGTCTGCGTAGGTTCCCATCCACCTCCATGCACCGCGAGTATTAGTCAAGGCGCTGACATGTCCATAGCTGAGGTTGAGGTAAAACGGACGCTTCAATCGCTGGCATGTGCGAAGCTACGTCCCTTGACAAAACATCCCAAAGGCCGCGATATCAATCCGGATGACACTTTTTCGGTCAACACGGGATTCTCTCACGAAAAGTACCGCATCAAGGTCAACCAGGTGCAACTCAAGGAGACAAAAGAAGAAAACAAGGAGACCCACGAAAGAGTCGCAGCTGATCGCAACTTTGAGACCCAAGCCGCCATCGTCCGCATCATGAAGAGCCGCAAGACGATTTCTCACCCGGAACTTGTGGCTGAGGTCATCCAAGCCACGAAGAGCAGAGGTGTTCTCAATGTAGCAGAGATCAAGAAGAACATTGATCGGTACGTCCTTATGGCACATTCCTTACTGCAACGCAACCATGACTTTTCATTGACTTCTCGACCAGATTGATTGAAAAGGACTACATGGAACGCGAAGCCGGCAATTCGTACAGCTACATTGCTTGATACGTGGGAATGAGCGGGTTCCACCTTTCAGTTCCGTCTAGGCGTTCGGTCAAATGTTCTCTTACCTTGAGTCTCACCCGCGGACGACCATAACGCATGAACTATGGAGATTGCGGGAGTTAATGACACATTATAAGACGCGTAGATAGTAAAGTGTACTCGGTATCATAGCGATGAAGATGCGCGTATGATACTATGTATGAGCGAACTGGTCCTTGGAAAAGATAGAATCTGCGCGTTCTAGACTTCAAATGGCTACATAGTAGGAAGACAAATAGCAGAATAGTCCTACCACGGATATAGAGCAGCTGATCATTTTGGCCGCTTCTAGAGTAGCTACCTAGGTAGATGGGCATTTTAGCTAGTACGGAGCCTGAGAGAGGAGTTTCGCTCAGGCGCCATCAGGTAACAGTAAGAAAATATCGAGGCTCATCTGGTTAGTCTGAGCGTTGCCTCCGTGACGATGGTTTAACATCGAAAAGGTCCAGGGGTTTCGATAAACTTCTTCGGACCGGGCGCGCGCCAAGCCGCGGCGTTTCTTCTGCTCCGACGGCAACAGCTCCAACCCGTGGAACACGTCTACTACATCACTGCCTAAGCTCCGCAAGACCATCTTTTAAAAATCTCACCTTCGCCGCCTCCTCTACAAAACTTGTGCTGTCAGTAACACGCATCACTCTCTTCACAACCCAACTCGGTCTCGTCTTCCTGCTCACAACAAGTGACCAGATCCAGCTCAAGTCTCACGAATCACATTCGCTCACCACACAGTAACTTTTCACCATGTCCGCACAGCCAGGTCGCGGTCCGGCCAAGGACAAGGTCAAACTTGACAAGTGAGCTCGCACTGATCTTAAAGATTCCAGCTCATCATGCTGACATTCAACAGCGATCCTTCCGGTGCGGAGAAAAGAGAAGTACGCGATACGCGTTCGGATGGAACTTCGAAGAGCTTGCGGCTAACTGACAACTAGGAAAATGAGACAGCGACTGCTATTCTCAAAAAGAAGAAGAAGCCCAACTCGTTAATGTAAGCATCCTGTCTGCATCGATCGAGGCGCCGCTCGTCGTCACTTTGGCTTATATTCTCTGCAGCGTTACCGACGCCACCAACGATGACAACTCGATCATCGCACTCTCCAACAACACCATGGAGACTCTGCAGCTGTTTCGTGGCGATACAGTCCTGGTCAAAGGCAAGAAAAGAAAGGATACCGTGCTCATCGTTTTGGCGGACGACGATCTCGATGATGGGAGCGCTCGCGTCAACCGCGTTGTTAGGCACAACCTGAGGGTCAAGCTTGGGGACATGATCGCGGTCCATCCTTGCCCGGACATCAAATATGTAGGTCGCGCATGGCACTCATCTGGCTTTCTAGACTCACATTATTCCTAGGCCAAGCGTATCGCCGTCCTTCCCATCGCCGACACCGTCGAAGGCCTCACCGGCTCCCTCTTCGATGTCTTCCTTGCGCCATACTTCCGAGAAGCATACAGACCCGTCAGGCAGGGCGATCTGTTTACCGCACGCGGTGGTATGAGACAGGTCGAGTTCAAGGTGGTTGAAGTCGATCCTCCGGAATTCGGCATTGTCGCGCAAGACACGGTCATTCATTGCGAGGGTGATCCGATTCAGCGCGAAGACGAGGAAGGTAACCTGAACGAAGTTGGTTACGACGACATCGGCGGCTGCCGTAAGCAGATGGCTCAAGTCCGAGAGCTGGTCGAACTGCCGTTGAGGCATCCTCAGCTGTTCAAATCCATCGGTATCAAGCCTCCGCGGGGTATCCTCATGTATGGACCTCCTGGTACGGGCAAAACCCTCATGGCTCGTGCCGTTGCCAACGAGACTGGCGCCTTTTTCTTCCTGATCAACGGTCCGGAAATCATGTCGAAGATGGCTGGAGAATCAGAGTCGAACCTGCGAAAGGCATTCGAAGAGGCAGAGAAGAACTCACCCGCCATCATTTTCATTGATGAAATCGACTCCATCGCCCCCAAGCGCGAAAAGACCAACGGCGAGGTCGAGCGTCGCGTCGTGTCACAGCTTCTGACGCTCATGGACGGTATGAAGGCTCGTTCCAATGTGGTGGTCATGGCGGCTACCAACAGGCCCAACTCGGTCGATCCCGCACTTCGGCGCTTCGGTCGTTTCGATCGTGAGGTTGACATCGGTATCCCCGACCCTACCGGCCGCCTCGAGATTCTGCAGATCCACACGAAGAACATGAAACTTGCAGACGACGTCGATCTGCAGACAATCGCTGCCGAAACGCATGGATACGTCGGATCCGATATTGCATCCCTCTGCTCCGAGGCTGCCATGCAGCAGATCAGGGAGAAGATGGATCTGATTGATCTCGATGAAGACACCATCGATGCGGAGGTGTTGGACTCCCTCGGAGTCACCATGGAGAACTTCCGCTTTGCTCTTGGTGTCTCGAACCCGTCCGCCCTTCGCGAGGTTGCCGTGGTCGAGGTGCCCAACGTCCGCTGGGAAGATATCGGCGGTCTCGAGGATGTCAAGCGCGAACTCATCGAGAGCGTCCAGTATCCCGTCGACCACCCGGAGAAGTTCCTCAAGTTCGGTCTCTCGCCTTCCAGAGGTGTTCTCTTTTATGGTCCCCCCGGTACTGGTAAGACCTTGCTTGCCAAAGCCGTGGCGAACGAATGCGCGGCAAACTTCATCTCCGTCAAGGGCCCGGAACTTCTTTCCATGTGGTTTGGCGAATCCGAAAGCAACATTCGAGATATCTTCGACAAGGCACGGGCTGCTGCACCATGTGTCGTGTTTCTCGATGAGCTGGATTCCATCGCCAAGTCACGTGGTGGATCAGTTGGCGATGCAGGCGGCGCTTCCGACCGTGTGGTCAATCAGCTTTTGACAGGTAAAGTCCAGCTCCTCCGCTTGTTTGCTTATAGCTGCGTGCTAACTCGTCACAGAAATGGACGGCATGACCTCGAAGAAGAATGTCTTCGTGATCGGCGCCACTAATCGCCCGGAGCAACTGGACAACGCTCTCTGCCGTCCAGGACGTCTCGACACGCTCGTCTATGTCCCTCTTCCGGACAAGGACTCACGTGTTTCGATCTTGAAAGCCCAACTCCGCAAGACCCCTGTTGCACCCGACGTCGATATTGACTACATTGCCAACCACACACATGGATTCTCAGGTGCGGATCTTGGTTTCATCACCCAACGCGCCGTCAAGCTCGCGATCAAGGAATCAATCTCTGCCGAGATTGAGCGTACGAAAGGCCGACAAGGTGCGGGCGAGGAGGACACCGCTATGGAGGATGATGCAGAGGGCGAGGATCCAGTGCCGGAACTCACCAAGGCCCATTTCGAAGAAGCCATGCGCTCCGCCAGGCGCTCGGTCACGGACGTGGAGATCAGGAGATACGAGGCTTTCGCCCAAAGCATGAAGAACTCGGGAGGTAGCAGCTTCTTCCGCTTCCCCGAGGGTGAAGGTGGTCAGGCAGGCGCGACCAATAACTTCGGAAACGCTGGGGACGATGCTGATCTCTACGAATAAGGGCAAGAAGCAGTTGATGCGACCGGGCTGGCATGCTCGGTTATGTACTCTCTCACACTCGGTTGACTAGGCTCAGTGCATAGACTGGATTTCCTTTTCCCCCATGAGTCCGTGGGCTTGAGAGTTCTTAGAGTTAGTGCTCAGTAATGCCTCTGGCGTTATCTGGACGTCTTGAGTAGTCTGGCAGAGATGGGTCGAAATAGCAGCATAATTAGCTCGCGATTGTTCTAGAATACAAGTTTGACTCAATGCCCTGCTTCGACTCAAGTGAATCACCTTGAGTCTGTTCTCCCGTACTTAATGCTCTCTAAAAGGAAAGCTCGTTGAAGTTCGAATAGCGATGACATCCCCAGGGCTCGGGTGCCAAGAGAAGTTGGAGGTCTTGGCACGGCAAAAGTTCACGCCCGACAAGTAGATCCATCCATGGATTGTTGCGCGCATTTGCAATTCGACGCCGTGCTTTGCGAATTTTCAATCCACAATTAAAGATGTTGTGCGCAAGTAAGTTTCATCAAAGAGATGGTAATTCTCATCTAACTGGCTTAGTATCCGGAGAAGCACCTCAGGTCCCCGTCGCATCACGAAAAAGCGGTAAGCTTTTAGCTATTCAATGACAGTGGAAGGCAACTGACAAAGGGAAGGAAATGTGTTTGAGAGACGACTCATCGAAGCATACATCAAGGAGAACGGCGCCGACCCGGTCACAGGCGAAGAGCTATCGATCGATGATCTGGTCGAACTAAAAATAGCGCGCGTCGTCCGCCCAAGGCCACCTACCCTAACCTCGATCCCATCCCTCCTCTCGACGTTCCAGAACGAGTGGGACGCGCTCGCGCTGGAGACCTACACACTCAAGCAGCAACTGGCGCAGACCCGGCAGGAGCTTAGCACAGCGCTGTATCAGCACGACGCGGCAGTGAGAGTGATCGCAAGAGTCACGCGCGAGAGGGACGAGGCTCGGGATGCGCTCTCGAAGATAACAGTCAGCGCAGGTGGCGCTGCGAGCAATGGCGATGCTATGCAGGTTGATAGTCAGGCGCTGCCTGAAGCTATTGCTGCGAAGATCGATGAGACACAGCAGAGGTACGTGACTGATGTGATATACCCGGCAAAAACTTGACTAAAATCGTGGATAGACTTTCAAGCACAAGACGCAAGCGGCCGGTACCAGAGGACTGGGTGACTGCGGAGAGCCTGCACTCTTTCGACGTCACGCAGACTACAGATGCCATCTTTAAAGGAGGCAAATCTGTTTCTCCTGACTCAGACGGCGAGCTTGTCATCGTTGGTGGAGCCGCCGGCTCCGCTGGTGTATACTCTGTCTCGAAAGGCGAAAGGCTCCATAGCCTTGATATTGGCAAGGGTAGCGTTGTTGATGCGGCATGGTGGCAAGATCGAGCCATCGTTGCCACATCTACAGGCGCGATCAAGGTCTTCGAGGATAACAACGAAGTAGCCGAGTTAGGCTCTCACTCCGGCGGTGTCTCTGGACTGTCACTGCATCCATGCGGAGACATCCTCGCTTCAGTCGGCAAAGACAAGAGCTACTTGCTATTCGACCTCCCCAACAAGAAGCTTATCACTCAAGTGTTTACCGAGTCAGGTGGGTTCTGTCTTGCTAAACGTTGCTTTTCTTTATCTTTGCTCACGATGCTTTAGAACTTTCCTGTGGCCAGTTCCATCCCGATGGACATTTGTTTGCCGCTGGCGGTGTCGATGGCCAGATCCGACTCTTCGATGTCAAGAGCAGTGCAACCGCGGCTGTTTTCGACATTGGCGGTCCCGTCGAAGCTCTTGACTTTTCCGAGAACGGGACCTGGCTCGCGGCAGTGGTCAGAGGCGAGGCCAGCGTGCAGATATGGGATCTGCGGAAAGGCTCGGCCATCAAAACTTTGGGCTTTGGCAACGCCGTCAGCACACTCAAGTGGGATTACACCGGGCAGTTCTTGGCTGCCGGAGGATCCAGCGGCATCACTGTTCAGCATTACTCCAAAGCATCCAAGGCTTGGTCGGAGCCGCTGGGGAAAGCCATCTCGGCGGCCGCTGTTGCGTGGGGCAGCAATGCTCAGGCGCTGATAGTCTTGGGTTCAGATGGGGCGTTGTCTGTTCTTGAGGCATCTTGAGTCGATCACGGCGATGTAACCTGTAATCATTGACAGTGAACATTGTACACCATGATCAAAGTCTCTTCTGCCTGGCCTATATCTGCAGCTTTGGCTAGACTGTGGGAGACCGCGCTAGACTCGGGCGCTATCACCACTATATACTCGTGATTCCGTACTCCATACTATGTTTAGGGGGAAACCTTCATTATATGGTTCACTATATTTTACACTACAACTACGACCAACTCAGTATCCTTTATTCTTATTGACCTAGAGTTTTACATGTCTTTAAGGCTCCAGGGTTATGCTATTAAACCATTTTAGTAATCGGCTTCTCACTACCTACATAGGTAGGTAACGAATGAGTTGGACTAGAAAAAGCACAGGGCAATTAGTGAAAGATATACCCATACACCCATACTACACAACTATTCGGTGGACCTCGGCTCTAGCCAAGGACGGCTGGTGTGCGTGGATCAAATCATCACGA
>QQTW01002349.1_pt1 | contig 13680 bp, 16 predicted proteins | sample 1904831 | NCBI WGS metagenome assembly QQTW01 (sample SAMN09435610, study PRJNA476489) | Subsurface metagenome, whole genome shotgun sequencing project. | reverse complement strand
TATGGCATCCCAGCTTAGGCGTAAGCCTGAACCGGCGTAGAAAATACGAATATAATATCCGGACTCTCTTGACCCTTGCGCACCGAATCAGTCGACGTCTTCTGCGTTGAGGTGTGGAGAATATTTCTTGCTCCATGAGGGCTGAGCTGCAAAGAATAAGGCTGATATTGAAGCGGGCTGCGTGAAGCAGTGTCATTGAAAATCTAAGAGTGTCGAGGCTGCAGCTTCGACCAATCATGAGGCAGATCCATTACGATATTCTGGAGAGGTATTAGCAAACTTCTTCAATGCCCATTTGCCGACAGAAAGGACTCTTCTTACGATGAGAGTACATAACAGCGTGGTGAGCACTCGAATTTGTCCATTTGGGCACACCGTGGGCGCGCACATTGAACAATACTGATCAATTGAGCCATGCAGTCCTTTCGCCCCTAGGGAATTATCATAATAACGATGGACGCCTCTTCCTCTCGTTCCTAGAAATAGCTTCGCAATAATAAGCTCAGCGTTTCAATAAGACCCGTGAATTGAATTCGATATCACGGGTGACGGCGCGTTCGACAGAGTAACCTCGGCATGTCGCAGTACCTAGGTCCTGAAACGGCCCGAGGCCTGAGGCCAGCCTGCCGTTTTGGCCCCCTTTTATTCCGTGCAGACTCTAGAAAGTGATCACCGTTTTTTGTCCTCGTCAATCAACAAAAAGGCGCTTCGGCTCTTCGGCTTCGAGATTTTCGTTTCGATCCTTCCTTTCGCGTCGCTCCTTTACGACCCTTCACATCAATCAGCGCTTTGCCGTCTCTTGTCTTGTTCTTCAATCGTTCCATGCTCCAGTGGCATCGCCGATAAGCATCATGGCCCTCAAGTCGTCCCAGCCGGCCTGGTTGGAGGTGGGCGTGCCTACTCTCGAACGTCCTTTCGGTCTCGCGTTATGGCCCATTTTCGAGAAAGCCTTCGAGTCCCTGAAGGGCTACAAGCCGCAGGATTTCCGGTTCGTTCGGGGGACCACGCCATTGTCGACGTTCGGCGAGATCGCAACGATGCTATTGTCTTACTATCTCATAATATTCGGTGGTCGGGAGGTGATGCGCAATTTCTCGGCCAGGAACTGGAACGGACTGTTCAAGATTCACAACTTCTACCTTACCGTCATTAGCAGCATCCTGCTGGCACTCTTTGCTGAGCAGTTGATACCAGTCGTGTGGAGGAAAGGCGTTTTCTTTGCGATTTGCCATGCGGACGGGGGCTGGACGGACAAGATGGTTATACTCTATTATGTATGCAACTCCGACCCAGAGACTACATTCGATTCTGACCTCTGCAAGCTTAATTACCTGACCAAATTTCTGGAATTGATTGACACGGTCTTCTTGTTCCTGAAGAAAAAGCCGCTAAGTACGGCAACGATCCAATTCACATGGATGCGGCTAATGTTGCGTAGCGTTTTTGCACACCTACCATCACGGCGCCACGGCACTCCTCTGCTACACCCAATTGGTAGGACACACTGCGGTCTCATGGGTTCCGATAACGGCGAATTTGATGGTGCATGTCGTCATGTATTGGTACTACTTCCAGAGCGCACGCGGCATTCGTGTTTGGTGGAAACGGTATATCACGATCATGCAGATCGTTCAGTTTGTTGTGGACCTCGGTGGGAGAACTTGTCCCTTCGACTCTTCGTCATCAACTAACTCACAACAGGCTTTGTCTACTTCGCGTCCTGGACCTACTTCACCTCTACCTACTGGCCATGGCTCCCCAACGCCGGTCAGTGCGAAGGTGAAGAGTACGCCGCCATCGCCGGTATCTCCATCCTCAGCTCGTACCTGCTCCTGTTCATCTCGTTCTACGCCGCCACATACAAGAAGCCAATTCCCAAGGGTCGCGGCCGCGCAAGGAGTGCTCTGGTCGAGATGAAAGACGAGAAGGTACCCACTGTTGGAGAGGCGCGGCGCAAGCTTAGTCAAGGGACAGCAACACTTGCAAACGGCCATGCCAGCTCGACCGGAAAGGTTGCAAATGGCAATGCTCCTCGGTCTCGTAAGGCGTAGGGGTTTCCTCACATGCTCCTGGTGTCAGGGATTACTTGAAGGTGGAGTGGCGGAAGAGAGATGTTATGGCGGCGTTGGACTGATTGTGATCGACCATTGACTCACATGGGAACTCGCATATATGAAATACTGTAACATAGTTGTACACAAATGGCTTGAGAGCAAGACACGAGGGAATACCGGCCGCCGTGTCGCTATACACATGTCGACATCTGGAGGCAGGCGACTTTCAAAACCAAACCCTCGATTCGCAAGAACCTACATCGTAGATGCTTCTCAGTACTCAACGCGGAAATTTCTTTGAACCTTGACATCCGTATCACATGCAACGTCCGCCGTTTGCCCATCGGTGTTGTTTCTGACGCTCGAAGAAAAAGCACTAGTCCCCAATAGGTTAAGGCTGTAGCCACGCCTGATCCAGCGACTGCCAAAGTTCGTACCTCCATCTTGAACATCACTCCGCGGTATATCCTGCAGGAATTTACGACCAATCTGTTGCGCGCTGAAGTCAATGTCCTTAGCACACATTCTCCGGACCACGGTGCGCGTCAGGCGCTTGCCGCTCCGACAGTTTACCGCCATCAGTCGCCAGCCAGCGGAAAGATGCTTGGGTTCAGGAGATCGAGTCGGTGCGAGTTGCAGGAGCTTTGGGACCGCTGCAAGGCTTCAGAATTCCAACGATCCGCATCATGAGGAGAGCTTCGAGGAGTTTACAGCCAGGTACGGACACCGCATAGCCGCCTGAGGGATTAACGCTGTGGTGGTGTGCCCAGATGGTCTCTTCAGGGTGTCACATTGCGTGACTTTCGCGCAGGGACACAGTCGACTATTGAAGGCCAGACGGGCATAATCTCGGTCGGTTACTGTGAGCAGTACATGAGCGCTGACCGGCTCGGTTCTCCAGATACGAGAAGGAGTTCGACGCAGTGCAGGACGTTTTTGAGCTGCAGGTACGAACGTCGAGCTTTCCCACCGAGCATTATTCTTTCCTTTAAGTCTTTGCTATGGCGCTGTCAGTCATCTCGTGGTGGAAACTTGCTGACCAGCATTTTCCAGCGTAACCTAAACAACGCCTTTGCGTACGACCTTGTGCCATCACCTTCCGTCATAAGCGCTGCTCTGAGGGCGGCGAGAAGAGTCAACGACTTCCCCACCGCCGTCCGGATATTCGAAGGTCAGTTGAATTACTGCGAGAGTCCAGCATCGCACATCTGAGGGTCACTCCACAAAGTCCTTTGCATCGAGTGTCCTGCAATTTCTTTTCAACATATGGCTCCAGACTACCGCCTGAGGACCGTCCGGATGCTTACGAACTGCAGGTATCAAAGCCAAAGTCGAGAACAAGGGCCAGTACGATGAATACGTACGGGAGCTGGCGCCGCTGAGGGAAGAGCTGGGGGTAATGCTGAAAGAGACCATGTATCCTGATCCGAGTTAGGTCTGGTTTACGCGGGCGTGCGGCGGAGATCTTTTGACCAACACAGAACGAAAAGAGAGTAGACATTGTACATTGCCATTGTTAAAGCACTACTGAGATATCCGTGATATCGACCGTGCAATTCAGCCCGTGTTATCCGATGACAAGTCGGGAATAGAGGGACGCGTCCAACGGCGACACTAACCAGTCAGTCATTTTCAGAGGTTAGAGCGTTCGACTTGAATACATTATTCAAGTGCTGCAAGACTTTTCCAGAGCATTCTTCGAGACATTCCAGCCGCTGATGCCCTGCACATCAGTCGCCCATGCTGCATGCGTTACCTCACCAGAAGCCATCCCCAACCCTAGATAATCGTACATGAACATCCCAGCTATCCATCCAAACTCCGTACATCGCTGGCTCAGACCATCTATTCCCAAGAAAAGTAATACATGAACGCAGAACAATGGGAACTTGGTAGAGTAAATCAAAATCCCGCCTTCCAGCCCAAAGTACAAAGATAACGTTCTTCTCGCATGCACAAGCGATACACGAAGACAATGCGAGCTTCAATTACGCTAGCCCATACCAACATATTTGAACCAATTGGGTCTGCAGTCTTCCTTGTACAGGAATGATTCACCGTCTGTCAAGCGGCCTGTGACGCAGCCGCTGCATTTCGGAGAGTTGGGGCAATTGAAGAATGGAATATGCTGATAGCCAATGTCCCGGAACCTGTGACGCAAATTATCAGTAAGCTGCGATTGATAGTAATACAACTGAGCCTTGTTTGACTCGCTTACCAGTGTATCTTGCTGGAATCTTCGAACAGCCCCAAAGCTATTGAATGCACCGGAGCGTCTCCCCAGCGCTCGTAGAAGAATCCGCCCGCACGATCTAGGTGATTGAAATAGTCCTCGTAAGCCTGACCGCGCCAGAACTCCATATCAGCAATTTCAAAGTTCGACCAGAAGTGACATGTCGAGTAGCCGTTTGCGCCCTTGTTGTGCTCGGGTCGTCGCTCGCTGTCCGTGAGCCATTTCATGGCCCCATTGCTCGACAGATGCTCATTGTGGGAGGCCACAAATTTCATCGTTTCAGGCCATAGGGTTGGTATACTTTGCGGCGAGTCATAGAGGTTGATGGTGAAACCGTAGGTCTTGTTGTGATCTTCCATGTAGCGGAAGACGTCGTAGTCGACCGAGCAAAAGAAGTGCACTTTGGGTTCGACTCGCCAGTAATACCGTGTGTTGGCGAGTGCGGGGTGTTTGTAGAAGAAGCCACTGTTCCAGCGACACATCTGGTGGTATGACAGCAAATGGGCGTATTGCACCTCCTGCTCCTCGAGGATGTTCGCAGATTCCGTCATAAGGTCTCGGTTTATCCAACTCGGCACATCCCAGTGCTCCTTAGGTATGAGTTCTGCATGTATTAGACTCACGAGCCAAGCAAAGTGTGAGGTGGATAAGTACCATAACGACATTCTGCCTTGGTTTCTGCCTGTGTTCGTCTCTTGAACTCTTCCGTGAACGGGACGTCGTTGAAGAACGTCCAGGGGTAGTTGAATTTGTGGTTCCATGTCCGCTCCAGGTCGCGCATCGAAGGTATTAGGTCGTTTAGCTCTTCGTTGCGGACAAGGGATAGAAGCGTGGCGTTGATGCGGGCTGAATTCGGGTTGTCTGGGTCATAGTTGTTTCCCTCCACCCGGCGCAAAGGTTCCGGAGGCTCACCAGTGGCTATCTGGTCAGCACAGCTCCTATAACGATGGCTCAATCGCACTCACGATCCAGGTTTGGATCCCTTTGCATATCATCTAGCTTCGCGTTCGAGGGCGCCTGCGTTGACGGTGACGATCGGATAAAGTGGGAAAGGAGCCACATAAAGAGGACAAGCAACAGGAGCATTAGCATGCGCGCAGGTTTTGGAAGAGCCATCCTGGTCCAGATGATATGCGCTCCTATGGGGAAACATGGGTCCGATATGAATGATTCTCCAGATGTTGAGCACCTCTCCCCAGATTAATGGAGAACAAGCAACGAGACTAACCCATGAAAGGCTAGACCAAGTACTTCGTTTCAAGTATCGCTTTTAAATTTGAACCAGTTCTGAATTCCTCGCTGGTATCCAACACCATGCGGCATCAAATATGGCGGCCTACAACGCGAAAATGCGGAGTCTAGCTCAAGGATTTGCCGAAGTCTTTGTTGATGTGTGCCTTCCAGAATTGAACTTCTCAACTCTACGCTTACTGGAAAGTAGGGAGACGCCCATCGCACGAAACAGGCCGAAGAAATAGCATTCAAAGGACTCCGGGGACATCAGTATAGTCGCGTGAATCCCTTTGATATCTTCGCAAGTCTGGAGGGCCTTGAAGAAAAGTTCCGCATATTCAATCGAGAGGATTTGGCAGATGCGCTACAGATTCGGCAACAGGAACTGTCGAAGTTCGACGACAAGTGGATTCCTGATATACTATCACTTTTTCTCACACTCTCTGATTGTCCTGTAGAAAAAACAAAGCTCGCAAGCTTAGCACTATTGAAGGCACCGGAACCCCAGCCTGCCCTTACCTGGGCAGAGATACTTGCAGATGATCCGCTTGTTGAACAAGATGTTTGGGACGATGTTACATTCTCAGCCTCATCATCATCGTCTTCTGGCGATGAAGATATTGCTGATGAGCCACCGGCTGAGCAGCGGTCACCGCATAAACACCACGGCGTGAAATCTGCGCTTTCTGCGCACATACCTTTGAGCATCCCCAACGAGGCGCTTGTCGAAGCCGCAGACTTAACATTACTTCATACCACCTGTGCCCAGTTACTGGTTTCGAAGATTGAACCTCAGCTTGCCTCTTTGAGCACCAATGATGCTTCAGCGATTCTTCCAGCTCTTGAAATGACGGAGCTACAAATCATTCGTGAGACTTTGTTCCTACTACGCGGCTTACCTACTCTTTTGTTTCAGGATGGCATCAACAACGCTAGAACCATGATTCATCAAGAATTCTTCAAATCTGAAACATCATCCATACCTGGTGTTCTGGCGACTTACACTTATATCAGCTCGAAATTGCAGAGGCTCCGTGCTTGGTGCGCCACAGGACAACAGATCCCTTTGCTACAGGGGCTTCAGGCGATTATTTCTGGACATCTGCGTGATTATGACTGCAAAATCTCTGATCTAGAGCGTCGCTATACGGCCCCCCAAAACTCTGTTACTGTGAGCATCCTGGAGCTGCTTGCTCAGGTTCAAGAAATCTCGCGAGTACCGCTCGATATTGCAGATTTTATCGCAAGTCTCACGTTGCATACGACTAAGAACCCCTTTCTGTGTCTCGAAACGCTGTATCAGCGCGCGAGCTCTGCCCAAGCGTGCGGCGATGCGGAAATGTTCGGATACGCAGGTCGAGCGTTCTTTCGGTGCCTCGAAATCTATCTGAAGCCTGTAAGACGCTGGATGGAGCATGGCGAGCTTGAGTCAGAGTCGGATTTGTTTTTCGTAGAGGTCACGAACCGGAGAATTGAAGCAGACTCCCTATGGCATCACAGGTACAGTCAACGACTTGACTCCAAAGGCGCCCTTTTCGCTCCAAAGTTTCTTCGCCCATCGGTTTCAAAGATATTCAACACTGGGAAGAGCGTTGTATTCCTGAAAGAGCTCGGGGCGTATGAGTCGGTGCAGGAAGTTCTTACACTGTCTCGGTATCAGTTCGACTTTGACACAGTGTGCAACTCAACTACTGGCATACCTTTTACTCCATTTCCTGAACTCCTATCGGCGGCATTGAGTGGATGGGTGGATTCTAAACACGATGTCGCCTCTACCACCCTAAGACAACGCTTAGAAATCCAATGCGGGCTGTGGAGGGCCTTTGATAATATGGAGTACATCTATCTGTGTAAAGACGGCTCATCCTTCCGCGAATTTGCCGAAGAGGGTTTCCAGAGGTTGCATGCAAGCAGGACGGCGTGGAGTGACAGGTATCTTTTGACGGAACTAGCTCAGCGCAGTTATGGCAGCATCCGCGGCATCGACTCCAGATGTCTGGTTGCTCGCACATCATCAAATATGACCATTGGACGGTCAGTCAAAGATCTCGCGGTGTTGCAAATCGATTACCATGTGAGTCTGCTCATTCGACTAAAGAAATCCTGTCAGGTTAATCACCACTAGTTACCATGGTCTATTAGCAACATAATTCAGCGGCACTCATGTTCCACATACAACCAGATTTTCGTCTTCAATCTTCAGGTGTATAGGGCTCAATATGCCCTTCAACATCTGTTTATCGGCCGGCGCTTGAGAGATCACAAAACGCATGATGAAGCCGGCGAAGAATTCTTGCTCTGTCAAAAACTGCTCAGGTTTGTTGACACTCTACGCTCTTACCTTGGCGAGACCGTATTGTCGAAGGAGTCGACGAAAATGAGGCAGAGCATGACTGCCGCTACAGACATGGACACGATGGTCACGCTACACGAAGAACACATTTCCGAACTCAAATCGCATTGTCTGTTGGCCGAGAAAACAGCGCCAATCTATCAGGCCATACTTGCCCTTCTGGATCTTGCAGTTCATTTCTCCGATGTCCAAGCGCAGGCGACAGACGAGAAACGGACCTCACCGCAAGGCCCTGAGCCAGGCTCCAATCATGGATTGGGAGAAGGCGACAATAATCCCGACAGAGCTCAGACGAAGCAGCCGATCCTCGTTCACAATAACTATGGTCAACGCTTGACTGAGATGAGACAACAGTTCGACGACCTGTCTGGATTCGTCGTCTCCGGCTTGCGGACCGTTGGCCGTGCTAATGGGAAGGCCTACTGGGTTATGTTGGCTGAGAAACTGGATTGGCCTTGCAACAAGAAGCCTACATAGGTTGCTTTCCTTCCCCTGGTTTCATTTCTTGTCGCTCGAAGCATGGCTTGAAGGGCGATGCCCCGCTAGTCGTCATTAACCGGGTGATTCCGCGTAGTTTGCTGAGTAATGACGAAGCGCCGTTGCGCGTACGACGTCTTAGCGATGACGACCAGTAGCTACCTTTGGGCGCTTCACACGCCGGTCCAAGTCTGGCTATATCGTTTGTTAGAGGTTGCCGAGTCACCGGCTCCTTTACTCACTCAATGTTTCAACTTTTTCTTTGGAATCTGATTTTCACAAGTCCCAATGTCGAGCAGTATGCAGTCACCTGCGACCGTTCCCTTTGCCTTCGACATTAGTTACATACCAGAGACGCTATGAATAACCTCGGAACGAAAACGAACATCAAATTGGCTCCACCCATTGTTTCGCCCCATGGGAGGCACGATCTCGCGTCACTTTCTGTCCGAATCTGACCCAGATGATGATTATCGCGGCAGTCACCTTCGCCCAAATTCACAAACGCGGTGCACTCAATAACATCTGTTTCATGCGGTCTCTCTGTTTCAGCATCATTTCCTGCCTCTTTGGTGAGCTTAGGCACATGAATGGTGAAGGCATGTCCGGCTTCCACTTGGGAAAGTGAGACCTCAAGCGATCTCTGGCTTTCGAACTTGCAGCACATGACACGGACGCCGCCAAATGCAGCTCGGTGTCTGTCGGTGGGTTCTGGGAAAAGCACAAATCAGAACATCTCTGAGTCAAGTTTTGAAAGACATGTGAGCAAGCGAGTCAATACCTTTGAGTTGTTTTCAAAATCCATGTCAGGTCTTTCGTTCTCGTCGTTTACACAATCCTCGACGGTGTTGTAATATGATTCCAGAGAGCTCAGGAACCCTGTCAAAGCCTTAGGGTCATCGGTTTGAGGGCTATCCGGATCTGAATCTGGATCTGGTCTAGGGTCGCCACCACCCGGGCGCTGGTCGTCCTCGTCACATTCAAGAGCAAGCCGATCCTGCTCGAAGTTCTGTTGGATTCTTCTCAAGGCCCAGTCCACCATGGCGGTTGAGACACCCGGCTCAAGTTCTCTTGCTGCAAATGGCACTTGGTTTATCCTTACGTGGAGATCCACAGTACCCTTCACCTCTCGCACGACCAGCTCGGAGCATTCGTCCTGATAGGCATCAAATCCATCAGTCGTCGACCAACAATTCAGTGGGTTACTTACCACGCATTTATTCGAAGGGATATTCTTTCCCTGATACCGAGTCCGCTTCACGTGATCCTATTCTTGCAGTGTTAGATTTTCCTTGAGCATCTACAATGATGAGAGTAACCCGCCAAAGACTCCGCTACTTCTCTGAAGATAGTTGAGCCAAACTGAACATTTCTTATGTATGCCTCGTACCAGGCTTCCAGTCTCTTCTTGTTACCCATGATCGGGCATATGTTCGTACATGTATAGCAGAGAGTGCGTCTCTCCTCCATATATCCCTCATAATATGACCAAAACACGTCCCATAGTGGTCCCGTGTCTTCCGGTGCGCCGTCAGGCGTGCTCCCGGGCGTGTCGCCTATCGCCCAGGTGGAAGGAATGACTGAGAGTAGCAGAACAATCCGAGCAAATCCCGTCATACTAGCTAAGAATGAGAATGTCGCGCGGCTACAAGGCAGGAGGGCAGCCTAGTAAATGCAGACTTAATATGGAGCATACATGCCATTCCTATGTTCCCATTAAGGCTGACGCAGTGGCCACTAGGAAGTCAGGTACCTAGCGGGTATTTCTTTTGATGGTCCAAGCTACAGCATGAGACGAACTCGGAACAAGGGTCTAGATATTAGGCTCCTACAGGAGAAGCCGGCTATAACAATGTGGCGTCTCACCCTTGAAATGATTATGGTCTAGGCATCAGGTGAATGGTTTTCATGACTATCCTAATGTATCAGCACCGTCGCACAGTCAGGGATGGATTCAGTATCCAAGAAAGAGTCTACTTATTTTAAGAGCGTTTCTTTGGTCAAGTCTCCTTTCCTATAGACTATTTCACGTTTCCTGTCAAGTGTGAGCTTGTGCCGGGTCTGAGCACTTGGTAGGGATCAGAGAAGAACCGCTCGTCATTTGTTCTTGTCGTCCGTCCTATATTCCAATCAATCTCCACCAAGACTCCAGCCCTGCTCTCTGACCGAGTCAGTCCGATTGAAGCCTGATGTGTTCAAGGTTAGGAGAATATGTCGGCGTCGGACAAAAGCCCCGCCTCCTTGACCGCGTCGGACAGTTCTTGCAGCCATGCCGGTCTCTGCTCCGGCTCGAAAAGACCAGCTGCTCTCATCTCTTCTACCAGCGCCGCGCCGTCCACTTCTAGCTTTTCAATCTTGCCTGTGGCGACCGCATCCTTGACGGTGCTGACAGCAGCAGCCGCTTTGTCGGCTGCCCAATCGATTTCCTGGGTGCCAACGTGCACCACGCCGGTGATTGCCATTACTGCGAGAGCGATGTACATCATCTTGAAGTAACTGAGTGCGATCGGGCCGAAGACGGCCATCGTAGTGGCAAGGAAAAACGCGATTGCGCCATTCATGATGACATCGTGCCCGAGGCGTCCAAAATACTCAGGCGGTGATAGTGACTTGTCCTGGCGCATCGTCAATAACTTCAGCGTGCTGATCGGGTCAGGGGTCGCTACGGACGTCATTACTGACACTGGCGTCTACCTGGGGAACAGGCTGAGGATCTACCAGAGTATCTCCTGGAGCACCCGCCTGGGCGGCGGGCGCTGCTACCACGCAGCAGACGATGGCAGATAGGAGTAGAATGACCATTCGGTTTCGATGCATGACGACGTTTATTCTCTTCGGCTGCCTGGAAGAGCAAAGAATCGATTGACTATGAAAATGAAAAGGAAGAACTTAGTAGCACCGGTTGGGGACGAGGGCGCTGAGTATTATACTCGTAGGTATATGCTCGCATGATTGCGCCCTATTCCCTCATTCGTAACGTTTTCACTAATCATGATAGGCAAGTTGTACTGGAAGTACATCAATATGTTCAATTGTCCTACGGTAGTCGCTGATAAAACCTCTGTGGTAATTTCAGGGTCGAGAAGCTGGTTTGAATCGAGAAGGTATCTTGTGTAGGGACCCCGTTCTAGTAGGTAGCCTTATAGATGCCTAGGAGGTAGGTGTTGGCTGGCAGTCTGTTGTTAACGTGCTGTAACACGGAGTGATGTGTGAAGTTATGGCCTTCCCGAACTTGAAGCGAAGCGAGCGAGCTCTTTGTGGATAGCTCATAGCGAGACAAAATGCTTCAATTCGTCAATCTAGGATAGGATCGTCCATCAACTATCTTCTGCGAGTTCCAATCTCCAGTTTAGATTAGGTAGGACACACGCTCGCAGAATTTTCTTATTCAAGGAAAATCACTGCCTGCCGTAAGTATGTACCTAGGTAGAATACCGTGAATACCTACAGGCCTCCAGAATCATCTCGAGTGCCGACATCCCAGCACCGGCTATGTCTCCTTTCGATCAAGCCAAGGGGTGCGGAGCTGAGCACGGAGAGATGCCTTTCGGGATTTCTGTCTCGTTGTAACTCGCACCAATGGCGGACTTGCAGATGGATTTTTTCTTAAGTAAGTAAGCATTCTTACGGTTTAGATTTACCGGACGCGTCTTTCTTGCGCTTGGAGTCCCTCAAGTCCAAGCATGAATCCCTCTCGCCTTCCGACGTCCCATGGTCCTCCGTCGCTCATCGGGACTTCGCTCACTGCTGAGCGCGTCGGAAAAATCTCATCCGGCACAGCCCGGACGGCTGCGTACACCTTCTGCACATCGTTGAGACTCTCCTCGCCGTTTGGCCCGGCTTTGATCCGGAATTCGTATGTTGCCTGGCAGGCGGCGTCGTAAACGGTGCGCAGGTAAACAGACCACTCCTCACTCTCGATGACCCCGTCTCTGTCTACCGCTGCGCGAAGGGGAGCCAAGATCTCCAGCGCAATTGCGCGAGTCCACCGGTCGCTGTGGAGCCAGAAAGCCGATTTTTGGGCCGTCGTCTTGTCTTCATATCTGCGTAGTTGCCCTGCTGGCGGCTCATCATTCGCGGCCACCTGGTCGTGCACCTTCCAACATAAGCCTAGACTCGACTGTAGGTTCAAGCCGACTCACAAATTCCAAAAACCATTGCTTTCCGAACATGGCGCTTTGCCAGTTCATCCTCCATCTCTCGGCCTTGTCGATCAGGAATTTGTACCGGGATGTGTCTGACGGGATTGATTTCCGAATAAACTGGCGCATGTCATCGGGTCCTATCGTCATATTGCGAAAGAAGGCCACCCTCGCGTATTGCTGTATTATTTCCTCGATATTTGCGTGCTTGACATCATCTTCGGAATTTTCATCCATGCCCCCTCCTCTCTGCACGGCGTCTCCGAGTATCCCCGAGCTGCCTGCTGTTGCCTGGGCATCTCTTCCTACCGGCCCTGTTGCAGTCACTCCACTCCGGTTGTGTCTTCGTGGAGTCGATGTTGGATATGGCTCTGTGCGGCTATCTGTTCGGCGGTGGCGGCGACGGCGTGGCTCGGGGCGTCCAGCCGTCACCTCGTTCTGGTCTGCTGGGGTTTGTGGGTCCTGGGAGGACCCCGAGAACGAGAAAGAGTCTTGATCAGATGGCATCGGTGCTGTTTGAGATCGGCGTCGGGAGAGGATGTCTTCGATCGGGAAGTTGGCGTTTTCTGTTCAAATGTTAGACCAAGGACAAGCCTATGTGGGAAACACCTGATTCTGACTTTGTTGGACGAGACTTGACGATCCCTTACTCAAACTAGAATATTCAGTGAGTCTAGAAATCGACTACACAAGGTCTAGCAGGAGGTTCGACGAAGAAAAGGATTGAGTGGTGCTGATCTGACGCTGAAGTTGATATGAGGGAGTTTCACTCTTGAGAGAAATTGTGGGCTCGGAAAGCACCTGAGTGATGTGATCACATGGGTCATGCGACTAGAAAACTGAGTGTGACGAGAGTATTTGTAGGCTCCATTCACTTCGACGCTTTGCTTCACAATGTCACCTTGATGAGGATTTCGTAGAAGGGAATGGTTTGCAAGAATCAACCCAATGCCAAGGTGATAGTGAATGTTCGTCTATTCTTGATCCATGTCGATTTCTTCATTGAGAGTGGAAGTAGCAACGCCAATTTGATTGATCATTATAGTACAGCTTTTTACAAAAGTGTCGAGGCACAAGCTGCCCAGCCCTGCAATAGTGGATCTCTAATTGACTCCGTGTTGAACCATGACCACCGGTGAGCATCCCGATGCACAGATATAACAAAACTCCATCAATCAACTCCGCAGT
>QQTW01002348.1_pt1 | contig 13682 bp, 8 predicted proteins | sample 1904831 | NCBI WGS metagenome assembly QQTW01 (sample SAMN09435610, study PRJNA476489) | Subsurface metagenome, whole genome shotgun sequencing project. | reverse complement strand
AACATTTATTTATTCTAAGGAAGATTTCATTAAATACATCGAAAATCAAGTTAATGACAATCAGGTGATTGTATTCACAAATGAATTGACCGGGAGCGCAGCATGGTCAAAAAAAACCGGAATAAAACTGACGCACCAATATTCAGAACAGGCATTTAAGGATGAGGGGTTAGGGCACATTGCTTTGGGATATAGTTATCCTTTGGGGTTAATTGTAGCGGATAAAAATCGGTTATCGCAGATTGCAATAGATGCTCTTGATTGCGTTAAATAACAATGAACGTAATGGGCAGCAGGTGCGCTAAGGAGGGTAAAATAAACTAAATACAAACAGAGATGAAACAGCAATTGACCGTAAAAACAAAGTTTACAATACTTGCACTTTGTGCCGGGATTTATCTGGTAATAATCATGGCCTTGGGGCACATCATGTACGGCGGTTATATATCCACTAGTTGATCCATTACACGAATGGAGCGTCATGGACGTGGGCCTAATTAAACCGTGGAGCCCACTGTCTAAAAAGCTGGATAGCATTGCTTCCACATATGTAGAACCTGAAAACCCCTACAAATGACCCCACCCACCACAGCCCCGTTCGTGCAACTGCCGCAGGGGTATAAGCCGAACTGGACAAGATTTAACGATGCTTACCCAAACGAGCTAGATCAAATCGTAATGGTAAACAGCACCACAAAAGAGAAAATTGTATTGACGTGGTTCAAGTCCTTAAACCCCGTACACAACAAGTATTTCGATTTTTGGTTACTGCTTCCACCGCTGCCAGCCATCCCCCAACAGATTGTAAAGGAACTAAAACAGCAGCCATGATAACCCTGCAACTGTGGATAGATGATAAGCTGCATTGGGAGCAGGTCTACGCCGTTTCTACCAATAAGGCAATAAACAGGCAGGCAAAACGGGTATACCGCTCATTCGAGCGGATAATAATGGGCCGGCGGTGGTGCATCTACCAGGTGCGGTGGCTCACCTGCATTTCATGATACTGGTAATCCCAGCATTTTCCTGCTCAAGCAAGGTTGCACTTGACCTCGCCCGAACTCCCCTGAGAATCATGGTCACTCTCCTGATTGAGGCTCAAAAAAGTATTAATGCAACCCACGTCAGGATTTACAACCAGTCTGTTCTATCCATGTCAAGTCTCAAGCGCCATCGATATACTATAAGGTGCAGCACAAGCAAGTGTTGGCTGTAATTTAAAGAGACCAGCTTGATGATAGCTGGGCTAAGGCTTCGTGATCTTACGGCTACAAATAAAATCGCAGCTTGTCACTGACGCCTCCAAAGATTGGCTTACGATGGCGGGTATACCCAGGATGTTCCCTCCTGTACGCAGAATGGAGAACCACATAACTGCAAAGCAAAATCTGAGCTGAAGTCGCAAGTACAATGCACAATGCGTCCCCATTCAATATAGATGGGCAAATCCAAATACCTAGCAGTGGAGCCGTTCCAGGCCCTCTGGGGAGAGCAGTGGCAGCACGCCAATCCACCACACCACATCTTAGGTACGGGAGCACTGAAAAAGAGATAGCAGACATGATCTGGCCCAATACGGTCCCGATGAGGATTCAGAACTACTAGTCTTCAGTCACGGCTAGACGGCAGAGGAAGGTCGTGTAGCACAACTATTGATTAAACACACTTTGGTACACGATATAACTTCAACAAGGGGGCAAATCCATTGGCAGACTGCAGTTGCACATGTTAAAGTATTCCATCCCCCTCTCATTGCTCCCATTCATCAAGGACATGGAAAATCATGCTCGCAGGAGACTCAAGCGATCCTCTCATATTTGAGTACTGTCGTAATCAAATCGCTATGTCTGATCTCTACGTGCAACGCTTGACAGCAATGGTGGCTGGCTTACGGGCAAAACCTGTTTCGGGTTACATCCTTCTTTGCTGACATGGCTATCCCGTTTGCTACAAGACAGAAACCAGATGAACTAAAGCCCATTTTCTCATGTACTGCACGCTTTCCAGTAGCCAATGATGCAGAGGTTAAGCGTCAAGTCAGCGCTGTCCACAATCTTTGCGATGTTCAAGAAGCACTGCACACGAGTTGGTGGCCAGTCCTATACAATCATCATCTCGACCAAGCAAGCACGCAGAATCCGACTGATGTTCAAGCAAACAAGCAGAAAGTGTTAGCCGCTTTGAAGCATGCTCGGAGTCTTCTTCCTTGGATTATCACTTAACTATGATACTTCTGCAGGACAAGTTCTCAAATTTCTTAAACTTTCATTATGCGAGGTCCACACAACGAACGCCGGGTCGCAAGGTCAGCTGCGGCACATCAGCTGCATCGATTGGCATTGGCCAAAGTCGAGGCAAGCGGAAATGGATCCGGACTTTCAGGGCTCGTAAAGACGGTGGTGGTGACTGCTGGTGTGCATTCTTGAGGCAGGGATCAGCAAGAACCATGAACCATTCCAAGCTGTGGAGCAACGAGATTCTCACCTACCAAGCAAGAAGACCCAACAGGTCCCATCCAGGAGCAATGTGGAGGGATACACTGCGGCGAGTAAATTTATAAATTTATATTCCCAAGTTGCTTTGAGATATCTTCTTTACAATCAGCACATTTTGGCTATCAGCAAAGTTGATTGTCTATGACTGTACGAGTCATTCAGGGGTCGCTGTCACGAAGATAGATTTGGAGTCGGTTATAAGATTTCTGCCTTAAACAGAGTGGATGAGCTTGCTTTGTGCAAAAGACTGATATTTGAATTACCTGGACAAACAACAAGCCCAAATTTCAAGGCAAAAATAGAACAGACATACTTCCATGTCAAACATGGCTGATTTATAAGAACCGGTCCCAATTTCGGCACAAGAATCAAGGCAGTCGATGATACAATGCACATCCTCGCATGAGATTTTAAATGTGCTGGATTTGGTCGTATCAGCAAGGGAACAAGATCTGCGGAGCAATAGCTAGAGGTGGAAACGGCCAACCTTCTGAAATATCACCTGGCACTGAATAATCTCCACGCACTTGCTTAGCCGGACAAGAGGAAAAGGCACCAGAATTTGGCTACGGTAGCGATGCCATCGAGAAAGGAGCTGAATACACTCTACCGGAAAGGGAACACAAAGGTTCTTCGCTCTGCTTGCGGCAGAAATGAGAGGAGCCATCTTGCGGAGGAGGTTATCATGCGCAGTGGGCCTTTCGTGACTTTGCCATTGCGAAGCGTGATCCTTTTGGTGCCTCTTACGGACTTCGGAGACGTGGAGAACGCTGCGAGACACTTATCAGATGTACGCAGATACGCGTACTCCATCAAGGACGCTGACCTCCCGCAGTCCCCTAGAATTGTTTTCTACGGGTTTGCAGTTGTAACATGTGGACAGAGTGGTATCGTGCGGTCACCTGCCTTTCTTGACACCTTCGGTAACTTCGTCGAGTCCTTTCCAGTCGGTCACGACCTAGAACAAGGCTCCCGGCCCAAGCTCACCCGGACCTCCTTGGGCCTGACCCTGGAAATGCTCTCTTCGCAGGCCATCGTGACGTTCGACGGCCGCACCGCCAGCGAGGCCATTCCCCAAACGTATGTGTCCGGTGCCTTGGCATTGGAGGTGATCGGGGAAGAAGACGGTAGAGCCGCCACCACGCGTCAGTCGAACGAGTTTTGGGAGCTCCAAGGAAAGTTGAACCTTACATGCGCACCTCTACCGGCCTACGAGTCCGCCTGTGATATGCTTGGACTCGACCATTACAACCCCACATTCCCTGGAAATAGTGAAATATTCTTGAAACCCTGGTAAGTTGTCGGGTTAGCTTGGATGATAGAACAAGAAGAGGGTCCGATCAAGGGTGGCATTGTCGCCGACGATTGTGGGCTCTGTACACTGTTCGACTCAGTTGAGACAGCAGCACAGACAGGCAGGAGCGGACAGAGTTAAGGTCTTCTGGAGGTTCTGGACAAATCACTGGAGCATCACTAACAAAATGCAAAACCTTTTTCAGTGCACAGTGCTCTACACTGTTAAGCACGATTGCAATATTTGAGGTGGAAGAAACCATATAGATGTAGTCCTGACGTTGTTCCGACTTCGAATTGATGCTATGGAGCTATCCATCGTTTATAATAGAGAATGAATACAAAATTAAACACCTCACACTGATCGAAGAATCACTCTGTAAAACAGCTTTCTTGATACTGCCTTAACAGGTTAGATATGACTAATCAGTCACATGTTGAACCCGTCCTCATGAGTATCTTGATTGTCTGAATGTTTTATGCAGAGCTAACTCATACGGGAGCTCAGCGAGAATGGCTGAAACCTTGAGCAGTGTTGTGGGTCTGGCTACCACCACACCAGGCTTGCAGGCTTCAGCTGTTGCGACTGCTCCTGGCGACCAGCCAGCAAGCACGATCTTTGGTCTGCTGGGTCGATTGATCCTGTTCGCATTCCGCGTCATTCCAAGTGTGCTCTACTGGCTCATCACGTTCACAACGATGACACTGCCAGCATGGCTGTTCACACTCTTCTCGACAAGCTTGACCTTCACAATGAACTTCACTACCTTGTGAGTATCCGTCTCCTCCGTGTCTCGAGATCTGCTGATTGTGTTTGCTTAGATTATTGATAGTCCTTGCATTTGCTTCCACCATAAGCTGGTTTGTTCGCTATCGCTTCCTGAACATGTATGCGCGGCTCCCTGCCGAACCTCAGCGCAAAGAGCCGCAGATAGATCTCTTCCCCGACACGCAGGAAGGAGATTCGAAGCCGGGACTGGCGAATTACCTGGACGAGTTCCTAAGTGCAATAAAGGTCTTTGGGTACCTGGAGCGGCCAGTATTTCACGAGTTGACGAGGACCATGCAAACAAGGAAACTTATTGCGGGTGAAACACTTCTGTTGGAAGAGGAGAAAGGGTTTTGTCTAGTTGTGGATGGATTGGTACAGATATTTGTTAAGTCCAATAGGAATGGGCAGGAAACGGAGGAAGAGCCTTGGATTGACGGTCGCAGCGATTACTACAATGACGATGAGGAACATCCTGAGAACGCCAATCAAGGTTATCAGCTTTTGACAGAGGTCAAGAATGGTGCATCCATGTCCTCTCTGTTCTCTATTCTTGCGCTTTTTACGGAGGACGTGAAATTGCGCCATGAGCAAGACGAAGAGACAGGCATGGTTTCAAGTTCATCAAGTGCTGGGTTTAGCCAATGGATTAATTCCGACTCAGGACCAACAAGCCCTGTAAAGACTACTGGAAGCCCTTCCCGACAGTCCATACAGCACAAGCGTGGCGCCTCAAATTTCCTTGACGGCGGCACCCATTTGCCTAACATACCCCCTCTGTCGCTAGACAATAATATCACTGACGGGAAGCAACACCGCCGTACCGGCCATGATCGTCGTACTCCCCATTTGAAGAGGACAAAATCCGTGCATCCTGATATAGTTGCGAGAGCAACGGTTGACACAACTATTGCAATAATTCCTGCAACTGCATTCCGTCGTCTTACCCGAGTCTATCCCAAAGCAACAGCACACATTGTGCAAGTAATTCTTACGCGGCTCCAGCGTGTTACGTTGGCCACTGCACAATCGTATCTGGGTCTTACTACCGAGGTGTTACGCACTGAAAAGTACATGAATCGATATACAACCTATGACCTACCAAACCACCTACGCGGTACTGCTCTGGATCGCCTGAAGGATAAATTCACCAAAGAGAAAGAGCGGGTAGGGTTGGAAGACAGCAGTAAAGGGATCGCTCTCCATAACCCCACCGCGAGGAGGAGGAGGCGTTCTAGTAGTACTTTGAGAAGAGAACTCGCCAATCAAGCTAGGGTGACCGCAGCGCAGAGTGGGCCCATCGGTGGGGCCATGCTTTCTCAACCTTCAATGAATCCAGCCACTGAGCATGACAGGCTTGTCAGTCCGGGTGATCTCCTCAGTAATATCCAACTTTCGAGATTTGGTCCACGAGCTCACTCAACTTTGTCGGGGCACGAACTCTTCCATCAGTCTCTACAGGAGTCAGATTTACCACACATAGGTCCCCTTAGCCCCTTGGCCCGCGGAGAGCACGCACCATTCAGGGCACCGTCTTCACGCAATGGTTTGCAACTCCATCGTCAGGACTCGCTGGACGAAGACGCTTTGTTTCGAGAGTCTATTTTGGAATGCATCATCAAGGCTATAGGGTTAACCAACACGAAAAATGCTTTGAGAAAGCCTACTGAATCAGTTGAACAGTCCCCTCGATTGGTATCATATGATTCCGCAAGGCAAAAGGCGGTGTTCAACAACGCTTTTGGATTCATTGATCCGTATGATGGTTCAGTAGACGGCGACTCCGAGTCGGTCCCATCGCTTTCAGGGCTGAGCACAGGAGGAGCTTTGTTCAGCAGTCACAGTCTTGGTCACGAGCTCAAAGATGATATTGAAATAGTTTATTTCCCGAGAGGCTCAGTATTGGTGGAGCATGGTGAAAGAAACCCTGGCTTGTACTACGTCGTTGACGGATTCTTGGATGTTAGCATTCCTGTCGACGAGAAAGCAGGCATCTCGGACATTCTAGGGTCACAAAGCCTATCACACTCCAACCAACCCGATGACTTGTTTCCGCCATTAGCAAGGACTGGAACAAACTCATCCCGCACATCCTCAGGGCCCGGTGGGCCTCAGAGCGGCAGAAAGAAGAAACAAGCACGGAAAAGTCTTTTTTTAATCAAGCCAGGTGGTGTTGCGGGGTATGTCGGTACGATATCTTCGTACAGGTCCTTCATCGACGTGACCGCGAAGACTGATGTTTACGTTGGGTTCCTTCCCCGCTCTTCCGTAGAGAGGATCGTGGAGAAGTATCCAGTGGTTTTGTTGACTATGGCGAAGCGTCTAACCAGTCTGCTTCCCCGCCTGATCTCGCATATCGACTTTGCGTTGGAATGGGTACAGGTTGATGCTGGTCAGGTAATTCATCACCAAAACGATGAGAGCGATGCAATATACATCGTTCTGAACGGTCGTTTGCGTGCGATATTAGAGAAGGATGATGGGAACATGAGGGTGGTGGGTGAATATGGCCAGGGCGACAGCGTTGGAGAGCTTGAGGTCATGACCGAATCGACAAGACCAGCTACTTTACATGCCATTCGAGATACCGAGCTGGCCAAACTTCCCAAATCGTTATTCAACAGCCTTGCTTTGGACCATCCCGGTATAACCATAAAGATATCCAAAATTATTGCTCAACGCATGCGGGCTTTGGTGGAAGATCCTCTTCTTGAGCAAAGCAACGACAAGACTACCTCCTCCACGAACAACAATGTAAGTTCAACCCTGAACCTTCGAACGGTTGCCGTCTTGCCAGTTACTGCTGGCGTACCAGTGGTAGAGTTTGGCAGCAGGCTCATAAGTGCTCTATCACAAATCGGGGTTGTCAACGGCGTAACATCTTTGAATCAAGCAGCCATTCTCAATCATCTTGGGAGACACGCTTTCAGCAGGATGGGGAGGCTGAAGCTTTCGCAGTACTTGGCGGATCTAGAGGAAAAGTACGGAATGGTCATATACGTTGCTGATACTAATGTCAACTCGCCCTGGACTCAGACATGTATAACTCAAGCGGACTGCATTCTGATGGTCGGGTTAGGCGAAGGCTCGCCCAGCATAGGGGAGTACGAGAGATTTCTCCTTGGTATGAAGACCACCGCAAGGAAAGAATTGGTTCTTCTCCACGTAGAGCGCTACTCTCCGCCAGGTCTTACTCGCAAGTGGTTACGGAATCGTATGTGGATCAATGGTGGACACCATCATATACAAATGGCATTTCGGACCCATTCGGAGCCAGCGCATCCTCAGACGAAGCGATTTGGCTCTGCGTTAAAACAGCGTGTGCAAGTCTTACAAGCCGAGATCCAGAAATACACCTCACGCAGAATACGGCAGACCCCTCTATACTCTGCAGAGACTCCTTTCAAGGGCGACTTTCACAGACTAGCTCGTAGGCTGTGTGGCAAATCGGTTGGGCTTGTTCTGGGTGGCGGTGGCGCGAGAGGTATATCGCAGGTTGGAGTAATTCGAGCACTTGAAGAGGCTGGCATTCCCATTGATATTATCGGCGGTACCTCTATTGGTTCCTTTATCGGCGCACTTTACGCTCGAGACGCTGACGTGGTACCTATGTACGGCCGAGCAAAGAAGTTCGCCGGAAGGATGGGTAGCATGTGGAGATTTGCACTGGATCTGACATATCCGTCGGCATCCTACACGACTGGTCACGAGTTCAATCGTGGTATCTTCAAGACCTTTGGCGATTCTCAAATCGAAGACTTTTGGCTAGAGTTCTATTGCAACACTACTAATATCAGTAAGAGCCGGGCCGAATTTCACACCAGTGGATACGTCTGGCGCTACGTGCGTGCGTCAATGTCGCTTGCTGGCCTATTACCTCCTCTATGTGACGAAGGCAGTATGCTTCTCGACGGCGGTTACGTGGATAATTTGACCGTGGCACATATGAAATCTCTTGGGGCAGACGTGATCTTTGCGATCGATGTGGGCAGCATTGACGATAACCTACCACAAGCCTTTGGTGACTCACTTTCGGGCTTCTGGGCACTCATCAACCGATGGAACCCGTTTTCATCCTATCCGAATCCACCAACGCTCTCCGAAATCCAAGCTCGTCTAGCTTATGTGTCGAGCGTCGACGCTCTTGAACGCGCAAAGACCACTCCGGGATGCCTTTACATGAGACCACCCATTGATCCGTACGGGACGCTGGACTTCGCAAAGTTCGACGAGATCTATCAGGTGGGCTACAAGTTTGGCAAAGACTATCTGGGTCAACTCAGGGACAAAGGCGTCTTACCGGTCATGGAGGAAACGGAGGAGAAGAAGAATCTGAGAAGAACTATGGCTCCCAGGAGAGCAAGTATATAATACCTGTACTTTTTATCACTGTTGATTCGTGTAGCATCTCAGCGACATTGGAATGGTAAGGCGTTAGGGTGGAGGATTATTAGACATGTGTATCCTACCTGTTCCTGGCACTGATACTGCTGCATGCGAAAATCATTCAAGTAAAGAGTCTCTAAATTGGAACCGAGACAGCACGAATAGATAACCTATCATACCTATAAAAATTGGGTAGCTTTGGCATTTCATTTGATCAAAAGCGAGGCCGGCTAGCGTGCGTGAGTACGGAAACATCACGATACCAGTAACGTTGCAATGCTCCACCTCAGTTAATCAAAATCGACGTTCTGGCGCGCATACGGACAACTCCGCTGCTGTATCTCCTAACACCACACAGACTCATCTTGAGAGTGTCCTGGAAGAAGGCCGGCAAGGGAGTTATATATCTGCATACAAGCTCCACCAGATCTGCCAAACCGCCGACCCACGGAACTGCGGAAGGACTTAATGACACTGTGATGACGAGCCCAAAAGGGTCCCCTGATCGAGGTGTGACTTACAACGGCAAGGAATACGACGAGATCAAGGAGGGTTTGGCTTATATCCTCACGCCGAAAGGTGCACATGGACTTAAGAGCAACAAGAATGGGACAGCGCTTGACTCCGAGTCACAAACGGTCTTCTACAATCCGATCCAGCAGTTCAATCGTGATTTGAGCGTCCTCGCTATTCGCGCCTTTGGAGAAGAAATCATAGCAAAAAAACGCCGGTTGAGAGAGGGAGGGCCACGGGGCTCCACGGAGGTGGTGGGAAAGGGGAGGAAGAGGAAGCGAGGGGATGATGGTGGTACAGGGGTGACAGAGCACAGTAACCAGACTGCCGGAGTAACTGTACCTGGAAACATTGAAACAAAGGAGCAACCTTCTGCGGCTACTGCCTCCAGCCTTACGCATGAAGTTATGTTACCGAGAGCATCGAATACTGAAAAGGCGAATGGCGTTGCGAAGGGAAACGCAGATGGTCCTAAGGATGACCCATATCAGCCTGCTCAGGTTGAGGCCACGCTCGCTCAAGATGATAGAGACACTATTCGGAAAGCAGCACCGAATACATTGAAAGCAAAATCAGCCAGCGAGCCAAACCCTACTCTCATTTCAAATGATGGTAAAGCTGAAGCTACACCTACCACTAAACCGCCGAACCCACCTTTTACGATCCTTGATGCTCTCTCCGCGACTGGCCTAAGGGCCCTACGATATGCCAAGGAAATCCCGTTTGTCACGTCTGTTACTGCAAACGACCTATCTGCGGAGGCTACCGCTTCTATTAAGATTAACATACAACACAACAATCTGGAGCACAAGATATCCGCTGCCACGAAAGACGCTCGCCAGCACATGTACAGTATGTCAGGTCAGCAGTCCCCAAAGCAGCCCGGTGGTCACGCTGGAAAATATGACGTTATCGACCTCGATCCTTATGGTACAGCAGCACCATTCCTCGATTCAGCATTACAGGCCATCGCCGATGGAGGTTTATTATGTGTCACGTGCACAGACTCGGGTGTCTTTGCGTCTGTTGGGCATTTGGAGAAGACCTTCGCTCTATACGGAGGGCTACCGTTCAGGGGCCCACAATCTCACGAGGCGGGTTTGCGATTAGTTATCCATGCGGTCGCTTCGTCAGCTGCTAGGTACAGCTTAGCTGTTGAGCCACTGCTCTCGCTTTCAATTGACTTTTATGTGCGGCTATTTATAAGAGTAAAGCGATCGCCAGCAGAAGTGAAATTTTTGGCTGGCAAGACCATGATCGTATACAATTGCGATCATGGTTGTGGGGCATGGAGCACGCAGCTACTTGCGTCCACTAAAGAGCAAAAGGGGAGGAAAGGAGATATATACTTCAAGCATTCGCTTGCCTTAGGCCCTTCCACCTCGGAGCTTTGCGAACATTGCGGTTTTAAGACCCATGTGGCAGGACCGATGTGGGCTGGTCCCCTACATAATAACTCCTTCATCCAGGGCATATTGGATCTGCTTCCCGGTCTGGATGAAAGTACCTACGCTACCATTCCCCGGATCGAGGGTATGCTCAACACCGCCTTTGAAGAGGATATCTCTGCTCCACCACCTTCTGGCAATACCCCACAACCAAGCACCCAAAGCTCAACAACTTCTTTCATTCCCAACAACCCCGTCGCCGTCGAACCACACCCCTTCTTCATCATCCCATCGACTTTGTCTAAAGTTTTACATTGCCAAACCCCTAGCGAAGACGAACTTCGCGGCGCATTGAAGCATCTGAACTACCGCATCTCTCGCTCTCATGCTAAACCTGGCAGCATCCGAACGGATGCACCTTGGAGCGTGATTTGGGAAGTTATGAGAGAGTGGGTACGGCAAAGGTCGCCGGTCAAGGAAGAGGTGTACAAAAAGGGTACGGCAGGGCGGGGAATCATGCAGAAGTCGAGAGAACGCTATCGAGTCAACAAGCTGCAGGAAGAGCTTAGGAAAGCTATAGAGAAGGGGGAGGGTATCGAGACCCTGCGAACGGATGTGGAGGCGGCTTTGTACCGCGCTAGCAAAGTTGAACACGTTGTGGGAGAAGAGGCACCAGTCAATGCTGATATCGAAGTAGAAGACTCTCCAGACAAGGGGTTCACGAACTCAAAACATATTGGTTGTCGTGAGCTAAGCCGTCTGAAGGTTGTCTTTGACACAAAGCTGGGTCGAGAACCTGACAGGAAGAGGCTCGTTCGGTATCAGATCAATCCGCGGTCAAACTGGGGACCCATGACTCGCGCCAAAGCTACATAGGGCTCAGATGCAACTGCGCAGCATACTATACTGATCGCTCCGCATATGGTTGGAATCGTATCTAAAATTTCTCCTGAATTGCTTCTCACTCTTGTTGTAGTTCGATTTACTTATATGCATGCCATTACGGAGGTCGCTTAGCCTCTCTGCCTACTTTAACACTAATCAGCTGTTCATTTTCACGCAAATGTGGGAAGAACGAGTTTAACCACAACAAACTGACGCTCAATATCGGCATCGAAACGATGACTCCCTACCTTAGCAGCGGGTACGTCTGCGATCACAGACCTTTGGACCCACAAAGCAGCGTTGCAGGATTGGGCGACAGAGCCTCGCTTTTACTAAGCAGCCATGCTACCTTGCGTAGACTGGGCTAGTCGAGGCAAGATTGCGGACGCACTCGTAAGCATGGTAGCAATAGATGCATATCAAAATGCGTCCGGATACGGTGATTGACAAAGAAGGTAGTACAATACATTCAGGATGATGGCCCTCTCACGAGTGTCCGGCTCCGGTAACTGACAAAGAAGGTCGAACGGCGCACTCACAGTAATGGCCTCTCAAGACTGTTCGGTGACCGCCACCCCAGTCTGGCTTTGTCTGTTGCGAGGAACAGACAATTCATATGATGGGGATTCTGCGAGCTCGGCAGAGTCATGTATCTGTGTCAAGCCCTAACCAGATATCCCTGTGGAGGAATCGATGGATAGACTCGGACTCGGTGGTGCTGCACCAATGCACCAGACTGAAAATTCGTTCGAGGATGGTGAGAAGCGAGTCGGTAAGGGAAGGCCTGGCCCACTCCAGCTGGTAGAAGCCGAGGCACACGGTGACTGCTTCTGGCAGGCATTTGCACTTGCATACACCCACGATCTGAGGAAATTCAACTGCATCAAAAGTCGCACAGCGTACTGGTTCCATTATGTCCTCAGAAGTGAAGGGCACATCCGCAGCGATCTTTACCGCCGTCTGGACACATCGGCCGGTAGTGGAACCATAGCGCAGGGTGACCCCCCACGTCTCACCCTCACACAACAGCTTAGGTATGCGGCAGCATGGACTTCGGACGAGATGTTCCAGGTGGTTGCGGATTGCTTCGATGTCGAACTCCTCATCTTCAGCCCAGGCCAGAGAGATATCTTGTATCCGGTTTGTGTTCGAGGAGCCCATAATCGGAGACAGATTCTGCTCTCCATGAATGAAGACGGCAATCACTTTGACGCCCTGATTCACAATGTGGACGGGGTGCCGCGGGAGAATTACAGATACCGACACCACCGCACAAGCAAGGACGACACAATAAGCGACATACCGTTCCATATATTCCCAAATGAGAAGGTGGATGCGCTGCGTGGGATGCCACTGATGGAGAGCCTTCCACATCCCTTACCTATTCGAAGGCTGATCCCAGCTGCGGAAAAACGGAGATTGGTAGCGGCGCAGCTGGACCCGGGCACAACAGCTAACGCTGGGGAACCGAAGGGAAAAGGGGGCAAAAAAGAGCAGCAAAAGCGAACATCAGCCAATCCGATTCCGCTCGATGATGGCGATAATGGAGGCAGGGAGCAGTCCAAACCCCCAGCAGCCAACATTGGAAAATCGAAAGGCAAAGGCGCTAAGAAAGAGCAGCAAAAGGGAACCCAAGCCGATCCTGTTCCACTTGATGATGACGAGAGCATAGGGGAGGGGACCCGCGTAGAGAAGAAGCGCAAGAGGGGTTAGAGAGGTGTCGACACATGTCAACTGGCTCTGCTTGATAAGGGTACGGAGTCCTGCTGTGTTCTTCGGTTTCTAACGGTGATATGTGCAAAAATACATTCTGATCAAAGCTTTGCAACAGAGATTTCACTCATAGTATGACCGAACAAGTAACTCGGCGCCAAACCATTCCATTAGTGATCATAATAACTTTATGCTACCTAGTGGTTATTCAGACCTCTTCAATTAGCAAGCGACCAAGAG
>QQTW01002347.1_pt1 | contig 13682 bp, 16 predicted proteins | sample 1904831 | NCBI WGS metagenome assembly QQTW01 (sample SAMN09435610, study PRJNA476489) | Subsurface metagenome, whole genome shotgun sequencing project. | reverse complement strand
GCTTCTCTCTCTTCACCTTTCCATCCACCTCTTCTTGGCTCATCTTCGTCTTCTTCTTTCTCGTCGCCTACCATTTCCCCATCCCCTTCTTTATCCTCTCGACCAAGACTCTCCTCATCATCATTCTCAGCACCAGTCTCCCCATCATCCTCATCGTCGTTATCTCCACCCTTCAAAGCTCCACTTCCCCCATCATCCAAACCCCGTCCATCCTCATCTCCGCCACCCACTCCATTCTTCGTTCGATCCCCTCGATCCTTTCGAGATTTAATATTCCCCAACGTCCTTGCATGCTTATACCCTTTAAACGCTCTACTCTCAAACCTAAAACTCCGTAAAAGCTTCAGTCCAGAATGTCTCGCGAGATCATGGATGTTCCAAAGCGTGTAAGGCTCGCTTTGGAACAATGTGACGATGATGTTCCCGTTGTGGTGAAGGAGGGGGGAGGCAGACTTGAAGAAGTGGATGAGGAGTTCTGTTACTCTCGTTAGGGTCTTTTATTAGTTCTATTCTGTTCCGGTCCGGTCCTCTCTTTTCATGTCTTAAGTGGAGCTGGAGCTGGAGTAGTGATCGGCTGGATTGGGCTGGGCAGGGTTGAGGGCAGCTTATTACCAGCTTTTCGTATGCGGTACGGGTATACATGGTACGTGTAGGGTCCCAGGAAAGGGAAAAGAAAGGGCAGAGATGATACACCGTAGAAAGAGGAATGGATGGGATGGGATGAGTGGGATATATACCTTGATTATATCTCACCTGGCGATTAACATCCCTACTTTTCCCACCGATATGAGGAAAATTAAAGATGATTTTATCCCATCCCTGTTCGTGCTCTGCTCTATTCCCATCCCCTCCATCCCCTTCCTTCTCCTCGTCCTCCACCTCATCATCATCTTGGCCGTCACTCATCCCATCTGTGTCTTTCCTACTACCACCAAGCTGTTTCGTACCATCGATGGAAGTCGAAGTAGGTCTCTGAGGTCTCTCTTTCCCTCTCCTCCTCCTCTTCCTCCCTTTTCTGCTCCCACTACCACCGCCATGAATACCCCCTTCGAGAGACCGGAGAGTCATCTTGGTAGCATCCACGCCGTAAAGTACTCTCTGGTCCGCGGATTCTAGTACCAGAATGTGATGTTTTGCTTGTGGATATTTGGAGAGTAGTTCGGATTGTGTATCGAAACAAGTCGCCGTGAGGTTTTTGCAGGAGTGGTATGTGAGGAGGTAGTGAGCGAAGGAGAAATCTCCTGTTGTGTTTCTCTCGAAAAGAGGGATCAGTGATGAGATGATGATGATGATGATGGGAGTTTAAAATAGGCGGAGGAATGTATGTATGTATGTGTATAAGACGCTTAAACAACGACGGACGGGTCGTTGATGGAGAGGGACCCGCCAGTTTACCGGAATGGCTTGGAAAGAAGTAGGACGGATCGAAGGAGGAGGGTGATATTGGAAAGAGAAGAAAAGGCAGACCTTCACCAACTAGAAGAATGCGGTCCTCTGGACGGAATGGGATGATGTAATGAGGAACTGCACCTCCTTGATTCGCTTTCTGCATGGGTGCTTGTCGGGACATTGTTGAAGTTTTTCCTGGTTGAGTCCTGTCTGTTATTGATCCCTTTGGGTTCGAGTGTTGGATATGGGTCTGGACGGCCTTCCTTGGGCCGAATCTTCGCTCCGCCTTGCATTTAAGAGAGCTTGGTTTGATTTGTCTTTTCCTTTTCATGGCTGGTTGGACGTCCGTAGAAGAATGAAATGACTTGAGCTAGAGCTATGGGATATCGTAAAGCCGAACGAGTGTGCAATATGGGAAGAATGATCCAACAGAGGCTGAATATGAAGATCGTAGCGACTTAATCTCTAAGTTAAAATTGATCACTCTCCGTCTGATGCGGCGTGGAAATGTACGGGAGAGTAGGAGGTATACCTTTTAATGCGAATATGAACGCCAAATCCGACATGGATGTTCGGTTCAATAAGCTTGCCCCCTTTTCGCGCGGTCTGCTTTTATGGAGAAGCCACTACAAACTCGCAATACTTGCAAAAGCCATAACCAACAAAGAATGTCTCAAACTGAGAAGCCATGAAGGAGCAGAGATGGTGGTAACAATAGAAGCTATAACTACTAAGCAGATATACTAACTCAAAAATGCACGGGCATCGAGTCTCCTGCCCCAAAAGCTCGAGCGCAATGAGGACACCGGCGAGATCGAGAGGCAATGCGCTCGTCCACGCACGGCTTGCAGAGCAGATGCCCGCAGGTCTTGAGGGCGGTATCTTTGAATCGGGAGTTGCACACATTGCACAGGAGGAGGGACTGTATGTATCGAATTAGCAAAATGACCAAAGCTGCGAAAGTCATAATCTTGAAATACTCACCCGCATAGCCTCCGCCTCGGGAGCTTCCTGACCCGACGCTTGACGCTTCCAGCTCTCTGCATTCTTTTCCGTCTCAGCTAGACGGACGCGAAGCGCCTCTGCTTCCGTTTCGAGCTGACGCTGATTCTTCGTCGCCACCAACACCGCATGGTCCTTCTGCTTCAGCACGCCCGTCACCTGGCTGAGCTGCTCTCGAAAGCCTCGCGACGCGATGTTGCTCTGCGTGACCTGCTGCTGGAGATGGCGGTTCTGCGCCGTCAAGCCCGCCAAGGCCTGATTGGTTTCCGACAACTGTTTCTCCAGATTCGACACCAGCTGCCGCGTCGCTGCTTCCGCTTCCTTCAGCTGCACCATCATATCGGAAGCTCGGTTGTTCTGCGCCCGCAGCGTCTTGACTTCGCCTTCACGTGCCTCGTTGAGTTTCATCGTCGCAAAATACTTCTGATCCGCCTTGGCCTTTTCCGCCTGCAACCGAGCCACTCGATCTTCGAGCGCGGCGGTGTCGGCAACCTTCTTGGACGCCGCTGCCGAGGCTTTCTTCCACGCGTCTCCCATCGCGGGCAATTCCCTGTTGATCAGTGTATGCTGTAGCTCTAGATTCTTATACTTGCTGATAAGCTCGTCGAGCTTCGCGTCGCTGAGGTCTTGTGACGTCGGTACATCGCTTCCGGATTCGCCAAGCAACAACTTCAATCGCTGCGTCTCCGCCTCCAACGCCGAGATCCGGTCCTCCTTCGCAGCATTCAACTCCCGCATCTGAGAGTACGAGGCCCGCTCGCGTTCCGAGGATGCCTTCCGAATTGCCACCTCGGAGTTTAGCTCGTCGCGCGCCGCACGAATCCGCGCCAAGTCCGTCTCCGCACGCGACAACTTCTGTTGAAGCTCGCCCATCGGTGCCTGAATCTCCGCCTGCATCTTATCTCGGTGGGCAGTTCGTTCGGCCTGCAGCTTGGCTGCTTCGGCTCGGAGCTGAATATTGACCGCCTCGAGATCGTTGACACGATGGATAACGTCTTCATACTGGGACTTCATGAGCTTGAAAAGATCCGTCGCAGCATAATCGTCGTCCGACACAATTGCCACCTGAATCGCAATTAGAATATAGATCTGGAACACCCCAAGCTGAGAGTGGCCTACCTTTGCTGTCAACGCCGTGACTTGCTCCGTCAGACTTGCATTCTCGGCTTCAAGCGTCACGACGTGCTCTTTGTGCTTCTCGGTCACAGCTACTGCTTCCTTTCGCGCAATGTCTAGATCCAGATTCATGTCGCCATTGACACCTCCCGAGGGCGCTGCCCCGCCCGTTGGACTAGCGGCATCAATGCCAATCAGTCCCCGCTTCTCCAAATCTGCGACCGCTTGACTCTTGAGTCGATCTAATTGCTTCTCCGCCGCAACATAGCGCTGAGATGCGTTTTCAAGTCTTTCTTCCAGCTGGTCGCGCTCCGATCGAAGACAGTCTGCTTCGGCTTCATGCTGCTTCTCTGCAGCCAGCATTCGGTTGACCCGTTCCTGCAATTGAGCGAGGTCCGGAGCCGGTGACTGAGGCCATTTCTGGAAGAGGCGCGACAGCGTCGACTTGATGATCTTTGAATGCTCCTGGAGATGATCCTGGAATTTATCATTGTCCGAGAAGAGCAGAGCCGAAGGAAATCGTGGCGATCCTAATAACACTGTAAGCAAAGGACCACGGATTTAGCTATGCAACTGGTACTCACCCTCGCTCTCTGCCACGGTAGAAGCCGATCCATCCCCAGCAACGGTCGTCACCTCGTCGAGAAGCTGTCGGGACAAGCTGTCAGTGACCTGATCGACACCATTCGAGTAGAGCTATCACATACCTGGCGAAACCATCCATCGATGATGCGGAGATGGTCGTCATGATAAGCGGCGCGCCGAGCCATCTCCTCTACTTGAGCCTCAAGCGCGGTCTTCTCGCGCTTATATTCCTGCATCTGACGCCAGATGGCATCCTTCTGGAACGTCTATACCATATCGCAGATCCATTAGCGACATGCTCTTCCTACTCTGAAGCACGGCTAGTGCTAGCCGGCTCTTATAGGTGGTGAATGCAAATGGAGATCGCTGGGGACGCATACCTCGAGATTCTCCTTCCACGGCATACCATCATCTCTATGTCCGTTGGTATCGACTGCTCTCTTCTTGCGCGATTGAGAACCATCATCTCCAGCACCGTCTGTTTGCAGGGGGGTCTTTCTCTTGTGGTCCATCTTGCTGGTGTCGGTTGGTCGGACAGCAACCGACCGGTCCTCCAAGGTGGTCATCAGGATGATAGAAATGCGACCCTAAGATAGTTCATAATCACGCGCAGCCCTGACAAACCGAGCTTGTTTGTCTTGATGTTGTGACTATGAACAGGCGTGCATGACAGTGACGCAGTGAGTGAAGATGCCAAATTTGACGTTGCGGCAACGTCCGCGGCTGCGCTTGACGGCGCTTGACGCGGCTAGATCCGCCAAGGAAGTCACGTGACTCAGCCTCATCAGCCACCGAATGGTACTTCACTCACTCGACCCCACGTCAACACCTAAGCTTTGTCACCGAAAGGCACAGCAAACGTGCTGTTGACCGCAGATTAAGATGTCAGCCATTGGGAGCTCAGTCATCAGTAAGTGCTCAACTGACACATTAACTGAGAGTTGCTGACACATCGCAGATAAGTCTGCCAAGAAGATTGCACCTCGAGCGGCAGTCCAACGTCGACAGCTCGCAGTTTCCGCATCTCCTCAATCATCTGCCCGAGCGAGCGTTGACAGACAGGGCCCGCCTGCAGTAACTACTCGCGATCGAACTGGCTCAGTCACAGTCGATGCAGTACCAAGTCGCGAAAATCACAATGTCCATGGTGAAGGTCGGGACACGTCAAGTGCTTCGCAGGCTCTCCCCCAGGCCCTCGGGTCCTCGGAGAAAGAACCAGCGGCAGTAGCAACGCCAAATCAGGTCGAGCCTCTCCAGGAGACTCCAGTTAATCTGCCTTCTTCGAGTGCTCTGCCAGTCGGCCGGCGCCCTTCTGAACCAGTATCAACGCTCTCCTCGACTCCTCTTCCTGTCAACAGTCCACCGCATGTCAGTCATGAAACAAGGCACATTCCGGCCAGACGTCGTGCTTCTGCAGCCGAAGATGGTGAAGTGGATCATGCGACCGCGAGCGAGCCACCAAGCAAGCGACGACGCGTGAAACCATCTGAATCGGAAGCCGTGACAGGCCGCCAGACACGACAATCCAACGCTCCAGGTGCGGACAGCATTCCTTCAACTAACCAGGCAGCCCGGGCCATAAATCCTGCGGACGACGTCACTGAAGTAGGGACAACCGGAACCAGCAGGGCAAAGAGTAAAGGGTTGGCAACACCCAAGGGAAAGGAGAAGGAAAAGGCTCAACCGAAGACAAGAGCTACAGCTCAATCTAAGGCTACACCTAAGGCCAAGACAGCAAAGAAGGCATCAACTACGAAGCCTCGACGATCGAAGCGGAAAGCCTCTGAGCCGGAGTCGGAAGTGGACGAGGAATTTGAAATTGTCCCGTCTCAGGTGACCATGGCCGATCTATGCGAAGACACTGGAAAAGGCAAACGGTCAAATCGAGAGAAGCGAATTGCCGAGTTGGAGAAGCTGAAGGCGGAGCAGCGACAGAAAGCGCGCAAGACAAAGCCGACACAGGGGGTGGAAGCTGTCGAACGACCGACCGAGGGAGGTGCTGGGCTGACAACCGAAAATCATGCGCGAGATGACTTGCTTGAAGCTCCACCACGTCAACGCACTCGTGCCGCTCCCGGTCTGCGCTGGGTGAACGGCAAGATGGTCGTAGACGATCAATCGCTGCAAGTCGATCGTCACGCCGACGCCGCCATGGAAGTAGACGAGCTCGAGGAAGTGGAGGAGAACGACCTGACGCGACGGGTGACGCAGCACGTGTGGCAGAAGAACAAGAAAAAGGCTCGATGGAATGAAGCGACGACGGAACGATTCTACGCGGGGCTACGCATGTTCGGCACCGATTTCCTGACCATCAGCAAGATGTTTCCTGGATTCACGCGACACCAGATCAAGCTCAAGTTCACCCGTGAGGAGAAGTTGGACGCGGATCGCATTCGGGACAGTTTGATGGGACCTAAAGACCCGATGGATCTGTCGGTGCTGACCTGCAATGAAGGTGTCGAGTATGAAGATCCAGCGGAATTTCAGAAACAGCTCGACCGGGAGGCGGCGGAGTTTGCGGAGAATCAGAAGCGGCAGAAAGAGGAGGCGCAAGAGTTGATGCGGCAGAATAGAGCCAACAACGCTACTGCTGCTGCGGCAGGTAATAATGCTGAGAACGACAACGCGGCGGGGAATTCGAATGCAGCAGAACAGGGCAATCAAGGTGCTACCAAGAAGGGCACACAGACGAAGAAGGGGGCGAAGCAGTCGACCAAGAAACCCAAGAAGAAGATGCATAGTCGATTTGGGGGTGGTGAGGAAGTTGAGGTTGTGGGTTCCATCGATTGATAGCTGAAAACTGTTATAGACTGGCTGGGGGAAGCGTTGCTGTTGCTCGCATCTGTTGCAATGGCTACCTCCCTACTTGCTCGCCCATATCATGGCATCTCATCTATTACTCCTTCCCCGTTGATGGCTTGATGATCGCCATGTACGAAGTATGATACCCAAACTTGCTCGCTGCGCTGGCCAGACACAGACAACCGTACATTCTCAGGAGCAATTGAATATCGTTAAACGTATTTCGCTTAGTATGGTCAAGCAATCATGAGAATTCCCAAAGCAATTCTGACATATATACTCCCCAATCTATCTCCGACTGGTGGATCCAAACCCAGTGCTCTCATAACGCGAAGAAGACGAAAAAGATGGCGAGCCGGAGCTGCCCGAGCCTTGATCCCGTCGACCACCACCACCACCGCCCCACCTCGACGGACCCTCACCCACGTCTCGCCCAGCGAACCATCCCCCAGCACGTCTTGGTGACCGATCATCAGCACGTCCAGCTCTTTGATTCTGTCCTCTACCCCCCGCCACATATCCCGCCGCTGCCCCTCCCAACATACCCGTCCAGAACCCCGGTCGCCATCCTTGTTGCTGCTGTTGGCCCCCTGCTTGTGGGGCATTCCTCGTACGAGGCGTGCTATTCTGCGTCTTTCTCGACGGGGGCTGAGAATCAAAATCATACGGAGGAGGAGGATCATCTCCTGGCCCTCCACCTCCTCCTCCACCCCATCCCCAAGGCTGATCATTCCCGCCCACTCTTGGTGGCGGTGGTCCTCCTCGTCGACCACCAAAACAGCTCGAGAGAATAGAATACAAGATCCATCCAGATACCAAAAGAAAGATTGCCCAGAAGATCGTCTCTTCCCAACCCATCCGGCGCCGTCGCTGCATGCTCCACAGATCTGTCGATCCATAATCGTACTTCTCTTGGCCCATCTTCGTGAATAGCAGGCGGTATTCAACCCCGCAGCTACCTTTGAGGATGTAAGGGTCGTCTGGGGAGTCGTAGCCTTCACAAATGACGTCTGTAGAACCGAGTTTGAAGAAGGGTGGTAAATCAGCGGTGCATGACCATTGGATACTTATTTCATTAGTGACGATTTTGAAGCCTTTTAAAATGTTGGCAATAGGACGCACTTGTTGTCATCATAATCTGATCCTTGGTTTTTGCATTGCATGACATCTACTTCGTAGAAGTCTCGGGCGGCGCCACCGACGCATTTCAGCTGAGAGGTAGTTCTACTTAGTTGGTGCATATAGCAAAGACGGAGGAGATACTCGACGATGAGAGGTCATCTGACCATTGCGGAGAGTGATCGACTTGACATTGGAGAGCAGGACGCTGTTGGCGGACTTCCTAGTGGTAGTCGCTGTGGCGCCGTTGAGTAGCGCTAGTCCTGCGCCAAGGACGAGGGTAGGGGAGATGAATGAAGAGGTATGCATGTTGAGATGATACTTGAGTGAAGGACAATCCGTCTTTTACACTAGCTGACTATGTTGGGGCATGATATGCTTAAGAATCTGATACATCAAGAGGACAGGTGTTGTTCTGGCCGTTGATGGCAGCCTGGAAGCTTCAAACTCGCGGCACGCCACACCTCGATAAGCCCTATGGAGCTTAAACGGCATCCTGCAGCTCGACGATCTGCTAAACTCCATCTGGTTAGAGCCTCAGAGTTACTGCAGAGCTTTACCGCCCATTACCAGCTCAAAAGAAGCTGGCTGGCAAAGTCATATGTAACATCAAAATGAGGCAGCGCATCACTTACATCGTCAACTCGACCAAACCTCCTGAGGAGGATTTACCATTTTTGGTTCAAGAAACCAGCCTACGCGTTCATTCATTGAAGGGTGCAAAAGAACACCGTATTTCGCTCCCGTTGGAGCAGCTTCCCCAGCTGGTACGTATCAAACGCGCCCTGTCGACGATCTTAGTGTTAATAGCTTCTAGCCACGCCAAATGTTCGAACACTCGTCTGAACTATTTATCCGATGGACCTCACCCACGGCATATCCGACCGTTGCGCCATTCTTGTCTCGACTCCCAGCAGGCTTACATATATTCTATACCCATCGAAGCGAAGTTAAAGAGTATGCTCTACTCCACAGTATAAATGCCTTACTATACAAATCAATCGATCGTTGATATTGGCATTATAGTGACTATCTATGCTTTTTTCTCCATGCCATCTTCTTCGGCGACATCAAATGTACCCAGCCAGAGGTATATGATTTCCTTCTCCCTCTAAGCTCTCCCCACGAAGCTTAGTGTTGATCTCAAAAGGAAACATTCATCCGCATTCCCGTCCTCTCCGAACGTTTTTCTTCCTCCACCCGGCTGCAATTCTATCGTCTTGTTCCATCCCTCTCGCAGTTCGAGTCATTGTTCAGATCATATGTCTGTCCCGATACCACCAGGACATGCGACGGTCAATTTGCTTCTTTACGACAAGCGGACTCTCTCGACATCAATTACGACGCCATCTCCCGCACCGTGACGCTCAGTGTTTTCTGGCACGCCTCTCCCGACTCAGAAGGATGGACTGAAACAATCACGAACCCAAACGCAGGTAAAGAAAAGGTTGAAGTTGGGGTCTTACAGGCCGAGAAGGCATCCGAAGTAGAAGAGTTGTCGTTGGGGGGATACCTGACGATGGTAGGGGAGGATGATCATCCGTGTATGTTTTACTCCGAGTCCACCTTCCCACATTCATCCCACCGTTGAGCCAATTCGATGGAATTCTGAACAAATATAGCACCAACATTATTCTCCTTTCCCTCTCGACACCAACCCCTCGGGATCGACGAGGGGACGTACACCGTCGATTTCCCGTCCCCAACGGGTCTCCATCCAACTCTCCGTATAACTCTACCAAAGACATCCCCTCCCTCGGAAACATGTAGGATGCATACCTACCTCACCCTCCCCTCCTCCCTGTTTGTCGATCGATATCAACTCGCCGATCCCATCTTCCTCGAAAGCAAAGGGATTAAAGCCGTGCGAGCCCTCTACGGAGAAACCGACCTCGAAGATCCCGAATGGGTAGTGAAGAAATGGGGAAGTGGGTTGTTACTTGAGCTCGCTACTCCCATTCATCCCCCTAACCCACCACACTCCAAAGTCGACGATCCGGAATCCTCGCTCGAAGAATCAGCCACTCCACACCAACCAAGAGCGGGAGCTGAGATTGGGGATAAGGAGACATGGGACGTTCAAATCCCACTTCATCTCCGCTATCTCCCTCCCTCATCATCATGCTTATCATCCAATAATCACACCCGGTCATCTCAACAATGGGGCACAAGAGGACCACAAACTCCAGGGCAAGATACAGTACGGGTCCCATGGCCCGTCATCTTCTGGGCCTGTCCTGCTTCCGAAACCCTGAAGGAAGGGAGGTATAACAACCCCTTCGACCGTCCTCATTTAGGCTACGATACGTTATTCGGGCCACGGACGATGTTTTATCATCTCCAACCGGATCCTACTCAATCTTTACCTTCTCGTACTTCGCCTTTATCACACTCCGAGGCGATGAAGGGAAGGACGAGAATGGTGGTGGAAGAGATAAATGTCCCCGTGCTGGATCTTGATCAAGCGAGGTATGTCGAGTTGGGGACGGTGATGGTGGTGATGATGGGGTTCGCGTGGATTTGTCGGATGTTGTTCGGTGGGGGGTTTACTTTCTCTTCGCCTTTGAAGAACGCTGGAAGAAGGAGGCAGGAAAGATTGGTGAAGGGGGGAGATGTGGATGATAAAGACAAGAAGGAGAAGAGTATATAAACAAACCATTAGCATACGATATATCAGGCAGCATAGATAGCGCTCTTTATAATTAGGTACCCGATACAGCTCATGGAGGTAGTTATAGCATAGTGGTGACCATCTAGCGTGAACGAACTTCACCTCCCCAACCCAACTTGATTTAATCAAACCCACTGCGCCACATTTCTGTCTAGGTTGACACTAACAGCTATCCCATCCATCTATCGCCCACTACCATATTTTCTATCCCTTTATCCTTCCTCCTCCTTCCCATCCGACCACAGCGCAAACACATCCCCTCTACTCCCCCCCCTCTCCATCAAACATCAGGAAATTCTGAATAGGCTGTTCCCGTTGTCCGAGCACATTAATCACATCCTGGGCCAACTGTCCCCCCAAAAACGCTGTGACAGGCGCTAATTCACTTCCGAGATTGAGTAAAAAATTACGAATCATTTCCGCTGTCAGTGTTTCCGTCGGGAGTTGTAAGGCTCGATGGTGTTGGATGGCGAGGGTAGTGAAGAGGTGGATATCTTCTCTATTATCTGCGTTTGGAAGGATTAGGTGATCGGGACCTGCCGGAGGGGAGGGATGGCCATTGGTGGTGTTGGCGTTTGCATTGCCATTGCCGTTGGTGTTGTTAGTGTTTGAATTGCCATTGACGTCAGGATTGTCGACGACAACAACTCGAGGAGAATGACCACGTTCATTCTGAAACGACCAGAGTCCACGAAAACAGGACATCAAAGGGGTGACTCCTCTCAAGCGTCTCTTGAATTTGCGTATCTCGGGGGCCAACGCGGCATTGCTCGCTACTTCCAAGGAGACGTATGTCTCCCGTTTGGTGACCATTTCGATCATTTTTCCAGAGGGATCTTTCTTGGTGGTTACTTCGATGATGGAGCGCGTGGGGGTTTCAGTTTGGGAAGAGCGAGTCGGGATGTTGCCCCGTTCTCGCTCGATGACGTATTCATGCGAGATGAGGTCCGCGAAGATGTAGCCGTAGAAGCCGTGCGTGTCGGTGCTGTAGAAGGGTCGATGGAATTGACGAGCGTGGTTGTTGAGATGGATCGTCGTGGATAAAGAGAGGCTGGTGCTGATGATGATGTCGAATGCAGAGAAGAAGGTGGCAGGTTGGGATGTGATGGGGACGGTGGAGACGTGTACAGTCACTCGTGGGTTGAGCTTGGCTAAGCGGGTGGAGGCTGCTTCGGCGCGCTGGATAGAGATGGGTTTGATTAGCTTGGATGGGATGGTGAGGGGGAGTGTTGGAGGGGGGGAATGATACGTACGTTCTTGCCAACGTCCTCTTCGGTTATGAGGAATTGCGCTCCGAGATCTTCCTCCGTGACGACTTCGTAGTCGACGAGCGTAATGGCGCCGATGCCAGCTAGAACAAGGTTCTTGGCAATCTCGTTGGAAAGTGCTTTGATGGTGATGAGAAGGACATGGGCGGTACGTAGTCTGTATCGTGGATTAATCAAAATGTAATAAGAAAGGTGGGAAATGAAAAGAGACGTACTTCTCTTGCGCTTTCACGCCCCAGAGTCGGATCTGACGATCGTAGAGCGCAATCTCCTCTGCATCACATGTTCGTTAGCGGGTATGAATGGTGAGAAGAAGGTGGGTGAGATAGTCAATCACCTGCTGTGATGGTCTGAGCTTGGGCTATGCTAGCCATGGTCTCAGCGGCGTTGTCTCCGGAAGCCATGTCTTGCGTTGCCATGTTGTCTTCAGATGTCATAATAGGCTTGAAGGGGAGAAGTTGATTGGCATGAGATGATTCGATGAGAGAGTGATCCTAGCTGGTTTGATCACTCAGTCAATTGATTGGGTTCTGGGGGTCGGGACTCTCCGGTGAGAATTTGATTGGAGGTTGTGCAAGGCAGGCGGCTGGCCCGGAACAGTCGTGGGTCACGTGATGTCACATGACGTCCAAAAGCGGCAATTCTCAACTACCCCCGCCAGACCGCCGACAGTACTTCCTTATCCCGTTCGATCATCCAATAGAACAGATTCCCTGCCTAGTAAAGCAACCCCACCAAGTTTGTATCATATGGCTGTATCACCACCATCGGATCGCAACATTGTTCAAATGATCCCTAATCCAGTAAAGAAATGGGATCGCAGTGAGGCAGCGTTGACGATCTTCGTATGAGTAGATATTATAGTATTTAGTAGGCTATAGATGGTCAGCGAGTATCTTCTGTGACATTGGCACGGCATTGCATCGAGGGGTGTTTCACTAGGTAAGCTGTTCGATTAGACTGTTGAATCTAGTCGTCAATAGTCTAGCAGCCGAGGTCTATGCGGCCGTATATAGGCTACTATGTCGGCCCGTACGAGCAAGCGATTACTCGCCCGGACCGAGGCGGCTAGAAGGGCTCCCGACTCGAGGTCTTGGCTCGAGTCAGGCGTCTATAAGAGCTCTCAATTCGCCAGTATATAGCTAGAATCAATATAGCGAATTCTACCCTCTTCCTTGCCTTCTGCCTAGCTTTAAGCTAGCCAGTCACGTGCATAATAGACGTCTAGTTGCTATATAGACGATCGAACGGCATAAGTATCTTGCGAATGTCAGTCAAATCCCATTGCGAGCGATTGACTAGCTCGAAGACCCTTCTAGGCTTAGATGATGCTCATAGGAATCTGAAGAAACATTAGAGAGGTTTTAGCTTCGAATCAGACGCTTTTGCCTAACATCACAGTCGAATGTTCATATCAAGCTCGTGGAGGGACGTTGTCTCAGCCCTGCAATTAAGGTCCCGCTATCGATAAGCTCCCTAGCCTCAACGGGCGAAACGGCCGATCCCGATCGAACCAATCGGAAAAATCCCCCCCCCGCAACGTCAACATCAGATGCAATTTGACTCGTCCGAACTACTGTGATATCCTTTTTCCCTTGACCATCGCAAACACGACAAATCAAAGGATTGTTTGTCACCTTGCACAACCTCCAATCAAATTCTCACCGGAGAGTCCCGACCCCCAGAACCCAATCAATTGACTGAGTGATCAAACCAGCTAGGATCACTCT
>QQTW01002346.1_pt1 | contig 13684 bp, 11 predicted proteins | sample 1904831 | NCBI WGS metagenome assembly QQTW01 (sample SAMN09435610, study PRJNA476489) | Subsurface metagenome, whole genome shotgun sequencing project. | reverse complement strand
CCGCCGATTTCGCGAGCTTTGCCGCCGGTTTCAAGCTGACGAGCGGCCTGACCGACGACCTTGCCGAACGGCTCCTGAAGCTCTACGGAACGCGCGCCCCCGACGTCCTCGCCGAGGCCGGAGACGACCCCTCGCTTCGCGTCCCGCTCGCCGCGACCTTCACGGCCGAGACCGGCATCATAGGGGCGGAGGTTCTCTTCGCTCTCCGGCGCGAGATGGCCGAGACCCTGAGCGACGTTCTACTCCGCCGTTCGTTGGTCGCGTACGGGCCGGAGGTCGGCCTTGAGGTGGACCGGGCCGCGGCGGCGGTCGCGGTCAAGCACCTGGGCTGGAGCGAGGAGAGGGCCGAACGCGAAGTTGCGCAGTACCGGGAGTACATCGAGAGATACACGCCGCGCGCTCTCGCCAACGTTTGAACACCACGCCAGGGCGGGGACGCCCGCTCGTATGAACGCGCGATGGGAGAAGGTACGGTGGCCTGGAGCCTTATTGATCGAGGCGAGCCATAATCTCTCGGCAGGGCTATCTTTCTCAGGAGAAGCGGCATTCCAGAGAACCTACGCGACGAAAGGTGGAAGCTGAAGTGCCGAACCATAACCTGGATCCCACGCCTCCCTTCTCGGCGCTGATCTTCGACTGCGACGGTACGCTGGTCGATAGCGCCGCCGCCCACCATCGGGCGCTGAGCGAGACGCTCGCCGCGCGGGGCATAGCCCTGGACGATGAGTGGTACCTGGCCCGTACCGGCACCTCGATCAGGGAGCTGCTCGCCGAACTGAGGGCCACCGGCGACCATGAGTTCGACCCGGCGGCCGTGATGCTGGACAGGGAGCGCCGTTACGTCGAGCTGGCCGAGGCCGTCATCGAGGTCGAGGCGGTCGCCGAAGTCGCCAGGACCTACCGGTCACGGATCCCGCTTGCAGTCGCCTCGGGGGGAACCCGCGCGGTCGTCGAACCGACCCTTCGAAACGTCGGGCTCCTCGACCTTTTCGACGTCGTGGTCACGTACGACGACGTCGAGCGCGGCAAGCCATCCCCCGACCTGTTTCTCCTGGCGGCCGAGCGCCTGGGCAGCCCCCCGCGCGACTGCATCGTTTACGAGGACACGGACGAGGGTGTCGCTGCGGCCCGACGCGCGAGTATGCGCGTCATAGATGTTCGGGGAGCCGTAAACTCGGCCTGACGAGCGTTCACGGCCTACGGCTCCCCATTGACGGGGGAGAGGATCCCCGGCCAGGTCCCGCGCAAAGAGGACGCTACCACGCCCGACTGCTTCGCTGACGCGCCACGTCCCGGTTTCGAGGGGCGCTCCGGTTAGGCGGCGTGGGCGCGAGCAAGCCCTGGATGGACTTCGCCGTGCAACAGTCGCTTACTCCGGGGTCTGGCGTTCTCTTGGGGCGGCGGGGGCGGAGTCGGTGCTAGCCTTCGCGCTCCTCGGGCCGGGCCTCGTGGCTCATGTCGGGGGCGCCGGTGAAGCCCTCGGGGCCGTCCTTCGAGAGCCGTTCGGGCTCCTGGACACCGGCGAGGGCGAAGTCCATGGCCTCCTCGTCCGCCGGGTCGGCGAGTCCGAGCCGGGAGGCGAGCGTCCCGTCGAGGTCCTCCTCGCTCATCCCGCGCACCTCCTCGTTCATCTGCTTCATCTCCGGCTCCGCTACGTCCGCGATACCGAGGTCGTTGATCATCAGGGCCATCAGCTTGCGCTCTTTTGTCGCGCGATCCGCCACGTTCTCCTCATTCCTGTTGAAAATCTCTCGCTCCTTCGGCGCCCAAGTCTACAACGCGCCCCTCGACGGCGGCGTAACAAGATTCTGGGAGGAGTGGGATATAACTAGCAGCGTCCCCACGGGAGGGGCCCCTATGCATGGCCAGAACAACACGATCCGGGGGAGCGGCACTTGAGAAAGATGCTTACGATGTTGCTGATCTTCGGCCTCCTGAACTCCTGCGGAGGCGCCGGGTCCGCGGCCCCCGATGACGTTTCCCTTGGCGGCGAGACCACGCCGCAGAGCTCCTCCACGATGGGCGCGACGACCAACGAGCCGGCTGGCGAGACCACCCGGATCCCGGCTCCGACCACGGTCGCCGAGCCCGTGCCCCCGGAGGAGCCGGAGGTGCAGGCGACCGCGAACACGCTCGATACGCCCGCGGTCGGCGGCAACGGCATGGTCAGCTCCGCCCACCCGCTCGCCACCGAGGCCGGCCTCGAAATCCTCGCCGACGGCGGCAACGCCTTCGACGCGGCGGTCGCGGTCGCGGCGGCCCTCAACGTCGTCGAGCCGATGATGAGCGGGGCCGGGGGCTACGGCGCCCTCGTCGTCTACGACGCGGAGAAGCGTCAGACACGCTACCTCGACGCCGGGAGCCGCTTCCCCGCGTCTACCGACCCGTCCGTCTTCCGCTCGACGACGCCGGGCTACGAGGCCAACCGCTGCGGGGCTCCGGCCGTCTCCGCCCCCGCCAACGTCGACGCCTGGGAGAAACTCTCCGAGGAGTACGGGGATCTCCCGTGGGGAAGCCTCTTCGAACCCGCAATAAGTTACGCTGAGGGCGGCTTCGCCATAGACGGGGTGACGGCAGGTTGGATCGGCTCCGAATACCCGGCCTTCCCCGAGAACGCGCGCGGCATCTACGGTCCGAACGGAGTCCCGCTCACGACCGGCGAGACTCTGGTCCAGACCGACCTCGCGGGTTCCCTCCGCCTCATCTCCCGCGAGGGCGCTGATGCCATGCATGGCGGCGCTTTAGGGGAAGCGATGGCCTCTAGCGTGCAGGAAGGCGGCGGCTTCCTGACCCTCGACGACACCCGCGAGAACCGTGCCGAGTGGCTCGACACCGTTAGCATCCCCTACAAGGGGAACGAGGTAGTCACGGCCTCGCCGCCCTCCACCTCCTGGGGCATGCTCCTCCGGCTCGGCGTGATGAGCCGCTTCGGCCTCTCCCCGGTTGACCACAACACCTCCGACTACCTCCACGCCCTCACCGAGACCTCCAAGCAGGGCGGTCAGATCGCGCGGGAGTACGCCGCCGACCCGCCGTTCGACCTCCTGCTCTCCGAGGGCTACTGGGCCGAGCAGGCCGCGAGCATAAGCCCCTACTACGCGAGCCCCTACGAGCCCTTCACCACGGTCGATTCCGCGGCCTCCTGCTCCCCGACGGGCTACACGCCAACCGGACCCGCCAACAACGCGCAGGCGAACTCCCAGGGCTACACCACCCACTACGTCGTCGCCGACGCTGAGGGGAACGTCGTCAGCTCCACCCAGACGCTCGGCAACGTCTTCGGGAGCAAGATCATGCCGGAGGGGACGGGGCTCTGGCTCAACGACGCAACCGCCTGGAGCCGCTTCGAGCCTGTCGGGAACGTCTTCGACGTCTACCCCGGGCAGAAGAGCCTCTACGCTCTGTGCCCCGTGATCGTCCTTAGAGACGGGCGTCCCACCATCGCGATCGGCACCCCCGGCGGGCGCACCATCCCCCAGACCACGACCCAGATGCTGACGAACCTGGTCGAGTTCGACATGGACGTGCAGGATGCCGTCGCCGCCCCGAGGACGAGCTTCGTGATCCCGGACATCCTCGCCGTCGAGGAGGGCATAAGCCAGCCCGTCCGCGACGACCTCGCCGCCCGCGGCCACAACGTACGCTCCGCGACCTCCGCCCTGGGCAACGCCCATGCCCTTACCATCGAGTACGACGACGAGGGCAACCCGAACCGCTTTACCGGCGGCGCCGATCCACGCGGTGCCGGTGCCGCAGCGGGATTTTGAGCTAACTCGCCAGCGTTCTCCGGCCATCCGCAACGGGGGAAGACTTGCGAGGGGGTAGACGTACTTACGATTCGCGGATATTAGAGCCGCGGTTCGTAGGCACGATCACGAAAAAGATGCCCGGCGGCTTGGAGGGGGATTCCACAAAGGTTTCGCACTCTGCGGGCCACCGAGCTTGGACATGTTACAGGCGGCTTACACGCGGGGCAATACCCTCCCCAAAATAGGTCAGGAGGAGCGGACGCCCGGCGCACCGATCTCCGCGCGCAGGGTCTCGACCTCTTCCGTGATGCCGGAGAGAGAGGTTCTCGCCTCTGTCATGCGGGCGTGCTCGGTGCGGACGAAGCGCGTGTACGGGGCGATGGCCTCGCGCATCCGCTCGACGGAGCGCGTCAGCTCGCTCTCGAATTGCCGCCGGACCACCTCGACGAGCCGCTCGCGCAGGGCTTCGGTCTCGCGGGCGAACTCCGCCCTCGCCTTGCGGCGCCTGTTCGGCAGCACGAAGAGGCCGTAGCCGCCCAGGATCGCAACGGCTATAAGCCCGGTCACGTCGAGGAAGCGGGTCGTGAACAGGGTGACCACGAGCGCCCCGATCCCAAGGGCTCCCGCCCCGGAGACGGCGGTCTGGGCGACGGCGGTCTGTATGGAGAGCGCTAGCTCCGCCGACTCACGCTCGCGGTCGTAGCGGCGGACGACGTCCTGGGCGTTCCTGCCGACGGACTGGAGAAGCTGGTTGCGGTTGTACTCGAAGTTATCCCCGACGTCTCCGATGATGTGTTCGTCGTAGCGGGCCTGGCGGCGGCGGTTCACGTAGTCGACGACGCTCCGCCACTGCTTGAGGTTCCGATCTACCATCCAGTCGATAAGCTCCTGGACGCGCTCGTCTATGAGCCCCTCCGTGTCGGAGACGACCTCGTCCTTGAAGCGATCCCGGACCTTCTCCTGCCGGAGCAGCTCCCGCACGTTCATCAGCCGGATGTTCTCCTCCAGCCACGCGTCCCCCCGCTCGCTCATCCTGAGGACGATGTTCTCCATCTCCGCGAGGCGCGCCTCGAAGTCGCGCCTCATGTCCTCGACATACGCATCGAGCTGGGTCTCCACGTTCTCGGACATCTTGAAGTCGTCCGCCAGCAGCCCCAGACGCTCGTTCACCGTGAGACCGTAGCGCCGCACGAGCTCTTCGACGACGCCGAGCGGGCTCTCCAGCTTGAGCCGCAACCGGCCCTCCTCGTCCAGGAGCCCCCTGACGTAGCCCTCCAGCTCCCCGAAGCCGCTCGCGCTCAGCAGCGCGTCCGACTCCAGGCCGCCCAGTCCGGGTGCCTTCGCCTTGCGGGCGAGGTAGGCTGAGACGAAGTAGATCGGCGGCTTCAGGCCGAGCATCGAGCGGACGCCCTCCTCCACGAAAGACCTCACCTGCTCGCGGTCCTCGTCGCCCCGGAGGAGATCCACCTTGTTGACGACCAGCACGATCTTCTTACCCCAGTCGCGAATGAGCTCCAGGTACCCTCTCTCGGACTCGGTAAAGGGCCTGTCCGCCGAGGTGACGAACAGGACGAGGTCGCTCCTCGGGACGAAGCTCCGGCTGAGCTCCTCGTGGTGGCGGATGATGGCGTTCGTCCCAGGCGTGTCCACGATGGCGACCTCGCGCAGGAAGTCGTTCGGATAGCCCCTCTCAAGGACGCCCTCGCGCCGCTCGCGCTCCTCCGGCTGCTCCGCGTAGCGCAAGACCGTGATGCGGTCCGTGGTCGGCGTAACGCCCTCCGTGGAGATCTCCGCCCCGAGCAGCGCGTTGACGAACGCGCTCTTCCCAGCGTTGAACTCTCCGACCACGACGAGCAGGAAGAGCTCACCGAGATCATCCAGCTTCTGCCGGACGAGCCCCGTATCCTCCTTGGGCGCGCCGAATTCCTCGAGGAATCCTACGACACCCTCCAGGAGCACCTTCTCGCGCTCCGCCAGCCTCTTCCAATGCTCATCGAGGATCTGCACCCTGCCCCACGCTCCCGTCTCTTTAAACCGCGCCTATTCTACCCCTTCCCCAGCGCCGCCCGCCGCAGGCTGGACCGCGTAAGCGAAGCCGCGCCGAGCTTGAGGGGCAAAAGCACTGTGGTACCCTATCTCGCTAGTGAAAGAGGGGATCGAAGAGCCACCGGGGAAGAAAAAGCCGCTCCTGCGGGGCTACGCCGTACCTTACATAAAAATTCCGTCCCGCAGGACGATGACGATGCTCGTCGGTCTCCTCGTCACGGGCTTCGCGCTCTTCCTATACCTGAGGACGCTCGCGCCTACGGTGCTCTACTACGCCCGTCCAACGCTCCTGGACTCGGCGATGTTCCAGGCGCAGCTTACGACGCTCGGGGTCACGCACCCCACGGGCTACCCGACCTACACCATGCTCGGGCACCTGTTCACGTACCTGCCGGTGGGGGACCCGGCCTACAGGGTCAACCTCTTCTCGGCGCTTATGGGCGGCGCGGCGGTCGTGACGCTCTACGCTCTCGCCCTCAGGCTGACCGGCAGCATTCTCGGTGCCGGGATCGGCGCGCTAGCTTTCGCCGTCGGGGACACGTTCTGGAGCCAGGCGATCATCGCCGAGGTCTACACCCTGAACGTCCTGTTTATCTCGTCCGTCCTGCTCCTGCTCGTCCTGTGGAGGGATTCGAGGCGGGAGCGCTACCTCCTCGGTGCATGCCTCCTCATGGGCCTCTCCCTGACGCACCACCTCACCAGCGGTCTCCTCCTGCCGGGGGCGGCTATCTTCGTCTTCGCGGTGGACAAGCGGACGTTTATCCGGTGGGGGACCGTACTGAAGGGGGCGGGGCTCTTCCTGATAGGACTCCTGCCCTACCTGTACCTGCCCATACGCGCCTCCATGAACCCGCCGATGAACGAGGCCGACCCGACGACGCCCGCGCGCTTCTGGGAGCTCGTGAACGGGGGGCAGCTCACCGGCGTCTTCGGGGCGTTCGGGCCGGATCTCATCCCCCTCAGGCTCTCGTTCTTCGGGGGGTACATGGGCGACGAGTTCAGCGTGGTGCTGCTCTTCCTGGGGATGTTCGGGGCCGTGGTAGCCGTCTTCAGGGACCGGGCGGCGGCGGCCATGCTCGGCTTCCTCTTCCTCACGTGGCTCGCCTACGCGATCGAGTACGAGATCTTCGACTTCTTCCTCTACTTCATCCCGCCGTACCTGATCCTGGCCCTCTTCATGGCTTTCGGCGTGGCGGCGGTCTTCGACGTCGTCCGCCGCCTGACCGAGGGCTCAGCGCCGTCCCTGAAGGCGGCCGTCTTCGTACTCCTCTTCGCGCCGCTACTCTACTTCACGCTCGCGGACATCCGCAGCGACTACCGCAAGGTCGACCGCAGTGGCGACTTAGAAGGGCGCGAGATCATAGAAGACGTCGCCGGACACGCCCTGCCGGACGCCACGATCCTGCACCACCGAAGCACGCTCTGGTACATGGTCCTCGTTGAGGAGCGCCGCCGTGACCTCACCCTCGTGAGCCCGTGGCACCCTTCATGGCGCCGATACACGGACCTCGTCTGGCCCGACGACATAGACCGCACGACCACGAACATTCGCTGGGGCACCAACGACTACACCGGCGTCGGCGCGGCCGAAGAGGCCGCGGAGAGGAACCGTCCCGTCTACGTCCTCGACCAGCCGAGCGCCGGACCGCAAAACTTCTACGATGCCGGCTGGCGGACCATAAAGGTCGAGGGCAGCCTCTACGAGCTCGTCCCCCCCGGACGCGAGCCCTTCACCCCCGTCGAGGAGCAGCAGGACGGCTAGTGTTCTATCTCCCTACGCCCGCGGCGTGGTAACCAGCTTCCCGTAGGTCTTGCGGCTCCCGAGGAGCTCCAGGGCTTCGGGTAACTCCTCGAAGGGTACGGTTTCGTAGATCAGAGGATCTATCTTCCCCTCCGCGTAGAGGTCGATCAGGGCTTCGTGGTTCTCGGCGACAAGCTGTGGCATGACCTTGTTGTAGAGGCCCCAGTGCAGGCCGACGACGGAGTAGTTTTTGACGAGGGCGTGGTTGGTCGGGGCCTCCGCGATAGTGCCCGAGGCGAAGCCGACGACGATGATGCGGCCCTCGAAGGCCACGCACCTGCGCGAGCGGTCGAAGACTTCGCCGCCGACCGGGTCGAAGATCACATCCGCGCCGCGCCCGCCGGTCGCCTCCTTCACTGCATCCACGAAATTCGACTCGCGGTAATCCAGTGAGATCTCCGCCCCGAGCTCCTCGCAGACCCTGACCTTCTCGGGACCGCCGGCCGTCGCGATCACGCGGGCACCCGCGGCCCTGGCTACCTGTATCGCCGCCGAGCCGACGCCCCCGGCCCCGGCATGCACCAGCACCGTCTCCCCGGCCCTGAGCCCCGCCCTGCGGTGCAGGCCCATGTACGCCGTCTGGTAGACGATGTGCATCGCCGCCGCCTTCTCGTATGGCATGGACTCCGGAATGGGGAAGACGCCGCCTTCGACCGGGGCGACTACCCTCCCGGCGTAGCCGCCGCTCGGGAGCGGCGGGGTGGCGAGGACCCTCGTACGCGGCCGGAGCGTGACCCCGTCCCCGGTCTCGACCACCGTGCCGGCGACCTCCGCGCCGGGGGTGAAGGGGGGATTCGGGCGCTCCTGGTAATTGCCCTGGCACAGGAGGATGTCGAAAAAGTTGAGCGCCGCGGCCTCGACCTCGACGACGACCTCGCCTGGTCCGGGGTTCGGCTCCTCGACCTCTTCGAGCTTCAGGGCGTCCTTCGGGTCTCCAAGCTCGTGTACCCTCCAGGCTCGCATGTTCCGCTCCTCCCGTTTCGACGGACGAGTTTCGAGCTTAACATCCTCTAGAGCCCGCCACCGTGCCGTACTCTGGCGCGTCCCGGGGAGGGCTGATAAGCTCCCGGTCGTACTTCTGCGGACACGTTTTTCGGGAGGTTCTTAGTATGCTCAGGGTAAGGGACGCCATGACCAGGGAAGTCGTCACGGTCGGGCCGGAGACCGGGGTCGGTGAGGCGTGGGGCCTGTGCCGGGAGCGCGGCATAAGGCACCTGCCGGTCGTCGAGGGCGGTAAGGTAGTCGGCATCGTCTCGGATAGGGATCTCAGGGATATCAGCCCGCCGCGGGACACCCCGGATCAGGAGAACGCCCTCGGCTACGCGCGGGTCCGGGAGATCATGACGACGGACGTCGTACCGGCGCATCCTCTCGACACCATCGAGCATGCGGCGCGCGTGATCCACGAACGCGGCTTCAACTGCCTGCCCGTCGTGGCGGACGGCGAGCTCGCAGGTATCATCACCTCGTCCGACCTCGTGCGGACGCTGTTCGACCTGATCGGGGCCGGTGTGGAAGGTAGCTGGATCGAGGTCGAGGTCCCGAACGAGCCCGGTACCCTCGCCGGTATCACGGACGAGCTTCGCAACCGCCACGTGAACATCGCGGGCATCTTTCTCGCCCCCGCCGCACGCGAGGCGTTCCGCACGATCGTCCTGCGCCTCGAAACCATGGACCCGTCGAGTATCGCCCGGACCCTGGAAGGCGCCGGCTACACCGTAACCACCACGGAGTCCTCGGCACCCGCCGACCGCAACCTGGAGCGCAGGTAACGGCCGGGGGGCGGATCGGGGTTCTTCTCCGACCCGCCCCCCCAACCCTCAGCTAAAGACGCCCTCGCCCGCACCGGGCTTGAGCTTGCCTTCCGCGTCCAGGTAGTCGCGCCAGGAGCGCTTGGGACTGTAGCCGAGCATCTTCTCTGCCTTTGCGATGGAGATGCCCGCGGCGTCCTCCCGGGCTAGGGGCTTCTTCACCTCTACCGCGTCGCCGTAGTACTGCTTCACGATCTCCTCGAACGGCCTTCCACCCACGTTGTCCGGCGAGGCTATGTAGAAGACCTCGTGCCCTGGAAGCTCGGACTCGGCGGCCAGGGTGATGGCGTCGGCCAGGTCGTAGACGTCTATGTAGCTCCAGAAGTTGGGGGAGAGGACCGATGCGTCCCTGACCTGTGGCCCGAGGTTGCGCTCGTAGTTCCCCTCGTGTTGCACCCAGGAGGGGCGGATGGAGATGCAGCGGATGTCGCTCCTCGTTATGGCCCCGTCCATGAGCAGCTCGCTGAAATACTTGGCGGTCGCGTACGGGTCCTGCGGCTTTATGGGATGCTCCTCGTCGACCGGCACGTAGTCCGGCAGAAACTCGCGCTCGGGGAAGAAGAAGCCCGGCACCGTCTCGCTGGAGATGTTCACGTAGCGCGGGACACCGAACCGGATCGCCGCCTCCAGAGTGTTGAAGACGCCCATGAGGTTGTTCTTGAAGACGACGTGAGGCGGGTTGTGCGTCGGCTCCGGCAAGGCCGCTGCGTGGACGACGGCGTCCATCCCGCTCACCACGGCATAGGCGTCGCCCGGGTCCGTCATGTCGGCCTGTATGTATTCGGGGTCGGTCTCCTCCGGCCTCTCGAAGACCGGCGGGATGAGGTCGGTGGCCCGAACCTCGTGCCCCGCCTTTTGAAGCGCCACTACAGCCGCCCTGCCTACCTTACCCGCGGAACCCGTCACAAGTACTCGCATGAAAACCCTCCCATCTTGGACAACACTCGCGATGGTACTACGGGCAGGACTCGGTTTCGCCCGCGTGAGCGTGGGGTAAGCTCCGGCTATGCGAGTAGTAGTCTTGGGTGCCACGGGGAACGTCGGAACGAGCGTGCTTCGCGCGCTCTCGAACGAGGATCGGGTCGAGTCCGTCCTTGGCGTGGCCCGGCGTAGGCCGGAGCTTCGCATGAACAAGGTAGAGTGGGCGACGGCTGACGTCTCGAAAGATGATCTGGTGCCGATCGTGCGGGGGGCCGACGCGGTCGTACTTCTCGCATGGCTCATACAGCCCTCGCGAGACCTGAACAAGCTGTGGATGGTGAACGTCGAGGGGAGCATGCGGGCGGCTCGCGCCGTCGCGGAGGCCGGGGTCCCGGCCCTACTGTACGCCTCTTCCGTAGGGGCGTACTCTCCCGGACCGAAAGACCGGCGGGTGGACGAGAGCTGGCCGACGGACGGCACACCGACCTCGTACTACGCGCGACAGAAGGCCGAAGTCGAGCGCAGGCTGGACCGCTACGAGGTCGAACACCCGGAGGTCCGCGTCGTCAGGATGCGCCAGGGCCTCACCTTCAAGAGCGAGGCCGCTGAAGGCCAGCGGCGCCTCTTCGCGGGGCCGTTCTTCCCCGGGAGCATCGCCCGGTCAGAGCTCATAAACCTCGTACCGGCGATCCGGGGCCTGCGCGGACAGGTAGTCCACTCCTTCGACGTGGGGGAAGCTTACCGGCTCGCGCTCCTGAACGAGGAGGCCCGCGGGGCCTACAACCTGGCGACGGAGCCCGTCGTGGACCCCGGGGAGCTCTCGCGCATCTTCGGTGCGCGGTCGCTGCCGGTGCCCGTGGGGCTCGCCCGTGCCGCCGCCCGCATAAGCTGGCAGCTCAGGCTCCAGCCCGTGCCGGAGGGGTGGCTGGATCTCGCGCTGAACATCCCGATCATGGACACGAGGCGTGCGCGGACGGAGCTCGGGTGGACGCCTCGCTACAACGCGGAGGAGACGCTGCTCGACATCATGAAGGGTTTGAGGGAAGGCTCCGGACTCGACACGCCGCCGCTCTCCCCGAAGACGAGCGGGCCGCTCAGGATCCGCGAGATACTCTCTGGTGTGGGGAGGAGGGAACCATGAAAGCTGTGGTGTGGCACGGTAAGGAAGACGTCCGCGTGGACAACGTTCCCGACCCCACGATCCAGCAGCCGACGGACGCGATCGTCCGGATAACCTCCACCGCGATCTGCGGCTCCGATCTGCACCTCTACTCCAAGCTCGGCCCGATCATGCGCGAGGGCGACATTATCGGGCATGAGCCGATGGGCATTGTGGAGGAGGTCGGCCGGGGCGTCGAGCACATCAAGGCGGGGGACAGGGTCGTGGTCCCGTTCAACATCTCCTGCGGCAGCTGCTACTTCTGCGAGCAGGATCTCTACTCGCAGTGCGAGACCACGCGCGACACCGGCAAGATCGCCCAGAGCGTCAATCTGCTCGGGCGCGGCAGGGGTGCTTCCCTCTTCGGTTACACGCACGCCTACGGAGCGGTCCCCGGCGGGCAGGCTGAATACCTCCGGGTGCCGCAGGCGCACTTCGGCCCCATAAAGGTCCCGGAGGAGGCAGAAGGCGCCCCCGACGAACGCTTCCTGTATCTCTCCGACGTGCTACCCACAAGCTGGCAAGCCGTCGCCTACGCGGACGTGCCGCGGGGCGGGACGCTCGCCGTCTGGGGCCTCGGACCCATCGGTCAGATGTGCGCCAGGATCGCGCTGCACCAGGGGGCGGGACGGGTCATAGGCGTGGACAACGTCCCCGAGCGGCTCGCGCTCGCGGCGAAGTACGGGGTCGAAACCGTCGACTACTCCGCGGTCGAGGACGCGGCCAGGCTCGTGGTCGATATGACGGACGGCCGCGGGGCGGACTCCGTGATCGACGCGGTCGGGATGGAGGCTGGCGGCTCCTGGGTCGACTCGGTCCTTCAAACAACGAAGATACAGCTGGACAAGAGGCGCGCGCTGCGCGACTGCATGGCGGCCGTTAGACGCGGCGGGACGCTCTCCATAAGCGGCGTGTACACCGGGCCTATCCAGATGTTCCCGCTCGGCGACCTCTTCGACATGCAAGTCCAGGTGCGCATGGGGCAGGCCAATGTCCGGCGCTGGGTGGGGGAGATCATGCCCCTTCTCGGAGATGACGACCCTCTGGGCACGGAAGACCTCAAGACCCACACCATGGCCCTGCAAGACGCGCCGCTGGGATACGAGATCTTTCAGAAAAAGCAGGACGGCGCCATCAAGTGCGTCCTGAAGCCGTAACGCACAAGGCACCCCAACGTGATTCGCTAGCCTCCGTTATACGAGCCTACGGGTGGATCGAGTAGACCTCGTCTGAATGGGGGGTGGTGGCGTTGAGCATCGAGCTTGCGGCAATGAGTTGGCAGGATCAGCGAAACTTCGTCTCGCGTCTTACCTGAGAAAGAGCCATAGTGCGGCGATGACACCGTAGGCGACGATACCGCCTCGTAGGGCCCGGTCGCTCACGCGCTGTGCCAGGCGGGCTCCCATCCGTCCCCCTGCGAGGGAGGTCGCCCCGATAATGGCGGCGGCGGTCCAGTCCACGGGTGTCAGCAGGGCGAAGCCGAGGGCTGCCGCTCCTCCGATCACGAGTTGCAGCGTCGCCTTGAGGGCGTTGAGGCGCTGCAGCGTATCCTCGAAGAAGAGGCCGAGTAGGGCGAGGACGGCAACGCCGAGGGCCGCGGAGAAGTAGCCGCCGTAGACCCCGGCAAGGGTCATGCCGGAGATCGCCCCTATTCCCGGCTTCTCTCGGAGGCCGGAGCGCTTGCCCATCCAGCGGCCGAGCAGCGGCTGGATGGCTAGGAGGGTGCAGGCGGCGAGTACGAGGAAGGGGACGATCCCCTCGAAGGCGGATTCGGAGCTCGCCAGGATCAGGGCGACCCCCGCGAGGCCGCCGATGGCGCTGGCGATGGCGAGCGGCAGGATCCTACGCCCCTGTCCCCGGAGCCCGGCGCGGTAGCCGAGGGCTCCCGTAATGTAGCCGGGGAAGACGGCGACGTTGTTGGTGACGTTGGCGATCAGGGGCGGATACCCGACGGCGATGAGCGCCGGGAAGGTAATGAGAGAGCCGCCGCCCGCCGCCGCGTTGAGCGCCCCGGCCACGAACCCCGCCGCCCCTAGCAGGATAATGGCCCCGAGGCTCAGGTCCAAGGCACTCTATGCTTCTCTTCTGCACCGTGAACCGCCGGGCGCGGTGCTTCGACCGGCCGACCTCCTCCACAATGCCCATCGGCTCATGCCCGATAATGTCGCCCTCGCGCATGATCGGGCCGAGCTTGGAG
>QQTW01002345.1_pt1 | contig 13686 bp, 12 predicted proteins | sample 1904831 | NCBI WGS metagenome assembly QQTW01 (sample SAMN09435610, study PRJNA476489) | Subsurface metagenome, whole genome shotgun sequencing project. | reverse complement strand
GATGATCCGATATTGTGAATTTGAGCCTGCCGCCCACCTGGCAGCATGCCGTTTTCTGCTCCCGACTTGGTAAACAGCGCAGCAAATTCGGATGCTCTTTCGGGCGTCAATGGTGGGACCCGAATGGGACCGCCAGTTGTCTGTGGTAGGATCGCAGCCGGAGATGGTGGTTGGGCGGGTATGGCAGGTCGTACGACACCATCAAATTGAGGAAGGGGGCCAGCTGTAAAATCGATACTCATCAGCAAACCAATCCCAACTGCTTGCGCGATCTCGCATCAGCGAGGAATGCTTGACCTACGTCGAAATGCTAGCTCGGGAAGCGGTTCTCGTCCATTTTGTACGTGTCCAATCAGCCTCAGCACCATGCCAAAGCCTGTCGGCGTCAAGAATCCACGATTCTCGGTATCTGCAATCTCCCATATCTAGCGTCACAAGCTCTGTTAGCACACTGACAACCGCATTTGCCGTGACGAGCTCTCGTACCTTGCCCAAGATGCGCGGATCAAGCCCACTCTTCTCAAAGAACTTGGCCGCGACATCGCCCGTCACGACGCCAACGCTTTCCCGATCGGCCGATTTGAAGAGTTGCCCATAGCTCCGCCGTTCGTCTGGTGTCAGATTGAGCGATCGATTACCTACGCCCATTCCGTCGACATGTCAGCCAAGGTTCACAATGAAGATGGGCATGTTGACATGGTGTTTACTGACCCTCGATGGACCGGGGAGCTTCGGCCATGCTGTGCCAAGCCTCGACGTGCAAAGTGGCTGCTTCTCGAACTAGATGTGTTGCTCACAACAGCGCAGATGAAGCTCAAGGACACTACTGGATGCTCCGTAGGCCCCCCAAGATGCCAGAGCAACGAGTAGAGCTCGAAGGATGAATGTCGACAAAGCTGAATGCGGTAGGAGCCGCTGGGACAATAGGAGGTTCTGAGGTTGCGGTGGTCGAAGCACGCGGCGCGGCATGAACCGGTGGATGCGCGATTAGTCAGCCAGTTGTTTGGATCGACGCAGGCTTCGCCCGGGGAATTGACCACGAGGCAACCACGGGCCATGTGTTGGCATTATAAACATATTTGATATTGGTTGGCTCTGCGTGGTCCATTAAAAGAAGGCTTGAAATCTGTGAAAAGCTTCTAGTCTAATTTGTATTATATATAGAGAGTCAATAGATGGCACTTGAACGAGCTCTGTTGAGCTAAATACCATACCAGTCTGTAGCGTACAAGACGTGTAATGTTAGTTTTAGGATGAGACTCATTCACGTTGTCGAGATTGGCGGCATCTCAACCTACTTAGCGTCAAGTAGGTTGATGCTCACTCATGAGAGATAACGGTATCACAACTGATGGGTGATTGATTATCGAACGGGGACGAGCATGAAGACAGAATGAGTCAATGAGGTCGTCATGGCGAAGGAGGAAGCAGATAGGAATTCAATGATGTTTCAGACTGAAACGCAGCAGACTTGAGGATGGTTGCTGATACTTAACACGCCTGGCAGCCAAAACACATTCGAGAGAACAGAGGCTGTGGAAAATGACTCGAGGCGGAAGGAAACAAGAGCCTAGTACTCGGCCTCGGCACCTTCTTCACCTTCGATCGAATCCGTCGCCACCTCTTCATAGTCACGCTCCAACGCGGCCAGGTCCTCGCGCGCTTCGGAGAATTCGCCCTCCTCCATACCTTCGCCGACGTACCAATGTACAAAGGCACGCTTGGAGTACATGAGATCGAACTTGTGCGAGAGTGCCGACCACGCCTCGGCGATCGCCGTCGTATTGGAGAGCATGCAACTGTGTCAAATTGGTCAGCCATTATACGACAGGCGAGGGCATCGTAGATACACATACACGGCGCGCTTGACCTTGGCGAGATCGCCGTTCGGCACCATCTCGGGCGGTTGGTAGCAGATGCCAATCTTGAAGCCCGTCGGGCACCAATCGACAAATTGAATGGTCCGCTTCGTCTTGAGAGTGGCCACGGCGCTATGCACGTCCTTGGGGACAACGTCGCCGCGGTACAGCAGACAGGTGGCCATGTACTTACCGTTGCGCGGATCGCACTTGACCATCTGATTGTTGGGCTCGAAGCACGACATGGAGATCTCCTGCACCGAGTTGGCTTCATGCGAGGCCTTGGCAGCCGAGACCACCGGCGCGTAGGCCACGAGGGGAAAATGGATGCGTGGGTAGGGCACGAGGTTGGTCTGGAACTCGTTGAGATCGACATTGAGCGAGCCATCGAAGCGGAGCGAGGCGGTGATGGACGAGACCACTGGAATTGGTCACGTGTCAGTCGAGCATCGTGATTTGATGTTGGGAATACACACCCTGCGCGATCAAACGATTCAGATTCTCATAGTTGGGACGTTCGATGCCCAGGTTCCTCCGACAGATGTCGTAGATCGCCTCGTTGTCCACCATGAAGCTGCAGTCGGAATGTTCGAGGGTGGTGTGGGTCGTCAGGATCGAGTTGTAGGGCTCGACGACCGACGTCGCCACCTGCGGCGCCGGATAGACGCAGAATTCCAGCTTGCACTTCTTGCCATAATCGGCCGACAGTCGCTCCATCAGGAGGGCGCCAAACCCGGATCCGGTACCCCCGCCAAACGAGTGAAAGACGAGAAACCCTTGCAGCCCCGAGCAGTTGTCCGCGACCCGTCGAACCTGATCCAGCACCCGGTCGATGAGCTCTCGCCCGACGGTGTAGTGGCCGCGAGCGTAGTTGTTGGACGCATCTTCCTTGCCCGTGATCATCTGCTCCGGGTGGAACAGGTCCTTGTAGAGCCCCGTTCGGACCTCATCGACCACGTTGGGTTCCAGGTCGCAGTAGATGGTGCGAGGAACATATTTGCCTTGACCTGTTGATATAAAATGTCCACGATGGTCAGTCAACTGAGTTCATGCACGTGGTGGAATAGAAAGAAAGAAGCTACAGAGGAGTAGTTTGCGATGTGCTGTGACTGACCAGTTTCGGAGAAGAAAGTGCTGAAGCCCGTGTCACGATCAGCGGCTTTGCGCTCCTCCGTGAGATATCCATCGGGCTGACGAGGGTACCATATTAGCACCGATATTACAGCTCTACACGTGCTACTCAATCTGCCCTTACTTGGATACCATGTTCGAGACAGTACAGCTACGAAACATATATTAGTAAATCATATCTCCAAGGGATGGGCGACAGTACTCACCTCCCAGCACGAATTGGCAATCTGGCAGCCAGCCTGGCCCACTATGGACATGGTCGATTAGCAGATGGAAATCTCAACGCGTAATGCATGTACGCGCACAAGTCAGTTATAGCATACCGTTCATAGAAATCACCTCTCTCATCCTGACGGTGTAGTAAGCTCTTCCGATAGTTTTTGATTAGCAATGACCGATTGCAACAGCTCAAGCGTGGTTGAAGGAAGCGGAGAATGAAAGGACGCGTTGATGGGATGGATATATCAGAGCCGGATGTTGTGGTTGAACCCTTGTCGTGCCTTTTTCGAGTCGAGGGAGCCGCAGCCCCACCAAGCGCAGATTTGATTATGTCATCACAGTCTCAGTACGGGGCATTCCATCGACCAACATAGCAGGCGATCACAAGCTGTTCGAGGACGGCACAGTGACCATTGATGCATCTTATTATTACCAGGCTGCAGCCCTCCGAGTTGAAGGACCGGTGAGCTTGAAAAGAGTTGCTGATGGCCATGCTTAGATATGCCACGTGGATGCCGAGACAACACATCCATCGAGCTGCCTATTTGTGGGCGTGGATGCTCTGCTGGCTGGCGATTGTGCAAGCCAATGTAGAGAAAGTGATCGTTTTGGGACCACCTGCTCTCACCCTTCCGCCGGAACGTCCTAATTTCGATGATCTACGCCTACATAGTCTATCACCGACATCTTCGGCCATCAGGACTCATCTACCAGCTTCCTTCCCAAGCGATGAGCTTCTACATGGCTTAGAGTCTTGGTATCTGTTAAGGAATTTGACAGAGGGACAACGCTACGAGGTCCGCGTGTGCTGGGCTGCAACAGTAGGCATAGTCATTCTATTCACTTCACCAGGACTGCTCTGCGAGGCGCTGCTGTAACAAATACAGCAATGTTGATTTCAATATAATTCTCGGTGGGCGATCTCTGTTGCCTGTTGGGGAAAATTGCAAACGGAGCGCTCCAAGCATATAGCTCCGGTGATGTCCTTGTCACGAGACTCACATCTCATGGAAGGAAAACGGTTTGTTCCATGGCCAAGGAACTTACCGTTAGCAATCATGACAACAAATAAAAACAAGAACGATCGATGGTTGACCGTGCTGTAGCAACCAACGGATTTCCATCTTGATACATTTCCCATCGAGACGGTTTTTCAGACACCAGCACTCATCTCTTCACTGGGTGACTACTCCGAAACTCGCCCAGCAGCATCAATCAACGAAGAGTGGACAGTGAACACGCAGCCCCCGACGGTGTCGATCCTGTTTTTGCGCATCAGCTCTGCGGCAGACTACTTTTCGACCAATGAGACGCTCATGCGGAACGTCCCTCCGGTGCATGTTGATATCAGTGAGGCTCACTTACGAGGTATGCGTGGTAAATCCGCTGATCGGCCACCTTCCATACAGTCCTGGATCCATATCTCTTGAACATCCTCCCACGGTCATTGCTTCCCACGGTGGGATATCTCCTCGTGGTTGCGGTGGCGGCCTGGTACCTCTCCCACTGGATCTGGCAGTTTCTTCGTGAATTTGGAAGTCAAGCAAGTCAACGTCCGACCGAGGAGCAACCGACAGCCCTGGACACGAAGAAAAAGGCGTGACTGGCAAAAGAAGACGCTCAACATGGAGAATCGACCGACTCGGAGTCGAGGGCTGTATCGGCTGCCGCTCGAGTTGCTCCACGAGATCCTCTCGTATCTCCCACCCACGGACGTCTTCAACTTCATCTTCTCGGACGACGACCTCCTTGCTCGACTGGGCATGCCGTCCACCCGACCGTGCCATCATGGTGGTTCGTCGCTCGAGATGGGCGGCCGCAGGCTGAACCGTCAGTCAACACCATTTGGGCGCCTCCCGACGGAGCTACTGTTGCTGATCTTGTCCATGCTACCCCCCGCGGCGCTGATCAGTCTGGCCGTTGCTTGCTCTCACCATGTGCGCTATTGGGGGATAGCAGGGCCTTTCCCGTGAGCGTCGACTGGTCAAGAGATAATAGACTCCAAATTTCAGATTTCGATGGAGGAAGCGAGCAACACGTGGTTGAGCAATGCATGATGGTAGCAACGCATTGCAAATCTTCACAGCTCATTCTCATCTTGTTGCCAGGGATCTTGAGTCATTCCGTGGTGGTCTTGTCATCACGTGCGATTCTCCCCGGCAGCACCGTCCGCGCTTCGAATGATGCCCAGGCAGCCTTGCACGACGTGATGCGAGATGGCGCCCATAAGCAAGAGCCTCGAGACGTGCTTGTAGAACTCGCGGTGCACGTCCTTCTGAACGAGCCAGGCCCGGTGGGTCATCGTGAACCGCGTCAAGACCTCCGGCAGGAACCGGGTCGCCTGGATCTCCTCCGTGCCGACATGCTCGTTCCAGCGAACGACAAACGCCTTCTCGGCGTCCGTGAGGCCCGGCAGAGCGGAGATGGTCTGGCGATGCCGTCGCTGGCGCCACGTCTCGTCGATCTCGTCGTCGCTCTCGCTTAGCATCTCCCCCTCCTGAAGCACGCGCTTGGTCAAGGTCCGGACGTAGAAGCCATCAGGTGGAGGAGCGGGCACGGGATATTTCTGTCGCCCACGGTCGTCCCACCACCGGTGCCAAACATGAAGCGGGGTTGGGGCCGAGAAGGGAACAGCCGGCGAGGGCGCTCGAGTTGGCAAAGGGGCACTTGGCGGGGATTCAGTAACCGGAGGAAGAACCAGCGGTTCTACCAACGGTTCGGAAGGCTGCCGAATGGGATCCGGGTCTGAAGAAGCTTGTCGAAGGGGATCCGAGTCTGAAGTCTGTCCAATTGACTCTGGTTCTGAAAGCTGCGGAATGGGGTCCGGTTCTTCAACGAACATCTGCTCCTCCACCTCCGTGTCGGCCTCCTTCTCCGCTCCCTTCTCCCGCCCCTTCTCCACCTCCACATCCTCCTTCTTGCCTGTGATCCAACTCCTGTCGCCTTTGAAATAATCCTCGAGGTCCAGACGACGATCCCGAGCCCGTAGCCACTGCCAGTTGGTCGAGCCATCCGCGGGTGTCTTCGCACTCGCTCGAGGAATGGGCGAGATGTGAACGATGAGCGGGCTCAACCCAGCCGTGTCGGTCTCATCATAATTGGAAAACTTGAAGTCGATGAGATCGTGATCGGTGACGAGATGGAACTTGAACAACACCTCGTGATGGAAATTGCGGCCATGACAGAACAAACAGCGGTACCCAGATACTGTGTCCACATGGCTACCAGGCAGATAGTATTGAACTTGAACTGGGCCCTTTGAACCTCGAGCCACCGGCGATCCAAGCTCATCGACGACAGGCTTCTCCGGTGAAGGAGATTTCAACGCCGTTTCCGACGGCCGGGTCCACAGTAATTCCAGACGCATCGCGTAGTCGGTGATCGATTTGGGGCCGTCCCGAAGCACGGCATACTTGACGTCCCGTAGCGATCCATCCGCGGGCGTGAACAAGAACCCTTCCATGGTCGCTTCCAGTCGGTAAACATAGTCAGAAGCATCCAATGCAACGCCCGGCGTGGCCATCCCCGGAGATGTCTTGAGGGGAACGGGAGGCCAGCCTTCGGGGCAGTCTCCATTCCCGTGGAGGACGGGCATCAGGGCGATCTGGAGACGGTAGCATCGTGCAAACTTCTCCTGGACCCGGCCCTGCTCCTTCACTGGCACGAACAGCTTGGTGGCCTTGATGTGGAAGACCTCGTCCAGCTCGAGCAGCGTGGCCATGCCCCCGTCCACGGGCAACCGTCGGATCGTACACATCTCCGAGTCGCGAAGGAGCTGACACCACGGACTTGTGCGGGTAGCATGACTCTCCAGTTGATACCAGATGGTCATTTCGCATTTGCATCGAATGGCCGGTAGTTTGGTTTTCTTGGCCAGCCGCTCGCCGTCTGATGCCTTCGGGTCCTGGATCGGGTCCACTTTCCGTTCGAGACTCTTGATATCGATTCGTAGCATATTCTCCTGCGGCGGGCTTTCCAAATCCAACGGGCTCAATTGGGCCACGATGCGGTTAAGTCGTTCTCCTCGAGCACGACTCGATCCCGACTGGCTTCGTGGACGTTTTGCCCGCGAACGTCCACGCGTCATTTGATCTACCCCCAACTGGCCAACGGCCAGGGCACTCAGCACGGCCTTGAGATTCCTTTGATAGCATATTTTCTGACCCCGGCGGGCATAGTATTGGTACCATGCCGCGCTCTCGGCCACTTCTTTGTGGCCGGCGGGTTGAGGAGGCGGCATGGCGTGGGTTGTGTGTGTCTCGGAGGCATGCACCGTTCTCGACGTCGATTGTGACGACGTCGTTGTTTATCAACCCCCAACGTAGGCAACGTCCGACGTCAACAACGACAACAACATGCGTCACGTCAAGTCCATTGCAAGCCCCGTCCACGACCGGTGGGAATTCTCACGGAACATCTCGCAACCATCTCCCCATCGAGACAAGAACTGCATTCGCCAGTCGATGAAATGGCTTCTTCCTCCTGCCTTCACCATGCGTGTGACTAGCCGCGGATCTCTCCGACGTGCTCGCACTGACGACGACTATCGTGCCGCGTGAGGATCCAGGTATGTGTTCATTCATTCATTCATTCATCCATCCAAGAAAGATGTCATACACAATCCCCATCAACATGTCTCTGTTAGAAGTTCGAGATCTACTCTCGAAAATTTCTGATGAGCAGAACCGCATGTTGCGTGAGGTGCAGGACCTCGAGGATCGCGCCCAAAATTTAGAAATGGGTCGCCCTCGCCCTCGACCAGCTCGAGCCGATCAACCTCGAGCCGATCAACCGCTGGAGCTCCTCCCGTATCACGTCCTGCTGGAAATTTTCGTCTACGCCTCCGAGAGCTCGAACGACCCATCAGAAGACCGTCGGACCGCCCGTTGGCTGCTCAACGCCGCCCGGACGTGCAAGGCCCTGATCGAGCCGGCCCTGACCGCCCTGTATCGATCCCCGCCGCTATTGACGGTCGTCAAGGGAGGACAACTGCACCACGATCTCAAGCGGGACCCAGCCCTCACGCGGTATAACTACCGCAACAAGATTCATCGGCTCGAGATCAACGTCGTCCCCGTGCTGGGCTTCTCCCGGAGCCGCGAAAACCACTTCGATATCGCCGAGCTCGTGTCGCTCACCCCGAACCTACGCCATCTCCGGCTGGTCGAACCACGGGTGCCGGTGAACTCGAACACCGCCGGATGGTGGTCCCGGTGGACGTACCCCGAGAAGCTCTTCGACGCCCTGGAGCGCACCGGGATCCGTCTGCGCAGTTGGGGATGGGATCGACGTCTGACCCGGCCCGATTGCACGATGAGCTTCATCAAGGCGGCCCATCTGCTCCCGCCGTTTCAGACCTTGGTGCACGTTGCCTTCATCCGATACAATGGGACGTTCGATGAGAGTCCGCTGTACAGCGGCTCCGACGCCTCCTCACCGGGCGGCCCTCAGCGCCTCAACGGGGCGGTGGAGTTGGCCGATGCGCTCTCGGTCTTGAGTCGGCTTCAGAGCCTACATTTCGAGCGATGCCCGATCGTCACCGATGCGCTCTTGCAACGTCTTCCAGAAGGGTTGACGAGCCTCCGTCTGGTCGACTGCCCGAACCTGACCTTCGAGACGCTTGAGTCATATCTCCGATCGCACCTCGGCCGGAGTTTGCGCCGATTGAAGCTCCGGAGCGATGACTCGATGAAGCCGGCCTTCCTGGCGAAACTGGACCAGTATTGTCCCGAACTGCAGGTGCTCGACCTGGAGTGCCGATACGATAACCCGCGCCACAGTTACGGGACTCACCTGGAGATGGCCTTGTCCGAGGTCTTTGAGTCGCCCCGCTGGCCTTCGACACTGCAGCACCTGGAGCTGGTCAATTTCCGGATGGCGACCATCGCGACGGCCGAGGCCTTCTTCGAGGCCCTCGTGCGTGCCGGTCCGAATCTACCACATCTACGAGAGCTGGTCTTCAAGGCGATCATCGAGGACGAATGGCGTGCCCGAGCGACGTTTCGAGAATTGTGGGTGCCCCGTCTCAAGCGCATCTTCAAGCGTAAATCGGACCCGCCCTCGACGGCGCTCATGTCGATGAAACATTGGCGCGCGTACAAGGAAGGGTTGGTCTCGTCGGTGGCGGGGGAACATGGTAAGATAGAGAAGCATCAGCATGAAGGGAAGAAAAGTGGACCGACGACTCCATCAACGCCGCTACGACGAAGCTCTCGACTCAATGGAGGATCCACGACGGTGTCTCCAGGCGAAAGCTCCTCTTTTTCATCCAAGACGAAGAAGAATACGCATGAGCAGCCGTCTCTTGATAATCTAAGCCCCAGACCAGCCAAGCGTCGCAAAACCGAAATCGAACGACTCGCCGAAGCAGCTGGATGTGACCGACTCGGTTTCATCAATCCAGGTGGACCATCCTCCGCGGGAAAACAGAAACAGGACGTCGTCGCCAGCACCGGTCCCCGAACCCGCGCTCAAGACAAAGGCAAGGGGAAGGCAAAAGTATTAGGTCCCATCCGGAAGAACATCGCCAAGTACTACGAACACGAGGAAGAAGATGACGACGAAGAAGAAGACCTAGGAAGAGGCAGAGGCAGAGGAAAAGGTCCCATCCGGAAGAACATCGCCAAGTACTACGAACCCATGACCAAAGAAGAACTCCAAGAACAAGCCAAGCAAGAAGAGGAGGAATGGAACAAAGGGGTGCCCATCCACGGCCTGTGCGACTTCGTCGACGTCAGCGTCGACAACATCCGTCCGAGGGAGGTTCGGTTCACGGAAGCGGACTTTATCGATGAAGAACCCAGTGACGATGAAGAATGGGATGGATACGACTATGAATTCGATGAGGATGCCGCTTTGGCGTGGTAGAGGTGGTTTCGTGGAGTGGAGTTTCGTCTTGGCCTTTGCTGACTTTGATGAACTCCCGGTAGTTACGTGAGTGAGTACGTACGTCGATCTTGCTGGGTCATTCGTTCACAGGGGAGGTTTAAGAGTAAGGAGTTCGCATTAAGATAGAGTCAGGGAGTTCGCACTAAGTACGATAGCATAGCTTCATCGCTTGAGCGGAGACAGAGAGACAGAAGAGATCTGTCGAGAATACTTCTTTCCAAGTTCAGACTGTTGATACGATGCTTTGCTTTCTTCTCTTCACGGTATCTTTACTTTTGGAGTCACGTTACACACACTACATCTTTAACTTTCAGACTCATGGTTAAAGGGAAGAGTAGACTAGATAGATGGGTGGAGTAGGTTCTTCATTCTACGTCTTCTTTTCCGACTCAAAGGAGAGAAAGAGGGAATTGATGGGTAATGGGCTTGGGTGGATCGAATCGATCGTTCAACTAAGCGTTGCATAATGGTGGCACTGAATGGACGGGCATGGATGGGCATGATGAAGATGATGATGGGCAGCATTGGCGGGCGGGCGTGCGTGGATAGGAATGACGATGACGATGATGGTAATAAGACCGGGAGGATATATTGCTGAAGAACGAAATGAAACGAAATGGGACCAGACGCGAGGCGCGAGTTGCATTTCTTAGATGACTGGCTAGATGGCTAGATGATTCCATGTTCCAACGACACGGAATGTAATGAAATGAAGTGACGTGAACAAGAAAAGAAAAATAAAGTCATCAATAAATAAATAAATAAATGGACCATATTCTAGGTGCATATCCGCTTTGCTTAGATCCCTTCCCATTAGGGGTAGACCGACCGTTCGAAGGCCTTACGCTGTTCGTTCACCTCCAACTAATCTCCACATGGGACATCGTATCTATGTAAAGGTCTACGTATCCATACACTATCCTTCATATCAGCCAATCGGCAAAAAAGGCAAGGTATAAATCAATGAGAGACATCATCTTAGCACGACCGGACCGTCAATGCTTCCCAACATCTCATACTCATGTTTCTATACCAATATACGGTACGTTCGAACGTAATAGCACTTCCATTTTTGTTCTTTTCTATATCATACTCGTATTTGTAGAGAGCGTACACATGATCACCACAGGGAAGAGGAAAATATCAATAAAAGACATCTCAGCAGCATCTCAACTGTCCACCGTCCAATCAATATCCTAGACCAACAGCTCTCATTCTTTTTTTCTCATAGCAGACGAGGGGTCAAAGATAGGCTGGCCTGGAGATACAGTACCCCAGGGCTAGTTCTAGAGCTGGGTCGGTGCGAGACAAACGAGCGGATCCCATTCAAGCTGCCCCACCGCCATAATCTCCACCTCCTCCACCCTCGTAAGACCCACCTCCTCCGTATCCACCGTGTAGTCATCCCACACCTCATGGTCGTCCTCCCCCGTAGTGCTGCTGGTACTGACCCGGCTGGCCTGATTGATGACCGCCCTGCGGAGGTTGACCGTACGGTGGCTGCTGGCCCGGCTGGCCTGACTGATGACCACCATATCCATAGGACGGGGGAGCTCCATGTTGCTGGCCTTGCTGTTGTCCATGCGGAGGAGGATATTGCTGGCCTTGCTGGCCTTGCTGCCCAGGCGGAGCGGAGTACTGCTGGCCTTGAGGATTGTAACCCTGGCCCGCAACAGCAGCTCCACCCGCACCATAGCCGTAACCTGGCGCTTGACTGGTTGGTGGTCCGCCAGTGCTACCGTACTGTTGACCAGGCGGGGGATATCCACCAGGTTGACCGTACTGCTGCTGCTGCTGCTGCTGTTGATGTTGCTGGTCGTGAATGGAATACTGTGCGTACTGAGCTCCAGCACCACCACCATACTGCTGCTGTTGCTGCTGCCCTGGGGGAGCGCCGTATGGTGGCTGCTGCCCCTGCTGTCCGGGAGGAGCACCGTATGGTGGCTGCTGGCCGCCGGGAGGAGGATAGTACTGGCCTGGCTGTGGGTTCGAGCCAGGAGGCTGATATTGCGTCGGGGGTGCCTGGCCCGTGTATCCATGTCCACCGGACGCACCCGTCGAGGAGTAGCCGTAGTTCTGCGACTGATTATGCTGTTACATGACGTTTGTTAGCGCTTACAGACCTATGGAAAGTGCGATTGGAATGCTTCTTCGTACCGAACCATGTGAACCACCGAGTATACCACCGGCCAACCCCATCAGACCACTCTGTTGATGCGCACCCGATGTACCATGTCCAGCCGCGTTATGGGGCTTGCTGCCTCCGCCCAATAAACCCCCGGCAAGCTTGCCGACCAACGCACCAGTCCCACCACCACCGCCGTGCGACCCGCCATGCGATCCAGACGAACCACCGCCCAGCAGTGACCCTGCGATTCCGCCTAGACCGCCCCCGCCGGACTGGTGACCAGGCTTGCTCTGCTTGCCCAGTAGCATATTTGTCGCCATGCCCTGCATCAGCACACACGTTAGTTGGATTGCATTCGCGAAGTCAAAACCTGGGCCCTGATCCTGATACATACAGTCAAACCACCGGCCCGCTCCCCGGTCGGACCATCACCCCTCGTGCCATCCGCCGGGGGATTCGGATACGGTCCGGTGGTCATGGGCTGCGGCGTGGCCTCGGGGGTGGGCACCGTCGGGGCGGCCGTCGTGGGCACATCCCACTGCGACTGGCCCGTGACCAGCTGAACAAAGTAGTATTTCTTAGATGATCCGTCCCATTGCGCGATCCTAGATATAGAATATGATCAGCATGCGATGCTTGGCTCAAGAAGATCATTCATATATATCACGCACCATCCTTCAGGCACATGTGGAGGCGGCTGCGAGGGACCCTCCTGGCTTTGTGGAGTTGGAGCTCCTTGACTCCCATGACGGGGATCAGTCTCGGTCATGGTGAAAAGGTATTCAACAGGTGCGATGTGGAATAGAGGATAGTTATCAAATAGGGTCAGTTTTATGGAGTTGGAATGTGGTGTTGGATTTCAGCTGAAGGAGGGGGGCTGAGGGGCCCTTAAAAGCATCGGAATGTTGCACGTGAGAAGAGCACGGACAGACGGCGGTCAGCAATTCACACTATCAAATACTTTCACTTTTCTTCTCTTCCGTCTTACTTGCGCCTCTTCTTTGCGTCCAAACCAAATCATTGCGGCAGTGAAGAAAGGACCAAGCATAGCATCGCCATCGAACGCGCGTCGAGGGGGCTATCTCTGCCGCCATGGCGACCGTGTACAAGTCTTTGTCCAAGGGTACGGGATCCAAGACCGACAAGGACGGTGATGCTCCTGTACGCAAAAACAAGCAGAGGGTCCTCATCCTGTCATCCAGAGGGGTGACCTATCGGTGAGTTAGAAGGCCAGCTTTTATTGTGATTTATATATGTGCACATGTATATGTAGATGTTTGAGTGTATATGTGTATATATATTGATGCTGAGATTGATATTGATCCATCAGACATCGACATCTTCTGAATGATCTCTACGCCTTGCTACCTCACAGTCGCAAGGATGCCAAGCTGGACACCAAGACGAAGCTGTATCAGCTCAACGAGCTGGCCGAACTCTACAACTGCAACAATGTCATGT
>QQTW01002344.1_pt1 | contig 13692 bp, 9 predicted proteins | sample 1904831 | NCBI WGS metagenome assembly QQTW01 (sample SAMN09435610, study PRJNA476489) | Subsurface metagenome, whole genome shotgun sequencing project. | reverse complement strand
ATTTGGTGTGTATCCTTTGCGTATCCTGCGCCTTCTGTATGCGCATTTGATGCGTATCTTCTGCGTTCTTTCTGCGTCTTCTGTATGCGTATTTGATGTGTATCCTCTGCGTATCCTGCGTCTTCTGTATGCGCATTTGGTGCGTATCCTCTGCGTTCTTTCTGCGCCTTCTGTGTACGCATTTGGTGCGTATCCTTCGGGTTCTTTCTGCGCCTTCTGTGTGCGTATTTGGTGCGTATCCTCTGCGTTCTTTCTGCGCCTTCTGTGGGCGTTCTGTGGGCGTTCTATGCGTGCGTTCTGTGGGCGTTCTATGCGTGCGTTCTGTGCGTGCGTTCTGTGTGTGCATTTCAAAATTTGGGGTGTCCAAAAAAGTTGGAGAATTTTTTGGGGGGGGATGTGAACTCTTCCTCCCTATGGCCGCCCGTAGTCAAGAAATCGTTGCACTACTTACCGAATACGCTACAACACGCATCATTCTCCTCTTATGGAATAGCAACACATCTTCAGCTGCCTTTCACTGAAAGACTCAGGCAGGGTTCTCGAAGGTGCAGAGGCTCTAGCAGTTCGAGGTGGTAGAGTGTGTTACAATTGGAAGTCAGGAGACCAGATCCAACTCGGACAAGAAGTCGCGGCGATAAGAGCAATTGATCGACTGTCATACTTACTTGGTTGAGCCTGTCAGCAAATCGGTTCAGTCGTGAAGCTGCATCCTGCCGACCCTTAAGCATTTGTCTAACACTACCCGAGTACAGATAATGAAATGCTCCACCACAGTTATCATGGCATCCTCATCGCCGCACAGCAATGCCTGTCTGTGTGACACTACTAGCGAGCTGCTGGAAATGTCGTTGCAATCAAATATCCCCTAGAACTGATAGAAGCCTGCGTTGACGAGCGATGGGATATGATTGGCTTTGACCATGCATTGCCCCTGCAAAGATACTGTCAGACATCCGGGAAGCAAAGATGCCAGATAGAAACGGAGAACATACCATCCCTGGCTTCATTCGCACCAATCAGTAATTGAGGAGGTATCATATTTAGGTACGTGTGCACGCGAGCATATATTGTGCATATTCCTCTTCATCCCGTCGAAGTTTCCCATCTACGATTAAATTGCCATACTTGTTTATTCATCCGTATTTCCCAAGCAGGGGAGGCTTGGCCGCTATGACCAGTCCTGACGATGTCGCTGTCGGCGCCAGGCATGACACTCCTCTAAAACAGGGGTTGGACGATGAAAATCCGACATCCCATGTACCATCGCTGCCTCCTATCTACGAAGGAGAAGGCACACTCGCCACAGTTTACTCTGAGGATGCATTCCATGCTCCGACCGCCGAAGAGCTTCATACTCTTCGTCGCGTCAGAGATCATATTCCATGGAAGGCCTACACTGTTGCCTTCGTTGAGCTTTGCGAACGATTTTCTTACTATGGCACCACTGTGGTTTGTATGTGCCTCTCGAATTTTGTTTCCTGGATGCAGGTTTGCTGATCATTCTCTTAGTCACCAATTTCATTCAACAGCCACTCCCAGAGGGATCACGAACCGGTGCTGCAGGAACGTATGGTCAAGCTGGTGCTCTCGGTAAGGGTCAACGAGCATCAACCGGACTTGGCACATTCAATCAGTTTTGGGTGTACATTACGCCACTTGTAGGCGCATATGTTGCTGATACTTATCTTGGAAGGTTCAACACCATCTTCGTCTCTCTAGCCATTGCCATTGTCGGCCACGTTATTCTTACCGTCTCCGCTATTCCGACCGTCCTGAGCAATCCAAATGGAGCACTGGGTTGCTTTGTCTTTGGTCTGATCTTGATGGGCGTCGGAACCGGCGGGTTCAAACCCAACATTTCACCATTGATCGCCGAGCAACTCCCACTTACTCGCATGAAGATCATCACAGATTCAGCGGGAGACCGCGTCATCGTTGATCCTGCGGTGACGGCATCTAGCGTGTATATGTGGTTCTACCTCTTCATCAACATAGGAGCTCTTGTAGGTCAAATCTCCATGGTCTACGCGGAGAAATATATCGGCTTCTGGCTCTCTTACTTCCTGCCGACCGTCATGCTTTGCCTTTGTCCGGTGGTCATGATCCTCTGCCGTAAGGTGTATATTCTCACACCACCTCAAGGCAGCGTGTTTGGCAAGGCAATGAAGCTCTTTTTCTTTGCTCAAAAAGGCAGGTGGTCCATTAATCCCGTTCGAACGGTCAACAATATGAGAGACGGCACCTTTTGGGACAGGGTCAAGCCCAGTAACGTAGCAGCCAATCAACGACCGGAATGGATGACGTTTGATGATGAATGGGTTGATGAGGTCGCTCGGGGTTTCGCCGCCTGCTCCGTCTTCTGCTGGTCCCCTCTTTATTGGATCACCTACAACCAGATCAACAATAACTTGACTTCTCAGGCAGCCGTTATGAAGCTCAACGGCGTCCCTAACGACATTCTTGCCAACCTTAACCCATTTTCACTTGTCATCCTCATTCCGATCTGCGATCTTCTCATCTATCCTGCGCTTCGCAAAGCCGGATTCAACTTTTCACCGATCAAAAAGATCACCTGTGGTTTCTACGTCGGTAGCGCCGCCATGATCTGGGCCTGTGTTCTTCAGGCATATATCTACAAGTATAGCTCTTGCGGAGAATATGCTTCTGGCGAAGACTGTGAACCAACTAGCATCATTGTCTGGGCTCAGTCCGGGTCGTACGTTCTGATTGCGTTGTCCGAGGTGCTCGCCTCCATCACCGGTCTGGAATATGCCTTTACCAAAGCACCACGTAACATGCGTTCTCTGGTTATGGCTTTCAATTTATTCATGATCGCCATTGCTGCCGCTATTGGGCAAGGACTCGTCTCTCTTTCCGCCGACCCTTTACTAGTCTGGAATTATGGAGTTGTTGCTGTTCTTTCTTTTATCGGTGGGACTGGCTTTTGGTTGCAGTTTAGAGGGCTTGACAAACAGGAGGATCAGTTGAATATGCTTCCAACTGGTCATCTGGGTACGAAGGTGGAAATGGAGGTGTTGGAGGTTGAAAAGGGTGGCTCCCACCTGGCAGAGAAGGTGTAAGCGATTGATGTTCTAGCTGATCGGTGTCGGGAAGATGTACCTATCATTGAATTGCTGCACTGAAGATGATCTAGCTGTTGGAGTCTTGGTAATAGGACTCTTATCCCCGTGACTTGTTCCAATAAATGAACGATATACCGTGAGTCTGCCAGTAATATTCAACTTCACATTCCCCCATAGATATGAGTTGGTTTGATAGACACAGATTACTACATATGAACAGATTTCCCAGTGTATCCGTTCTTCTGGCTATCCTGCTCTCAGATTCCTGAGGTGAGCGGACTTGGCATGATGACTCCAACTGATCTCCACCCATCCATCATTTCGCATCCGTCATTCCGCCCACTCTTCACTATGGACAGTCAACCTCATGCAACGAGAGACTCGCAAAATTCATCTACCCTGCACCTATCACTCGGCATTCGCCGTTCAAAGGCTAAGGCCTTTGCTCACGCGGAGCGCCCTACACTAAGTTGGAACAGTACGTAGCAGTCATCCATAGTCAGAGCACGATTGCAGTGTTCTCTCCGACTGGCCTATCCGGGCAGAGTATTAAATGATACTATTCCCTGAAGGGCCTTGTTGCGTTTTGGCTTTTTGAGCTATTTCTTGGAAAGCTTGGGAGAGGACCTTGCCTCGTTTCACTTTGGGAGAAGACACCATTCCTCAACAGCTTGCCTACAGCGCTTTCTTCGTTTGTCAGTTGGAGAGCACAAGAGGACCCTGCAGCACTGCACTTTCGGTGCCGGTATTAGGAACCCTCCCAGGGCGACCGGGTGGGAAGGGAGGACCTATTGGATCTACGCAAGACGAGTATACTATTCCTGAAAGAGACGATCGAGGAGCTAGAGGTCTGCATGACCTACGAAGACCAGAGAAGGTCCACTTTGTTACGAGACATCGGGAGACTTGTGAAAACTACATAGGGGATACAGGTACTTGATCGACACGGATAAGGCGATACTATTCCTGAAAGAGCTGGTCGAGGAGTCTAGAGGTCTGCATGACCTACGAGGACCAGGAAAGACTGTGTCGGTTCCACTTTGGGTGTGAGACATTGGTAGGGGTGTGAGAACGACAGTGAGAATAGAGGTACCTGATCGACGCGGACAGGGCGATACTATTCTCGAAAGAGTTGATCGAAGGAGAGTTGAGCGGTATACAGCCTACGAGAACCAGGTAGGGAGGCTCCTGGTACTCCACTTTGGGCCCCGTGAGTGAAAGGCGGGAGTAGAAGGAAACGGTAATTGGTCAGTCGGTCACAAGGACCTTCAAGCCTGAAAGTTATATGTATTTGTTCCCTTTCCTCTGTGATGTTCGTGTTTCTTGATTCAGTCATTCAGTTGTTCTTTTCTACCTCCTTCTTCTTCCAATATAGAACTCTTCATCTTTCCTGCATCTTGACCGTGTCTCCCAATCCCCTGCCTATAAATGTCGAAAAGAAAAGCTGCTGAGATGACTAGCCCGACTTTTACAGACGAGGAATACGCTCGCTTCATCCGAGCCTCGCCCTACAGGGTAGAAAAAGAGCAACAGGTGGCCGCTGCGCCCATTCCAAGTCAGGGTAGTTCTGCCTCTTTCGGCAATCTTGGAGAACTCGAGACAGACAGCGATGAGATGAACCCGTCGCTTTTCCAAGAAGAATTTGAACAGATCTTCCAGGCTGCCGACGACTTCCAGTGGGACATAGCAGGAAGCCAGTTACCAGATTTCTTCTCTGCTGTTGTGGATCCTAGATCCACACAAGACGACACCAGCGGCCACCAGGACATCCCACCACAAGGCCAAGTATCTCATTCTTTCTCTGGTTCTATAAACCAGGTATGTGCACCCATCACTACTAACGGTCTCCAGGTTCTACTCACCACGCCCGCCCCTTCTTCCTCTTTCCCGCTGCCGCCTCCTGCTCCCCCGGCTGCTGCTGCTGCTGCTGCTGCTGCTCCTCCTTCTGCTCCTGCCGGTATCAATCCGGATATTCTTGCTGGCGCCCTGCAGGCCGCCATTACCGCACCCGGGCCTACTGTAACTGCGCCCACTGTACCTGGGCCTTCCGCACCCACCTGGCCCGCTCAAAGTACGACAACGCCCTCCCCCTTTGCTCCTCCGCCTCCACAAACTTTCTTTCTCACCGCTCCGCAACCCTCGACAGCATCAACAGCCACACAAGTACCAACAAACATGGTTGTCCCCTACTATCCCCAGCCACAAGCACCCGAAATTCTGAGCGACTACCCACAGCTCCACCGCACACATCACACGACCGGCTACCGTGATGGCCTGACCCACGCCCGCAATCAAACCTCTCAACCAGCCTTTGATGCCGGCTTCCCTGTCGGCATGCACTATGGATCCCGAGTTGGTCGAGTTCTCGGGCTCTTGGAATTTGCGCTTGCAGGGGCGACACACCAGTTGGGCTATGAGATTATGGCAAGGGCGAATTCGGAATTGGAGGTCGGACCTTTGGTGAGAGATATAGAGGCGGAGATGGGCATTGTGAGGGACGGTGCTTTGAATGGTAATGGGAACGTGAATGTGAATTGGGGACCGGGGGTGCAGATGGGATGGACGAATGGGGATGCTAACGGAAACGCCAACGCGAACGCGAACTATATGGCCATACAGCCCGTTTCTGGTGAGCTCCCATCGTTACTCGCACCCCACCCGCTCACAACATCACAAATTCTCTCCTTCCCAATCTTATCCTACACTAACAACCTCCCATGCAAATCAGCAGTAGGAACCTACACACCGCCCTACTTCATCACGACCGGGCCCCATCAACGAAACGCTCAACCCCAGCAGCAGCAGCAACAACACCAACCACAGCTTCAAATTTCCCCACCACACGCACAACCGCCAACAACGGTCCTCCGCCTCGGCCCACCTGCAAACTTCATCTGCTTCCACACCCCGGACGAGATCAACATCAACGATCCTAAGCTCTACGCCAACCAGCTGCCTTACATGCACCCCTTGACGGCGGCGGAGGCGCTCCGGAGGTGGGAGAGTTTTGCCGCCGACTGGTTGGGCAAGAAGTGTACCCGGGCCGCGAGGACGCAGGGAGTGCAGAGCCAATAATAAGCAAGAAGTGGGAAGAGATGGCATGGAGGGGGGTATATTGAAGAGGGGAAGAGACAAGTTGGATGGTGATCCGAGTTGAAGGGAAGGGGAAGGGAAGCAAAGAGGATGTGACGCACAAGCGGTATCTGGCGGGGATAGAAGCTTCCCAAGTAATGATGACATACACGTGTAAATGAGCTGGCACATGACTCAAGACTCAAGAATCACGACTTAGTATGCAGCATTTAGCATTCAGCATTCAGCATTCAGCATTGACCGCTCCAAAGCGATCACAGACAGACAGCCGTATTTCTGCATCCACCTCCACATCTAGATCTATATCTCCATCTACCTCTGCCGGCCAAGCATCGTCATCGCCCATCATGCCCAACTCCACTGTACCCTTGAGTGATTGTTGGACAATAGGATCTGTTGGCCGCGTTTTGAGTGCGTTATGTTGGCGTTTTATTTGTAATTTTAGCTCCAACTTCCGAACTGATTTTGCCCGCGCCATGCGGGCCCAATTGAACGCATAAATACGCTCTCTGCACACTCCTTTAGCGAGGACAATTTTTGCCATTTTCAATTCACTTCTACAGAGTCCTAGTATTCCAAACGCTTTCGCCGCCGATTCGCTATGAATCCCGGACTCCTAAGTCAGTACTAAGTCACTAACTAAGTAACTGCTAAGTGAGTATATCATACCAATACCAATACTATTGCTATTGCTAGTTAATGGCTAGAGCAAGGACCGCTGAGGAAGTCTCGCTTAAACAACCAACCCTGGTAGGGGGGTTTCACTATCTCAAGAGTCAAGGTGAGTAATTCAAGTTACTGTATGTATATGTATGTATGGATCTGGTCAAGGTGCGTGTTTGATAGAAGTACCGTGTAAAAATTTTAAGTAATACTGCAAGGATAGGAAAGGAGAGGAGAGGACAGGGAATGATGAAAGGAAATCACTTAGTATCAGTGTAGTATCAAGATCAGGGTTCTCTGCGTGAAGGTGAAGACGGTGGTGGACGTAGAGGATGCAGATAGAGCTCCTCCTCAAGTACACATGGATTCGCAACCCCCCTCCCAACCTTGCTACTCAGCATATGCCTGACTGAATCCTTGCTGAACCATCTCCTTACTACGTACCAACAAAGAAAACACTTCAACCCAATCTCTCATATCTCTCCCTGGCCCCCTCCCTCGTCTTGGCAAGAAAATCTCCATAATCCCCCTTGGTATTCCTCTCCGCCTCGGCCACCGCATCCCCCACCTTCCCGCCCTGAGCACCCAATCCGACGCCCGCTGCATATATGTCTTGGGCTATCGGCGCCGTGAGGCCGGTCCCGCTGGCTCCTAGCCCGGCTCCGGCCACATGGCCCATCTTGGCGAGGAGGGATGCGCCTCTTGACGCAGGGACATTATCTTCCTCGGCGTCTTTGTCAAAGCCGGTAGTTCTGGCGCTGTCAGATGACGATTTTGCTGGTTGAACTAATTGGCCTTTCTTGTTAACGACCCCAAAAGCTTTCCTTCTTTCTTTGGCGCGGTCTCGATATTCGGTTGTGGATAGCTGGGACTGCATGGCGATTCCATGCTTCTCCAGCTTCGCTCTCCCCTTCGTCAGTAGCTCTTCGTTCTTGAGATTAGTTTGGTGCAGATTGCTGAGCCGTTCGTGCTTGTTGACTTCGGTTGCGGTCTTGAACTGGCGGGAACAGAGATAGCAGCAATGCCTGTCGGGGTCTGCAAAAGACTGCGTGGGTGGAGCTGGCGACGGTTCGGACGACGGCTTCGGGTCGGTATTAGTGGATGTGTCGTCAGATTGAGTAGCTACAATTGGTTTCTGTTCCAAACCATGAAGCTCAGCATGCTGATTACTCCATCGTTGAAGATAGGAAGGGGCAGCTTTCTTGGCGGTGGAGATATCCATCGCGGTTAGTTCTGCCTTTCGTTTCCTGGATTTTGTGGTCTCCTTGGAATCGGGTGCGCTGGCCAAGTCTTCCCTCGATTGGACATTTGTAGACTCGCTTTCGCCATCGGATGCTTTGAATTCTGCAACATATGCCTCTTCATCCCAATAAGCAATTCTCATTGATGGGTTAGCCAGCGGAGTGAACGTAAATCGAGGATCAACAGCCCCAGGATTCAACACGGGCACGAAGACTCCAGAGTGAACGTAGCTAACAAGCACTGGCTTGGATGCAATTGTGAATTTGTCGAAAGAATTGTACCGAGTCAATGCGGCCATTGCATCCTCTACCGTTGCAAATTCGGCAAAGCCAAATCGCCAGCTCTCGTTAGTTCGCCGATCTTTGACGAGGAGCACACGACGTAGTGTACCCTGTTTTGCCCCCAGGTTGGCATCACCTGTAGTCGATGCCACCTTTGCCCCTTTTTTATTCGGCTGGTTGCTGAACGTGTTCGAAGTTGACGGCTTGTACATCTTGGCCACGCCTTTGACTAGGAGTTCTTCTGTGACAGAAGGTTCAAGGCCACGGAGGAGTAGAAATTGTGATGGAGTGTTGTCTGGAGAAGCATCGCTGTCGCCAATGTTGACTGCCTTTTGCGTGCCGCGGATTGGAGCATCTAAGATGTATTAGCAGAGTTGAGTGAATGAAGCGGTCATTGTCTACCTGCTCGAAAAGCCTGGCAACGAAAACAACGGACTCGAGTTGCATAATTGTTCACGCTGCACTACGAACGATTAGACAATACCACATTCAATGGACGCGATTGTAAAATGTACCACTTTACAAATCCATTCGCCCTCGGCGCCGTCATTGTTGGTGTCAATCCTTTCGCGACTATACACTATGCGGACCTTAGCCGGTTCATCCCGATTGAGGCTGGGGTTTCCGTAGAGATAAAGCAGTGGAGTATTCCGTTCCATAAAAGATTGTGCTTGAGGAAGTGATGAAAATCGGAGGAATCCAAATTGGCGAGATTGCCCTTGATCTTGTCAGCTACTCGGCAGATAAAACCCTAACGCTGCTTACTCGTCTGACGGTCACGGATGACTCTAACATCGGTCAATCCCTCGACTTGGTAGTGTTGCTTGAGCTCGAATGTGATCTGTTGCATCCATCCATGATCTCAGCATTAGGTCTCCACGCAAGTGTCGAGCTGGATGGACCAGTGATGAACGGGCTGAGGTAAGAAGGGGAGGGAAGATCGAACGTCTTCTTCAGTCATGTCCGTAGCTAGTCCTTCCATCATTATTTCCTTGTTCGGTGGTGCAGCGATTCGTCGCGGTCTTTCTCCGTGAGAGCTTCTACTCCGGCTTCTACTTCGACTATAGCTTGGTGATTTGTAACCTTCGCGATCTCGATCTTTGTATGAACCCCTTCCTCTTCGCGGCGAAGGTGAGGAACGTGGTCTGTTGCCGTAGCCTCGATCATATTGTCTCTCTCGACTTCGATCCCAGTCGCGGTGATTGTCATTACGGGCGACTTTTGCAGCAGGACCACGGGGGGGCGATCTAGAGATTTCTTTCCAAGAATGCAAATCAGTATTGATTTTGTCATGGTTCAGGTCCGTGACCAGTCTTTATTTTACCATGAGGGGGTGATCGTCTTCTTGGAGGTGAGCTGTATCGTTGGTCTCTTGATCTCGACCGTGAGCGGTGGTCATCGTAGAATCGGTCATCACGATCATTCCGCCGGGCAAATTGAGCAGGTCTCATAGTATCTGCAGGCAGTTTGCCTTCCTGAGAGCGATATGAAGACATTACTTTGCTGTAGTCGAGTCAGGTTGCGAGATGGAGGAAGTTGGAGAAGTCACAGGTGCTAAATAGATACAAAATGTTTGCTTTAGAGCTGGGGATTTGCTGGCGCAGGAATGTACAATAACCACTCTACCAATTACATCACAACAACCCTCATGGCCGTGCAAGATTCAACCAGCGTTCTCGACAGGTCGAATTTCCCACAAACTATTACAGCTGAGGATAGTCTTTGTACAGTGAGCTTGACTTATGATCCGCTTTCGTCTGATACCATCCTCCGAAGCATCCGCTCTCCAGCAGCCGGGGCTAATGTTCTATTCCTGGGAACTACGCGGGACTCATTTGAAGGACGTGCTGTGTCAAAGCTCTCCTACTCTGCCTATCCTGCTCTAGCATTGAAGTCTTTCCTCGGCATCGCTAAGCATGCACGCTGCGAGTTTGGCCTCGAAAAAATATACATTGTGCATCGACTAGGAGTGGTAGAAGTTGAAGAGGAGAGTATCGGAGTTGCAGTGAGTGCCGCACATCGAGGACCTGCTTGGAAAGGCGCAGAAGATATCCTGGAAAGATGTAAGGAGAGGGTTGAGGTATGGAAGATGGAAGAATTTGTAGGAGATACCGACGGAAGTGGTGAGTGGAGGGCAAATAAGGATACCAAAAGTAATGGGGAGAAAGCAATTTGAGTTCTGCGGCAAATAGCATTTCTGTCTCTAGCAGCAGACTGAGCATTGTTACCGCGACAGCCTACTACCGCTGACGCAGAGCTGCTTCGTTGAGTTGGGAGGGGTATGAAGATCATTGAGGACGACGTTTCACCACCAACTGTGGAAGACCCCGGACCTTCGAAGTGTATGGACTTTGTAATCCATTTACCTTGGGTGGATCCGTAATCCTTCAGATGTACTTACACCACCGAAAAACCTGTCCAAAAGAAGACGAATGTGAAGAAATGACACTGTTGGTATGAATGCATATCAATTGTAGCAGGGAATCCACACAGTCAGCTCGTCAGCAAAGGTTCCATGCCACTCATGACGTTGCTTAAAGCAACATACTATCGAGGCCAGCAAGCCCCATCATAATTGCCTCGGTCATCAAAAGCGGTCCACAGACAATCTCAGAGACTGGATCAGAATATACTCATCTTTGGAGACCTGCATCCAACCGTCATCTGATATCAACAGATTGATCACAGTAGATCTAATCGAGTTGGACTTTTTAATACGATGCTTATAAGATGGACTTTGCGAAAGTCTTTATCGGTGACCACGGGGCATACTCTCGCAAACAATTCCTCGCCATTCACGACCGTGTCAGGTGCTCTGCATCCCAGCTTCCTGTAGGCGATGCTGATACTGGTGCCACCACTACAATGGTTGTACATCATTCCCCTTGCAGAGCCTTGCTGCTTCTTTTCAATGTATCGTGGCGAGATAGCCCGTCACCTGCTCTTGCTAGGTAATACGATAGTTCAGATAGTTACTCGGGTTGCGCGACGGGGGATGTGCTGTTCGTTGCGTCCTGAATATCACTACCTGGCCCTCCTCTTCTGACTTTGCTCCTGTTCGAATTGGCCGTGCGTGAGCGACCGAATCCACACTCTCTCGGCGTTTCGAATAAGCCGCACCAAGGCGAAACAGCGACCCTTCACAGTATCCTGCTTAATCGTAGTCCGCAACTGCCAGTCAATCTGGTAGAAGTATTGTTAGCACGAAGCTAGGAATATGAAGGCGTAATAGGCACTACTACTAGTAGCTCCCAAGCAGGGTGACTAGTATGAGCTAGGATAAGCTGCATCAATCCAAGAGATTTGTGTGGCTGTCCATAAAAAGAAGCTTTGGGAGCATGGTATGACGACGTAGTCGTTCTTAGCAGTGTGCTAACGGTACGTTTGGTTGATACTGCAGTAGATTTAGAATAACGTCAGCCCAATATCCGTTCAATTTTATTTGGTATATAAATTATTATTTCCCTCTTATTTTCGTCGTCCCACACCCAGACCCTAGTGGATAAGGCGGCGGGCTTGGAAAACAGGCCTTATATCTCGGATGAGTCAGCCACGTTTTCATAGCGATTGTGTCTCTCCTTCCAGTAGCTACCTAACCTTCGGGCGGTGGTGAGTGGAGTGCAGTCGTGAACTTTTTTGCTGGTGGTGAAGATGGCAGGGGTTCGAATCTGGGTGTATTCATTTCTTTTTTGGGGGGCTTTAGGTTATGTTCTTTTCTTACTTTTCAAGAGTCACAACACAAGGCAACTGCCGCAGCGCCCTACTATGGACAATTCATTTACATCCTTTATTGAAGCACTCATCAAGTAGATCACTGGTGTAATGAAGAGTATGTTGGCTTTCACTCTTCCAACGATCCTTGATTGACATCGGGTTGCGTCTACAGCAGTAGTCCATATCTTTGAAGGCTGATTTTGTCGAACCGACAATGCTTTTGGAGTGCTCTATTATGTCTGGTTGTTATATTAGAACCACTGCTCTGTTTCTTACAGTTGAAGACACTGGACGGGGCTCCTCGATCTACTGCATATCGTGGAGCCGGTTACCCCTTTTCATAGCCATGAAGAGGCTACTCGTCTCTGAGAAGTGGCTGGAAGAAATTCAACCAGGCACAGACATCAAACTGGTCATACAGAATAGCCACTCTGGCAATTCTACTTCTATTTGGTGGTCACTTTCACTCTGGCGCTTTTCAAACCGAGCAGCAAAAGGGGCAAGTCTTGGCAAGTTGATATGTGGAAGGAAGTGGTCCCATGTAAGTTACTCTAGAGTATCGAGATTGGTTCTGCCTTCATCCAATCGTTGATATGCGTACAGAACTGGCATAGTCTGATTCAGAACCGTATGGAAGCCGACATTTACGACTTAGACTGGAGAAGTTGGTGTTGGGCATAGGGCGAACACCTCACTCGAGGATTGAAAAGTGATATCTGATAGATCGATAGATGGTGTCTACCATAATGGCGTTCAAGCATAACGAACCATCGTGACTGAAATGCTTGGAAAAAGATTTGTTCCCCTATCAAGCTGCGATGCAGTCACATTAATGAATATGGTCAGGGTGAACTCTTGGCATGATGCCAAGGCGCAAGATGCGTCTTCGTAGTAGGGTGGTCATAGCGTCCAATATTTGCGAGCTCTCCTTTTACAGCTATCGTTGGCGTTGGCATTGACACTGTTGCCAGGCGTGGAAGCATTCGATCAAAACTTCAGGTACCGTCAGCAATCAGTTAGAAGCTGGAAAGAAGACCAATGGGTTTCTTCGACTCCGTGTGGGGCAGCCTGCGTCCTTCATCACCTCCACAAAGCAATGACCCAGCCAGACCTGAGAAGCGTGTACTAGAAGAGGACCCACCTCAGCCTCGAGACCCCATTCCAATGATAGTCACCCCATCCACGTCGTCCGCGCCTTTACAGTCCTCTCCAACTCCCCAACCTCAAAGTCAGCCTAGACAAAACAGAGCTCCAGTCATCTTCATGGCTGGCATAGCGTTTACGGCCCTCTCTGCTCTCATAACCCGCCGCTCATTCGCACGAAGACGTCTCGCTACGAATCCCGCTTCCTACACCAAGTCGCCCGCACACACCCAGGTGCAAAGGCCTCAGATCTCTGGCGCGATGGAAGCCTTTGAAGCATTAAATATTGCGACGATCAATGTCCTTAGTTTGGCGATGTTATCGACTGGCGGGGCGCTCTGGTATTTTGATATTGCGAGCATGGATGACGCGAGGCGGAAACTGAGGGGCGGATTGGGTGTCGATGGGAGTGGGAGAAGTGAGGAAATGGCAGAAGAGGATTTCGAAGAGTGGCTGGCTACGGTACTGAGTCG
>QQTW01002343.1_pt1 | contig 13696 bp, 13 predicted proteins | sample 1904831 | NCBI WGS metagenome assembly QQTW01 (sample SAMN09435610, study PRJNA476489) | Subsurface metagenome, whole genome shotgun sequencing project. | reverse complement strand
CGATGCCCAGTCGCTCTACCGGCGAAAGAGTGCGGGCGCACAACGGACACATCATATCGAGCAAAAAAACGATGAACCCGGATAACCAGCAACACCAGTGGAACGATACCGACCCTGACAAAGGCCTGAGCGCGGGCGTGTCGGAACAGCACGCTTCGCCCGAACATCCTAAACACGGCAAGTCGGCGGAAGCGACCAGCAAAAGTAGCACGGGCTTGCCGGAAAAGCGCGAGCACACGGGAACGCCTCCGTCCGCCGAGCATGGGCAACGCAACGAGCAGACACGCCGCAAGTAGGTTAGTCGCCCTGCTTATCAGCAGAAATCCCCGGTGAACTTTCGTGGTTCGCCGGGGATTTTTCGTTTAGCAAGCGACAGCGTGAAGCGATACAGAAGGGCGCGACCTACTGCGTCCGTTGAACGCTTTTGCTTCATCGGTGATTGCCGGTTATCGCGCACACAAATAACCAAAGGCGCAAAGTTGCCGAACCGAAAACGCAACCGAAGCCCCCGTTTGTGTGTCAGAGTAGGTGGAAAGCGAAGTGGAACCGCCCATCGTACAACTTGTTGAACGGTTTTGCGATTCGCCTCTTTTCGGAAAGGAATTGTTTACTCGATATGATGTGTCCGTTGTGCGCCCGCACTCTTTCGCCGGTAGAGCGACTGGGCATCGAACTTGACTACTGCACTTCGTGCGGGGGGTATGTGGCTTGACCAAGGCGAACTGACCGCCTTGGTTCACCGCGAAACGCTGGCGGCTTTAGAGCGGGGACAGTCCGCGCTTCTGGCTTCGCGCCGCGACCGCGAGTACGACCGCCCCGTAGAAACCGTAGACGAACCGGTTCATGTTTTCGCCCTGAGCCGAGCGCAAAAACCCGTAGGAGTAGGGTAGAGCGACAAGAAACTCCGGCAAACTTTACCAACGTTTGCAACACTCAAAAGCGTAGGGAACGCGCGGCGTTCCCTGTGAATGGCTATGAAAGCGTGGGCGGCTTCTCCTTCGGCACAAGGGGGAAGGCCGCTTTCGTTTTGTGCGTGAAAGGTCGGTTGGAGGGTTTGGGATGTGAAAAGTGCCACTGCGGTTTGTGTCACAGAAACCTTCCCTTGACAGAGAGGGTCAAAATCGTGTAAGTTTTTGGGAACACAACAAAAGGGAAAGCGTCAATTCGCTTGTTGCCCCATTTCAGCCCGGTGGTGTCCCGATTGTGACGTGTTGGTCAGCCGGTTTGTGGTTTCGTTCGCTTTTCCCTTTTGGAAAAAATAAGGGGGTGGGGTTGACAAATGGGCGGGGATGCGATTTAATCTTTCTTTTGTGCCAAACGATAAAGTAGGGCAAGAAGGGAACTTACCTCGCTCTGCAAACGTTTTATAAGAGCGGTATTTGGAGAATGACGGATTGAGATTACACAATGCGCTAAACCGTGAGGGGAAAGCGACCGACTTGCATCGCAAACGTACCTATATGCTTGGGCTATGCTTTGCAGGAAGGGGGGTTTTACAAAAACATGAACACTGCGGATGAAAAAGAATTGAGTGTTGCGCTTCCCGCTCCGGCCCCGGAGCAGGAGGGGTTGACGCTGACCGACATTGCCACGGCCCGAAACGAACCCCAACCGGAATCGGTCTCGGCCTCTGCCGATGCAGAACCGGTCGAGGAGGAAGAGGACGACTGCCCAGATGATTTGTCCCAGTTCGCCGCTTATATGTCCGACCGGGGCGGCCTCGGTACGGGCGGTTCGCTTCCGCTTTTGTCCTCGCGTCAGGAAGTAAAACTCGCCAAATGTGTGGTGCGCGGTGGTTTGCGCGGCAAGCAGGCGCGTGAAATCTTGGTGACGGCAAACCTACGCCTTGTGACATCTATTGCGAAAAAGTACCAGAATCGTGGTATTGCGATGGAAGACTTGATTCAGGAAGGAACGCTCGGCCTGATTCACGCGGTCGATAAGTACGATTACCGGCGAGGCTACCGCTTCTCCACGTATGCGACCCACTGGATTCGTCAAGCCTTGGGCCGTGCCGTCGAGAATCAGGGGCGAACCATTCGTTTGCCGTCGCACGCGATTGAATCGCTGGGGAAGATTAAGCGCACCCGCGAGATGCTGGCGACAAAATTGAATCGCGTTCCAACGCCGGTAGAGATTGCCCGCGAACTCAATATGCCGCTTGACAAAGTGGAAACGCTCTTGGAAGCGGAAACGCCCGAACCCATGAGCTTGGATGCACCGGCGGGTGAATCTACTACACGTCTGGGCGATTTGCTCCCCGCCGAAGATGCGACCGCACCGTCGGCGCGAGTGTTCCGTCGCGCCCTACGCGAAGAAATCGCCAATGCTTTGCGGCACCTCACGCCGCGTGAGCGCGAAGTGTTGTCGCTTCGGTACGGTTTGCACGAGGACGCGGATGCGCCGATGACCTTAGAGCAGGTCGGAAAAGCTCTGCATCTGTCGCGCGAACGCGCCCGCCAAATCGAAGCGGGAGCCTTGCAAAAACTGCGACGCGGTGAGGTCGGCGGACGCTTGCGCGAAACCGTCGTATCGTAACACAAAACAAAAAACCGCCCGGTTCGGATTTCGAACCGGGCGGTTTTTTGCGTTTATCGTACCTTTATTGGGTGGGTGGGACGCGGGCCTTTGGTGAACACATAACCGGGCCAGTCCGGGCAATCACCCATGCCAATCATCTCCTCGGTAAAGTCGCCTGCCGTGTAGTCGGGCAAGAATTTGCGCCAAAAGTTCGCGGCGGGTTCGCGCTTGGGGTCATACGCCAGTTCCCATTTTCCCGGCAGTTGGTCAAAGAGCAGGCGCATCGCGGCACTCGCTACCCCGATACGTCGGGCCTTATTGATAACAAACAACTCCTGCAAGCGGTAATCCACGCCACGGGTTGCGTTCGGGGGCGAGGCGACACACGCGAACCCGGCAGGCCAACCGTTCAGTTGAATCAGATAGGCTTGCAAGTTGGGCCATTCCCAAAAAGCGTGTTCACCTCCGACGGCTTCGTCGTGCGTTTGCGAGTGCAGACCATTAATCACCCCATGCTGGTTCACCCAAGCCCCGGAGTACCATGTTTCCGGTGTGACACTTGGGGGCGGCGTAAGCGAATCTGCGTAGTGGTGGCTCAGAAGCAGTTCGTACCGGTAAAACGCATATAGGTTGAGAACGGCGGTTTTACACTCCGGCCCCGGCCCTAAGAGCGATACGCTCTGTGACCCAATTTGACTTGTCTGGGTGGACATGAATTCTTTCCTTTGTTCGTGTTGACGTTTCTGTACTTTGGCATTTACTTTCGCGGCAAACGCCGTTGTGGAGAGCGGGCGCAGAGCCGCTAATTGTTCGTTTCCGCGCAACTGTTGCCGTGCGGTATAGATGCGCTTTTTGACTAATGTGAGCGGCAAGGCCATCTGCTCGGCAATTTCGGCATACGTGTAGCCCCCGATTGCAAACAGCAAAAAGGCTTCACGCTCTTGCTCGGACAAACCCGCAATTTCCCGCTCCAGCGTTCTTCGTGTGTCGTGTTGAAGCAGAACGGTCTGTGGGTCAAACGCCCCGGACGCGGTAAACAGCAACTCGTCCAGCGACACGGGAGCCGCGACGCTTTTGCCGCCCCGAATGGCGCGAACACATTTTCCCATCACAATTTTCCGAAGCCAAGCCCCAAATGCCGACGGGGTTTGCAACTGATGAAGGCGTAAGTAGGCTTCTACAAAGGCTTCCTGCGTCGCATCTTCGGCATGGTGATAGTTTCCGAGTTGCACCAACGCGACCGCAAAAACGCGGGCGTGATACTGTTCCATGAGAAGAGCGAAAGCGTGTGAATCGCCGTTTTGCGCGGCTTGAATCCGGCGTTCCAAAAGTTCCATAGAGTTGCCTTCCTAAGTGCCGCGCCGAGTGCGAAAAGTTACGAACCTACCCGTAGAACTTTTGGCAAAAAGATTCGTAAGCATAGTTGTAAACGGCCTCCGTTTTTGTTATATTAAAGGGGAAAGAAACGCTATGATACGCAAAACACAAACGAAATGCTTTATCGCGGCGGTTTTGGCAAGTGTGAGCCTGTGGGCTTTGTCACCGGTTTACGCGCAAACCCCGGCAACCGATAGTGCAAGCGCACCCGGTAGGCCGACCCCGCTTACTCTGCAACTGGCCCATGAGTTGCGTCGCCCGCACGTTTCCCTTTCTTTGGTTCCGCTTTCTTTGTACGAAGCGAACGTTTATGTCACGCCCGAGCAAAAGCAGACCATACGGGAAGTGCAAGCGGCACTGAAGCGCGAAGTCAAAAACCTGCTTCCTGACCCGCAAAACCCGCCCGAACCGCCCAAACCACGCGGCAAGCGTACCTTCCCCGATGTGTGGGAAAAAATCGCCGAGCGGGAGGCCGAAGCATCGGGGCGCATCAATGCCGTGCTAAAAAACGACCAAAGGGAAAAGGCGCAAAAATTAGCCAAAATTGTTTTCGTGTGTTTGTGCTTGGATATTCCGCCCCAAACGCTGGGCTCGTTATCTCTGTCGGACGCGCAAGAAGCGCAACTGACACAACTGGCTAAGTCCGCCACACTGGAAAAGGACGTGGAGTTTGAGCAGGCCACCGTCAACAATGACCAAGAAGCGATGCGCCGCATCTCCGCCAACCGCAAACAGACTGCCCACGAGCAGGCCCGCGCCGTTCTAAACGATGCCCAGCGCACCACCATAACCGAATGGCGCAAAGCCAACGCGAGCAAAGCGGCACTGTAGTAGGCAGGGCGCAGTAGTTAGGGCGCAGGGGTCAGGTCGTAGGTCGTAGGTCGTAGGGCGTAATGTCCCGGCCTTAAAAGGCCGGTCTATCGGGCCTTCGGCCAAGCGGCCCTTAGTGAACGGGGCGGGTGCAACGATTTGCGGCATGGCTGAAGGCCCAATAGACCGGCCTTTTAAGGCCGGGACATTACGCCCTACGACCTTCCTACTGGGGTACACTAAGCCCAAGATGCTGATTCGCGCCCTTGTTTTTGATTTTGATGGAACGATTTTAGATACGGAAACCCCGGAGTTTCAGGCGTGGCAAGAGGTGTACGCGGAGTTTGGGGCGAGCCTTCCTTTGCCGATTTGGGCCGAGTCTATTGGGCGCGGGCATGACACGGTGACGTTTGATCCGTATAGTTATTTGGAAGCGCAAACCGGGCAACGCATTGATTATCAGACCGTGCGGATGAGGAAGCGCGAACGATTTACAACCTTGATACTGCAAGAGAAGCCACGGGCAGGGGTGGTGGCCTATTTGGAGCAGGCGCGGGATTTAGGGTTGGGGCTTGCGGTCGCGTCGTCGTCGGACAGGGCTTGGGTAGAGGGGCATTTGAAAAGGCTCAACTTGCTTTCCTACTTCGCGCTTACTCGTTGCTCGGACGATGTGACACGCACCAAACCGTCGCCGGACTTATACCTGTCCGCGTGTGAGGGCTTAGGGGTTGCACCCGGTGAGGCGGTCGCATTTGAAGATTCGCTGAATGGGCTTCGGGCGGCGAAAGCGGCGGGTCTATATAGCGTTGCCACCCCGAACGCCATCACGAAATTTCTTCCTCTGGAACCCGAAGCCGATTTGTTTTTGCCATCGCTTGCCGATTTATCCTTACCGGATTTGCTGAACCGTGCAACCCTGCCTGCTTCGTCTGACCGTCCCACTACCGGTTTTTCACCTTCGTCGGTTGCTTCGGTTTAGGTTGTTTGACCGGGGGGTATCCTGCGCTTGTAAGCAACGCGCATAACCTTAGCGCGTATCTAAGGAGAGAATCAAAATGGCAGATGATCGAGTGCAACATGGTGTAGATGACAACCCGTCCGGCGACGCGGAAAAAGGCGCAACGCTGGGCGGTATCGGTGGGGCTGTGACCGGCCTTGCCGCAGGCGCGGCGGCTGGCCCGGTCGGGGCAGTTATCGGGGCGGTCATTGGCGGCGTGGCAGGAGCGGTTGCAAGCGGCGCGGCAGTAGCGGCGGTTGACCGAGTGGACAACGACAACACCGTGACCGGCATCGGCGGCGGCTCTACCACCGACGCTGAGTATGCGACCACGGGAACAACAACCCCGACCGCAGGGATGGGTTCGGGCTATAACACTACGGGAACGTACAACGACCCGGACGGCACTGCCGGACTAAACCGACGCGAAGAACTCGGCGAAACCACCCCGTCTATCAAGACCGGCGGTTATGCCAACGACGGTACCCCGGATACACGCGGGGTCGGCGAAAAGATTGTGGACGGCATCACAGGCGACGTAGTAGATGACAAGACCCACAAGGTTGTCAATCGCTAACTCGCATTTTCCAAGCGAAAGCAAAGCCGCCGAAACGGAATTTCCGTTTCGGCGGCTTTTTTTGTGTTGTCCCTCCTAAGAAAACACGCGATTTACCGATAATACATTTATGGGTTGTTGTGAGTGAAACCGATGTACCGGCGGTTGAACACGTGCTTTGCGTCCATGCCGCTTTTACAAGTCTGTTTGCGTTTTGTAAAAGGTTGCTATACGCCCTAAATTTTTGCTTTCAAAAACCCGAAAAAATACCGGGTACTTTGCGGTACGCTTCTTGCAAGGTATCCCGTGCGGCTTGTGCAAACGGTCAGACCGCTTCGGTTTTTACAACCGTCGGTTTTGCGTTATGCTTGAAATCGTAACTAACCCATCTTGATTCGCCCCATTTCTCGTTTACAAAGGAAGCAGGGATACCGTTATGGCACTTTTTGAGTTGCCGCTTGAAAAAGTCCGGCCCGCCGAAGGCCAGCCCCGCAAAACATTTTACCAAGAATCGCTCGAAGAACTCGCCGCTTCCATTGCCGAGCGCGGAGTTTTGGAGCCGATTGTGGTTCGCCCCATGCCGGAAGGCCATTTTGAAATCATCATGGGCGAGCGGCGATACCGTGCCTCACGCTTGGCAGGCAAGGCCACGATTCCTGCGATTGTCAAGGAGATGTCGGATGAAGATGCCGCCGCCGACGCTCTTTTGGAAAACTTCCAGCGCGAAGATTTGAACCCTATTGAAAAGGCCCGCGCGGTGGAAGGTCTGCTCCGGTTTATGAGTACGGAGAAAGTCTGCCGGACACTGGGCGTATCCGACAGTACGCTTCGCCGCCTGCTGGAACTTTTGGAGTTGCCCCCGTTCATTCAGCAGGAGTTGGTCGCGCGTCCCAATGGAACCATCACGTTTAGCGAAGGCCACGCCCGCGCGTTGTCGGGTATGAACGATAAGCCCGCTTTGCAGATGCAACTGGTGAAAAAAATCAAGGGCGAAAAGATGAGCGTCGGGTCGGCGGAGCATCTGGTATCGGCTATCCAAAAGTATCCCTCCAAGGCCGAAGTATTTTTGCACGTATCCGCAAGCGTCGCCGACCAGATGGTGCGTAGCATGAACACCGCCGAAGAACGCAAAAAGCCCTACAAGTCGCAAACGGCGAAGGAGCATCTGCGGGCGTTGGATAAGGCCGCGTGGCTACTCACCGATTTGCTGGATGAGCGCGTGGTCGACTTTTTGTCGCCGGAGGAAATGAACCACCTGCTTGCCATTTCCGCGCAGGCAACCCGGCAAATGGAAGTGTTCAACAACAAGGTGCGAATGGCACTGGAAAATCGCACCTTCGGTTTTCGTGAGGTATATATACACTGCCCGCTTTGTGGGCGCATTGAACTCGTCGGGGCCGTCCGTTGCTCGACGTGCTGGACACTGCTTCGCCGGTGTATTGATTGCGGCAACTACAGCCGTCCGACCGAAAAATGTACGGCAAACGGTAAAGCAATCACCTTAGATGATGCCGAAGCCCCGCAGGACAACAGTATCTCGGTGCGCTGTCCCGACTACAAGCCCAAATTTACGCCGCAAGGAATGAAACTCAAAGTGCATTCTTAAGGAAAGCGGTTTAGTCGAACGGTTTGCAATCTCGTGCTACCCCATAAATTGAGTCTTTCGCACCGGGGTAAAGGAAGAAAACGTTGAACTTCGCTAAAAAACTGCGTAATGCGGTCGCCAATAACTTTATTGAAATTGCTCGTAACGACGAACGCCCTGAGGTCGTGGCAGACCGGGCGAACGAGTACGACCCGTATCCTACCAAACTGCCGCCCGCCGAAGAAACGTTCGCCAAAAAGCCCGACCTGTCGTTGGCGGATTCGGTTCCGGGTGCAACCGCAAGAAAGGCCGCCGCGCCTTCCGCTCTCTACGCCAATTCTGCCGAGGCCCAAATACCCGAAGCAGTTGTGGTTGTTGCGCCTGAATCGGTTGATGAAGGCACAAGGGCTGACGAGGAAGAGGAAAATGCTTCTGATTCGCCTTCGCCGGAAATTCCCGAAGAACAGGTTTCGCCGGAAATTACGCCGTTTGATGGGCGCAACCTGACCCGCTTTGTGAGTGAGACCGGAACCGTTGATGTCGTGGGAATGCTTGCCGGGGCCGGTCTGCCTCCGGTTCCGTTTTCCGCCGAAAAAGCCGCCCGCATTATTGCGGCTTTGCCGTCCGACTTGCCGATGAAGATGAAGCGTCTCACCGTTAAAGCAACGCTGGACGCTTTGGACAAAAATATCGCCCCGCAAGATATTGTGTCGGATGCCGTTTTGAAGCGGATGCACATGGCCCAGATGCGCGACGCGCTCACCGAGCAGTTTGAGACCGAACACACCCAAGCCCAGCGTGAAGCCGCGCGTTTGCAGGCCGAGGCCGAACGGGAGTTTGCCCGCTTGCAGGCCGAAGCGCAAGCCCAGCTTGCTCGCGCCCAGCAGGTGGAGCGTCAGCGCGACGGTGCCAACCGCGCGTTCGGCGACGCGATAGCCCAGATTGAGCAGGTCGTGTTCTTCTTCCAACCGGAGGAGGAAGCCCCGCAAACTCCGGTCAGCGAAGAAGAGTTGCCTCCGTTTATGCGAGGCGATACGGTAAAGAAACTACTCAAAATGGAAGGGGACGAAAGCGCGATAGAAGGTATAAACGAGTTGTCGTTTTCCGAACGCCGTTCCCGAAGCCGCCGCCGCATCTCGGTCGCCGACAACCCCGAACCCGTAGAGGCCGCCCCCGCCGCAAGCGAAGGCTGACATCGGGTGTGAAGCCAGCCGTGTGAAAGTATTATTCTGTATGAACCCTAAGCAGTGGTACCGCTTAGGGTTCTTTTATTTGGGCTTGTATCTGCCGAAGAGCCTCAATCATGAGCAAATGAATTTGGTCTTTGGGACGATTGGCCGCCCGTTTCATCATGGCAAGGTCATCGAGCGAGGCGACACGAATCCCCCTGCCATCTACCTCAAAGACGGTCGCACGTTCATACAGCCCTTCAAACGAATCTATACCGGATGGTTCCGCCAGCAAGTCAAAATCGCCTAAGTCGGTGGTGAGAGTAAGCGACGTGGCATTCCGTAAAGTTTGCCCGTTCAAGACAAAAGGCAAACCCGGCGGGAAATCACGTGGGTAGGGGTGATAAGGGGTAAGAGCGCGGGCAAGTGCGTCTACATTCACCGCGTCACGGGCAAAACTCACATCGAAATCTACAGTGACATTGTCCCCCCCCCTGCAGGTTTAGAGCGACACCGCCAATGACCACAAAACGGGCTTTGGAGTTATGTAAGACACGCGCAATATCGACAAACTTAGCCGGTGTTTGGAGCATATTGTTTTAACTCATACAATGAGTCGGCGGCGTTTTGTAGCCGTTGTAACCGTTCCGTAGGCGTTAAACGTAGGTTGCGGCGAAGCGAAGCCAAATCAATTCCGTTTCCGTCTTGGTCTCCGTAAGGGTGTTGTTTTTGCCATGCTTCCCATGCCGACATATCTGGGGGCGGCTCGTCGGGCGAGGCCAAAACAGTGTTGACATTTGTTTCAACGGACGGCATTTCCATACATACAGCATACCCCCTCCTGCCTGTGTCTGGTTCGTTGATTTTGCACGGTGCAACCCAAACGTTGCCCGCGTGTCGCATAAATGTTGCGCCCGATTTTGGCGCAAAAGGAACGTGTAATGCCTGCATTGGAAACAAATCTGCTCCTTCTTTTCGCTGTGTGTGGAGTGCTTGGTGCTGCGGCTTTGTTTGGAACGGTGCTGTGGAAACCGTTTGGGCGGCGCGTGTGCGACTATTTTGTCACATGGTGGGAGCGCGACAAGCGGGCGGAAGCCGAAACGCGGCGTGACCGCGAACGCCGCAAAGCCGCCGAACGGGAACTTACCGAAGCCTGTGACCCGGTGATGCAGGAAACTGCCCCCGTGCAAACGGCACCGAGTTCCCCTACCGTCAACGCTTCTCCCGACGTATCTTCCGATGTAGCCAATGCGGAAAAAGACCCGATTTACCTCAATCGGGCAGGAAAGCCAGTGCGATGAAACTAAAAACGCTCTTAGCGAGTGTGGGTGCGACAGCGGCCTTAGGGCTTGCTGGTTGGGGGTTTTACGAAGCGCGTTCGCAGTGGGTGGACGCGGGCTATGTCGGGATTTTGTATGATGCGACAACCGGGGTTCAACCCGCCGTGATTACCCCCCGGCGCGTGTTTGTGGGTTGGCGGCAAAAACTGTATACCTACCCGACTAAACTGCAGTCCGCCAAATATGTGCAAGCAACCGATGAGGGCGAAGTCAAAGCCGCCGACGGAATCCTAATCACCACGAGCGACAATGCCAACACGACGTTTGATGTGGCGGTTTTGTACCGGGTGCGGTCGGAGGACGCGCTCACCGTGTTCACGAACTTCGGGCCGACCGATGTACAAACCATTCAATCCACGCATATACGCCGTGCGGTGAAAGACGCGGTCAATGAAATCGGGCCGCGCTACGACATTTTTGAACTGATGGGGCCAAAGCGTCAGCAGTTCAGCGAAGCCGCGACGCAAGGATTGCAAGCGCGTATGGTGTCCAAAGGCATTACTGTAGAAGGCGTTTACCTGATGACCGCCTACCCGACCCCGGAAACAATGGAGAAAATCAACCGGCGCATCAACCAGTATACCGAGTACGAAATCGCCGTTTTACGCCAACAAATCGCCGAAGTCGCCCGCCAAAGCAACGTCATCAAGGCACAGGCACAAACCAAAGCACGGCGTTTGGTGTCAGCGACCGCAAAAGATAAAGGCATCACGCAGTTACAGTTGGAAGCCGACGAGGAAGCCATCGAAAAATGGAACGGGCAACTACCCGCCCTACGCACCGCCCCCGGTCAGACCGTCGTTATTGGGGGCGACGCGCTCACGGCTCGATTGAGCGCACAGAGCAACAACGCAGGTAATAACGCAGGCAACGGAGAGCAACCATGAACCAACAAAACAAAGCGCGGTTCTTCGGCGCACTTATCGGGTTTTCTTTACTGGCTTCTGGGTGTAGCCGAGAGATTCCACCCGCGCAGGTCGGAATCAAGTTTGATGCTAACTCCGGTTTGAATGAGCAATTGTTAAAGCCGCAGGTGATTTGGGTCGGCTACCGGCAACGGCTGATTTTGTATCCCACCAACATACGCAACGCCACATACACCCGTGCTTCCGGCGAAGGGGAAAAAACAGGCGATGACGCGATTCGGGCTTCCACCAACGAAGGGGCGATACTGCCCGCCGATGTCACGGTTTCGTACCATGTTGACCCGGCGAATGTGGTTCAGATGTATCAAAACTTCGGTACCAACGACATGGACACGGTGCAACGTGACTTCATCCGCCCCGTGACAAATTGGGGGGTCAACTGCGTTTCCGGCACACGAAGCGTGTTTCAACTCACCAGCAAAGAGCGGGCAAAGTTCGGGACACGGGTGAAGGAGTTGATTAGCCCGCGCCTTGCCGGTTGGGGTATTACGGTAGACGACGTGTTTATTGGCGAAGTGTACCCGCCGGACGAAGTAAAGCGCAAAGTAGACGAGCGTATTTCCATGCGAGCGGAACTGGACGCGGCAACAGTCGCGCTGAAACGCTCCAAAGTGGAAGCCGAAACCATTTTGACCAAAGCCCGCGAACAGGCCGAGGTAAACCGTTTACTTGCCGAGTCCGGCGATAAAGCGGTCGCGCTTCGCCAGATAGAACTGCGGCGCAAAGCGATTCAAAAATGGGACGGACAAGCCCCGCTCACCGGCGACGGACGCATCCCGTTCACCGACTTGGACTTGGGACGGTAGGCATGGGGTAATCTGCCACGGTCATTGCGTTTTCTTTTTCGTCCTACGCGGACGGCGGCAACGCACCGTTGCATCGTGGCAACGCACCGTTGCATCGTGGCAACGCACCGTTGCATCGTTGTATTTTAGTCCGACGCGCAACAAGCGGGTGCTATGATTCTGCGTGTGCAGGCGCGTCGGACTGAATCAACACCGAGTATCTATCAACTGAATGACAGTGGCATGATGCCCCATACGCAGGAAACCGCCCCGTGTTTTGCGAACTTGCCTTATTGTAAGTAGGGGCAAACTAAATACACAGATAAGGCAGTTATGGAAAACTACACAAAACTTTTAGAACGCTTGGCGGAAATCGACCATGTTGGGAACGCAATGGGGGTAATGGGCTGGGACCAGCAGTGTTATATGCCCCCCAAAGGCGCACAAGGGCGGGCGAACTCGTTTGCGGCACTGGGAAAAATTATGCACGAACTGTTCGTCGGCGACGAAACGCGGCGATTGTTAGAAGGCGCGGAAGGGGAGGCGCAAAGCCTTGACCCCGAATCTGACGAACGCTTAACGCTTCGCGTGGTGCGTCGTAACTTTGACCAGTCGGTGAAGTTGCCGACCGAACTTGTGGCGACATTGGGGCGAGAAACCGCCTTAGCGCACGAAACATGGGTTCATGCACGGGCCGAAAGCGACTGGAAAAAGTTCGCGCCTACGCTGGAGAAGTTGTTGGATTTGTCGCGGCAAGTCGCCGAACATTTGGGCTATGAGGAGCGGCTGTACGACGCGCTTCTTGACCAGTACGAACCGGGCATGAAATCCGCCGAGGTTGACCGCGTGTTTGGCGAAGTGCGCCCCGGTCTGGTCGCCTTGGTACAAAAATTAGCGCAAGCCCCGCCGATTGATGACACGCCGCTTCGCCGAGGGTTTAGCGAGGAAGGGCAACGTGCGTTCGGGGAGATGGTCGTCAAACGTTTGGGCTTTGATTTTGAGAGAGGGCGGCAGGATAAAGCGGTTCACCCGTTTTGCACGTCGTTTGGGCGCGACGATGTGCGAATCACGACCCGCTACGATGAACACTGGCTTCCGTGCGCCCTGATGGGTTCCATTCACGAAACCGGTCACGCTTTGTACGAACAAGGCTTTGACCCAAAAGACGACAACACCCCCTTGTCCGGGGCGGCAAGTTTGGCCTTCCACGAATCGCAATCGCGGCTTTGGGAAAACATGGTAGGACGGTCGCGGGCGTTTTGGAACGTGTTCTACCCCGATTTGCAAAGGCAGTTCACGGGCGTTTTGGACGATGTGAGTCTTGACCAATTTTACCGCGCGATAAACAAAGTGGAACCGTCGCTGATTCGCGTGGAGGCCGACGAGGTAACCTATGCGCTTCACATCATGCTTCGCTTCGAAATGGAGCAGGCGATGCTAAACGGCGACATCAAAGTCAGTGAAGTCCCGGAAGCGTGGAACGAGAAGATGCGCTCGTATTTGGGCATTGTTCCGCCTGATGACGCGCACGGGTGTTTGCAAGATGTCCACTGGAGCGGAGCCAGTTTCGGCTACTTCCCCACGTATGCCTTAGGTTCCATGCTGTCGGCGCAACTATACGACAAGGCTTT
>QQTW01002342.1_pt1 | contig 13696 bp, 12 predicted proteins | sample 1904831 | NCBI WGS metagenome assembly QQTW01 (sample SAMN09435610, study PRJNA476489) | Subsurface metagenome, whole genome shotgun sequencing project. | reverse complement strand
TAACATTTTCTGTACTCTTGCGTGATTACACTCAAGCAGCAATTCTTCTCAATCGCAAGCTAACAATATTTAATTTAAGCAAATAGTACCAAATCTTGCTGCAAAATTCTTTTTGTTAGTTTGATATTTTTAGAGTTTTTGGCAATTAACTTTTTACAAGATATGTGGATTGGCTACTGATTAATATTAATCAAGGCTTGAATTATTGATTTTGTGTCGTCAAAATAAAACTTAAAAGCAGGGACTATATTGAACTAGAGGAATAAATTGTGATGGCAATTTAAATAGGCAATTTGTTAATATAATTTAGTGCTATCAATAAAAAGCTAAAGGTAAACTACCATGCCACATACAATTGTTACTAACATCTGTGAAGGTGTCGCCGATTGCGTAGATGCTTGTCCGGTGGCTTGTATTCATGAAGGTCCAAGCAAAAATGTTAAAGGCACAGGTTGGTACTGGATTGATTTTGCTACTTGTATAGATTGTGGCATCTGCATTCAAGTTTGTCCGGTAGAAAATGCGATCGTTCCTGAAGAAAAACCGGAATTACAGCAAACGCCACAATAATAGCGATTTTGGGTTTTGGTAAAACTAGACTAGGAAGTCAATTCATAAGCGATAGCGCCAGCGTGATCGCAGAGTTCCGTCCTCAAAAATTGTAAAATCGTAACTAATTTCTCCCGTAAGCTAAATGTTGGACATGAAAAATTCTGCGCCTCTATTAGAAGTTGAAAATGTCTGGGCTGGTTATATCAAGGATCTAGATATTTTGCAAGGCATCAACTTTCATATTTTGCCTGGAGAATTAGTTGCGGTAATTGGTCCAAATGGCGCAGGAAAATCTACTTTAGCCAAAACAATTTTTGGATTATTGACTCCTTACAAAGGCACAATTACCTTCAAAGGTGAAAAGATTGCTGGACTAAAATCAAATCAAATTGTCAGGCGTGGAATGTGCTATGTCCCGCAAATTGCTAATGTTTTTCCTTCATTGAGTATAGAAGAAAACTTAGAAATGGGGGCTTTTATTCGTAATATTCCTCTAGATAGTCTTAAAAATAAAATTTATGACACATTTCCGGGTTTAGCTAATCGGCGACAACAAAAAGCCGGAACTTTATCGGGGGGAGAGAGGCAGATGTTGGCAATGGGTAAAGCATTGATGCTAGAACCAGATTTATTATTGTTAGATGAACCAAGCGCTGCCTTATCTCCGGTACTGGTAAGCAGCGTATTTGAGCAAATTCAACAAATAAATCAAACTGGTACAGCGATTGTTTTAGTCGAACAAAATGCCCGTAAAGCCTTGTCAATGGCGCATAGAGGGTATGTATTAGATACGGGACGCGATCGCTTTTCTGGTGCTGGGCAAGATTTACTAAACGATCCTAAAGTGGGAGAATTATATTTAGGTGCGGGAATGGCTTATTAGGCATGGTTTTAGAACTTTGTAGCCAACAGATTGCAGCTATCTGTCAGCAGGGTGAAAGTGCTTACCCTCAAGAATGCTGTGGTTTGTTGCTAGGAAAACTCAATAATGGTAGCAAAACTGTAGTAGAAGTTAGAGCAACTCAAAACGTTTGGAATGCTGAAGCGGCAGAATTATTTAGCACTGTGGAGGAAAGTAGAGCAACCAATCAACTTAGCAATTATGCGATTTCTCCCCAAACTATCTTACAAGTGCAAAAAGAAGTACGCGATCGCGCTTTAGAAATTATTGGCATTTATCACTCTCACCCCAATAGTGCTGCGATTGCGTCAGAATGTGATCGCCTATATGCGTGGGAACAATACTCGTATATTATTGTTTCGGTAATTCAAGGCAAAGCCCAAGAATTGCTTAGCTGGGAACTAGATCGCGATCGGCAGTTTCAAGCTGAGGAAATTATTATTGTTAATAACTTAGTTTAAAACCTAGGGAAATCTAAAACAAAATAGGTTGTTTTTGGATAGGATCTTATTTCGTTCCTCAATTAGTTGCCATGCTCAAGCCTAACTTGGATGAAATTCAGTTAACAAAAGAAGAATACGAACGCTATTCTCGCCACATTATTTTGCCAGAAGTGGGGCTAGAAGGGCAAAAACGCCTCAAAGCTGCCAGCGTCTTGTGTATTGGTACGGGGGGACTAGGATCTCCATTACTGCTGTACTTGGCGGCGGCGGGAGTTGGACGCATCGGAATTGTTGATTTTGATGTGGTGGATAACTCTAACTTGCACCGTCAAGTCATTCACAGCACTTCCTGGGTAGGCAAACCCAAGATTGAATCCGCCAAAAATCGCGTTTTAGAAATCAACCCCAATTGTCAGGTAGATTTGTACGAGACTCGCCTGAGTTCGGAAAACGCCTTAGATTTAGTCAGACCTTACGATGTGATCGTCGATGGTACTGATAACTTTCCTACTCGCTATCTAGTCAACGATGCTTGTGTTTTGTTAAATAAGCCGAACGTCTACGGCTCAATTTTCCGTTTTGAAGGACAAGCAACAGTTTTTAACTACGAAGGCGGGCCAAATTACCGCGATTTGTACCCCGAACCACCACCTCCTGGGATGGTTCCTTCTTGCGCGGAAGGCGGCGTACTTGGAGTTTTGTGCGGCATTATTGGTACTATTCAGGCAACAGAAGCCGTCAAGATTATTTTGGGTCAAGGAAATACTTTAAGTGGTAGGCTGCTGCTGTATAACGCCTTAGACATGAAGTTTAGAGAGTTAAAGCTGCGCCCCAATCCAGTACGCCCAGTAATTGAAAAGTTGATAGATTACGAGGAATTTTGCGGGATTCCTCAAGCGAAAGCAGAGGAGGAAAAACGACAGATGGAATTATCAGAAATGACCGTCCAGGAGTTGCAGGCGTTGATTGAGAGTGGTGCAAAAGATTTTGTATTGCTTGATGTCCGTAATCCTAACGAGTATGAAATTGCCCAAATTCCGGGGTCGGTTTTAGTGCCATTACCAGATATTGAGAGCGGACAAGGAGTTGCTAAAGTTAAGGAATTGCTCAACGGTCATCGGCTCATTGCTCATTGTAAGATGGGCGGGCGCTCGGCGAAGGCTTTAGCCATTTTTAAAGACGCGGGCATTGAGGGAACTAATGTCAAAGGTGGTATTGCAGCTTGGAGTCGGGAAGTCGATCCTTCTGTACCGGAATATTAGGATTGATTCTACAACCAACTCAGGAGAGGGCGCGATCGCCCTTTCTTACTGAATAAAGCTTCATAGGGTTTTCCAGTTTCGCGAACTTTCTGAAACGGACGACGTGGGACGTGGGGTTTTGTGAGGATTGTAATCGTAGGTATTAGCGCGATAAATCCGTTGCATTTTTGGCTCTTGTTAGTTTTTGGTTTAAGAGGTTCCGTTTTGATAGTCCTAAGTTAGCAGCAAGCAATGGTTGCCCACATCCCATAAAGGTCACTAGCAAAAAAATAGGGTAGGCAATTGCCCACCCCACTCTTAATTAATTGGGTTGAAAATATCTGATGCTTTGAGTTGTAAGCGATCGCTTACCCAATCCGACGAAAAGATGTAATTGAGTCATTGGGAATAGTTCCTAGACCAATATTGGGATAACGCCCCGGACCAAAATCGGCAGAAACCCCCCGGTATTGAGAATCGGTAAAAAATCTCCAAGTTCCCTCGTTGATAATAATTGAGGTAACGCGATCATTGACATTATCGCCCACATTTGGAGTGTCACTGTTTGTTTGTACCAATGGTTTACCAAAATCACTGTCGTTAAAAAGTTCTACTGCAGCCATGATTTTTCTCCTTTGATTTGTAGTATCGTTGAGTTTTGACTAAAGTTGTCTTCCTCTGTTCGATAGGTTTAATCTAACTGCCAGTAACGATTACCCACATCGCATAAATGTCACGTCCAAACCATGACATTTGTCATGACCAAAAAATCGGAGTTATAGACTAAAAGTTAATCGTCTGGACTGGAAGATTTTGGTTCTAACCAGGAACTAAAAGTATTCGCAATAATTGCCGCTTGAGTGCGATCGCGCGCGTTTAACCGAGTAAGAATGTGAGAGATATGATTTCTTACCGTTCCTTCGGAAATGAATAAGGTTGAGGCAATTTCTTTATTACTCGCACCACTAGAAATCGCTCTTAAAACTTCTCTTTCTCTAGCCGTAAGTTCCTTTATTCCTGGTGGTGGTTCCAAATCTGGTTCTTTTTGAGTTGTAGGTACTTGAGCAATCATTTGTTCGATAATACCTGGACTAAACTGCGTAAAGCTTTGGTAAATCGAGCGAATTGCTTTGGCTAGTTCCTCTGTCGAGGTATCTTTCAACAGGTATCCTTTCGCTCCAAATCGCAAGGCTTCAGTGACGTAACCAGTATCGTTAAAGGTGGTCAAAATTAAAATTTTTGTATGGGGAAACTGCTGGCACATCTGTTGAGTTGCCTGCACTCCATCCATTACAGGCATCCGAATATCCATCAATACAACATCCGGGGGTAGAGCTATAGCGTGCAATGACTCCATTAGTTCCATTGCTTTTTGTCCGTTGTCGGCTTCGCCCACTACTTCTAAGTCGGGTTTTGTTTCTAATAAAGTCTTCAAGCCCCGGCGGACAATTTCTTGATCTTCTACCAGTAAAATTCGGATCATGGAATTTACCTCGTCGGAAATCTTGCGACAATCCTACAACCAGCACCAGGCTGGCTATTTATTTGTAATTGTCCCCCTAAAGCGGCGGTACGCTCTTTCATGCCTTGGAGTCCAAACCCAACATAGTTTTCATTCACCCAAAAACCTCTGCCATTATCTTCTAGCACCAGTAATAGCTCGATGGGTGTAGTCTGGAGTTGAATTTTTATTACTGTGGCGGCGGCATATTTGTAGATATTAGTTAGCCCTTCTTGTACAATTCTGTACGCAGCTACAATAAGAGCGTCCGGTAAAGGCTGGGTTAGCTCAATTTGCAACTCTGGTAATACTCCTGTCGTGTGGTGAAATTCTGCTATTAAAGTAGCGATCGCCTGCTCCAAAGTTTGACCTTCTAGAATACCTGCTCTAATTTGAGTTACAGATTGACGGACTGCGGCTAGTGCCTGGGAACCTAATTGCTTTGCTTCCGCTAGAAATGTATAAGCACTGTCTGGGTTTTCGCGCCAAAGAGTAAGAGCAGTTTCCATTTGAATATTTAACGCTACTAAAGAATGCCCCAAAGAGTCGTGGATGTCGCGGGCGATGCGATTGCGTTCTTCTACTGTTGCCATTTCCTCAATCTGTCCGTTGAGGATGCGCTCTTGTACCAAGGCTTGACGCAGTTCTATTTCTACTGTTTGCAAGCGGCTATTTTGTGCCTGTAGTTGTGCTTGCAGCCTGGTAAGTTTGAGATGATTTTCTACTCTAACTAACACTTCCTCAACTTGAAAGGGCTTGGTAATATAATCAATGCCGCCAACGGTAAAAGCTTTGACTTTATCAAATACTTCATTGAGAGCGCTGATAAAAATTACGGGGATTTCTTGAGTGCTGGGATTAGCTTTTAAGACTTCGCAAACTTCATAGCCGCTCATACCTGGCATATTAATATCCAGCAAGATTAAATTGGGTGGGGCAGCTTGTACGCCCATTAATGCTGTAGAACCATTAGTTACACTCCGCACTTCATACCCCTGCTCAGTCAGCATTGCGGATAGCAGGCGGAGGTTGTCCAAGGTATCATCAACGATGAGAATATCTCCCTTAGCGGACTGGCTAAAATTCATGGTGTGGGAGGTTGAGCATTTTAGTTAATTTACAATAAATGTTGTGGAATAGCTAAAATTCATGTTTTTTGCGGAATCGGTATCAACAAAGTTGTTTTAGTTTAAAGATTTGTATTTACTTCAATCGGATCTAGGAAGTATTTACAGCAAAATTATATTTTTATCTACGGCGGACAAAATTTAAGTTAATTTTCTGATTGAGGCAAGTATGTCGAGACGAGCAAGGCTTTCTACTTTACTCAAGTCCGATTTTAGAAATTTTTTTGCTACCGTTCGGCGATTTAAGCGCTGGATTTATGCGAGTTCTTTGATTGTTTTAGTTGGTCTATTGGCGATCGCTTGTCAACAAATGCCAACTTTTAAACTATCTTCGCTAACAACTGTAGAGCAAGTAGAGGTAAGTCAGGTCAACGAGCCAATTCAACCAATTCCCCTATTGGTGAATCTAGATCGAAATAAAGTCGCCTTGGGCAAACAGCTATTTGAGGATGTGCGCCTTTCTAAAAATAATCGGCTCTCCTGCCTTAGCTGTCATAGTTTTAGTACCGGAGGAACAGACCACAAATTTCATCCAGTGGGGGGAAAACTATCTGGATCTACCAATACCTTGACAGTGTTTAATTCAGGATTTAATCAGTGGTTAAATTGGAACGGCAAGTTTGAGAGCTTAGTGTCTCATGTCGATGGTCCCTTACAAAATTCGCACATGATGGCTAGTAATTGGGCAGAGGTAATGAGCAAACTGCGCTCTGCTCCTGAATACCTCCAAGCTTTTGCTTTAAGCTATGCCGATGGCTTGACCCCAAATAATATCAAGGATGCGATCGCTACTTACGAACAATCTCTTTACACTCCTAACGCTCGCTTTGACCAGTTTTTGCGGGGTAAGGCTACGGCATTAACGTCCGCAGAACAAAAGGGATACCAAGTTTTCAAAGTTTACGGCTGCGTTAGCTGTCACCAAGGTGTAAATATTGGTGGCAATATATTTCAACGCTTCGGTGTAATTGGCGATTATTTTGCCGATCGAGGCAAGATTACTGATGCGGACTTGGGACGCTTTAATGTTACTCACAATGAAGCGGATCGCTACCTATTTCGAGTTCCTAGCTTGCGGAATGTAGCCTTGACCCCGCCTTACTTTCACGATGGCTCGGCTAAAACCCTAGAGCAAGCGGTGGCTGTGATGGCTAAATATCAACTCGGTCGTCCGCTTGACAAAGCGCAAATTAAACTAATTACTCAGTTTTTAAGCAGTTTAACTGGAGAATATGCAGGTAAGCCACTATGAAATTTCCCAACATTTTGGCGGCTTTCGGGTGGAATACAAGTAAGAAAACTGCCGATTTATTGACATTTAGGGGTTACTTAGCAATTATTGCGATTTCTTTACTATTTGTATTTCTCTGGACAAATTCTCAAGCGATTAATTTGGAGCAACATCATCTTTACGTCATCGATTTGCGCTCCTCGCAAGCGCTAGATGCCCGCATCGATCGCAATGTTTTACAGGCAAGGTATGGAAATTTAACTTACTACGACCCCATTGTTAACGATCTAGCCCAGGTAAAAACATTACAAACTAACTTGAAGCAGACTCCTAGCTTTTTGAGGAGGGCGGGGCGCGAGGAGCTGATATCTTTACTAGCAAAGTATATTGACGTTTGGCAAGAAAAAGCCCAACTAATAGAGCGATTTAAGTCGCAAAATGCAATGTTAAGAAATTCGCTCACCTATTTTCCAATTGCTATTAGCAATCTAGTGGAAAAAGATCCAACTTTAGCGACAGATTTGAATACACTGCTGCGCGATATGCTGCTATTCAATCTCGCCATGGATAAAGAGGTAATTACAGTTATTAACCGCCAAATTGAGCAAATTTTAGCCAATTCAACTACTAATAGTACCGAGCTAAAGATGGCGATCGCTCATGCCAAGATTATTCTCAGCAGTCGTTCGGAGGTGAACGATTTAGTCAAAACCATATTGACCTTGCCCACAGCTAAATATAACGAAGGTTTGATTCAAGCTTACGAGCGCTACTACCAACAAGCGCTTAATACCACCAATAATTATCGATTTTGGCTTTACTTGCTGTCGCTATTGCTTCTGGTGGGGGTGGCTACCTGGATTGTTCTTAGCTTAAAAGCTGCAGCGGTAAAAACTAGGCTTGCGGAGGAGAAATATCGCAGTATTTTTGAAAACTCCGTTACGGGAATTTTTCAAAAGACACCGAACGGACGTTACTTAAGCGTCAATCCTACTTTGGCATTCATGTATGGCTATGAGTCTAGCGCCGAATTAATTGATAATTCAACGGATATTGACCGACAATTATATGTTTCGCTACAGCAACGGACAGAGTTTCTACACGCGATCCAGAACAAAGGGGCAGTAACGGATTTTGAGACTCAGGTTTACCGCCAAGATGGGACAAAAATTTGGATATCTCAAAATGCTCGCTCGGTGCGCGATCGCTCTGGTAATTTACTTTACTACGAAGGCACGGCCACTGATATTACTGCCCGCAAACAGGCTCAAGACGCTCTGCAAGCATCGGAGGCAGAATTGCAATTGTTATTTGCAGCAATGACAGATACCATCATTGTCTTTGATGCGGAGGGACGTTACCTAAAATACATTCATACTCAGTCTTTTGACTACAAACCCCGCGTAAATCCGATCGGTAAAACGGTCTGGGAAGTGTTACCGAAAGCAACTGCTGATTTATTTGTCGATGCCATTAGGCAAGGGCTGTATTTACAGCAGCAATCGCACGCTCTTTCAGGCTGCTTGGACAACACTCCTTTAAGTCAACGCAGTCTTAATGTTGAATATTACTTACCAATCCGGGGCAAAAAAACTTGGTTTAGTGCTAGTGTCTCCGCCTTGTCAGAGCATACAGTGCTATGGGTTGCCCGCGATATTAGCGATCGCAAACTTGCAGAATCCGCTTTGCAACAAGCCATGTCCGCCGCCGAAGTCGCCAACAGTGCCAAAAGTCAATTTCTCTCTAACATGAGTCACGAACTGCGAACCCCGCTCAATGCCATTTTGGGTTTTACGCAGTTGATGACTCGTAACGGTTCCCTCGATCTAGTGCAACAGGGATATGTAGATACAATTAGCCGTAGTGGAGAATATTTACTAGCCTTGATTAACGATGTGCTGGAAATGTCTAAGATTGAAGCGGGGAGAATCACAGTAAATGAAAGTAGTTTCGATCTTTATAGTCTGCTAGATTGGCTCTTGACAATGTTTCGGCTCAAAGCAGAGTCTAAAGGACTAGCACTAATCTTCGATCGGGCAATGGATTTACCCCAATATATTCGCACCGATGAAAGCAAACTGCGTCAGGTTTTAGTGAATTTGTTAAGTAATGCCATTAAGTTTACGCAAACTGGAAACGTCGAGTTACGTGTTAGGGCAGAAAAGCAAACTACATCGCCTTGCCTTTATTTTGCGATTGAAGATACGGGGGCGGGCATTGCTAGTTCAGAATTTGATAGTTTATTTAAAGCATTTGTGCAAACTGAAGCTGGACGCACTTCTCAAGAAGGAACCGGGTTAGGTTTACCTATTAGCCAAAAATTTGTCCGCTTGATGGGTGGAGAAATTACGGTGGAAAGTGAATTAGGTTCGGGATCGGTCTTTAAGTTTGAGATCCAAACTAGCACCGTTGAAGCGGAAGAACTCCAAATTACCCCACCTAGGGGGCAAGTTATCGGTTTAGAAGCTGGGCAGCCTAATTATCGCATTCTGGTTGTAGAAGACAAACTAGAAAGTCGTCAGCTAATGGTTGAATTACTTACACCCGTAGGTTTTGAAGTGCGGGAGGCAACTAACGGACTTGAAGCGATCGCCCTTTACAAATCTTGGTCGCCGCACCTAATTTGGATGGATATGCGAATGCCTGTGATGGATGGATACGAGGCGACTAAACAAATTAAAGCTAACAGTCAAGTCCCAGTAATTATTGCCTTGACGGGGAGTGCTTTTGAAGAAGATCGCTTAGTTGCTTTATCCACGGGATGCGATGACTTTGTACGTAAGCCTTTTCGGGCAGAGGCAATATTTGAGAAAATGGCGGAACAGTTGGGAGTTCGTTACCTTTATGCTTCCTCACAATTGCCTAGTCTTAGTACAGAAGCATCTTCTTTACCCCAGCCATCAATTGATGAACTTAGGGAAATTTTGGCGCTGATGCCTAGGGAGTGGGTAGAAAAAATCCATCAAGCTGCAACTAAAGTTAATAGCAAGCATATCCACCAGCTAATAGAGCAAAATCCGCAAATAAATGTTTCTTTAGCCCATAGCTTACGCAACTTAGTTAATAACTTCTGTTTTGAGGAAATTGTCTCATTAACTCAACCACCCTAGGTCAACCGATCGGCAATCCCTGGGGTTAGGGAGAAATAGTGTTTTGAGTTTTCCCTTTGTCAGTTCTATTAAAGCGAGAAGTTACGCCCCAGAGTGCTGATAAAAGTATCCAATTTAGAGTATTCAATCGAAAGTCAAATAAGGTAACGTCTACGGTGTTGAAAAGGGTAACAGATAGAAAGGCGAGGATGTAACTGAAAAATATTAATTTGTCTGGACTGGGATGAGTGCGATCGCACCCAACTAAAATAATCGCTCTAACAATTACTAAACCAACCAAAAGACACAGTAAAATTGTTGCCGGAATCCCGGTTTCTGCGGTCATCATTAAAAAGAAGTTGTGGGGATGCCCTAGCCATAGGTGCATCTTGGCTTCATAAAGGGCAGTAAAGTTACGCAGTCCCCAACCAGTCCAAGGACGCTCTATCATCAAATCCCAAGCAAATTTCCATTGAGTAGTTCTTAGTGATGCTAGGGGGCGGTCTGGGTACAATTGGTCTGTTAGCCGCGCCCAAAAGAAAGCTGGGACAATTTTTCTAAATAATTCTTGTAAGGGCGATGTTCCATAAGCTGCTAATAAAATACTACAAGAAATCGCACTTACTCCAATCATTACCCAGCGCCAACCTTGATAAATAGCGTAGCCCAAGAGGGCAATTATGGCGATCGCCCAAGCGTTACGAGAATTGGTCAATATTATTGCCGTCAAGTTGCCTAATGCCGCAATGCTTAAAAATAGCAAAGTAAAATAATTAGGTTTTTTGGCGCGATCTTGATATTTTTCTAGCAATAAGCCCAAATTGAGGATAAAAACAATTACTAAGTAGCCAGCTAAAATATTGGCGTAGAGGAATATAGAGGACATTCGCCCAGTGGGATTGCCAAGGGGCGCAACTTGCCAACCAATTATGGGCTGCAAGTAGGCAGGAGTAACCCAACCTAAAAATAATTGCCCCAGTCCAATAGTTACGACCGGGATAGAAGTAATTACTAACAGCCAACTGATGCGGCGTAGTTGGGTAGGGGTACAAATTAACTCTCTAAAGCCAGCAAATAAAATAAAAAAGGGTAAAAAGTTAAATAAGCCTAAAAAAGCATCGCTACGATTAACAGCAAAGCTGGTAGAAATGACAAACAAGGCAGCTATTGTTGCCATTCCCCAATTGAAGGGACGGTGAATAATGCGGCGGTATTGCTGCCAAGTAATTAACAAAGCAAGAAAGATAGCCAATGCCCCCAGCGATGGCAACAAAGGCAACAATATCACCCCTATTTGGGCGTAGTTCCAAGCAAATTGGGGTTGCAGTTTCAGATAATAGTGCTTTAAACTGTCTCCCAGCACGCTTCTTCTGCACGGGTAAGACGAATTTGGGCTAAGGCAAAGATAATTGGAATAATCCGCCCGTAGTTAGTAGATATTGACCGCCAACCCAAGTCAGCAAAAAACCACGTCCACAAGACCGGACCCATACAAGCAAAGATGCCTCTAACAGCGCCATAACGAGCAGCAGTCATGGTCATACCCTGTTTTGCACTCTGGAGGACAAGTTGACTTTGCAACTGCATTGCGGCGGCGGTTCCGCCTTTAATTAGGGCTTCTTTGGCTAATTGATAGCTGGCAAATTGGAGGGCAAATTGACGGGCAATTTGTTGAAGTAACATCGGCTGGATAATGGAACTAACAGCTATTGCACTACCACCTTTGACTAATAAGGCTATGGGGTCGCGCTGGACGGCTAAAGGTAATGGTTCCGATAGTTCACACTTAGCTAGAGATTTTTGGACTTTGGTTGTCAATTGAGAGCGATCGCTTTGGGGTAGTTGTTTCCAAGCTTTGCCTAATAAGTTTAAAAATACCTCGGCTTCTAAGTCTGTAGTAGCGAGGTTGTTGGAGTACGGTATTTTGAGATAGCGACACACTTGAATGATCGCTGTACGATAGGTTACGCGCTCGGTACGTCCGCGCAAAACGGTTACACCATCGGCGGCTAAATAGCGAAATCTTTGCTCAATAGCGTCTAACCAAGCTTCTCTATCTCTACTTTGAATATCGATTGGTTGTGGTGTATGCACGTAATCGAGGGGATTGAATCTACGACAAAACAAGAGTTCTGTCAGTTGTTGTAATTCATCTTCCGTAGCTAATTCCAGCGCCGATCTCATTTCGTCCAATTTTTATCCCTCCAGACCCCAACTCGTGTTCTTATTCTACTATTTGCGGGGAGGTGAGAATGCTAGTTGTCAAACTTTTACTTGGCTCTTGGTTGCGCGGATATATTATTAATAAGGCAAAAAATTAAAAAATTATGTTTGATGTTGCAATAGTTGGCGCTGGAATGTCGGGGTTAGTTTGCGCCCAGCAGTTGCATCAAGCTGGCTATCGGGTAGTTGTAGTTGAGAAGTCGCGTGGATTGGGGGGACGAGTGACTACGCGCCGCTTGCATGATACTTGCGCCGATCGCGGTCTTAGTTATTTAATTCCTCATAGGGAATTAACAACAAGTTTTGTAGAGTTGCTAAAATCCCAAGGTATTTTGACAGTTTGGACGGATACAACGTATGAATTTAGTGCTGACACTCAAAAGTTAAAAGCTATAAAAGGGTCGCCTTTATATATTGCCCCGAATGGGATGAGTGAAGTCGCGCGATTTTTGGCGAAAAATCTAGAAATTCAGCTAAATCGGCGCTTAGTTGGTTTAAGTCTAAACAACAATTTTTGGCATCTCCAGTTTGAAGCTGGGAGTCCTGAAATAATTGCCAAAGCGGTAGTTGTGGCTATTCCCGCACCCCAAGCGTTGACGTTATTAGAACCATTTGCTGCACCATTGGTTTTAGACAGTTTGCGATCGGTAGAATTTGCTTCTTGTATTAGTGTTATTTCTGGCTATTCTGCTGATATGCCTTTACCATCATGGCAAGCGGTTACAGTTATTGATGACGATACCCTAGCTTGGATTAGCAATGATAGTAGTAAACGGTCGGGAATGCGATCGCCTGTTTTTGTTTTCCATAGTTCGGCTAAATTTGCTAAAAACTTTATCGATACAGAAGATTTACAACCTGTAGGACAAATATTGTTAGATAGTGTTGCTAAATTATTTCCAGAACTCTCTACTCCTGATTGGCTGCAAGTTGACCGTTGGCGCTATGCTTTTGCGACAACACCTTTAGCTGATAATTGCTTGAACGCCCACACATCCCAGCCGTTGATTTGCTGCGGTGATTGGTGTGGAAGCGACAGATTAGAAAGTGCAATGCGATCGGGGATAGCAGCAGCAGGACAAATAAACCAAGTTCTACAGCTTTGTCCGACACTACCAGAAAATGCTTTTTTAAGGTTTTAAATTATTTTAAAGGGTCGTGTCCCCAGTTTTTCAAAGAGTACAACCAGCGCGTATGTTCGATGTCGCCTGCGGGTTTTTGGGCGCTATGACGATGCACGTAACTAATTACTTTTTTCATGTGTGCTACGTCATCGTCGCTATATTTAGCTTGCTTTTTTTCTAGTATCTCTATAATTTTCTGCCCGGATTTATGACCGATTGATTCGTCATTCCCATCTTTTTGCCCGACTTCTTTTGATTCCTCGG
>QQTW01002341.1_pt1 | contig 13700 bp, 19 predicted proteins | sample 1904831 | NCBI WGS metagenome assembly QQTW01 (sample SAMN09435610, study PRJNA476489) | Subsurface metagenome, whole genome shotgun sequencing project. | reverse complement strand
CATCGTTGAGTTGCTCGGCACCAAGCGCGTTCAGAATATGTGTGAATAGATAAAGCACGAAGACCGTCAAAAGGGCAGATGTTGCCATGGCCCGAAGGCAGAACAGATTTCTCTGGCCTTCAACTTCGTAAGGCAGTGCCAGACTCGGCAGTGACACAAGCTCGCTTGTTGACCGCCTTCCCTAGGTAGCCACGAAGATGCAATCCATGGATCGGCAGAAATCCTGCCCCGCCATCTCACTTGTTAATGAACATCGAATTCTCATATCTTCACGTGTTTTTTTGATCATTCATAAAGCTAGGATTTCCTCCCTGAAAGTATCGTGCACCAACATCGTACAATGGATGGATCAGTTCCTTCCTCCTTCATGCGTCCGTCCGGACTGCTTCCGCTGCCCCCCCTCGTGCCGTCCAAGGGTTCGGAAGCTGTGACCAAGCTCGTTGAATACTTGACGGGGACAGTGAAGGATCAGAATCGATTTTCACCTCCACCGTGGGTCATCTTGCCGCTCAGAGCACATCATTTCAACGAACTCGAGCGGCGGCTGGCGGAGGATTCGGTGCTGAATACTATCTCAAGTTGTCGATTAAGGTATGTTACCGACATCGTAGCGATCATTCGAGAGTCGAAAAACTCCACCATGCCCAGATAGAGGCTAACTTGATACCAGGATGGACCTTGACTACTCAAAGAACCGAGTGACATTAAGGATGCCCACCCCACTACATGAGGCCTTTTCTCGGCGTGCGATAGCCACGATCCAGCAGCTCCTCTCGCCAGCCACACTCGGAGACAGCTGTCCCGCACAACTTTCGAACATGCTACAACAGGTGGACAGTTTCGGATCTCCAACCTTGCGTCTTGGCACATCACGACACGAGCCCGACGAGACACTCTGCCACCCCCAAGCGCCGATCACGACTTTCGTCATGGAGGTTTCTCATGCCCAGAAACGCAGGGCTCTGAAGTATCTTGCATATGACTATATCGTACGGTCAGGGGGTTTGATCCACGCCATGCTGGGACTGGATTTGGAGTATCGCGGCTCCAAAGCTGCGACGGTGTCGCTCTGGCGCGTTGCCCGAGACACACTCGAGGATGGTCGGCCGCTACTCAAACATGAGAAGGTGTTGTCAGAGCAAGTGAGTGCTCCCCATACTTATTCAACCTCGTTCCCTCCATAGTCAGATCATTCTATTAGCACGATGACGTTTACTGATTTATTGTTCAGGCATTCCGGGATGATTCAGGGGCACTAGTCGATGGCTGTGTGACATTTCTGCCATCGGACTTTCTTGACGATGCTGTCACGCAGGGCATGCCTGGCGTCGACACCCCAATCGTGTTGACCCACAGGGCTCTTTATACTGCACTAAGCAAGGCTGAGGAGGTTTGCGAGAGTCTAAAAAGGAAAGCATTGACAATTCAAGCACCACCGGCTGGATATGCGGTCGAGGAATCACCAGTCCACACTTCACCGGAGGAAACGGCGTCGAGCGACGAGTGAGTATGGAGAGCCCTGGAAGACCGCACGGAACAAAAAGGCGAGCAAGGCGACCCCGATTATGTCCAACGATGGTCATGATCGGACGGTATCCAAGACGGTCGACAATGGTTCGACTTCATATAATCAACTATGAAATTAAATTGCACTTCAACCCTCCTCATCTACGACGTAACCCCACTCGTGGCGCTCCTTTCCATACATGATGTTCATGAGCCAAGTCTTGAGAAGGCCGGTGTAGCGACCGATGTTGCCAGCTGCAAGGGGGATGGGAAGGTCAACGCCGCGAAAGTGGATTTCGGACACTGGTGCAACGAAAAACGCAGTTCCAGCTGCGAATGCTTCGATCATCCTGCCTTCTTGCACGGCTTCGACGATCTCGGACATTCCATACCGTCGTTCGACCACCTCCAGCGGCTCAATGTCGTGCCATCCGTTGACGAGCCTTTCTCTCGCGAGTTCCAACATACTCCGTCTGGTGATGCCGTCCAGGATGATGCGTTCGTCCAAAGGTGCCGTGACAAGCTGCATCCTTCCTTCTCTGGTCCTCCAGACGACGAAGAAGTTGGACGCGCCCGCCTCGGTCACCATGCAGTTCTCGCCAAACAACCACAAGACCTGATCGTAACCCCGCTGGCGGGCCTCGCCTTGGGCAAGCAAGGTCGGACCATAGTTCGCACCCACTTTCGCATATCCGAAACCGCCGGGCCACGCTCTAACCATGTCGTCTTGGCTCGCGAGAAGCTTCATCCCCGGATTTGGACCCGCGCTCCTGTCTAGAGTTGGGAAACATGCCAGGATAACGTACAGCAAGGCCTCTTTCGGTTTCTGAACTCCCAGAGCAGAGTCGTTGGCGATCATCGTCGGCCGGACGTACAAGAAGGTACCCGGCCGGGACTTTGGCAGCCACTTCGGCCCGTCCACAGCACAGAGCTTGGTGATGAGCTTGAGCAGCTCGTCAGGAGGGAAGCCGGGAAGAGCGATGCGGGTCGAGGACATCAGCATGCGTCTGCAGTTGAGCGAGGGCCGGAAGAGCCGCAGACGGCCATCGTGTCCGCGGTAGAGCTTGAGGCCTTCGAAGCACTCTGTTGCATAATGCAGCACCGACGCTGTTGGCATGATGGCGAGGGGCCCGTACGGCTTCATCTCCGGAGCGGCCCAGCCGTCGGCCAGCGTCCAGGATGCGGTTATCATGTGGTCCGTACAGGTCTTCATCGACAGCACTTCTGGAGAGTTAGGCTCCGGCACGCGTCGGGGGGATGACGTGAGATTGAAGCGGAGCAGCGAGGCGTCCAGCTCTGGGAGAGTTGCCGATGTGCCATGGTGGTGATGGACGAATCCGTTGGTGACAGAGGGTGCAGTTTTGGCTACGGTGTTGAAGACGCCGGTCCTAGTCAACTCGGATGTCGTGTCGGGGAGGACAGGTGCTGGGGACATCGCCACTCGAAAGGAGCGACGTGGAGGAGACCGTGATGTTCCCTTGCTCGAAAAGAGAGAGGAGGGTTTGCGATTTAGCTTGCAGGATAACGTCTGAGCTTTGTGACTTGCGTCGAACGCAATCGAGTTGCTATGCTTGAGAGAGGTCCTTTTCGATTACCTCTGGATTGCTGATGTAGGTATGACTCTTCGAGGTCGAGGTGGAGCAGTGGCACGGAGAAGAGCAAGCGAAGAGCAATTGGTTGCCAATTGCCAGGTCTGGAGCAGATTGTAGCAAATTCGTCAATCGTGAGTAGTCTACTGTGTAAGTCGAAATGGAAGCAACCCTGGAAGTCCTTTTGTAGGCGCCGGTGTAGAGCAGAGTTGGCGGTTATGACGGTCAATCGTAGGGCGCACGCGATGCAGAGTCAACATACGCTTGAACGGAGACGGGATGTGGCCGACAATTGCCGCATGTATGCGCAGACAAATTTCTCCTCGCAGGCACGCTTCAAACTTGCGCATGCGGGCGATGAAGCATCAACTCCAACGGATGATGATCAAATCATACTCCAAGATACCATACTCAATGTATCCGTGATCTGTCTCTCCCGCTGCTTAAGAGGCGTTGAGTAGCTGCCAAATTCGCATCACGAAGACTGAATTATCCGGTACGAACCAATACGCGGATTTCATAATCATAACGGCTTCGTCTGTTCTCATGAAAACTGGTAGACTTATTAGACACAGCATCTACAACAATCTCACCATGTTCATTTTCACCTTTAGATCCATCCGGGAAGGCACTTGGCTGCCTATCTATACGCGCCGTCATTTGATATAGCGTCTCAAACTCAACAGCGTCGTACCCGAGGTTCTTGCCCTTCCTCACGCCTCGCCAACAGAGAGCAAGCCCACCAGAGTACAATCAGACGGACATATGGCACGCAGAAAGAAGTCCAAGCAACAGACTGGTCCGGCCCAGACGACCGCAGCAGCAGTCACCGAGACCACCAAAACCTCTACCGACAACTCCAGCGTTGGCACGTCATCACGCGCAGCAGAGAACGTCGAACAGCACGATCATCCCCCCAGAAGACGCAAACTTGCAGCAGCTAGACGACCCGATGACAATCAGATACCCGAGTTCGCCGTCCCTACAGCAGCAGCGGACGCTGCAGACGTTGGTACATCGGCAAATAAAGCGGGCAAATTATTGAGCGAGCAACACCCGTCCGCGACTTCCCTTCCGGCTGCGTTACAAAAGGTCGAGTCTAGCTATGCCATAATACCTATGAAGGTGACCAACAGCAGTCGAATTCGAAAAAAGGTCACTACAACACTTTCTTTGCTCGATACGGACTCAAGTAGACAAGACGTGGAGAAAGGGACAGAGGCAGAAGCAGAAAAACCTGTTGCAGTGTTGCTGTCGGCGCGAGGACCGGTTGCCAGTAAGCTCATCAGCGTCGTGGAGATCGCGAAGAGGGAATTGGATAGGCGCGGTCTGAGCTGGTATCAGTACTCCGGGGTCCATGGGCAGATTGAGGAGGTGAAAAAGAGCGGGCGGCGCGATCCAACAGGTGCTAGAGGAGGTTCGAAAGTCGACAAAGGGGCGACTGAGGACACCCACGGGAATGGCGATAGCCACCACCTTGACGAGAAGAACGATGAGCAAGAGGAAGATGATGGAAGCCGGGACGAAGAGGCAGCATTTGAAAAGATGGAAGACTTGTCGCGAAGAGCCGAGGGAGACAAAACGGTGCAGATCAGAAATATCGCGATCCTGACAGTGTGTTTGTCGAGAGTCAGGATACCTGAGCTTAGCACACCGTTCGGGTGAGTAGAGCGCGTGAACGTTTCCTACATTTCAGGCTGACCATTACTTTAGGGAGCAGGTAGCAGGTAGTGCTTGAATGAAGGCGTTTATTTAAGCTTTGCCGTGACTTATTGTTGGCCTCTGCTCTCGGTCGACCGGTGCCGATAGCGCGTAATCCGACTGTGTCAGATATAAGCCATCCCCGACCGCGAGCCTCTGAGGCCCAGCGGTAGGCAAAGAAACTCTACACTGATAGGTACTCGCAATTGGGATCACGAAGGTAGTTTTGTCGTTCCCCGTGAACATCTGTCAATCCCACATTGGCTCCAGTGTTTGGCAAGGTGGCTGATGTGTCGTCTCATTTCAAGGAGCATGCCCCTTGTGTGACTACAAACCTACGGAGGTGATCTTACATATACGTAGTGTCTATCATCATGAGCCTTGCAACCAGGCGAGATGTAACTCCAGTGGACATCCCAGATGGGGCCAACGACTTTGGCGATCTACATGACAACCTCACGCTCGCGGACTCTCATTCCTCTCCACCAGATCCCCAACCCCCAGCCCCCTTCCGACCTTGACTTTCCTCTTCTTCTGTCCCGGCGCCGCCTTCTTCCCCGAATCCGCGCCCTCGCCCTTCTTCCCCAGACTCCCAACATCATCCCCTTCATCCCCAGCGGCCCCATCCTCGCCCTCCTCCTTCTTCTCCCCATCCCGCACCTCCTCTTTCTCCTCCTCCTCGTCATCCTGCTGCAACCTCATCTGCTCGCGCAGGCCACCGAGCTCCATGCGCATGCTGAACGCGTCCTCGCCGTCGGCGTAGTACTTGGGCTCCGTCTTCTCGACGCTGAAGCCGAGCGTGTCGCGGTACAGGTGCAGCGCGGCCGTGTTCGACACGCGCACGTGCAGCGACACGTAGTGCGCCGCATACGTCTCGGCCATGGCGCGTTCTGTGGGTGGTGAGCGCATTGCGCGAGGGTCAGCAGATGGAGCAAGGCTGGGTTGTAGCGTGCTGCAGAGACTCGCGGGTGTGCCAGGAAGGAACAAGTCTGTAGCTGCGGAGCTAGGAAGCTTTCGACGTACGACTCTGCCTCATCAGCTTCTCAGCCAGTCCTAGCCTTCGATGAGTCCGCATCACGCTCAAGCTGGTGATGTGACCGTGCTGGACACCGTCGGCTGGTTCCTCCTCCATCTTGGCCAGGACATAGCCAACGATCCGGGGCGGGTCGTAAGGCGTCTTCTTCGGGCGAGAGACCTGTAGAGAAGGTAGTCAGAATCAAGGAAGGTGATTCAGAAGAAGGCAGACAGCAATTGCAACCGCGGACTGAGCAATTGGCGAGCGAATCAACTCACATCGACAGCAACGTAAGACAGCTGGGGCCAGGACAGGGCGTGGTAGAGGTAGTATTTGCAAAAGTAGTTCTCCGGCAGGTTAGTGATGTTGGCCTGCTGGACGTGCGGAATGTCCGCCGGCCGCATCATGCGGATGTCCATGGCGATGGTAAGATATGCTGTGAGCGGGTGGTTGGAGCAAATGGAGGCGGAGCGGAGCGGAGTGGAATGTTCAACTTTTTGTTTCGGCGTTCGCCTCGCTTAAACCACACCTGCACCACACGGCATTCGCATATCTTCAATCCATGGATGTTATCACCGCTCGCTGTCGGACTGAGAAAGTTCAGCCCAATAGTCTCAAGTACTAGACATACTCGGACAATGAAATCACAAAGTGCTAAAATGCTGATCATACACAGTTTCAGATCTATACGTCGTATGGAACGTCATAAGCCCATCTAGGGTGTGAAAGAGCTCTTGGACCTCTTCTTACTCTACTTTTCCCAAGCAAGCTCAGCAATTGCTACGTCTCGCATCACAGCTCGATGAAAGCCTGCATGCTATCGCCGGGTGTTGCTCCTTCCATCCGATCTTTCCTCTGGTCAGGTCCGGTTTTCTTGGACGCCATCAATGCGGCATTTGTCATGATATGCTCTGTCCTACTTTCCAAAGCGCTTAGGGATGCCTATGTGCTTTCTATCAATGAGTTCAAGGGCGTCTTGAGTATATCTCGCTTCCAATATGCTATACGCCTGCATTAGTGTACGTAGGTAGGTGTATTCCCTCGGAGGAGCTCACCTCGAGGCTGTTCGTCAACCCTCCTCTACCGTCACATTAGCAGTCGCGTGGCCAGAATTTCGAGTCTGGAGTTTGATAGCTTACCATCGTCGGCGCCTTCAAACCAAACGTCCACTCAAGACACCTAAATGTGGTTTTTACGCAGGAATACATCAAAGCATTCACATTTTCAGGATCCAGATTCCATGGCTTACCACGCGCTCCGAGTTTGAAGAGGTAATGGCAATTGCCCGTTGGATCTATTCGAGGCTCTTCAGCAAACCAAAGGTCCAAGTCGGGGCACCCGGTTTGAAAGGCGAGTTCGAGGCCGCGACCACAGACCGGTGCCCAAGACTCGTCGAGCACCAGCTTCACGACGAAGTGCTGGTTGAAAAAGTCCTCGTCTTCGGTTACATACAGCGAGTGGCTGAAGAAGACATCGCAGGTGGGCTCAATTGGAGCTCGAGCGGTGAGCTTGGAACGGAGGGGCATGAGCAGCTCGATATCATGATTCTCTGTGCCTAATACAGCCTGGATGAGGTTGAGTCCGCAGAATAGTGAAGTCAGAGCGGCCATTGCGACCACCATGTCTGAGTGATGGCGGGGCTCCCCGTTGATGCTGCGGAGAAGTTGAAGAGCAAATGGCGTTGAACAGCCTTTTAGGTGCGTATGAATGCACGCTGCGCTCATCAAGAAGAGGGTGAATCTATGAGCATTGGCCAAGAAGCAGCTGAGTGTATTATGGATGAGGAAGTTATCTCGAATCCTACGGCCGTCAAGCAGCTACCATCTGCGTATCCCGGCGGCTTACTCTGTTCCATGCCTAGAGTGAAGGGCCGGTCTCGATGGGCGTCCTGGAAGGCTGCTTGAAATATACATGAGCGTACGGAAGTCGGAGGGCAGTCACACACGAGATTAAAAGATATGTTGGAATCGTGTTGGCTCAAGATACGATGGCTATCAACGTTGCGAAAGCGGAATGCTTCCGCGCTAACCCCCAGCACTGAGTTTGATCCGGACCAACCCCGAGCTCCACTCTCCGGGGCCGCCCTGGTGCACATGAGCAATCTTACAGGGCCAACAGGGCCTTTCCAAGCACCTTTGGGGCCGTCCAGCCTTGTGATATTGACGTCCAAATTTGGAGCAGCCGTCGGTAGGGGCGCCCTTGACAAGCAGTACTGGGGGCCTTTCAAGTTTGAGCATCACCGAGGTAAAGAAATGACGGAAATTGCTGAGCTTCCCGAACGCGTCTGAACGTTCCAACATAAAGTTTCTGGAGATGGATATTCGATCTCAAGACACGAGCAAATTCAAGCTCATGATCAAGGTGAGAAATAGCATTCGGCAACCAGGTAATGTCTGCGCTCTCTTATTGTAAGGACAGCTCGCTGCAAACCATACTACTGCTGTCTCGCTTTGCGTGTTTGTCTTGTGTTATCCCTTATCATGAGGTGCTGGCATGATTTTCTCCACAACTACATTCTCGTCCGAGTCTTGCCCCTGTTTAGAGTCCCATCTTTCTCTGCAGCTTCAGCGTTCATCTTCCATCACCGTCTCTGTTATTTCGCTATTAACTTGCAGAGCGGCTTGGAGCATCTCCCTTCTCTACTCTACGACTCATGAGGTGTATGCAGGAACCTTATGGGTCAGGGTAAAACTGCCGTACTCTTAAGGCCCTGACTTTCATCTCCTTGCACGACGGTGAAGTTTTGTTGTCATATTCGCTTCCACAGACCCTACGACAATCAAGGCATATCACATCCCTTGCGAGGGTAACAATACGAGGCTTAGCTTCTTCAACGCTAGAAATATGGACACAATGGCAGTCCTGTCATCGTTGGCAGTGCCACAATGTGTTCATCGCAGAGCCAAGAGGGTCAGAGCTTTGATCGACGCGGTGGCGGCGCCGCTTCGGCAAAACCTGCAAGGGCTTTTTCCCTGCTTGTGCTTGCTTTTTGTAAGATTCAGATAAGGAACCTTATCGGGCGCGCATGACTGGCACATCCGGTAACAAACGGGACCTCCCCTACGCAGGGACGCGTAACTCTCATCCCACCCTCGTCTTGTCACCCCCTTCCTCCTCCTCCTCCTCTTCTTCTTTTCTTCTTTTCTTCTTCATTCTTCATCTTCTTCCTCTTCCCCCTCCTAACCGGAACGAGCACCCAAAACACCCGTGCACCGAAACCCCCCGGCCACTTCCGAAGGTTTCGCCCTCCCCCCGTTCTCCTTCCTCTCCTCGCCTCATCATCTCCCTCTCATTCTCTTCTGCCGTTTACTCAAAGTCTTCACCGATACAACAACCACCGTCACAACAACTCTGCACATCCTTCTCTCTTCTCAGCTGTCCTTTGCTTGTATTATTTGTCGTCGAGACCCTACTATTATTATTATTATTATTTCTATTACCCTGCGCCCTCGGTCCTTGTGGCACTCCAGCCAGCGCGGTCTTTGCTCTAGGCACCCGTGGCACCATCCACTTGTCTGCGTCGACCTTCCCTTCCCTCTTCTCCCGGTCAACCACCTGGCCTTGTCTCGGTCGCAAACCACACAACAACTCCATCTACAACTCTTCTCTTCTCTACGACTGCCTACATCATCGTCGCGACCGGCACCACCCTTTAACCCGACTCAAATCTTCCCTCTGGTAATCCGCGACTTCCCGGTCCTTCCGGTTACCCTGTTCCCCTGATCGCCGCGTTTGCTGTTGCTGCTGCCGCTCGGCTGCGCGCCTTACGCGGACGTCATCCCACTCTTCCCTTCGCGACATTCACTCTGACCTATTTTTGGGCCTTTACCCAACAACGCATCCTCACCACATCAACGGCTTGCTCCATTCCAGCATCGACTGTCAGGTCGCCTTTCTCCTCAGATGACCTCCGTCGCTCAACTCTCACCATTCTCACCGCCATCATGCACTCGGTCTTCCGCCTCCCGTGGAGCTCCGAGCCCGGGGGCGACGGTCTGCTCGACAAGGCCGCGCTCGCCAAGTCGTGCGGCATGGTCGAGATTCCCTTCATGAGCAAGCTGAAGCGCAAGCGCGTCGACAGCCCGGAAGCTGGCTCTCCGCGTGGGTTGCGCCAGCCCAAGAGGTGGAAATCCTCCTACGACATGCGACCGGTGTTGCCCTATGGCCAGGCTGAGCTGTCTTCACCCGCGCCAGCCGTGCAACCGGTGTGCGCTGTCGCCCCGGCCCCGGCACATCTTCCTCCGGCAAGGAGTGTCGCACCGGCTGTCGTGCTCGCCCCGCAGCAGCAGCAGCACATCCGACCGCACCTTGCACCTATGAGGCCACGTCCCCTGGAAAAGGAGCTCGTTACTAGCGACGCCGCAGCAACCCAGCCTGACAGCAGAGCAACGCCGAAAAGAGCCTTGGATGCCCCGCAGGTACTGTCGTCCGCTCCCAACACCTCCCCGGACATGGCGGCCGATTCCCGCGTCGCGGCGTTGCAGGACACCATCGAAGCGCAGTTCAACTATGAGATCCTGCTCAAGCACGGCGAGCTGCGTCTGATTGAACAGGAGCTGGCCAAGTGTCAGGTCGCGCTGGAACAGCTACGCAGGTGCCAGATCGTACCTTACCCTGGTGCTCTGTCTTCCTCGGAGGATGTATCTCTCGGCCAGGGTTTCGCGCTCGAACCCCGACCTGGTTTCACCAGACCCCGACACGCTGCTCCGTGGGGCGTCACCGATGGACCATACACCAGGCATTACTCCAAATGGCTCATCCCTGACCCCAGATTCGACTCTGTCCCGGAAGGAACGCATGCCGTCGGTAAAAGACCGCCTGCCGGCTTCTCGGAGGGTCGCGCGACACGAGGAAGCCTTGCCGACCAGTCTGGCGCTGGCCCATCGTCACGCTCGTCACGTGCGGTCGCTGCTTCCAAGCTGCACACCCTCTCGTCCGACTACCCTCCGCCTCGAGACAAGCAGGGCCCGCTCATCGTCAAGCGCTCATCCGACGGCCGGTACGTCAAGCTCGTGTGCAACGACTGTCACCGCGGCAACTTCTCGAGCGCGCAAGGCTTCCTGAACCACTGTCGGATCGCGCACCATCGCGACTTTAAGAGTCACGATGCCGCCGCGTTGGCGTGCGGTCGTCCTGTCGACGACGAGGAGATGAGCGCATCCATCCGGTCCGCCGAGCCGGCCACTGCCCCGCTGCAGGTGAGCGGGAGCACCCCTCTCGTCCATCCCCTGATTCGGTCGGCGCCTCTTACGGGAGAGCACGGTCCCACCGTCTTGCCCCGTTCGCGACCCTATCGCCAGCTGGAAGACCATGGCAGCACTGCTAGCAAGGATGTCTCAACGCCGCGTGCTCTCTCCAGCAAATCGTTCGTCCCCTCCCCGCAGACACCGCATCTGTCTGCGCTGCTGAAGAAGCGTGGGTTCGGAGGCGACCTCGACCAGATTGTCGCCGTATCGCAGACCAAGCTTGACCTGGCTGGACCCGAGTCCTCGAGCGATGGCGAAGCGGAGCTGGACTCGACTACTCCTTCGACACCTGCCCCGGCGAACCTCAAGGCCAGGTCTTCCGGCTCTGCGCCTTCGCTCGCGCGACAACCTGCACGACCAGCAGGAATGGCTCTCGCATCTCTCGAGCGGCCGCTCAGCCGGAAAGGCCAAGGTCAGACCTTTCAGCCCGGTCCTTCTGCACACCCTGCCGCGCTCTCTCGGGCTTCGCCGGGATCACCCGCGATGCAGGATCTGAGTCCTCACACGGCCGAGTCATCGAACCCTGGCCTGGTCAGCGACAGGGAGGATGACGATGGCGACGAGGACGAGGAGTATGCGGATGCGGGCGTTGGGAATACACACGAAAGCGGCATCGCTGCGTTCGCGGTCGACGACGTTGAAGTCGAAGACGCGAGCGACGATGGTGTCGGTGGCGTGGGACGTGTCCGAAGCATGGGCGTTGGTGCGCGTGGACACGGTCACGGATCTTCTGAGCGTAAGGGCATGAAGTAGCGAGCGGGAGAGGTCTTTCCCCATGAGCGCTGCGTTTGCACCTTCTCACTTGTCCTTTTCTACGAGAGAATTTTCTAATCACTGCTTCTTCATTCTCAACACACGATTACGATAGATTTTGGATCGGATTGCTGTCTATCTACAAGATGGCACGACGGGCAGTGGCTCAAAAATATGTTCTTGATATAGTCTTTTCTATCCATTAACTTGCACCGGCTGAAAGCAGTGGGCTGTATTCCTATCGCTTACTCCTTAAGCCTTTAATCTGACAGCAGGTCTTCTGGTTCGGGCCGAGCCTTGCTGAACAGTGGCTGCGGTGGGAGGTGGCGAGAAGTGAGGCATCAAGGATCGATGTCGTCTGTATATACTCATTATCAAATTGGAGATCAGAGTGGTTGACTCAAGGCCACAATGCCACATTCCTGACCTCCTCGAACCATTGAGAATTGCAAAGCCCAGGCGATAATCTTGGTGCAGTGAGTGAGATTGCTCAAGTAACGTATCCTCAATCTTGGGATGGACTGGCTCGTCTAACTTGGATTCATTTGTGATGGCAAATGCTATTGCCGAATTAAACCTCGCCTTTTATGACAGTAACCTCCTCATAGCCCAAGCGAATACCTTTGCCATCTTCGAAGCATCCAAGTCCGAAGAGCCACTATCGTTGAAACATTTTCTACCGCCGCAAACGCCGCGCTGAAATCCCAAAGTAAGACCACAGAGAATCATCACCTCCACATCATGAACCAATGAAGAGCGATATCTGCACAAGGAACGATCAGTCTTCAGGCTTTTCAGTCATGTATACCAAGCCAGAGTACCAGTCAAAGTCGTTCCTGAGACGGAAAGGAAAAACAGCTAGAAGTCATATGATTCCGCAATAAAGAACCGATAGCACTTCACGGAGAAGACTCACAGCCATAGCGATACAGCATAAGCTGACATACGGACTCAGCCTCTCGCCGATCCGCGCGCACTTCCAGAAGATGCCCAGAACCCTGTTCGCAGCGCGAGCGCATTGCCTGTCAGCCCTCGTCTGCTACCGAAAAAGTCCTTCTTGTCTGGGTGAAAGCAGAGCAATTCGAGCTGTGAGGAGGAGATGGGAGAGAGGAGGAGGGGAAGAAGAGGGATTACCCGTCCTTGTTCCGGTCCATGATGCCTGGGAAGACGTAGTGGGCGTATGCGCTCGTGCAGATGAGCAGGAGGATGACGAGGAGGAGGGATTGGAAGTTGAAGAGGGCGGTCTGGGGTGGTTAGTTTTTGGGCTGTCTGTGGGTGAGAGAGGAAGAAAGGAGAGGCTTACCATTTTGGTGTAAGGAGATGAGGCCGGTGGAAAAGAATATTCAGGTCGGGATTCTGGGAACGTATGCTGGTTGATTGACTGGAGCTTGATCGTTGACAGTGAGGTCGTGATGGCATTTCGGATCATCCCGAGCTCCGATCTTTTGAGCCTCATGAGGTTTCAAGGCCCCTAGCACCACTTGTAACTTCCAACATCTACTCCGTACAGAACATCTCCATCTTCTAAAGTGACCCGGTCATGATTCGACAAAACCAAAGCCTACATCCCCCTCTCTCTTCAACCGTCAAAGCCTCGTAGTCTCCACTTTCCTCCGGCTGCTCAAAGCTATCACATCCATCCATCATGACGGAACCGCGCATGCGAGTCCGGCAGAAGGGCCAGCACTTTCCCACAGCTGATCGTACGTCTTGCGACTTCATTCACAGAGTTCATTCTCCATCACCTACTCTATAGTGACTGATAGACTAATGCTTGCCTGCCGCAGTGGAAGCCTACCTCGTCGCGTTTGGCGACGACCGCAACCCGCTCCCCGAGACCGTGCGCGTGCTCGACGAGATTGTGACCGAGTGTGTATAGCCTCACTCGAG
>QQTW01002340.1_pt1 | contig 13703 bp, 11 predicted proteins | sample 1904831 | NCBI WGS metagenome assembly QQTW01 (sample SAMN09435610, study PRJNA476489) | Subsurface metagenome, whole genome shotgun sequencing project. | reverse complement strand
CCAGATGGTAGAACAAAGCGTTAATCGTCGCATCTTGACGCGATGCATCCTCTTCGGCCGTGCCAAACTCGACTTGGGGCCATCGGTGATCGTCCGTATAGGCCTCCTTTCTTAGATTGACGAAATCGACATCCAAGCCAAAAACGTGAACGGTACCCGTCTCGAGGTGTTTGGACTTGTCCGGCTGCCGCGCGACAACATGCAAACCGTTGAACTCGGACGGTACCCCGAGCTTTTGCGCTTCTTGCTCGCACTTGGCTCGGTGATCGGAAAGGAAGTGTTCAAGCGCCCGACCAAATTGCACGCCGGTCATCGAGCTGAGTGCCGCGTTGATGTCCGAACTAGGAATCCCAAGCAGTTTATCTCGCACCCAGCCGCCGGTGAACCAAATCTCGAGCTTCGACGAGGAATGATTCGACAGCAACTCATCTCGGCAGTCGAGAAGAAGCTGCCTCAGAAGCTCTTCGGCGGGCAGCAGGCTGACCGTCTCGTGTCGTCTTGTCAATTTTTGCACCTGCATGATGCGGGATTCCGTCGACTGAGCGTCCTGCTGTAGCTCGCAAAGGTTGCTGATTGGTCTTCGCGTGGTCATATCAGAAGGCTGGAACATGGGCTTGACGTATGTCGGAGCGGCTTGCGCTATCGCGGCCCTTGCTTCCTGCTCGCTCTAAACTGCAGAGCTGGTGATGAGTGGATGGAGGCCAATGCTGGCTGTTGGAACATGGCAACCATTCGGAGGAACTTCTTAATATTCGAGTGCGACAAGGAGGGTAGATGTACTCGTACGGCCATCGTCGATTTCAAAGTTGATGCACCCCGTCGAACGGAGTGGTAGGAGATTTTGACAAGTTGTGGAGGCGTCTATGGTTGCACAATCTGAAGCACCTGGTTGTACAGTTTCAGAATCGGATGTGGCAGTTGAGCCTGTGGCTTGCGTTTCTATTCGAGAAGCCCTCCGAGGTCTCACAGCAGTTGCGGCTGCATGAGGTGGAGCCGGACGATGCTCCGACTCGCTGGAAGGAAGTTTCAGATGGACCGGGAGAACTCTTGACCACTCGCTCCTCTTCGGCGTCTTCGCCAGCAGCCGATCACGGCCGTTTTCCAGCAATCTTGTTGTGATGGAGTTCCTCCATGGAACGAGAATTCCACCATGTTGCTGGAGGTTACAGCGGGTGTCGATGGTAGCTCCAACGGGAGGTGGACTTGCCGCGCGCCTATAATACCTGGTCCGAACTCCGATTCGGACGGTGACGTGAAATTTCCCCCCTTGCACCTCCAAGGATGGTGAACGTCGAGAACTAGATTGATAGAGTTCGACAAACGGTTCCGTGGCATCGCCTATTCGTCCACCGTTAACCATTATGGGCCCACTCGCGAAATCGAAAGCTCCCGGAAGAGCAAAGAAAGGTTCAAGAGCGACACAAGAGGCAACATCGCCCGAGTCGGCGTCCGATCCGCCAACGACCCCACCGGTCGAATGCGTAGGCAGTCCCTTCCGGATTATCTACGCCAATCCCGCCAGCAGCAGGTCACCGTCACCCGAAGAACCCTTGCCGGTGAGGACCAAGCTCTTGCCGGACGAGCTGGGCAAATCGTGCGAGGTGCGGCCCAAGAAAACCTGGGATGAACTCGGGCAATACCGAAGTTTCGTCGGTACGGGCGCAATCCACCATCGGGGTCATCTAGAAAAGCTCACGCAGGAAACTAGTGTCAGATCAGGCGTTTCATGAGATGGATTTCATCTTTGTGAATCACGCCGGAGTGGCATATGAACATAAGTATTACGCCCGCGCAGCGCCCTTCTGGGTCGCTCGCGTCCTCGAGATCCGAGCTTTGGATTCCGAGAACGTGTATATTCGCGTCTACTGGGCCTACTGGCCCGATGAGCTCCCGGGAGGGCGACAACCACATCAGCCGTTCGAGGAGTTGGTGCTCAGTAACCATATGGAGATCATCAACGCCGAGACGGTGGCCGGAAAAGCAAATGTGCAGCACTGGACAGAGGAAGACGACGAGAACCCGGTCGGGCTGTTCTGGAGGCAGAATTTCACCGTTCAGGATCAGCGGCTGTCTGTGAGTCATCATGTTCCCGTCGAGGGTCGGCGAAGCGACTGCTAAGGCCTGAAATCCAGCGAATCAAAGAGCATTGCTGGTGTAGAGCACCTTATAACCCCTATAAGTTGTTGGTCTGTTGTGACAACGAAAAGTGTGGGCTCTGGTTGCATGAAGAATGTATTCTGAAAGATGTCCTGCGGAGGACATATGAGCGTGTCAGCGCCAAAGAAGCCGTCAAAGAGGACGTCAACGCGGTGGGATCCGAACGGCCCCGCAAGAAGCGTAAGAAAGCTTCGGACAAGGATCCCTGGAGTGGCATTCTGGAGGCGACCCTCAACAAGGGAGAGCTGGACGCACCACTACGAGTCATCATCACGAGGTTACGAGGCGATGTCAAGAAGGTGAAGAGCAAGAAGGCCGCGGCCAATGGAGCCCCATTGACGTCGTGGGAAGAATCAGTGCGTTGTCTTGGTTGTGGGGAGACGATCGAATAAAAGCCAAGCCAAGCTTGAGGAAGTTGGAACACGCGATAGATCTGTTCTTGGATGCTCTTCCCGATTGCGACAGGAGACGTATACAGCCCCCTCAAGAGGAGGACTGTCCGCGCATTGGGCCAGAATCGTGGTTGCGACTTAGTTCCGCAACAGCCACCTCATCTCCCTTCGCTGGTAAGGCACTCGACTGGCGCCAAACGAAGCAAGCGCAATCCAGCCCGGAGACGTAATATCACAAGATGAACCGCCGGTCACTTTTTCTCGAAAAGGTCAGCTCTTGAAGATTAACGACCACTGGACGCTTCCTAATGCCGAGTGACCAATTTTCAGTTCAAATGTTCGAGTCAGTAAGTCCAGCAATGATCTAACAGGTTCGGTCCGCTCTTCCTCACAGATCTCACACACGATCCTCGCATGCTAATCCGCACAGGGGCTACTGGGTCTTCCACAGTACGGACGAGTTGTTTAAAAGAATGGAGAATGAGTCAGTTGGGGTCTGTTTATCTAACTGAACCGATATAAATTCTTGCGCAACCGTTAAATAGCTCCGTTGGCCCATTGGTCTAGCCTTTTCGCCACAGGCCCGACTTGACGAGGGGGCCAGCCGAGTCGTCAAGAGAGAGTATAGTTCACCTACTCTTGGACTGCACAGAAGGGAAGAGGATACTTATCTAGCAGCTAGTGAAGCCAGTACAAGAAATCTCATCAACAACATAGTCCTCCGGTCAAAAGGCGCAATATCCTATTCCTGACGGGTCTGTGTAAAGACGTGTAGGGTTTTATATGTCATCTTGAGGGTTTAGTGCCAGAACATATCCCATACATCATATAAATCCGATTTTGCACGTGGAAATGCTTCTTCAAGTATTATTTCTCACTTGGAACGTCGTCCCTCTGCCGCCTTAGTACGAGCCAAGGCCCTGGCATGAGTATCTTGTGTCTACTTGATGAGAACCAGGATCAGGCTGGTTACACGGAATAGATATATCGAGAGTGTTCAAGCTCTGTTTCAATAGCAGGCCCTGCATTGCAGATCATTCAGACAGGCACTCGACGACTACTACGGTTCTGATGAACACTGTCTCTGAACTTGCTTCGCTAGTAGCATTAGATGCTGCGAACCCTGGGTGTCATCCCGCTGCGTCGACTCGATTTGACGGCATTCGAATGAGGTCTAGTGGGAGTAGATTTGGACTCCAAATTCAGCGTTTCCTACTAAATAGTTCATTAGCAGTCAGCCCTCTCACGATGTGAGAGGGTCTGTTTCCTATCTACATTCTCTTATTCGTTGTCTTCCTCTTCCTCTTCTTCTTCTTCTTCTTCTTCTTCTTCATCATCATCCCCGTTCCCGTTCCCCTCCCCTCACCACCCTCCCGACCACTACCATCAACATCAGAGGAGGAAGGGAACCCGTTCCATTCCTCCTCCTCCTCCTCCTCCACCTCCTCCACCTCCGCCGGGCGCCCGCCGCCGCCAGCTCCTCCGGTCGTTGTCATCCCCCTGGCCCCGCCGGGCCCTCGGTCCCCCTCGGCCTCCCCCTCGACCTCCCCCTCGACCTCCCCCATTTCCTCGTCGTCGGAGAAGAGGATGGAGTCGTTGGCACCCCCGCCGGCGGCCGGAGCTGGGGCCGGGACCGGGTTCTGACGTGACGGCCATGCCATCAAGGCATGGAGCGTCATAGGCCAGCCCCCGGGGGGACAAAAGACCGGGCAGAAGGCGGCGCATCGAGGCGCGAGGCGGCGGGCACGCCTTCAAATAGGCAGGCGAGCTTGGCCCTGGCGCACTAGTTGCACGCCGCCTCGCCCTCGATATAGATACATTCCTGTAGGTAGTTAGTTTAGATAGCGATGTACATAAATAGAATCATGGAATACTTACCTTTGTATTTTTTTTGTCTCGAGCACAGACCTCACATTTTAGGGACCTGTACCTTTCCCTCGTTGTTCATTCTCTCGAAGTTAATCGTCCAAGGCTTTTGAGGCTGATGAGTCGACATTTTTGCGTTGTGGAGAGTAAGGAAGGGGAATTTCGGTGCGAGTAAATAGCTCACGACTATCATATTGATACAGCTCTGTGGGTTGAGAATAATGCTCTTGACGCTTCCACTAATTTTATACAAACGCACTACTTTACAGCCAAAGAAATGAGAAGGGTAGGAACAAGAGGACCATCCATATCTATCTCTACGCATCCTCGCTCGCCGCCGCACCAGTGATAATCTCCACCAGCTCGCCAGTAATGACCGCTTGTCGGGTGCGATTGAAGAGAATTTGGAACTTGTTGATCATGTCGCCTGCATTCTTGGATGCGTTCTGTAAAGGGATTAGCACCGCCTTGTGGAATCCGCCGGAACGTGCAACTTACGTCCATGGCGCTCTGTCGCGCGGACTGCTCGCAGGCATGGCCCTCTGCCAAAGCCTACACGTTCCAACTTATATTAGTTTCTCGTATGCAGATAGCTCAGTTCAGGGTGAACGTACCCAGTACAGCGAGTTAGCAAACGCATATTCTCGCAAGTTCGCCAGCACCTCGTCATCGATCTCGAATGCCGCAAAATTCGCTTCATCACCATGTCAATACGCTGCAACATGAGTCGGGAACGCCAGCAGTGCCATTACTCACGTGAATTGGCGATGGCCTCCTCCGAGTAGGCCTCGATCACCTTGGGCTCGTAGCTGGTGGCATTTATAAACCGATTATAGACGATATGGATCGCGGCATAATCGGTGGGGAGTAACGACACCTGGTCGGCGACGGCTTGCGCATCCGCAAAGGACGGCACGTCCTTCCCAAGATTGGCGAAGCTAAGGACCATGTTCTTCGCATTCGATCGGCCGAGCTGGGCTTTGCATTTCTCGCCCAACACCACGAGATCCGCATCCGGCTTCTCCGCCAACATCCTTCGCACCATCTTGGTCATCCCAGAATGAATACCACCGCAGAGACCTTTATCCGAACTGGCAACCACGATCAACGACTTGCGCCCTTCCGCCTCGAGCGGTTTGGTTTCGGCCTTCTCGAAGACCGTGTTGGACGTCTGTCCGTACGAGCGCGATTCGGTCATGGCCCGCTGTGCTCGGTTGAGCTTAGTTGACGCAACGACCTTCATCGTCTTGGTAATCTTTTCGATGTTGCGGATCGATTTGAGTCGGCCTTCGATCTCACGCAACGTTGCATATGTCGCGCCATGAGGGACACTCAATCTACAGATGGTCAACAAATAAATTTCAGACATGACGTATCGGCCAATGGACGCAGCTCGATACATGAATTTGAATTGAATATCACCAACCTGATCGAGGCTGTCGTCCGAGCGCCAAGCGCCGGCCGAGCAGCTCTGGCCAGCATCATCGAGACCGGTCAATCTCTTCAATTGACGACAACCACAGTATCACTCGACTCCTCTCCTTCCTCCTCTCTTAATCAGTCTCAGCTCTGAGTGGAGTTTGGCCCTGCAGGTCAGCTTCAACAGTTCAGAGTTCCTTTTACTAAGACTGCATCTCAAGGTCGACAGCTGAGCAGGTTGGCGTGCAATGAAGTGCAGTTGAAGGATTCAGGGCGCATCGGAGAGACGCGTATCCCGATTGGGATTAGCGCGCTTACGCGACTGGTGGGCAAGTCCCATTTCCTCCAAGTCTCTCTCCCTCCACTTCTAACCTCCTCGGAACTCCCACTTCACACTTCAACTCGACAACTTCACACAAACAGTCACTCCGCTCACTCAAAATCACTCAATCTCTTCGTCATTGTCTTAAGACCTTCAGCTCCTCTTTCTCATCTCCCTTCCTGACACTCTCCACGTGTCTTAGCAGCATCCAACACGTGGAGCTTGATATCACGTCGATATCGCTTCAGATCTTCTCTCCAGCTTCAGAGTCAACTGGGACTTCGCCTCCCACAGTCACTTGCTTCTTCCAAACATTTTGTCTCACTCAAAGTGCTCAAGATGAGCTCGTCAGAGGATGACATCCCTCTTAGCAGGGGCAGGAGGTCTAACGGTGAGTCGAGAACAGTTCAATTTTCTACGCACCGCATTCATCCGATTCAATCTAACTATTGAGTTGGATATTGAATTTTTCATTCATTTCTCTTTCCATCACTTTTCTATTTGTACCGTCGGCAGCTTCCTTGCCATTGTCACTTCAGCTTACCCGCGGCCCCTCTACTCCTCTACTTGCGTGGCAAAATCTGCTTTCCTAGAGCTCTTGCTAACTCTCACCACACAGCCAACATGAAACGCTCCGAGGACAAGATTCCGGCAAGCCTCGATAAGAAGATGGACAAGGAGGTGCCTTCTGGTGATGGCGTTGCCCCTGCAGTTTCTCTGCACAATGGACCAGCAGATGAGATGGACGTCGACGAACCGCAGGTCAATGGCGCCCACACCAATGGCGTCAAGACCGGAAAACGCAAAGCCGCTCAGGGGAAGAAGAATGCAAAGTCCAAGGACGAGTCCGAGGATGACAGTGACGACCAGCCGGTGGTAAGTGTCACGCAGACATTCGTGATTGACTCTCCTCGAAGTTCCAACTGACGTATAAAAACTACTACAGAAACGCCAGCGTGTTTCGGCCAACAATGCACGCAAGCGGATGGTAGTCCCTTCATCTCCGGCATCCGAGTCCGACGATGTACCGATCCAGCAGAAGAGATCGACCACGAAGCGCCTCTCGGCTAGCGCCGTCAAGACCAAGCAGACAGCGGAAGCCGAGGAGCTGAAGCATGAAAAGGAAGAGGTGCAGGAGCATGCGGAGAAGGAGGCCAAGGCCCTTCGAGACGCCGAAAAATCCAAGGCGACTGCCAAAACCACCAAGCGAAGAACGTCAGCGAAGAAGCAGGAGTCGACCGACGAGTCCGATGAAGAGCCCGTCTCGAAGCGTAAACGCACCAGCAAAGGGAAGGAGCCTGTTGCGGCGCCCAAGAAGAAGGTGGTGAAGAAAGAAGTCAAGGAAGAGGAATCTTCGGAGGAGCCGGTGAGCCGTAAGACCGCCAAAGCGACCAGCGCCAAGGGCAAGAAAGCCATCACGAATGGAAAGACCCCCACCAAGGGCAAGGCCGTGAAGGCTGCTGCTCCCGATGGAGATGACGACCTCGACGACCCCGACGGCGAGCAAGAGGAAGGAGAAGAAGAATACCGCTGGTGGGAGGATACGGCCAAAGGTGACGGAACCGAAAAATGGAAGACGCTGGAGCATGCAGGTGTTGTCTTTCCCCCACCCTATGAACCTCTACCGGAGAACGTCAAGCTGCTCTACGACGGGGTGCCGGTCACATTGAAACCGGAAGCCGAGGAGGTGGCGGGCTTCTTCGGAGCGATGCTCAATTCGACCGTCAACGTGAGCAATGAGACCTTTGTGAGGAACTTCTTCCACGACTTCAAGGAGGTGCTTGCCAAGACCGGTGGCGCCGTGGGCCCGGATGGCCAGAAGATCAGGATCAGGGAGTTTGACAAGTGTGATTTTACGCCCATCTTCAACTACTACGAAGAAAAGAAGGCGGAGAAGAAGGCGTTGCCGGCCGCGGAGAAGAAGCGTCTGAAGGCCGAAAAGGATGCGGCGGAGGCGCCATACCAGTACTGTCTCTGGGACGGACGCAAGGAGAAGGTGGGCAACTTCCGGGTCGAACCACCGGGACTTTTCCGGGGGCGCGGTGACCACCCTAAGACGGGACATGTCAAGAAGCGAGTTCGACCGGAACAGATCACGATCAACATCGGCGAGAAGGCCCAGGTGCCGGCCCCTCCGGAAGGTCATCATTGGAAGGAAGTTCGGCACGATCACGCCGGCACCTGGCTGGCCATGTGGCAGGAGAACATCAACAACGCCTACAAGTATGTCATGTTAGCGGCCAACAGCGCGATCAAGGGTCAGAGCGACTTCAACAAGTTCGAGAAAGCCCGGGAGCTCAAGGTGAGTGATCCGGAGTCCAGCCGCAGCCGCGTCGCTAATTGCGTTCAGTTACACATTGACCGCATCCGGGAAGACTATCGGCAGAACCTAAGGGCGACGGCGATGGTGGAACGACAGACGGCCACCGCGGTGTATCTCATCGACCAATTGGCGTTACGTGCAGGAAACGAGAAGGGCGAGGACGAAGCCGATACGGTGGGCTGCTGCTCGCTGAAGTTTGAACATGTCACTCTCCGGCCGCCGAATACGGTGATCTTCGACTTCCTGGGCAAGGACAGCATCCGGTTTTACCAGGAGGTGGAGATTGACGAGCAGGTGTTTAAGAATCTCAAGATCTTCAAGAAGGAGCCCAAGGGGGAGGGGGACGAGATATTTGACCGATTGAAGGTAAGGACATTTTAAGTGTGCATGGTCATCCATCGGCTCACATCTCTGTTGTAGACCACGCAGCTCAACAAGCACTTATCCGACTACATGCCCGGTTTGACTGCCAAGGTCTTCCGAACGTACAACGCCTCATGGACCATGGCCGAGGAGCTACGGAAGATGAAGTCCGAAGGCACCATCGCGGATAAGCTCAAGGATTACACCGAGGCCAATCGCCGGGTGGCCATTCTGTGTAACCACAAGCGTACGATTCCGGCTAGTCACGAAGGGGCGATGGAGAAGCTGAGCGACAAGGTATTATTGGGTTTAATAACTCTTCGACGCACATACTGACGGTCTCCATAGATCAAAGGCCTCAAGTATCAGAAGTGGCGCATCAAGCAGATGATGATTGATGTGGATCCCAAAATCAAGAAGAAGAAGGGGGCGGACTATTTCAAGCTAGATGAGGACCTCGACGAAGAATGGATCCTGCAGCATCAGGAGGCGCTCGTGAAGGAGCAGCGTGAGAAGATTGAAAAGAAGTTCCGAAAGGACAACGAGAATCTTACCAAGGAAGGGGACAAGGAGATGAAGAACTCTGAGCTGAAGGCTCGTCTCAAGGTGGTGGATGAGTTGGAGCAGCAATACAAGAAGGAAAACAAGACCAAGAAGGTGGTGGCGGAAGGAAAAGGTCCGACAATCGAGAAGCTCGAGGCCAACCTGGAGAAAATCGATCAGAAGATTGAGAACATGAAGGCGCAGGCCGAGACGCGGGAGAGCACCAAGGAGGTGGCTTTGGGGACCAGTAAGATTGTGAGTTCTCCCGTGCACATATATGGCCCCTTGAATGATTAACTCATGGTTGCTACTAGAACTACATCGACCCCCGTCTTACCGTCGTTTTTTCGAAGAAGTTCGGCGTCCCTATCGAGCGGCTCTTCTCCAAGACCCTCCGCGAGAAGTTTGACTGGGCGATCAAGTCGGTGGATAAGAACTGGGAGTTTTAAAGATGGTCTTAGATTGATATGTGCGGTCATGGATGAAGTTTTTCTTAGTCGTCCTGCCTTTCATTGCTAAGGGAAGGTCGAGTTGATCTTCAGCGACGGGTTTTTTCCAAGAACAAAGCGGATGGGAGGATGGTTTGATTGATCAAAGAAACATTGCGTTGCACAGCATACGGAGGCTTTCGAGATTGCACTACACTGTAGCTAGACCTTCCTCAAAACTGCATCATCGATATGGGTTAAGGCAGTAGCATATCTGGTGACACCTTGATTGGTCATCCATCAGGTTTATCTCTCGAACATGGAGAAGCTTCAACTTCCTGATATTGCCATTCAATCCTTGCTGATTGATTTAAGCTACTGCAGCCATCCTGGAAATCATGTAGATGCAATCTAGGGCATGTGCAGGCTCCCATCCGCCCTGCATTTTACAGTAACTTGCAGGATGTCCTCGTCCCACCACGCGATTCTCGGCTTAGGGTAGATTCAGGTTAGATCGTCAGGTCGCCGCTGCATGCAGCGCGTCATTTGAGGCTTTCCCATCATCCCAGCCTCAGGGGGAAACCAGGAACCAAGGGCCGCCCCTTCCATTTCCTGATTACAATATCAAATACATGATCCTACAAATGAGGCCACTGCTACTCTTCTTCTTCTTCTTCTTCTCGTCCTCGATCGGCGCTCGTCAGGGCGTGGTCCGAGGTTCTCGTCTCTAATCCCGTATACTCCCTCTCCCCGCGGGCTCCCGTAGAGACATCGCGAATTTCACGACGCATCTACTGCGTGCCGGCCAATGACCGCATCGTCAACATAGTGGATAGTAACATCCGCGACAAGTGCAACTTTCATGATGGCGGACGACGCCAGTCCCGCCGGAGAAGTCACTAGCACGTCAACTTCCACTTCGGAGAAGCCGTCTGCTCTCATCATTGGTGGTTTAGGTATGCATCCCTCTTCTTTGTTTCGTGCCATTCGTCCGTACATCCCAGTCACTATCAATAGCGATTCGCTCGATTACACTCCATACTAACGATCTACTCTCGGAACTCTCATTGTAGGCTTCATCGGACGATTCCTGGCTTTGCACATCCACACCAACAACCTCGCCTCGGAAGTCCGATTGGTGGACAAAGTCCTACCGCAGCTAGCCTGGCTCGCCCCCGAATTCGAAGAAGCCTGTTCGCCGAGCAAGTTCGTGCAAGCAGATGCCTCGAAGGAACGTACGTGTCCCACACACATATATCCATATACACAACATTCTCTCTTGATCATTACTGAATTGCGTTTATCATTCCAGAAAGTCTTGCTCGGATCTTCGATCGTCCAGACGGCAAACAATGGGACTACGTCTTCAATTGCGGTGGCGAGACGCGGTACTCGCAAGAAGACGAAGTTTACAAGCTTCGCTCGTTACAGTTGTCCGTCGTGGCCGGGACCGAGGCCGCCAAGCGGAAGGTGAAGGCGTTCATCGAAGTGAGTACGGGGATGGTGTATAAGCCTGATCAAGTCCCGCGGAAAGAAAGCGATAAGACGAAACCGTGGATGAAGATGGCCAAGTATAAGTTGATGGCAGAAGAAGAATTGTCGAAGATTCCAGGGTGGGTTTATCATTTTTCATGTATTGTCATCACCCATTGATGAGCATGTTCATTTGTATGGGGAATCGTCGGGATTGATGTGTTTATTCAGACTGAACTTGGTCATCCTTCGACTCCCCCATGTTTACGGAGACTACGACTCGAAATACGTCGGTACCGCGCTCTCCCTCGCACGAGTCTATCAACATCTCGACAAGGAACTCAAATGGCTCTGGACGAAAGAACTGAGGGTACACACTGTGCATGTCACGGACGCGGCGCGAGCACTGTGGCTAGCAGCAGAGTGGTTTGCTAAAGGCAAACCCGGTTGGGACGAGAAGAATTGGGGGAAGGTACCGGTGTTTAATGTCGTCGATCATGGCGATACTTGTATGTACTCATCCCTCTTCCGTTTCCCGAGCACCTCACCAGACTGACCACCGGGATGTTTCCAGCGCAAGGGACCATAGAAAAGATCATCGGCCAAGTATTCAACATCCCGACCGGCTTCCAAGGACAAATGATCTCGACCTTTGCCCGACTCAATCTGGATAGGGTAGTCGACGATGTCAACGACGAGATTCTAAGTCCGTGGGCGGATATCCTGGCCGACGCGGGGATCATCAGACCGGGTCCATTGAGTCCCTTCATGGAGAAGGAATTACTGAAAGATACCGATCTCAGTCTCGATGGGTCGAGATTCGAAAAAGTTACGGGGATGAAGTATGAACGACCAAAAATCACGAAAGAGGAAGTCGAGAAGATGATTGAGAGTTATCGGAGGATGAATTGGTGGCCGTGATTGTCTTATTCATCCTTCTTTTTCGATGTTGTGTTTCTTTACATTTCTTTCGAAGTATGGATTCTTGTGTTGTTGCTGGCTACTGCATGCATGCATTCATGTGTGTATTCTTCGTTATAATCATCGGAGGACGATCATTGGTGGATTGGTTTTCTACATGGCCATGCCTGTCCGGGTCTGTGTCTGACTACGTACAGCATACTGTATGTCGAGTACAGTACTAGCGGTTCGTCCCTTCGTTCGTTCGTTGGTTCGTTCTTACATCTTTATCTAATCCCTTCGCTGTTCATGCATCGAATCTTATTATAATTTAAGCTGTATCTATATACAGTTTCCATCGTACAGGAAAGTCCATGCCCAATCCCCCCTTTTGTCTTTCTCGACAGCTCTCTTCCTTCGAATCCACTTCTCCCTGTCTCCATACCCATCGTTATTCGGTATATGTCTACGTCCATTCTCATTAAGCTCAATTCGATTCCACAATTCAATGGAATTTGTTCAATCACAAACCTAACCCAACACTATTTCATTTTATAATCCGAGTTCAATCCTATCCCCAATCCGATCATATCCCAGCCCATCCAAAGTCGTTTACTTCAATATATTCATTACATCCCATTCAATTCCGACGCTTCCCCCCTTCAATCCCAATCCAATCCAAGCGCCCCATCTCCGTCCAGACTATCGATAAATGAATTCAAGTTCGAGGTCCCTTATAATCATAAACCAACCGACACTCGATTCTCTTCCCCTTCGAATCAGTCGCAACAACATGTCTAGCATGTCTCCTCTCTCCTCCAACGTCCTCGAATCCCCACAGCATATTTACTTCCCAATCTTTCTCGGTGGATTTGACCCATGCTTGAATCAAGCGAGAGCCTCCTACATCTTTTTCGTCGTCATCACCGTCGTCCTCATCCTTTTTCGCCTGCCCTTCGGCCCCCTCACCACTCTTTTCAGCCTTCTCGTCCTTCCCCTCGTCGCCCTCCTTGTCTGTGCCTTCGCCACCCTTCTTTTTGTCCTCCCCCTGCTTATCTTCCTTCTTCCCTGCACCTCCGTCACTGGCGCCGGTACCGTTGCCGTCGCCGTCGCCGATGACACCCCCACCGCCATTCCCAGGCCCAGTTAACCACCCCCTCTTCAAAAACTCGTCATCGATCTCATTGGGATCCACCCAACGACTCCTCCCCTGGTATTTTCCAAAGATGTAGTCTTCGTTTTCGTATATTTTCCAATTAAGCACACGAAGTTCCGTTGTCCCTTTGATTCCTCCGGTGGCGGTTTGGTTGATGTCGATGTGGATTTGCGTTGGATCATACTCGTTCTTAAAATCGGATGAGGGGATGGGGGCGTCGGCGGGGGCGTCGGAAGTGGTGGTGGTGGTGGTGGTGGTGGTAGGGTCGGAGGAGGAAGAGTGGATAGGTTGAGATGGGGAGGATTGGGATGGATTTGGGGAGGTAGAGGAAGAGGAAGAAGGAGGAGGCGGATCCCGAGAT
>QQTW01002339.1_pt1 | contig 13703 bp, 13 predicted proteins | sample 1904831 | NCBI WGS metagenome assembly QQTW01 (sample SAMN09435610, study PRJNA476489) | Subsurface metagenome, whole genome shotgun sequencing project. | reverse complement strand
TGCAATTTGTTTATATCTGATAGATCGAATTGCCAGTCTTCTGCAATTCTGGGATCGCCGGTCATGGATGGAGGAGAGCGTTGTGTCGGCATTCGTGATTTTTGATTGGTTATAAGTATGCATATTTTGTAACCGAGGATGAGGTTGGAGCTTCGGGAAGCCCCAAGGGGAGGAAACTCGTCGTGGCCATGGTCTGCGCTGAATCGCTGTGTGTGCGGAGGAATTGAAAGATTGGAACCTTCCGGATGGCCATGGTCTCTGGATAGCAGACCCGAGCAGGCAGCATTTGCGGACTATGCTAGACCAGTGGGGAGAGCCTGCATGACGAGCGCTCATAAGCAGGTCATAATGCCCTGAGATGCTGCTGCTGTATCATAGCATGTTGATTGCGTGCTGTAATGGTAAATCCAATCCAATCCAATCCACGGTCGAACGAGGCAGGTTAGTCTGAGGAAAAGGGCGGAAAACGGATGCCAAGCCAAATTGGTCCGAGCTTCCCCTCCTTCGCTCAGTTCTATATATGCCATTTGTATTCTTTTACACTTACACCCACTAGCTACTTTGGCACCTACCAATTACGGATTCTCGCTTGTCCGGGGCGCGCCTAGATGACTTCTACCCATGCCTCGTTGGATGCTGCAGCTACAGAACGAAAGGCGCGACTTGCAAAGCTCAAGTCTCTCAAGCGCAAGCAGCCTGACACGTCCGCCGAAGATTCCACGGAATCCACGTCTGGTACGACCAACGACCCAAGGACCTCCGATGCGCGCAGTTCTTCAACCACGGTAACCTCTACATACCTTTCTGGCCGCAACTACGATCCCACCACGCGCGGACCCAAACTCGGATTCGAAACAGCACCTACAGAGAACATAGAAACACTCGAAGACCGTGCTGATCGGATAGAGCGAGAAACAAGAGAACAGGAAGCGAAAGAGCAACAAGAAGATAAACCCATTGATCTTTTCAAATTACAACCTAAGAAGCCGAATTGGGATCTGAAGCGGGACGTGGCGCGGAAGATGGAAGTGCTGAACAGAAGGACAGACAACGCCATTGCAAGACTCGTGCGGGAGCGTATCGAAGGAGCGAAGAAAAAGAGTACACTGGAATCTGGGAAGGATGAGGGACAAGAGCTGGGTATGGAAGGTGAAGAACTAGTGGAAGGAGTGCGTTTGAGGGAGAGGGAGGAAGAGGACGACGAGTGAAGAAGAACAGAAGACATTGACATTAGTGATGATAAAGATCATAAAATGGCACTCAATAGCCGCCTTAGCTTCAATGTCACATCAGGTCACCGGTCCTACAGGTCTCTCGGCTGATAGAAATACCCGGATAAACCGACAAGAGAGGACTCAGTCGTCACGGTATCGGTTGGACTTCATGCACAACAAAATTCTACAGGAACTATACAACGACACTGGAAGACGATCCATCTCGATCTCTCTTCACCTGCCCATATTCATCGCCTGCGTGAGCGCTACGCGCTTGCTGAAAGGACTCAAGCTTCGTTCTTTCCGAGGCGGCGGCGCTGGTTTGGGCCTCTCAGCTCTCCGATCATCGTACTCCCTATTCCTGAAGCTACTTCCATATCGATCATTGTCGCTACCGAAACGAGGATCCACCACCTCCTTCTTGCCTCTTCCTGCTCTTGCTGGTTCATTGCCATCTCCACGTGAGGCGCGGACCGGGGTCATTGACCGCCTCCCACGAGCAACTTGGCTTCGGTCCATGCTATTGCTACGACTTGGTGTCCTTCGACTACTTCGCGGCGCTCGAGACCATCTATCTCTCCCACGAGTGTCCGGGCTTACCGTGGAGCGACGCGGTCTGGTACGTCGAACATTATTCATTGGTCTGCTCCTCTGTCCGCCACTGGATGACGAATCGGAAGTATACGACATCGATGACGAGCATGAGCGTCTCCTTTTGCGCGTCGAAGCCACAGTGTTCCCCAATCTTGTGTTATCGTTCGTCTCACCTCTGAGATCACTGGCGCTGCCGAGCTTCGCAGGGAAAGCCTGATCTCTATCAATTGAGCCTGCTCTTCTGTGCCGTTTGTAGGATGCGTCGGAAGAGTCAGACATTGATGAATCCCGCGATCTTCTCATCTTATATCTCCCGGTACCATTGGCTGTATCATGGGTCTGATATGCCTTGTGGCTCGTTGCTTGCTTGGGCGAGGGTGAGCGAGAGAGGTTTGTTGATATAGTCGAAACGGAGCTCGACGAGTGCGATGAAGCCGATTTTGATCGCTTGTTCGTCCCATGAATTAGGCCGTCGACATGAGATTGGCGTTTGCGGTCACGTTCGATCCTCTCTAGTTGTTCGTCCGCGACACCGGTCCTACCGGTCGTCAGATACGTCTCGCCCTAGCTAGTCAGAAGGTGACCAACTTGCGAAGAAGATCGTTCGGGACATCGCTGTTCAATTTCGGTCGCAGGGTAGGATTCGCCAGCTGCTGGGTTCTTGAGGGTCTGGAGACGTATGGTCTTTGTTGAGCTGCTGCCTGGCATTCGTAGCTATAGTGTCGTGAGGCAAGTTTAGTCGTGGTTGCAACTCGTAAGAAAGGGCGACTTATCTCTTTTCAAGCATTTTTGACACAGCGTCTGCGGTGTTGCTTTAGACGGTCCGCTGCGAAACCGATTCATAGAGAAAACGGTCCACAAGATGACGAATTGCGCTTGGGGAGAAGAGATGCAAACTATGAGACAGTCGCAGAAAATACGTGTCCAACTGCTGGTTCGGATGCTTCTCGCGAGAATAGACAACGACGAAGTGTCAATTCATGAAAGGAATCCTGATTACTGTAACTGCAGTGTGTAGGTCCATAAGACAGTGAATTAAATCGAGGGATGGAAGCTGATGCCAAGGCCCGGGTAGGGATCTTTCTTTCAATCCCCACTAATGGAGCGTTGCGAGGCTGCTGACTGTAGCATTTCCTGCGCATTTTGCAGCAATCATCACCTCAATCCTGTGCTTTGACTCCATCTGAGTCAAGCCAGCCATCTAAATCTTGCCAAAAAGACCCTGATAAATTCGTCTCCCGTTGTCCAGAATAGCGTCGACGACCGCCTCTGAGGCACTTCTTTGTGCGACCAAGCAACAATCCAACCATTGTAATTCTCACCACCAGTCCCGTCAGTGGAAACGCTCAGTCGCTCCACATGGCGAGCTATGAAAACCTCAAAGGCTTCCCTGACCATGCCGTTCGACCCTTCTGAGCTGCTGTTTCCTTGACTGGGCTTTTGTACTTCACCACTCCAACTGCTACGACACTCCTTCTGCTGCATGTTCACAACGGCCACGGCCCTTTCAAATTTTATTTCCTTCCAGTTTCATCTCCTGTGGATCTACCATGGCGAACCCAGCCTCAGAGACAGCTAGCCAAAAGCCATCTTTCGCTAGTGTTAGTGTGCTAAAAGCCCATGTGCATTGTGCATGCTAATCGACACCAGATCGCTGCCATGGCTCCACCCGGAAGGAGGAATCTGGACCCGGCGGCGCTGAAGAACAGTCATCAGAAAACGTCCGATTCGTCTTTACCTGCAAAGTCGACAGTAGATATAACATCTCCATCACATCTAATGGACCCTGGGCTACGAGATTCTCTCGTCGAACTGACCATCAAGACCGAAAAATCAGCCTCGAAAGCCGCTGGTACAACGGAAATTACCAGTGGAGTTCGATTTGGCCTTCGCTTTGAGGACGAGCAGACTCACCTCTCCACCTCGTCGACGAAACCAGCAAGCCTCGATGGGAAGAGCACAGCGTCCGGGACGACTTTCGCGATGGACGAGAAAGAGTCACTACGGCCAGACGACAGCGCCAGTGTGAAAGCAGCCGACGAGGAAGACTCGTATTCCGGACCGGGTTCCGGCGCGCCGAGTTCCCACCTTGGATCTGAGGCTGGTGGGAGGGCCTTTCGAGATCAGTTCTACGAAATTTCGGAGAGGATTGGTCGAGTCCCTGAGCGTTCAACAACCACCGGCCACCAAGAGATACCGAACATTGAGGAGGAAGTGGTTCAGGGGGCGATTCCCCCGCTTCCACTGTCTCTTCAAGAAGTAGTCGCTGAGGCTGGGCCAGGCGTGCTACCTGTTGGTGGTCCCGTCTGCCAGACGAACTATAGAGACCCGGATGAAAAGTTGCTCGAAGCTCTCGATTCTCCGAAAGATCGGCTGTTTGTTTTGCGACTCGAGCATGAGGTCATCAACTTTATTCAGAATTCTACGTATGTCCTGCATAGTAAAATATATTGATCAGATTACTGACTGTGTCTAGGGACCAAACGCTAGATTTAAGAACCCCAAATTCCTTTTGCAGACTCCTCGCACACAAACTTGCCGATTATTATGGGATGACGCATCATGCTGATGGCGTTCAAAACGTCGTCAAACTATACCGTACACCGTATTGTCGGATGTAAGCCCTCCCTACATTTTGTCTGCATGCACAATGCTGAACCTCGACAGCCGAGCTCCTCTCAGCGCTTATCCGCAAGCTAATCAAAACACCGATGTGTCGGCGTCCTCCCAGCCAGCGGTCAAAATAATGCGCAGGGCAGGCCTTATGAAAAATGAAATACGAGCAGATTCTGGGCCAAACACAACTGATAGCTCCATGGCGCCCTCAAAAGCCGGTTCTGAGAACGGCGAGGATAGCGGACGTGGTACGGGCCTCGTCTCACCAACAGAGTCTGACCTTAGTAAGGATAGGGTGACGTTGACACGAGAAGAAAGGGAAGCCAAGTATAAAGAAGCTCGAGACCGGATTTTCAACGAGAACACCGATACCAGTGCAGTCAACGAGGTAGCCCAAGGTATTTCACGCACCAGCTCGGCGAATGGAAGACGAAAATCGCGTAAGCAGCGAAACAACGACGACGGCTTTGAGGCTCGGTCACACTTCACCGCATACTATCCTGCTGTACAATATTCTGGACCTACATATGACCAGACGCCAACATCATCTGCGTACTTCAATCCTTGCATGCCTCAGCAGTATCCAAGTCCAGGCGAGCCAAGTCCAGGCAATCCAATAATGTACTCATCAACCTATGAATCCAGCTTTCATTCCATGCCCAGCACGCCTGGGTATCCAGTCTCGATGCAGCAGTATCCCATGGCTAGTGTCTCAACGATGAACGGATTTAGCACTATGCAAGCCTTCTCCGGATACCCGCAGCCAGCATCTCAGCAGTATTATCAGCAACCTCAGTCGCCTCCAACAATAGGCCAACACTCTCCGGTGTTGTCTTCGCCGGCGCTAAGCAACCATGCCCAGCTTTCCAGACCTCAATCCCAAACAGCGGATCAGCAGTGGGGCCACCTGACATATCACTACCCATACCAGCAGCCAAGTAGCCAGAACCCATTTCCGCCTGCACAGAATCACATGCCAGATCCAACGCCAAATCTACAGGCCATACCATATCAGTACGGACAGCTTCCGTATCAGCCTCACTTACCAGGATCAAGGAGTGCGCATCCCCTTCCAGGGAGCTATAATCGTCAGCAAGCTTTCAACCCGCAAACCAGATCATTTGTACCTGGTGCCAGCTCGCAGGCGTTGTCTAACGGTGCTGCGTTGCAGGAGCCAACCGCGAGTAAACAATTTCCAAGCGCAGCTACTAGTACCCCAGGGCCTCCTTACACTGTTTCGCCACATCCGACTGCGAACATGCCTGGCACCCTGCAGTTCGGCTCCTTTGGACCTGCTCCAGAACCGAAGCACCAGCAGTCACGCAAAATTCAGAGTAGTCCTAACGAAAACCAGCCTCCGGTTAAGAGCTCCCTTGCGAAATGGGGTATACCAGCAAACCTACCGCCGAAGCCTCCACCGCTGGATCCACCAAGCATGCCGGAAGGTCGTCTTTCACTGCCTCAAAATGTTCCTTCCCAAAACAACGTCTCAGTAATGACTAATGGACAATCCATGCCGAAATTTCAGAATGGCGTCTACTCTCTACCAGGGCACAATCATCAATGAGGTTGGGAGGATCTCGGTAAACGACGTAGGCGGCTAGATATACCCCATTTACGGCGTTATTAAGGGGCAAAAGGCATAGGTAACGATCAAGGGTTGACAAAAGCATTGTAGGTGTTGGGACTGGCGATGGTGGATGCCTTCGTGCTTCCGCATATGCAACACTTGACTTTCTGTATGCGTGGCGAAACTATGATGCATGCCGAGGAGATTAGAATGGAATCAATCATTTCCAGGAGTTTCCCACTACGATCTTGAGAGACTCCTGATCCTTTGTCCGTGATGGTAATGCACATTAGCGTTCGGCATAGGATTAATTCATTGGCGATGAGGAATGCATCCGGGCACTCTGTCCACTACATCGCGAGCTCTGGATGAACGAAAATTGCTCATCGATATGATACCAACAGACCGCCATCTGTGGACCTAGAAGCAGCCTAGTCGGGTTTCAAAAGCCGTCAACGTCCCATTTCACCCCCAGGTTGTGAAGCCCCAGTCATAACCTTCTTTCACCTTCCCTCCAGTCCCTCCACCTCTCTTCCGCCGCTTCCCTAATAGATCCCCACCTTATCCCATGCGCCCAGCTTACTCCGCGTTCAATTTCGGCGTTCCAGCCATCCTTCAAGCGCTCTGCCCAACTGGCTCTTTCTATCCGATACCTAGGTTGGTTGTCTTCGGCGGGGAGGATGGTGGGATCGACGATTGAGTTGAGGAGGAGGGATTGTTGGCGTAGTGTTTGTGCTTGGTGGAGGCGGTGATGGTTGTGGATGAGGATGGTGAGGTAGAGGGTGGAGGCCGTAAGGGTGAAGCCAGAGAATAGCCCGGATGTGAAGCCCATTTAGGATTAAGGGAAATCTTGAGGGGGGAATGTTCGACTTGAGGTGCAATGGATGGTGTTGCTGGTAATGGTGTTTGTAATTTAGTCGTCGTTAGATGCCAAGCATGGTTGGCGCTTCGACCTCGCCGCCGGGCCGGGAGCCGCTGAGGCGCCGAGCCTCAAGACATTGAATCTTCTTGACCTCAGTGGAACACATATAGAAGGTAACTTTCGACTGTACTTCTTAGGAGACTTGCAACTTCCCATCCTCAATGAGCCAGGCCACCACAATACAGTCCTAAACAATCTCTCCAGCAAATCCACAATCTTCTAGGTACTCACCAGCACCATGGCCGGAGGGGCCATGAAATACCGGCATCTAAGCCGCTCATCATCTCACCGTCAAGCTCTCCTCCGCAACCTCGTCACATCCCTCTTCACCCACGAATCAATCAAAACCACCTGGCCCAAAGCCAAAGAAGCCCAACGCCTAGCCGAAAAGCTCGTCACCCTAGGCAAGAAAAACACATCAGCAACCCGACGAAAAGCACAGGAAATATTCTTCGTACGTTCACCATCCTCCTCTAAATCCAACAACCCCTTCCCATTCATAATCGGATACCCTGGTCGTCCTACATCCAAACCCCCACTTTCCCCCCCACTGAACATCCACAGTATCCCCTCGACCACCTCAACAACCTCTTCACCACCATCCGCGCTCGCTACCTCAACCGCCCGGGCGGCTACACCCGCGTCCTCCGCATCGAACCCCTCAACAAACACCACGATCAAGCCCCCTCCGCCATCCTCGAACTCGTCGACGGCCCCAAAGATATGCGCTTCCACATGACGGCCAAAACACTAGTAAGAGAACGCGCGACCGAGGAAGGTGTCAGGGAGCTCACGGCCAAGAATATTGCAAAGGTGACGAGGTATCGGAGTAATGGGATGGAGGAGTTGGAACGGGAAGTTAAGAGGATGGAGGCGAGAGTGGGGGACAAGGAATTAAAGGAGGTGAGTCATGAATTTTTCTTTCTGTACTCTGAAGGGGGTGGAGATATGGAGTTTTCTCAGTGTTGCACTTTGTTTCCCAGCTGACTGTGAATCTTGCTGGTCAACAGAAGGTGAGATGGAAGGTTGATGAGCGGCCGAGAGAGGGATGGAAGTTGGAACGGCTCGGTCGTAGGGGACAGACAACGTAAGGTGAAGACGGAGTGCATGGGTTTGCGGTTGTATATATGTTACATTACATTGGATTGACAGGCAGCGCTCATGCAGTGACAATCATAATGAAGGACGTCAAATTAAACGTACCACACCGATGATAATAATGCACCACGCGCATCTCCTCTTGTCTGGTCGATCCTAGAAACCATGCACGGTTATCGTCATCCTATATATATCTTAGCAGCATAGAAAGCGAGCTCTGCCCATTATACATAAGTCAATATGCCAACCACACGTTCAGATCATCCATCGATCACACCGCCCAACAGAATCCCGCTACTGGCACACACTACCATCAAAGCCACCAACACACAAACCTTTTGGATTATTCCCACCCGTTCATGCCTCTTCACCGCACATCCTACTGCGGCAACGGCGAAGACGAGACTAAACGTCACGCCGGTAATGACACCCACGTTGACCTTGAGTTGAGCTCTCCGGCGGCCCGAAGATGCTAGCAAAGCCGCCACGATCAGTAAGATGAACGAAGCAGCGTAGAAGGCAATGCAGCAGCGCGTGAGGAGCAAGTCTCTGGCTCGCACAGCGTGATCGGCAACATGAGAGTGTTAGAACGTAGTATAATCGCTCTGTTTGTAATGGCTCATCAAGGGATCGGTTGGAGACTCCTCGAGATCAGAGTCATCTTCAGGTGAGGCGCTTTCGTCCGGGGTCTTGCGACTAGGCTGGTGCGAGAGACCCAGCCATGGCTTTGCTCTCCTTGACAAAGCTCGTGCTTGGTGCACCAGCGAGGACGCAGCTTTGGAGATAGTTGCCAACCCAGGGAGAACGGTGGATGAGTCAGGGTGGATGTAAACAGCAAAGGGTTCGTTCTCCGAGTTTTCGTCACCATCATCATATTCGTTCCAATACCGTTGACGATCGGGTTGCGGATTGCCGTTTATTTGCTTGCGGAGGGGTCGATCCCTGCGCAACCGTCGCTTCTTCTTAGAGGCTTTCTGGGGTGAAGATTCCGATATTTCTGGGGCCGATGTCGCAGATGAATCCACAGCGAGCCCGGAAAAGCCGCTACTTGTTGGGCGGTCGCCATTAGAGGTTGTAGACATAGAGTTCTCTGCCGTACTGGCTGGACTGGGCGATGGTTGATTACACGAAAGCCGAGAGGTGGCCGTCTTGACCGTGGCTGGGATCTTCCGAAGATCCTGGTCGAGCGCCGGAAACTACAGTCTGTTAACGGAAAAGACTGTGAAGGGTTGAGAATAGTGGACTGACCCAATAAGGGGGTGGCATGCCTTGCGGCTTGCAGAGGGCTGCGACGGCATGAGTCTCCATTGAGAAGCCTCGGATCCTCTCCGTCTATATCTGTCAGCGGCGAGGTCTTACCGGGCTTTTCGGTGCCTGTCTCAACTCACCAAGTGTGATTTGTCCAGAGCACTCATGAAATTCGTCCCAAAGCCACCCTCGAATCTGACCTCTAGCACAGCAAATGGAAACCTAGTGAACCCGCTATCTTCTGGATTCCCAAAAGCCAAGTCCGCTTCCGTACTTTTGAAAAATCCATCTGGTGTTGCTTTCATGAAGATGTCTTTGTCGAGAGTCGCCCACATGCCACCTTCCTCGCTATTTTGGAGCCCAACAAACCGCGTCCGCTTACACTGTAAGCGTACGAGCGGCCGTACCTCTTCGTGGCTAGTCAGCCATTCACGTATTAATTCCATTTCTTGACCATCCTGGGAGTTCTCTTGCTGCAGGAGTTGGTCGACTCTTGCTTTCGACAACCCTGAGTCGAATAGGTAGCGCACGGCCTTCCGCTTCATCATGACAGATGTGAAGGCCCCTGAGACACGGGGCTCGAGAATATCATTCAACGATGTATCGACTGCCAAGATAGCTTCCCCAGTCGGAAGATATCGCACGGATGCAGCAGCCTTTTCCAACGAGCGTCCTGCCGATTGTTCGTAATCACTGATGGGAGCACTGCTGCTCCGGCGAGTAAATTTTTCCAAGTCGTCGCAAATTATAAGACCCGCATCATCCTGGCCGCCATCGACATCGCATCGAGGGTTTCCGTTCACCGATCCCGTACGAGATTTCTGCTTCGAGTCATGGACTGTTGGGCTTGCATTGGCACCATTGGTTTTCCGGAGTCGGGTATACTGGAGAAGGAGCACATGCAGCTCTACCAGATTTTCTGGATGGATCCAATACGAAGCCTTCCCTCCGCATTTTCCTAACTTGGAAATTGCAAGAATAGTGTCGAATTCAACATTTGAGCGGTCCTGGCAGGCCGTCTGAAGCTCTGCAGCTATATTGTCCGTCCTCTTGTTACTGACATGGGCTGTCCGAAGCCGGTGTTGCCCCCGCGGCGATTGTGGCCTGGGAGGATTGTGGCTCGTTGCAATATTCCTGTTCCCAGAAGGTCTTCGGTCTTCCAAGCCATCTTGTCTGCCGTGCTCAAAAGGGGCGCGCACCGCTGCAAGAACTTCGGTATACTGGGCAAGCAAGGGCACAAAATCCGTCTTGGAGAAAGCAGTTGGTTGATCGAGGACTTTGGGACGGAAGCGCGATTCAAGCGTTGACGAACCCGTCCATCTTCGGTACTTTTTGAGGATCTTGACGAAGGCCAATTTCTGAGCGCCGACAAATCGGGCCAATGACTTGATTTCTTCTCCGGCTTTCTCGGCAGCCTCTTCTGCTTTTGAGTATCTTTCCAGTCGCTTGACAGAGATCCTTCCAGGTTGAAGTAGAGCATAACGTTTCTGCAATTGGGCTACCTGCTTGTCCAGGTGGATAAGACGGCGCTTGATCTCGCCGGCTTTGCTTTGAACAAAAAGATCGACTCGCTGGTGCTGGTCGGTGAGTTCGCGGTAGAATTCATGTTCAAAGGCTCTCAAAGCTTTTACTTCATTGCCATGACCAGGAATCAACAGAGCTTCTCCCTGACCTCTTGTTGTCCGGGTCTTAATAAGGCGCTTCAGATCATTATAATCGACATTGTCTGTTATCACACATCAGTCGCTCGAGCTTGATGGTCCATTGGACATTGCCTATTTACAATTCTGCCACTCGGGAATAGAACGTTGCTGCAGCGTCTCTCCGTACTTCATTTCACCTTTGTCCTACACCTTTAGAATAAGAGACTATAAGAGAATTGGAGAAAGCTATTGACAATTGAACGACAAGATTAATGCGTAGGATGTACCCCAATTGGATCCGCAGCGTACGAAAATCAAAAAGGAATGTGGGACTGCAGCGAAGTCTCAACAGCTTTATTTCAGCAGGCATCTTGAGTACCCGCGAGCTATTGCCGTAGCTCCGGGACCTTAGATTGGCCAACTGGACCCCTGAAGATGCACCTCTCACAATCTGGAGCATAACCGGGAAGCGGGGTATGATGAGTTAGAGCACGAGACCACTTACCGTATTGGATGATTGAAGATCTTGGTACCTTGGCTGGAAACAAGATCCGCTCCAATCCGACTGTCAGGAGACGATTCCCATGGGTAAAGTGGGGTTCTAGGGGTTCTGGCTGAGGGGTTGGCCGACCATACTACCGTATTTACGGTTAGTTTCGCCAAGCGAGAATCAAAGTGGGGTTTCAACCTTATTTCCGTCCCACGTGCATGGAAATTTTGTCGGCAGTAAAAACATTAACTTGATGTCAGAAGAGAATTAAAGACCATTACTGAATCTCTTCTACCATTACCATGGCCTTGCATTCTGCTGTTGGTGACGTCCACCCCCCTTCCGACCAGGTCCTCCTGTCAACTCTCTCTGCGTCCGCCTATACGTTCCTACAGCCCACACCTGCTTTGCATGCTGCCGCTCTAGTTCTTGCCAAGCGCTATCTGGACCCATTGGCCTTATCCGCCACCAAAGCACAAACAGAGCGCCTGCAGTTACAGCGACAGAAACGTAGGGGAAGACATGCCCAACAGGATGGCTTTCCGAGACCCTTTCACATGAGACAGGTCCACCTCGAAGGCTTCCCCACACAGCAGGTTTGGGAACAAGCAAGAAGGGTTTTGGATGCTAGCACGCATGACGTCGAATCAGTCCTGCAAGATATCCTACCTTCCCAGCGCCATGACCCGAGTCTTAATGCCGACTTAAGTCATGACGATCAACCCGCAAAGAAGCGCGTCCGATTCGATAGTCACTCATCGGAAGAGGGACCTGTCGTATACGACAATTCGGATGCCGGGTCGGCTGGTGATTATACGGGCGATGAGACAGCCAAGGACCTCGCCTCTGACGGCACCTCAGAAGCAAGCTTAGGTGCAATCGAGGATGCCGGCGACGAATATGAAGAAATCGATGGAGGGGATCATGACATTGAAATGGATTCTGAAGCGATGTCCGGAATTGACGAAGAGGTCCGAGACGAATTTGTTCCTGACAAGCATGGTTTGAACGACGGTTTCTTTTCTATCGATGAGTTCAACAGGCAGTCCGATTTCATGGAGCATCAAGACGCCAGAGGAGAGCCCGACAACGAAGCGAGCGATGAGGAAGAGATCAATTGGGGCGCCCAGCCACCGCCCTTACCAGACAATGATGAGAACGCCCTAAACGAAGATAACGACGAGGATGGGCCTACATTCGGCAATGCCCAATTGGACGCAGCGGATACTGATTCTGACGCCTCCGATGTTTCAATGCCGATGGAAGGCATGGGGGCATCGTCCAATACCAACGACATTATGTATGCCGATTTCTTTGCGCCACCGCCTCGTAAAGCTGGCAAATCCCCCCGCTTCCTGATCCGTTCCTTCTCCCTCCTCCGTCGACGTAACTTCTCATCCCTGCTCATCTCCTCTCTAGCAACCGGCACCCCACTCTTCAACACGACCTCCTTCTGTTTATCCTCCCGCGATCGCTCTTCGCCGGGCCGGTACACCTCCTGCGGCGCAAGCATGCTAATTTCCGGTCCCATTCCCTCCGCGGCGCTCGGTCTTGCGTCTTCCATACTGACCTTGGGTACATCGGCCACAACGGTGATATTCGCCTGCGGAGGTCTCGGTTTATAATGCCAATTACTTAGAGAATCCAACTTGGCGCTGATTTCAGCCCACAGAGTCTCAATGGCGGCATGTTCTTTTTTCAGCTTCTCGTCCCGTTTGTCGACATAACCTTCCGGGTCGATCCTTTTGAGGTGCTCCGCTTCGTACACTTCCGCTAGACTTTGTTGAGGTTTCGTATCGTCGAGTTCAAACCTTCCTCTTCTCGCCGCTGGAGTGCCTATTGCGAGATCGCCTGGCCGTCGGCGGATGACTTCGTCGAATTCACGGTTGATGATGCGGCGTTTGATGAGTGCTTCGATATCTTCGCTGACCTCGTTCGTGATGACCGGAACCGGTTTGCCCGCACGTTCGAATTCGAGATCTTCCTCCAACAGCGAATTGATGGGCCGATCCGCGGCGCGGGCTTCGCCGGATAGAGTCCAGTCGCGTTTGGCGACGTTGGCGGCTTCCAGCCTGCGGATCTCTTCGGCGAGCTTGGCTTGACGTCTTTCGTGATTGGAGCGGCGAGAACGAGGATCGCCGGGGTCGAGGACAGAATTTGCTTCGGAATCTTCACCTGCTGATAGATCGTCTTCGAAGATGTCACGCCGGACGGCTGCAATTGTGCGGTCAATGTCATCTTCCTGCCCTGGACCTGAGGCTGGCGCTGGCTGAGTCTTGGGTAGAGCGCGCATGCGGGTGGATTTGCC
>QQTW01002338.1_pt1 | contig 13706 bp, 7 predicted proteins | sample 1904831 | NCBI WGS metagenome assembly QQTW01 (sample SAMN09435610, study PRJNA476489) | Subsurface metagenome, whole genome shotgun sequencing project. | reverse complement strand
GCTGGAAGAGCCAGGGCTGTATCCAATTTACGACATCACCTCCAGCGGACTTTCCTCCACCTGGCATTTTGCAACGCCCAATAAAAATAGGATTGAAGGCCCGGTGATGGATAACCATTTTGGTTTGCTAACAATTGACTGGAAGGCGGCTGACGCAATCATCAAAATGGAGATTTGGGATGTGAAAGGCAATCAACGCATCGAACATTCGATTGGGTTGAAGGAGATTAGTTTTTAGAATGGAGAGGAAGTTTTCTATTCAACTATAGCCTGCCGGGAATTTACAATTCGCATCTATCCCCTTTGTTGTTTGCGTATAAGAACGTTTTCAACCAGCATTCTTTAGCCCTGAAGGGGCGCAAGCATTAGCCCAGGGTGCAAGCCCTGGGTATATTGAATGCGATGAAGAAAGCCCTGAAAGGGCGTAAGCACCACACCGTGTTGAGGCGTGCATCGCATTGAGTTAAACTTCCATCGCCGTAACGTACAGTGCTTACGCCCTTACAGGGCTACTATCCTTTCCCATTCTTCTAACCCAGCCCTTTCAGGCTGGGCTAATGCTCACGCCCCTTCAGGGCTTTGGAATTAAAAAATCAGGATAAAGTATCGGCACAACTGATTTAGAAAACGCTACAGGAAAATTCAATTTCCGCATTTCTATCTGTCTATAGTCCTATGCTATACAAACGTCTGCCGCCTTTAAAACAAATACGTAAACGAAAGCTTCCCAAAGAACGGTGTGCCGGGTGTAAAGTGAATTTCGGAAACAGCTTGCGGCTCATTCATTAAACGGCTTTCGGTATCAAACTGCGTTTCTTTCCATTGCGTATTAAACAGGTTTTGAACGGTAAAACCAATCTCGTATTTCTTGCGGGTGTAATTCACAAAAGCATCGGCAACAAAATAGCCATCGGCCACGGTACTGTAATCCTCGTTGGCCGGCCGGTTGCCCATGTAGCGGTAACGCATAGAGGCATAGATGTTGCGATTTGTCTTCACTGTCAACCCACCAATGGAGGTAACCCGCGGCGCTAACGGCAAGTAATCCTGGCCCTTGGATTCATCCACCGCACGGCCGTGCGAATAGTTTACATCCACATCGGCAAACAACCATGGCGCCGGCTGGTATCGCACCGACACATCGGCGCCATAGCGGCGGCTTCGTCCACTTGGTTCTACCACACCTTCATCGCCTACGTAAATAAATTCCTGATCAAGCCATAGATACCACAAAGCCGCATTCACCAATAAATTTTTAGTTGGCTTGAACACCGTCCCCAAATCGCTGCCATAAGCGGCCGGCAAAATCTGCAAACCGTTTTGTGGTACAACAACACGGGTATCGTTGGAGTGAAAGCCGCGGCCGCCGCTCAAATAAAACTGCGTGTTGGTATTGGGCTGGTAGTAGATGCTCAATTTGGGGCTAACAATATTCGCCGATGCCTTGCCTTCGATGTTCCCTGCCAGGCGATCCAGGTAGCGATTTTGGAAATGGTCGTACCGCAGGCCGGCATTTAAACTAAAGCGTGAACTGAAGGCAACCGTCTCGCTGATATAAGCGGCTGCATTGCTTTCCGCAACATCGCCTAACATGATAGGCGAGAGTAAGGTGGTGCGGTCTTTTGTCCTTGATAGTTCACTATTGGTGGTTCTATCCAACCGAATGTTAGCACCAATCTCCGACGCCACCTGCGTGTTGCCGACATAAAATACCTTGTGGTAACTGCCGTTGTAGCCATATAAATTCCGGTCTTCCCGCTGCTTTATCTGATCGCCGTTAATGGGGTCTTCTTTAAAGAAAGTGAAGTTGGAAAAAAGCGCAAAGGCGTAACGGGAGTAATACAGTTGGTTTTTGAAGTAAGAGCCGTTGTTGAGTGTGGAGGTGAGTACCGCATTGCCATTGCCGCGGGATGTTTTGCCGCCTTCGTTCGGGTCAATGGCGCCAAAAAAACCAATCAGCCCGCTGGCAACGGCCCGGTCGGGAATTTGTCCTGATGCATCCCAACGGCTGCTGAAATAAGAACCGGATAGATTGAGCGAATGATGCTTGCCCAAGGCGCCGGCGTATTTCCCAAACACATTCACCCGGTTAAAGTCCTGCGGGTTATCGAAGTAGCCTTTTGTGTACATGTACTCCGATGCGATGTATGCTGACTGGCCTTTTGCTTTGGCGCCTTCGCCCAACAGGTTAAACATCCCCACCGTGCGAACCGTGTTGAACATGCCCGCCTCTACTTTAATGGAACTATTGGCTAACGTATTCGCCGTTCTAAAATCAACAAAACCGGTAGTGGCAAAATTGCCCTTTTCGGCATAGTAGGTTCCTTTTTTGAAAGTCACGTTATCAATCAGCTCCGGTATTAAAAAGTGCAGGTCGGCATAGCCTTGGCCGTGTGCATGCGAAACCATATTCACCGGCATACCATCCACCGAAATGGCAATGTCGGTGCCGTGGTCAATATCAAAGCCGCGCAGGAAAATTTGTTCGGCCTTGCCGCCGCCGGCATGTTGGCCAATAAACAGTCCCGGCACCATGCGCAGCACTTCCTGCGAGTTGTTGATGCCACGCATTTTAATATCCAGCTTGCTGATTGGCTTGTACTGTTGCCCGGCGCCGGTGGCTACCCTTACCTCACTTAATTGAATGGCTGCGGCGGTTAACATAACCACGGTTTCGCCGCCAGGCTTGAGCAAGCCGGCAGGGATGGAAATTGTTTTATAACCAATCCCGCTTACGTACAAGCTATCCACATCTTTCGGGAGGGGTTGTAAATAAATTACCCCATTCTCGTTTGATGCGGTGCTGAAGCGGCCATCACGGGTTTGCACGGAAATATCTGCGAGCGGCGCTCCACTTTGCGAAAGCACCAGCAGTTTGTTGAGGCGTTGTTGGGCCGATGGCATCATAAACATCAGCAAAGCGACAGATAGCGCAATTGATTGGCGAAGCATGAAGGTGGTTTAGGCGTTGGGGGGATGGCTTACTTACGCAAGTAAAACTGATTCGGTTCGGCCGGGTTGGATTATTGCTTAGTTTAGCTCGTCATTGGATAAAGAAAAGGCTTTGTGCTTCAATCTGAATCCTTTTGTTTTTCGTTTCTTTCTTATCCCCCCTTTCAAAACTGGTTCACAGTAATCTTACCCCTTTCGTTTTCTTACTTCAAAACCACGCCTGATGCCTAAAAGAATTCTACTCTTTGGCGGGTGGAAGCTTTGTCTTTCCTCCGTCTTTCTGCTGCTTGCTACCGTAGCGTCGGCTTCTTCGCACCGAGAAGCGCCGCTCATCTCCAACGACCCGCTTGCCGACAACACCGATGTGTATGCCTTCCGCAGTCCCAACGACACCAACTCGGTGACTATCATCGCCAACTACATTCCATTTCAGTTGCCCGAAGGCGGTCCCAACTACTACAGTTTTGGCGAGAACATTCGCTACGAGATCCACATCAAGAACAAAACAAGCTCGATGGGTGACGACATCACCTACCGGTTTACGTTCACCAAGATGAATGAAGACACGACAACGTTCTTCAACATACGGCTGAATAAACAGAACCTGAAGACGACGTACACCTGCGAAAAAAGCACCGATGGCGGGGTAACATTTGCCGTTATCTCCACTGGCCTGGTGCCGCCTCCTAATATCGGTCCACGCTCCATTGAGGGCGGTGTAGGCTTAATCGCTCCCAATTACGAAAGCCTGATGCAGGCGGGAATTGATACACTCGCTTCGGGCGAGAAAATCTTTTGCGGCCCGGTGGATGATCCTTTTTATGTTGACTTAGCCGGCGCTTTTGATGTGGGCAACTTTCGTCCGATGGGTAATTCCGTGAATGCGCCCAAGGATGGACTGGCTCGCTTCAACGTACACAGCATCGCAATACAAGTGCCCATTGCCATGCTGCAAAAAGATGGCAAGACTACCACGCAGGCCACCAGCATTCTGGATTCGGATTTTATCATTGGCGTATGGGCTTCAGCCAGCCGCCCGCAGATAAATACCCTTGCCAACAATACCAATAATTACAGCGGCCCATGGGTGCAGGTTTCCCGCTTGGGAATGCCGCTCACCAACGAGGCGGTGATTCCATACGGAGCGAAGAATACCTGGAACACCCGCATGTCCAACTCCGGTGACAGCATCTTCAACCGCTACTTCAAGAATCCCGAACTGGCCCTGTATATGGATGATTCGCAGTTTGGCCAGGCCGTGCCTTCTTTATTTGATTTACGCATTCAAAAAGCATCGCTCGGTGCTTTTGATTTCAGAAATGGAAAGAAGGGTTTGTTTGTATTGAAGGGTAATCCTGCTGTTGCCGGCACCGCCTTGGATGATGCCGCCTTTGGCAACTACCTCTTGCCTGATAGCATGAGTCCTCGCGCCGTTGACTTGTTGCCCATTTTCCATACTGGTGTTCCCAATCTTCGGCCCTACCAATTGGCCACGGGCAAGAACGGTGACCCACTTGCTGCCGGCAAGCCTTTTATCAACAACTTTTTGCCAACGTTTGGCGATATGCTGCGCCTGAATATGGCGGTGCCCGTAACGCCGCGTAACGATCCGAATTTCAGTTCGCTTGGCTTAGTGCAGGCAGCGGTGTTAGGCCTTACCAATTCAACCTATAACACCACTGCTGATTTGCAGTTTATCCCCAACATGGATGGCTTCCCTAATGGCCGACGTTTAGAGGATGACGTGACCACCATTGAGCTACAAGCCGTATCGGGTGTGGTGTTGGCGGCTATTGGTTTATGGTACGATGACTATAACCCGAATGCAATGCCGGCGCAAAGCCCGGTAACGCCGCAACTGGTAAAGGTGCTAAGCTTTACGGCCGGTGTTACCACCAACGACACTACTTACCGAACCAGCTTCCCCTTTGTACAGGTGCCATGGCGCGGCTTCGACTATACTTTAAAACCACGGTTCTAACAAATCAAAATCAAGTTGTATGAAAAGAATTCTAACCGCTCTTGCAGCCGTTTTGGTTTGTTTGATACTGACTCAAACACCGGCGCAGGCATCTTCGCATCGGGAAGCCCCGCTCATCTCAAACGACCCCTTGGCCGATAACACGGACGTGTATGCCTTTCGCAGTCCCTGCGACTCCAGCAAGGTCGTCCTCATTGCCAATTATATTCCCTTTGAACACCCCGCAGGCGGACCAAACTGGTACACCTTCGGCGAGAACATCCGCTATGAAATTCATGTAGATAATAACACCGGCACTCCTGGCGACGACATCATCTACCGCTTTACGTTCTTTCAGCAAAACCAGGACTCCAGCACTTTCTTCCGAATACGGCTTGGGCTGGAAAACTGGAAGACAAGCTACAACCTGGAGCGAAGTGTAAATGGTGGAATGAGTTTTACAACTATCGTTACCGGCGCACGGGTGCCGCCGCCCAACATTGGGCCGCGGTCTATTGAAGGCAACCCGGTTGGTTTGAGCGCCACCAGTTATGATAGCCTGATGCGTTCTTCTGTTGCATCGGCTACCACTGGCGAAATGGTGTATGCCGGTCCGGTTGATGACCCATTCTTTGTTGATTTGGGCGGCGCCTTTGATGTAGGCAACTTCCGCTCGCCGGGTCGCGATGGTTTGGCCAAATTCAACTGCCATTCGTTAGTGGTTGAAGTGCCCATTGCCACGCTGCAAAAAGATGGCAAGACAACTTCGCAAGCCACCAGCATTCTTGATTCTGATTTCATCATCGGTGTGTATGCATCGGCCAGCCGGCCGCAGATTTCTACCTTCGACCCAACAGGTGGCAACGGTACCGCAACCGGCCCCTGGGTGCAAGTATCGAGGTTGGGTATGCCGCTAACAAATGAAGTGGTAATTCCCATCGGGCAAAAAGACAAATGGAACTTCTTCGCCGGTGATAACGACTCTGCCTTCAACCGCTACTTCAACAACCCGGAGCTGGCATTGTACATGGATGACTCGCGGTTTGGTACCGCCGTACCCGGCCTGGCGCCGCTGCGTATTCAGACAGCTTCCCTTGGTTCATTTGATTTTAGAAACGGCAAGAAGGGTTTGTTTCCATTGAAGGGTGATCCTGCTGTTGCCGGCACCGCTTTGGATGATGCCGCCTTTGGCAACTACCTGTTGCCGGATAGCATGAGTCCTCGCGCCGTTGACTTGTTGCCTATTTTCCATACCGGTGTGCCTAACCTTCGTCCCTACCAATTGGCCACGGGCAAAAATGGCAACCCACTTGCTGCCGGCAAGCCGTTCATCAACAACTTTTTGCCCACGTTTAAGGATATGCTGCGCCTGAACATGGCCGTGCCGGTTACACCGCGTAACAGTCCTGATTTCAGCTCGCTTGGTTTGGTACAGGCTGCGGTGTTGGGCTTGACGGATAGTCGCTTCAACGGAGATGCTTCTTTGCAATTTATACCCAATATGGATGGCTTCCCGAACGGGCGACGCCTGGAGGATGATGTAACGAGAATTGAACTGCAGGCGGTATCCGGTGTTGTATTAGCCGCCATTGGTTTGTGGTACGATGACTACAACCCGAATGCAATGCCGGCGCAAAGCCCGGTAACACAAGATTTACTTGACGTGCTAAGCTTTACCGGCGGACCATCAAACAATGACACCACCTTCCGCCCTTGCATGCCTTACCTGCAATCGCCGTGGAGAGGTTTTATCGGGCCGTCTTATGCCGCCCTTAACCCATTGCCGGTAACGTACGAACGTTTTACTGCGGAGAAGCAAGGCACATCGGTGTTGCTTCGCTGGAAGGTGAGCCAGCAGGTGAATAACGACCGCTTTGAAGTGGAGCATAACGTTGGCGGCGGTGCCTTTACCCGCATTGGAACGGTGGCTGCATCTACAAGCACGAGTGATTATGAATTGTATCACGCGGCACCATCGCTGGATAAAACCAACCAATACCGGTTGAAGCAGTTTGATAAAGATGGACGGTTTACGTATTCGCCCATTCGATTGGTGAAGTTTTCCGGCAAAAACATCTTTACCCTTCAGCCAAACCCGGCAACGGACATTGTGCGGGTGTTTACCGATAAGCGCAGCATCTTCCTGCATTTGTATGAAGCCAGTGGACGTAAGGTGAAGTCGCAACTGGTGACCGATGCCGTGACCGAAGTGAACATCGCTGCCTTACCCAAAGGAGTGTATGTGCTGGTGGCGGAAAAAGACGGCGTGCAGCTGGAAGCCCGCCGGATTGTAAAACAGTAAATGATTCTTTACGAATACATGGCCCGGTGTTTACGCCGGGCCATGTTTATGGATAGCCGTCGGCAACCAAAGGATTCGCTCATTCGTAGATTAAATGGTTTGCGTCACAAAGTGTATCATGCGTCGTATATCGTAGGCATATAACAACGTTAGGTTTTACATAGAACATCTATGTGTTCCTTTCTTATATATCTATGATTCTATGTGGTTTATGGTATCGTGCATCCGGAAACACAACCAACTCATTGTTATGAAAAAGAACAAACTCTACTTACTCCTGCTGCTGGTTTTTGTTGCGGCGGTGGCGCTCATCGGGTTCAATTACAAGAGCAAAAAAGACAAAGAAGAAAGCCGGGTGTATGAATTGCTGTCCCGCAAACGCAGCGATACGTCCGCTGCCGAATGGGCATCCACAAAAACAAAGGCGGCTGGCTTTGTCTCAACACTTCAGGCACAGCCAAAAGATGTACAGGCCAACCTTGGACTTGCGGCGCTCTTCATTCAGGAAGCCCGTGTAACCGGCAACCACTTGTACTACGATAAAGCCGCCATGAAGCATATCAACGATGTGCTGGCCAAGGAGCCGCAGAATTTTTCGGCGCTTTGTTACAAGGCCTTGCTGTACCTCTCGCAACACCACTTTGCCGAAGGCCTGGAGATTGCCCAACAGGCGCAGGCCATCAACCCAAACAATGCCTTTATTTATGGCTTGCTCACCGATGCGTATGTGGAGTTAGGCAATTACAAAGGCGCGGTGGAAATGTCGGATAAGATGCAGAGTGTAAAGCCCGATATCAGGGCGTATGCGAGGGTGAGTTATTTGCGGGAGATTTATGGCGATTACCCCGGCGCTGTTGAAGCGATGAAGCTGGCGGTTTCGGCAGGCCCTCCCGGCACCGAAGGCACCGAATGGGCGAGGGTGCAATTGGGCCATTTGTACGAGTTGACCGGCGATGTAAAATCAGCAGCGGCGACTTATGAAACTGCCTTGCTTCACCGTCCGGATTATGCTTATGCGGTGGCTGGTTTGGCAAGAGTAGCCATTCACGCAAAGGAGTACGACAAAGCGGTTCAGTATTATTTGAAGGCTGATTCCTTAATCACCGACAATACTTTCAAAGAAGAACTTGCCGACCTCTACACCTTCATGGGCCAGAAAGAAAAGGCGAATGCAGTAACCCAAGGCGTGGTAGCCGAATTGAGCGAAGGCGCCGAAGCAGCAGATGAAGACGAAACCATCGGCCATTACAGCGATAATGAATTAGCCTTGAACTACGCGAAACTTGGCGATCATGCCAAGGCGTTGAAGCACGCCGAACTTGAATACAACCGCCGCCCGGAAAACATTACCGTAAATGAAACGCTGGCCTGGGTTCATTACAAAAAAGGCGATGCCGCAAAGGCGATGCAATACATCAACGCAGCCACTAAAACCGGCAGCAAAAACCCCGACCTCCTGGCCCGTACCGGTTTAATACAAGCCAAGGGCGGAAATAAGGCAACGGCCAAGACCTTGCTTCAACAATCGGTGGCCAACCCGGGTGTAAACGTTTTGTTGCAGATGGAAGCAGCAGGTGCGCTTAGAAGCTTATAAGATGCGTGCTGATTTCCTCAAAGGGGCCAAACCGTATCTACTGTTAGTGGCCGTGCTGCTTGCCGGCCTTGCTGCCTCTGCCCACACCATCAATTATCAATTGGAAAAAGTGCCAACCAGCGACGTGTGGTGGTACTACCTGCCGCTTGGTGTTGAGCACATCATTCCGTATGGCGCCGACCACATTTTGTTTGTTATCGGCCTTTGTTTACTCAACACAAAACTGAAGACGGCACTTTGGCAAGCCACGGCTTTTACCGTAGCCCATTCCATCACGCTTGCCCTATCCATGAAGGCGGTGATTGCCGCGCCATCGGAGATTGTGGAGCCGGTGATTGCGCTCTCCATTTTATTTATTGCGGTGGAAAACATGCTGGTAACACAACTGAAGCCCTGGCGCATTGCGCTGGTGTTTTGCTTTGGGTTGATACACGGGATGGGTTTTGCCAACGCTTTGAATGAGATTGGACTGCCGCGCAATAACTTTTTAGTGTCTATTGCTGCGTTTAATGTTGGTGTTGAGCTTGGGCAGATAGCGGTGATACTGGCTGTGTTTTTGTTGTTGATTCTACCGCTTGGCAAGAAGCCCTGGTTCCGGCAACGGGTTGTTTATCCGCTATCGGCGTTAATTGGTTTGGTGGCTTTGTATTGGACGATAGAACGGATCATCTAACCCCTCAATTGCTTTTTCTTCTTCTGCGTAGAATAATGTCGTTTTCGTTGAGGCCATGGTGGTTTAGATTGGAGTATGCCATGAACCACACAAAATCGTAGGAATATAGGAAAGGCACATCTGTAAAACCTATGTCTCTGTATGCCTATGTGGAAAAAGGCGCACCATAAATTTTGAGCCGCAACTTGTGGTGACCAACCAATATCTCACTATCTCAACATCCAGCTCACTTCCTCCTCCGCGACGACTCCCGCACAATCAGCTTGGGCTTCAGCACCCGTTCAATGTGGCTTAGGTCTTCGTCGTGATGCATCTGCTCCAAAAATAGTTTGGCTGCAGCCTTGCCCAATTCGAAGGCCGGTTGCTCAACGCTGCTGATGCTTGGGGTTACCAAACTTGTTACCGGTTCGTTGTTAAAGCCCACCAGGCCAATGTCCTTCGGCATCTGCAAACCGCATTCTTTAATAGCAAGCATAGCACCTATCGCCATCCGGTCACTTATGGTGAAGATGGCATCCGGCCGCCCCTTCGACTTTAACAGTTGGAGCGTGGTTTCATAAGCATCCTGTTGATTAAAATCGCAATGGTTAATGAGCGAGTGATCAATCTTAAACTTATGTTTTTTCAGCGTCTTTAAATAGCCTTCGATGCGTTCATTACTGATAAGGAGATTCTTTTGTCCGGCCAGCACCGCAATGCGCTTATAACCTTGTTCTATCAGGTGCTCTGTCGCCAGGCAGCCGCCTTCCACATTATCCAGCTTCACTTTCGGCGCCGTCAGGTCGCCGCTCACCCGATCGAACACCACCATCGGCATGTTCTTCTTCTGAATCTTTTTGAAATGGTCGAACACTTTTGTTTCGCTGGACACGGAAACGATGAAGCCATCCACCAAGCTTTCCAGCAGGCGCCTTGTGTTTACCATCTCCCGCCCGAAGGATTCGTTGCTCTGGCAAACCATCACGGTGTAGCCCGCCTCCAGCGCCACTTCATCAATGCCCTTTACCATGGTGGCCAGCACATAATCGAGGTTGGGCACAATCACACCAATTGTATGCGTTTGCTTTTGTTGCAGGCTCAAGGCAAGGCGACTGGGCTGGTAGCTCAACTCCTCCGACAAGGCCACAACGGCGTTGCGGGTTTCTCCATTTACATCGGGTGCGTTGCGCAAGGCACGGCTAACGGTGGATGTGGAGATGTTGAGTTGCCGGGCAATATCCTTAATGGTGGCGGGTTTTAGCATGGCGGTTGTTGAGTGGACAAGGTACGCATCGCCGCTAAATCACCGGGCCGTTCCCGGTAGTTGTCCCGGAACTGTTTTAAAAATTAGCCGGGAAGGTGGTGAGTCGGGAAGGAAATTGTTACGAGGCGAGCAGTTGAAAGAGAGCCCAAAAACTTTACTCCGTTGCACCATCATCACAGGTGGCCCACGCTGCGGCCCTTCCACTTACCCGCCTGACGGCGGCCGCTCAGGGTGACAACGCACTCATGACCAGCTATGAGACCAACTCTATCTATTTGGTGAGCGAAAAGTTCTCGTAACCAGGTAAACGATGCAAAGGCCCATCATTGCAATGATGGAAAAAGAAGCCCGCAGGCTGGAGGCGCCGGCCACCACGCCAATCAGCGGCGGACCAACCAGAAAGCCAAGGAAGCTAACGCTTGAAACAGCTGTTAGCGCCATGCCCGGCGATGTGTGCGATGACTTGCCGGCCTCACTGTATATCAAGGGCACCACCGACGAAACGCCAAACCCAACAATGATGAAACCAAGGGCAGCCATGTACACATTTGGCAACAAAACCGATAGCAGCAAGCCGGTAGTAATTAAGGCCCCGCTAAAGGTGATGGTCCGACGGATGCCCAGCTTATTGGTGACCCAATCGGCTATAAACCGTCCGCTTGCCATGGCGCACATGAAGGCACTGTAGCCTAAGCCAATCAGCGCCGCATCGGGCTTCACCACATTCTTGAAATAGATGCCGCTCCAATCGAACATGGCGCCTTCGCAAATCATGCAGCAAAAAGCAATCAGTCCAAGTTTTAGCAACGGGCCATCCGGCTTTACAAAAAGGGGAACATCGGACTCGGTTGTGCCTTTATCGGCCACCAAAAATTGGGAGCAGACGGTGATACCGGTTAAGATGAAGGCACCCGCCAACAGGAAGTGATGTAGCGGGGTGACAGCAGCGCCGGTAGCATACTGACCAATGCCGGCAGCGGCGAAACCGGCCAGGCTCCACAAGCCGTGGAAAGAAGCCATAATGCTGCGGCCATACTTGGATTCTACTTGAACGGCTTGCGTGTTGATGGCGATGTTGGAAAGATTACCCGTTGCGCCAAATAGTACCAACGCGACAATCAATGCCCAGGGGTTCTGCGCCAGTGCAATTACCGGCAATGCTGCGCCGTATAAAAGCAAGGCGATTGTTGCCATGCGCTGGCTGCCATGCCTTGCCACCAGCTTCCCGGAGAACAGCAGGGAGAGCATTGACCCAACCGGCAAGGCAAACAATACCACACCCAATAAAGATTCTGATAACCGTAGCCGCTCCTGTATGCTGGGGATGCGTGACGCCCAGGTGGCAAAGCAAATACCTTGTAGAAAGAAAAGCGTTCCTACTGCAATGCGGTAGGTGGCGAGTGGCCGGCCAATGGTGAGCGATGCTTGCGACATGGAATTGTTTTAAAGGAGTGTCGCAATCGTTAGTGCAGCGATGCAAAGAGCGGCAAAGGTGGGCAACAAATGGTTGTTGAAACAAACAGAGCAGTTGCAGGCTCATCTGCTGTTTGTGTGCTGGTTGTTCTTGCCGCCAACAAGTTCAGGCATCACCATTTACAGCGGCCGGCACACTCGGTAACGTTACCGGTAACGGTGCCGGTAATTTATTTGGAAGAGGCATTTTTTCAGTCCACTTTTAAAACTCACACCGCTGATTTTATTGCTTGCCATGCGTTTGTTCCTTGCTTCCTTTTTAGCGCTTTTTGCCGTTGCCGTGGGCTATGCCCAACACCCGCTTGCCTTTGCCACCAAGGCCGAATTGGCAGGCGTAAAGACGGCGCTGGCCAACTACCCTGTTCTTCAAAAAAGTTATGCAGAGATAAAGTCCGATGTGGATGCTTACGTTGGCAAAGACGTTGACGTGCCTCTGCCGAAAGACCCGGCCGGCGGATATACCCACGACCGCCACAAGGCCAATTATACCTTGATGTTTAACGCCGGTCTGCTGTACAACCTTACCGGCGAAGCCAAGTATGCAACGCTTGCCAAGAACCTGTTTCTGAAATATGCTGCGCTGAACCCCACATTAAAGAATCATCCGCAAGCCACCAGCTCATCGCCCGGTCGCATTTTTTGGCAGGCCTTGAACGATGCCAACTGGTTGGTGTATGCGGGCATGGCTTATGACCTTATTTATAATTCGCTGTCAACGGCCGAACGCAAGATCATCGAAGAAGGCGCCTTCAAACCCGAAGTTGACTTTGTAACCAAGGACTTGAAAACCTGGTTCGACCTCATTCACAACCACGGCGTGTGGGCCTGTGCCGGTGTGGGCATTGTGGGCATCGCCACCGGTAATAAGGAGTATGTGGACATGGCCTTGTACGGCACGGAGAAGACCGGTAAGTCAGGCTTTATTGCACAACTCGATGGACTGTTTTCGCCGGACGGTTACTACACCGAAGGGCCATACTACGTTCGGTACGCCATCCTGCCGTATTACATTTTTGCCAATGCATTAAATAACGCACGGCCGGAATTGAACATCTTCCAGCACCGTGGACAGATACTGAAAAAAGCATTGGAAGCCGGACTTCAACAAACCAATATCAATGGCGTTTTCCTGCCGGTGAATGATGCGTTGAAGGAGAAAGACTTTACCTCCAACGAACTTGTTACCGCCATCAACATTGCGTGGACGGTTTACGGTAGGAGTGATGGCTTTTTAACCGTGGCCCAAAAGCAAGGCCGTGTGTTGCTGAACAAGGGCGGTACCGCCATTGCCGCGGAACTGGCGACGAACAAAAGCATCCCTGCTTACTATCCGTACAAAACCGTTGAATATGTGGATGGCGCCAAGGGCACCGAAGGCGGTATCTCCTTCCTCCGCGCCGGAAAGGGCGCCGACTTAACCACGCTTACTTTCAAGTATGCCTCGCATGGTTTGTCGCACGGCCACTACGACCAGTTGGGCTTCTTTCTTTTTGATAAAGGGGCTGAAGT
>QQTW01002337.1_pt1 | contig 13707 bp, 17 predicted proteins | sample 1904831 | NCBI WGS metagenome assembly QQTW01 (sample SAMN09435610, study PRJNA476489) | Subsurface metagenome, whole genome shotgun sequencing project. | reverse complement strand
GAGCGAGAATTTGGGATCGATGTTGACGACGTGGACATCGCCCTTGCGAGGATTGCGAATGACGGCTTTGGTATAGTTCCCGGTTCCGTCGGATTCGACGTCAATTCCCAAGGAGCGATACACTTTGAGTTTGAGTCTGGAAGAGGGCGATCAGCGGGCATTCCGTGTAGCAGTTTCAATCGATATCAACAAGGGAGGAGTTGATCGATGTTAAGACAACTCACATTGTCTCGTCCTCCAGTTCCCGTTTACCCCGCTCCGCCTCGCCACCTTCAACGCCCTGCATCTCCAACTCCAGCAAGCGGGCTTTTAAACGATCGAGCTCCTGCTCGAGTCGCTCCCCTTCGACTTCCAGATCCGATGCCGACTTGGCGATCCGAAACTTCTGTGTATCGAGTGCTAGGATCCGAGATGCATGTTCGGAGGAACGGTGTGCAGCAACGGTCTCTTGATGGTGACTTTGCTGTGAAGCAAGAGTGCGACATAATCCTGTTCAGGCTCAGTACTAGCAGGTTGAAGTTTCGATGAAAATAGGATTCACTTTTGAGGGCAGATTCGGCTTCGCGCAGACGCAGGTCTCGTGCTTGTTGCAGCGTGGACAGCGAGTCATTGATTCGACCGAGCGCATTCTTGTCGGGATAGATGTTGAAGTTGCCAATCGTGTGGTGAATGAGCTGTGATGAGTTACGACGTGTCAGTAATGTTCTCCTCTGCATCAGTACATGGTTAGTGGCATTCATTTACCGCTGCGGGATCCTCGTCCAGGAGCATCGTGGCGATGTTCTGGTTAGGTGCGCGAGACAGCCAGCGTCGCGCAGATGGTGTATGAATTGTTTGTGAAGAGATCGATTGAAATTACAGTATGTTGGTGAGCTGCACGGTGGTGATTATGAGTTCGATGCTTCGTGGTCAGTTATTGATTGTTGATGGTGTTGTTATGGCTGGGTTGCGCCTGGAATGCGCCTGGAATGCGCCGGTTGTCCCGACAACAGCCGAAGCCTCGGCTTGCACCGCCACTTCTGTTGTGGCTCATGTGGCTTACGCGCCGGCTGACGTAGGGCCCGTTTTTCTCCCATCCTCCGCGGGTTTGTTGCCCCTCGGTCTTTGAATCAGCTCAACGTTGCGCGACGAGACTCGAAAGGACGCGTCAAAAACACATCATGAGCTCGGAACTACCCTGTAAGTATATTCTCTCCTTGTCTCATATTCTTTTGCACAGAACATCGCTCTAGCTGTGAATCAGTTGCTAATCAAACCGGTGGATACAGATGCAGCGGATGCCGAAAGGTGAGCAGCCGACTTTCATCGTCTCCCAGTTTTCTCAATACCCATCATCGCACCGCTCGGGTCTTCGAACAAGTAACTAACATTGGTAATAGTCCTCTGAAGCCTGCGGAGTTGCAGGTGCTACAGTCACAATATGAGAAGGAAGGCGAGTTTGTGAGCTTGCAGACGAAGTTCAATTATGCATGGGTAAGCTGTGATTATTGATCATTGACGGCATGAATATGTACAATATTTAAAGGCTAACTCTTGGTTGCAGGGCTTGATCAAGTCAAATGCGCGCCAAGATCAGCAGAAGGGCGTGCAGCTCCTGTCCGACATCTTTCGCGATTCGCCCGAAAGACGACGAGAATGCCTCTATTACCTCGCCTTGGGCAATTACAAGCTAGGCAACTACGCCGAGGCACGTCGATATAATGATCGGCTGCTGGATCATGAGCCTGCGAATCTTCAGGCCCGCAGTTTGAAGGGTCTCATCGACGACAAGGTGGCGCGAGAGGGCATGATTGGAGTGGCCATCGTCAGCGGACTCGCTATTGCAGCCGGTGTCGTCGGTGGGATGTTGTTCCGGGGCGCCAGCCGACAGCGGTGATGATTGGAAGTTCGAACGATGAACTTGTTGCTGCTGGCTTTGGATTATACTCTTAGTATTCTTTCAGAAATTATTCCCCTCAGCGTGATCAGTATCCATCCACTCTCTGTTCAGTTTTTGCCACGACTCTCATACCGGCTGAGCCACTGTGGCGAGTGAATTCATCTGATGTGGCTGATGGAATGCTGAGTAATCGCATGTGATCCGGAATGACGATTATCGCGCCCAAAATGGAACCCGGCCGAATCGATTGGAACAAAAGGCTGAAGCAGAACTGCTTTGTGCCACCGGAATGAGAAGATTCGTGTGCGCCCAAGGCTGTGATAGATAATGAATCCAAAAGCACTCAACTGTGAATCGAACTCTATCTTCATGAATTGCTGAGCGTGATAAGACTGTTCGTAGTCGGACAGAGCATCATCGGTGACGAAGTATCCTCAGGGTCCGGGTTGGAGTCATCGGGACCTGCGCGGTGCCGCGAACCAACCGGTGATCACCATCATCCGCCATCCTCGTCGCGCGTCACGACTGTCACGAAATATACACGTCGGACGTCTCCATTTGTTTATCATATTTATTAATGACATGATATCCTACAACTGCTTTCGGTCATAATCAATCACAACATTCATTCCATCGCTGGAGTTTCTAGCACCTGCTTCTTCACCTCTCACACGCCACCTGCAGTCACCCAGGTCGGGCTAGCTTGACGTTCTACATACAACTGGACTGATCAGGACAGGTGGTCCAAGCAAACACTGATCCTCATATCCCAGGAAGAACCCACGTGTGGCCACGCTGCTTGACAGAGCCTCACTCCATATCATCACTGGACCACCTCCCTCTTCACTTATTTGGGTCTTGAACGAACGACATCTCACAACCAAGAACTTGATTGAGCGCAACCTCGTTGTCGCCTCTGGTGGTGCTGCTCGCCCCGTAACACCTCCAGCATGGCGGACAGTACACGCAACCCAACCGGGGACGAGGTCTACTGTCACGAATGCCGCAGTACATGGCCACGCGTGGAGCACGGCCTAACATGTCCTCATTGCGGGTCTGAGTTCACCGAGATTGTAAGTTATCACATAAGCTGCATAATCATAGTCTTCATCACCATCACTATATCAGCTTCATTATCAGTAACAGACATGGACTAACTGAAGTACCATGCAGGTTGAATCTGAAAATGATCCTCGGGCAGAGCCAGTCGACGGGGCAAACCTGGCGAGCTGGACAGCAGATATACCATTTCAGGACCCTCCCTCTGACAGAGCTGGCTCTGCCGGCTCGACCATGAACGGACATCCAAGTGGACCAGGCATGCCGGAAGGCCAGATCACCCAGCGGTCAGGCCGTTTCGGCCCGATCCAATTCACCAGCGTCGTGTATCGCTCCAGTACGCCGCAGGCAGGAGGAGGTACAACACAACGGACGACGACGAGAACAACGCAGCCAGGGATGGCTACAGGTCCAGGAACACCGCACGAACACACCATGAATCCCGTCTTTCAGAACTTTCAAGAGCTGCTGCGTGATATCATGGGCGGCGGGGGTCGGACGCCAGATTCTCCTGCAGACACGTCTCAGCCAGGTCAAGCTCAACCGCAGCCCGGTGGTGGTGGTGGTGGCCCGCCGCCCGGATTTCCCTTCGGATCTCCCGGCGGAGATGACTTCCCTCCACTGATGGGCGCACACATCACGTACACCTCGCAGGGTCCATTGTTTCCTCGGGATGCGAACAATCCGCAGCCGCAGGCTCATCCAGTGGAAGATCTTCCAGGGTAGGCCTCTCTGTTACTAGCTTTTCTCAGTCGACATCACTAACTTTATTACTCAGCATGCTCCGGTTTTTAGTCGACGATCTCAACGGCGGAGTTGGGATGACACCCGGTGCCACGCCGGGCGAGCATCAACCCTCCCCCGTGGGCCCCCTCCTCAACTTCTTCGCCTCCTTCCTCGGCGGTGCCGGTGCGGGTATGAACGGCGACGTGGTCTACTCCCAAGAAGCGCTGGACCGAGTAATCTCGCAACTCATGGAAGCGCATGCGGGAAGCAACGCGCCCGGGCCCGCTAGCGAAGCCGCCATCGCCTCGTTACCCCGCAAGAAGATCGATGCGAGCATGCTCGACGACAAAGGTAAAGCGGAATGCACCATCTGCATGGATGAAGTCGAGTTGGGGGATGAAGTGATGCATTTACCTTGTTCGCATTGGTTTCATGAAACCTGTGGAACGGCGTGGTTGAAGGAACATGATACCTGTCCGATCTGTCGCAAGGGGATAATGCCCCAGGATGGAAGAACGGGTATGGGTGCCAGTGGTGGTGGTGGTGATGCAACGGGGTCGAACTCGGCGTCACGAGCACCAAATGAACCGCCTCGGAATCCAGAACCGTGGAGAAGAACATCAGCGACAAGACCAAATGCACCGACGCATGCGAACAGTACTGGTTTCGGCGGAGGAGGGGATGTAGGAGGGGGTCGTCCTAGCACAGGCCCACGATCATTCAGCGCGATATTTTCTTCCAGCCACCAACCCTACCCGGGTAGTACTAGTACTAGTACCAGTACACCATCATCATCGTCATCATCCACTTCCACTACTGCCAACAACAACAATAACAACAATAACCATCCCGCTCAACATCCCAATGTTCATCCCAGCGTTTTCGGTAGTTCGAGATTATTCCCAAGCAGTGTTCACGGACCGGGTTTTCCTCCGTTTTATCAATCAAGATTCTCATCTTCGGTGGCTCCTCCAGCGGGCGGAGGTGGAGCTATACGCGCAGATGGATTTCGACAGCAGCAACCACGGAATAATGGTTTCAGTGGAGTTACTACCAGTCGAAGTAGCTCCAATGGAAACGGAAACGGAAACGGAAACGGGAATGGGAGCTCTACGGGTTCTGGATCTGGATCGGGTATCACAGAGAGGATAAGAGGATTATGGAACAGCGTTGGTGGGAATAATAACAATAACAATAATGGAGCTGGAGGAGGAGGAGCAGGTGGCGGTGGTGATGGTAGTGGAGGCGGTTCAAACCGATGAGAAGTACTGAGTTGTGGACTTCCATCCATGGTAGCTCTGCTTCCCAAATTCCAGCAAAGACGAGTGGTAGTTAGTAGGGTGGGTCATCCTACGGTACCTCATGGTTTAGTTCACCTTTTTCCAATCGAGCGATTAACTTGGTGGGGATACTGGTTTCGTTCTTCACGATATATGTAAATAGTAACTAGGGAGAGAAGAGGAGAGGAGAGAAGAGAAGAGCATTTGGCAAAGAAAAGAAAGGCTGAGTATGTATCACCAGTTCAGATGAATGAACAAATGACTGAACGATTGAGTGTTCTTCAATTCAGCGACTAACCTGATAAGGATAATACCATATTCCTTCTCTTTCTTCATTATTTTCCATTCCAAAATATGAATAGCTGGTAGGGAAAGCCTGCTTCCAGCAACGGGAGTATGAGCATGTATCAGTTAAAATTGAACGAATCATTGAGTGAATGGAGACTGAAGTTATTTTATATAGATACATACGCTCGTAAATGACATCTCGGATCCCCCTTCGTCCCTCGATGTAGCGTTCTCTCAGTGTATTCTCCATCATAACAAGCGCTGGCCTGTAGAACGCTCTAAATCTTGTAAGCTGATGATGCAGTCCACGCACGGACACTGACACACGCTTGAAGAGTTGTCAACGCTACCGAACTTATCCGCGTATGTGTCTAGGTCTGTAGGGACCGAGACGTGGTCATAAATTGGTAGATAATGTGCCTGAGCAACACCACCCACATCAGCACCGTCATCTTTCATGTATGGATGGTCTCTTACACGTCTCGAGTTGGGATCCGTGGGATCCACCACCGTGACAAGCGTCTTAGCTGAAAGCGCGAACTCGTCTTGGCGGTTCAACAACAGGAAGTTGTAATATTCCCAATCCTCGTCAGATCGGCCAAGGAAAATTCTTTGAGCAGCCTCCATGCAGGCATCAAGCGGTTATAGGCGGTTTGGAGCTCTGGAGCTACATACCTCAGGCGAGAAGTCCAGGTTGTAGATGGTGATTTTTTGTCTATAGAGCTAAACAACTTGCATCCGTCCGTTCGCGGTTGGCTAGGTGCCATACAGTATCAAGGAGAGCATAGAGGTCGATGGATAATCTCGTCGCCGCCGGAGTAGGCATTCACTAGGTTCATTGCCTCTTTGCTGAAGGTGATCTTGGATGGAAGATAATGGTTCGAGCTCTGGAGCTTCATACTTCCCGCGAAAAGGTCTATGTTGCACATGGCGATTTTTCCGTCAATAGACAACTCGCATCCGTCCGTTCACGGTTGGCTAGGTGTCATACTGTGTTGAGGAGGGGATAGAGGTCAATGATCTTGTTGCCTCCAAAGTAGGCATTCACTGGGTTCATTGCCTCGCTGAGGTAGTCTTAATGGGAGACGACGGTTCGAGCTCTGGAGCTACATACCTCACGCGAGGAGTCCATGTTGCAGATGGCGATTTTTCGTCCATAGACGACTTGCATTCGTTCACTGTTGGCTAGGTGTCATACCGTGTTGAGGAGGGGATAGAGGTCAATGATCTTGTTGCCTCCAAAGTAGGCATTCACTGGGTTCATTGCCTCCTCGCTGAGGTAGTCGCGGAGGGGAGGTGAGACGCCATCCTGAGGCTGACTTTGATGCTGTGAGAGGATTCTGCGATCATTAGCATGCAGTTCATCTAATGCCTTTTCTTACAATCAACTGTGGTCTTGAAGCTATTACGAGGAGACCTTGGTATCGCACCGCACAATAGGCGGGCCCGGTTCTGAGAATTGAAGGATATCGAAGGTGGGGCCGCTTGTTGCATGATGAGATACTAAAGTCCTAATATGATATAAAGAATCCGAGCGGTGGTTAGTTGTCTAGCGCGACAACTTGCGATTAGTCGTGATGACCGGTTCGTTATCCCTTACTTGTATGCAGGTTGGATTTATTCGACATTGAAGAAAAGTAGCACGGAAGATTGCAGGTGATGAAGATATGATATCGACTTTTGTGTCTTTGAATGGATGGAATAATAACTAAAATATATACATTAGACTAGAAAGAACCTCCCTCCCTCTTTCTTCTCTCCTGCTGTTTTCTTTCCCGTTTTCGTATCGTCTATTCTTCTCTTCCCTTATCACCATGCCCTTTCCACCCATTTCCCCTCTGTCTCCCTCTCGCTCTATTTTTCCAATTAAGGCCGTTTCTTATTATTACGATTATCATTATCCAATTTCTCTTTCTCCCTTTCCCTGTCTCTATCCCTTTGAGAGAAATCGGTGTGGTCGTGTCTATTATTAATGCGGTTGCTTTTGCTGATCACTCCACCAGAAAACCCACCATGCAAGAGTCTAAGAAAGCGGAATGGAGAAAGGATTAAAAACGAAAAGGAAGAGATGGGCCCGTCCGCTGATGCTGATGCTGATGCTGATGCTGATGCTGATGCTGATGCTGATGTTGGTGAAGAAGGGGTAGTGGAGGAGGATAAAGACGACGCAGAGGAATGGACGGCCACCAACCACCCTGCTATTATATTCAGGGCTTGATGGAGGAGGTAGGCGTACGTGATGCCGTAGATAGCGGCGTAAATGGAGAGGCTGAAGAAGAGAATTTGAGTAATGTAGCGGGGTCTATATCATTATTAGCACATCATTAGCTTGACAATAATGAACAGGCAGACAGATGATGGTGGTAGAAGTAGGAAGATGAAGTGAATAAATTGATTAACTCACCTGCTCGTAATTCTCGGAATCATACGCCCGCTGACTAGCGTTTCGACCAACAAGATGAGCGGCATGACCGAGAAAACATTATGATGCGACGAGAATGGTGTCCACCAATGTACTGTCAAGTTATGGATCCAGACGAGCAAGACGGGGGCGTTGATGGGAAGCACCCAAATCATTAGTACCAACAGCGAATGGGCGTAATTGTAGAAGTTGAGGGTCGTGTTGGATCGCTGGAATTATCGTTAGAGCGCTTGTCTGTTATATTCAAAAGAGCGGGCTTACTGTTTCACGGGCCACTTTCAACGCCCGCGTGCATGTCGTCATTTGCACCACACAAGCCACGAGATACGCGAACTGGTAGGGAATGATGGTTGATACCAGGAACAGCAATATACAGGCAGTGATGATGCGTCGGCCGGGCGAACTCGCTGCAAAAGTCGTTGGACGTGGTCTCCTGCGATCAGTCAGTATTGTGAATGAGATGTAGAGGGGATATGTTATCAATCACCTTCGATCTTCGCTGAAGATCCACGCCGGGCGGAACGCTACCAAATCGTACACCATCGAAAGAATATGCGTCACTCCCATCAGGGCGTAGTTCATCACCACGCAGATGCCTACCGAGACTAGCCCGAACAGGGGTACCAAAAACCAGAAGAACGGATCGGGCGAGCCCAGTAACAGATCGTTCTTCGTGTAGTCGACCGCCGATTCGGTGGCATTGCGGCCCCAGCGGGACCATCCCTTAGACGATCGGTGGTCCTGCGAGCTGCTGCTTCGAGCTAGCGAGATGGCGAAAATAGACAGCGCGATGAAAACCAGTGGGATTGATTGACGAAGACATAGATCCAGAGCCTCGGCGAAGCTGATAAAGGTGCCTGCTTGAATTAGCATGCTTCGTGAATGCCTTCGTGTGATTATTTCATACCAGCAGTGTCGTAGATGGAAAACTGCTTGCATAGAACCAGCGCCACAACTACCAACGGAAACGCCGCAAACACCGTTCGATACCGCACCACGAGTTTGCCCAGACTGCCAAACACATCCGCCTTGAGAGTTATGTTGATCGGCATATTACACGTAGCATCGGACCAGACATCCAATGATAGCCCGTCGAAGCTCTGCTGACGTAGTGGAGGAGGCATGAATGGCGCAATCCCGTGAAGGTTGAGATCGGCATTCCTGACATTGACGAAAAACTTGGACTCGTAGGGATTGTTCAGGTATTGACGCAACAACGGAGTGAACAGCGGGTTTGCGTCGCTGCATCGTTGCTTGCTCACGTGGACTCGATACGCGAGCAAGGCCGACTGAATAGCGGGAATCTTGATGCGGGTGGTCAGGGCCCGCTGAGCAGGTAGATGCAGCGTGATTCCCGTCGTGAGCAGCCGTAGCATGCCCACATCTGCTCGCATCTCCGACGCTGCGCTGTCGCTGAACTCGGTCATCACCCAGCCTGAAGTTGGCGTGGCCGCTTTGTCGACCACCGCCACAAACTGATGCTCCGAGATGACGTCCACATTGTACTCGAGATACGAAAACGGCGCTACCTCCTCGAATGGGGTTTTTGACGTCTCCGTGGACGCTGGCAGGCTAATCACATCCGCTTCGGCATTCTTGCAGGCCAGTCGAGTGGACCCAGATCCGTCTCCAGATAAGTCCATGTTCATGGTGAACATGGTCGCCGCATGACCCATCTCCAATGGAAAGACGCTGCAGAGAAGGACCTGCAGGTTCTTGCCCCCTTCCGGAGCATTCAATTGCTGGTCCGTCAAGAGCGTGAATTTCTTTCCTCTCGGGGCCGCATGTGGTGGGATTGGGAGTAGATACGCCTTGGTTCGATCCGTATTCCCAAGGGTCCGCAAAACAAATTGTTCACCCTGCGGCATGACGGAGTTGTGTCCGTCCTCTAGCGTCAACAGCGTTGTTGGTTTCTGTTGTGGCAGTCTCTTCTCCGTCGTCCTCTCCATCCCGGTCAAGAGCCGTCTCCTGAAGACGCGCATTCGATCCGCTCTGTGTTTTGTCTGTCCCGGTCGCTTCGAATTCAGCACCTCCATCAGCGCCCGAACGAGCGCTTTCCGAAACTGGTCGCACCAGAGGATCGCCTGGTGGTCCATGCCAGTCCAGACATGAGGAATTGACGAAGTAAAGACGGTGAAACCGTGGGTTTCCGGGACCAGAGACGAGATGCTCGCGTAGTCGGATGGAATCATGGTGTCCAGTCCTCCACCCACCACCGAGATCAAAGTAACATGCCAGAGCGGATTATTCTTTGCCCATTTTTGCGAGTAGGCCTTTCTCCAGTAGTCGTTAATGTGCTGATAGGTCCGGACGATATCTCCATCGAACGCTACCGGTGGTCGTGCGTGCGGTGCTGACATGGTGATGATGGTGTTGATCGAGTCCGATTGGTAATTTGGCATGGTCAGCATCGTTCTCGCGACGATGCCACCCATCGAATGGCCCACCAAGATGACCGAGCTGGGATCTGGCAAACCGGACGCTCGCATGGATCGCCGTGGATCATGGTAGAGCGACAAGATGTACGAAACCGCTTCATTGAGATATTCGGCCTGGTCTAGTAACGTCTGGCCGTGAAAGGCAGTAATGTCCTCGTTGAAGTCGGCCGTGAAGAAGTCGACACTGCTCGCGCCGGCCTCCATAGCGGCCGAGTCGTGCTGGACGACGTCATAAAAGTATTGCGCCGCCTCGGCGGCAATGGGCCGGACTTGCTTGTAGCTTCCGGCGTTGCCTGGAATGAACAGCACCGGCACGCCCTTGACCTGAGATGAATGAGCCAAGTTCATACACTTGATGACAGTACACCCACCCGAGTATCCTCATCGATCCCTCCTTCTCGATACAGATAAAGCGAGTATTTGCTGGCGAAGCGTGTGTGCTCGGTATCGAAATCGTGCAATCTGGCAAATGCAGGTCGCATATAGGACATTCTACATCCCGGCACGTCCATCTGACGGGACACAAACGAGTACAGACAGCAAAACAGCGTATAGGCTGCCACCATCGTCACAATTAGCGCCAGGAGTGAACATGACCACGGGCTTCGCAGTCGAACTCGCCGACGTCGGGTGTTTGCCAGTTCCTCCATCTTGGCGCTGCTCGTCTTAAGATCCGATTGGGATATTATTGGGCCTGGGCTGTCCTTCGCTGCGTCTGCATCGAAGGAAGGACTCCGGGAGGGTCTGATCTCGGCGATCAAGGTCTGCTCGCTCTTCCGCCGATCCAATTCATCCGCCTCTCGCAAAGTTCGTGACTGCACGGGCATGCCCGCCTCTCTCGTCTGCTCGTCTGATTGCTCACTCGAACTCCAGCCGTTGTCTTGAATCTCGTCCGGCACATCAAAAGATCGTCTCGGCATGAACGTAATCGATGTGTCGCTCCTCAGTGGCTTCGATCAGCCAATTGACAACACAATGAGAAATGAAGTCGTAGCGATCGATGTTTGATTATATTAATATGGTCATTAGGAGGCCTGCCGTCAAGGCGTGTCGAATGCAATTGAACGAATGATATGGTCGACGAAGACAGGGATGGTAGCGAGTGCTATCCAAATGTCAGCAACGTGATCGTCTGGGAGCGTGAAACGAGCGTGGTTATCGTCCTCGTGGGTACGAACTTAAGGTTCCTCTCTCAAAATGCTTGTGCTTAGACGTGATTGATTAGATGAGCGACGCGATAGCTCTTAACGAGTTGCTGATAAGGCGTCGAGCGAGGCAAATGCCAAGGACCAATCCGTCCAACACAAGCACGATGAGAGAAGAAGAAGAGGAGAAGTGGAGATCAGCTGCGGATGCACCCGCCGTCTATCATTCCTTGCTGCTGCTTCTCTGTCTCTCCCTGCCTCCCGTCGGCGGGAGGTTTTCTGAGGGGGGAAGCTCTTCTTGGCCGGGCGATCCCGTCTATCAAGACGAGGAGATGGGGGTGCACATGGCGGGCGTCCGAGGTTGGGGTTGGACGAAGAGGTTGGATGACTAATGTTGTATGGAGCAGCTGACTCACTCAGCCTGGGGTAAGTGTTCACGTGAGCAAGGCGGCTCTGGGGCACGTGCTAGCTCCTTGCAGATCATGGCGTCGGGGCCTTGCGTCAAATAACCAGAGGGACACGGCGTCGTGAGCGTTTGGTATTCAGCTATACACTTACTGTACTCGGTGCCAAAACTGAAATTCTTCCAATGTACTTGCAGAGAAGCTCAGGCTTACAGTTATGCTGTCGGAATAGAATCTGACGAGAAGGGTAGGCCAGTCATCAAAACTGACAACGATGTCAATGGCGGCTTTTTATCGGACTGATGGCGATGGCGGTGCTCTGCCTCTATTGATCAGATGGTCAAGATTATCTGTGCTCCTCGAGCAATTCATATAGATATATTCACATACGCTTTCGAACATTCTCCTTCACGGCCTGTAAGATTGGTCAGACGACCAATAGTATTTTAAATGAACATCAATTGTATCAAATCGTCATGAATATTGGATTGGGTCTGATTGGTAGAGTGGTACAAGATGGCAATTGATGCTTTCAACGCCGGGTTTCCTTTTTGCATGATGCAAGAAATTATATCCCGGTGGCTGTCGACCCTGCAACGGGGAGCTTGATGAGGACAGAACAGCTCAAAATCTTTCCAAAACGGCTCTTTTCAACTTGATAGATCTTTGACTGTACTGGATCAACCCAATGAAATCCTGCGTTATAGGCTGGTCACTTCACCTTCATCGAAATGACGACGGTGGTTATCAGTCCGATAATGACAAGGCAATGGCGCCGTTACCAGTCTGATGGAAGGTTTTCATCGCGGTCAGTTCCACGGAAGAACACGCCCGCCTTCGTGGTGAGTCCGAGGGGGAACGAAAAGAAGTCATCGTCTTCAGTCTCGTGGTGGCCCTGCGCCACCATGATCGTCAATCCGATGGAGTCAATTTCAGATCCTGAAAGCCCTGTCGACGGATGGTAGATTGCTCGTAAGAAAGGACGACGGGGGACTTCTTTCAACTCTGATTGGAATTAGGAGCTTGATCTTTCGGTTACCATATAGCTTTGACACGCCACTGGTTCGACTCGTCCTCGTCGAAGGACGCCAGGGAAAGCCGCCTGGGATAAATTCGAAGAAGGAAGGGCGTCGGTGGGGCCCTCGACGTAGATATCCACACCGGTCAGGCAGAGAGCGGCCCCACGCGCACTTCCTCACGCGATCGCAACGCCTGCACCTTATTGCGCTGTCGCTGTTCGCGTTTTCGTCCGCCCTGGATCTGATCGAACCAGCCACGGGCGCCATGTTTGATCTTGGTGATCATATCTCCCGCCTTGCCCTTGGTGATCGTCTCGGGCGTCAACTCATCACCGGCCGCCCGCAGACGGTTGAGAAAGGCCAATTGCCCCTCCGAGGCCGGTCTCTTGCGCCACTCCATTCCCTTGGCGATGAACGGTCGAGGAAATCGCTCCGCCGCATAGGTATCCGCCCCATGGACGGCATCAAGGAAGGTTTCAGCCCGGACCAACACCCGCGGACGTCCATAGGGACTCTTCGCTCCTCTCAGCACCGCCTGCTCCGGGAGCCGGTTCGTAACCTGCACCTGAAACATCGCATCGGCCATCCTCTCCAGCGTGAGAAAATCGCCGCTCTGAGTGCTGAGGATGTATTTATCTTCGCTCACCTGCACCCAGGCGTGGAGACTGATGGCTCGGATGTGCCGCTCGCCCGACGTGTCGTCGATCAGATCTTCGACCGAATCGTAGTCGGTGAAGGTGATGTTGCCCGGGGACGGCCGCGGGCCCGTGGCACGGCCCAACTTGGTGTCGGCCGCCAGCTGCTCCCTTCGCTTCGCCAGATCCTTCCGCTCCTTCAAGTCCTTGAGCGTGTGGACATCGGCCTGGTCGGCCACCTCGTCCGGATCCAGACCGAATAAAGTGGGCGTCGTGACGATGCCCGTCTCGAGCGAGGCCACCATGTCGATGACGTGACAGTTCTCCTTGCCGGCGTGCAAGCGCATCCCACGACCGATCATCTGCACCAACAGATTGCGGGACTTGGTTGGCCGGGCCAGGACGATACAGT
>QQTW01002336.1_pt1 | contig 13710 bp, 20 predicted proteins | sample 1904831 | NCBI WGS metagenome assembly QQTW01 (sample SAMN09435610, study PRJNA476489) | Subsurface metagenome, whole genome shotgun sequencing project. | reverse complement strand
CTCGAAGCTGACATCTTTGAGCCAGCCGCCGGATGCAGGCTTAGTGCGCGGCGTGCGTGTGGTGGAGATACAGGCGCACACGGCATCGACGTGATACAGGACCACCCGCCCGACGTCATTTGTCCGAGTACGAGAAGGAACTATCATTCGAATTCGATCTCAGTTCTCACGATGCATCCGCGCTTCAACAGCCAGGACGGCGTCCCCTCGCCGGATGCGCCGCCGCCGCCAGAGGAGGCAGCATGGCCGGCCGGTCACCCCGATGGCTTCTTCGACATGGCGCCCGAGCCGACGAGCGACGACCCGACGACGGGCGGCACGTCGTCCGATGTCCGGACCTCGCCTTCGTCGGCGCAGAAGCGACGACGCGTGGCCCGAGCGTGCGATGAGTGCCGACGCAAGAAGATCAAGTGCGATGGCAAGCAGCCCTGCACCCATTGCACCGTCTACAGCTATGGTGGGTTTGTGACATATCAGGATCGCAATCGATGTGTGGGGAGTGGACGTTTGTGATGTTGATGTTGATGTTTGATGGTTCCGTCCAGATTGCACGTATGATCAACCCTCGAATCGAAGGCGCAATCCCGCTCCACAACACCACATCGAAGCGCTCGAGAATCGATTACAACGGGCCGAGGCGATCATCAAGAGCGCCCTGCCCGAGGTCGACCTCGATGACCCACAATTCGACCTCCAGCACGCCCGACCGCGTGCGGCCTCGTCCGCGGCGCGTCCGTTGCCCCGCCGAACGTCGCAGGAGGAAGACTCGACCGAGGACGAGTCGGGCGAGGGCGCCGACGACCCCGATGCCGATTCCCTGCTCGAGTCCATGGTGGAGATGACGGGCCAGCTGGATCTGGACGACATGGGCTTCTGGGACTTTCACGGCCACTCGTCGGGTCTCAGCTTCATCCGGCGCATGCGGCAGCGCTACGGTGATCTGATGGGCCCAGACAGCAAGTATACGCCGTTCGTCATGCCCAAGGCCATGGCCCAGGTCGACCGGCCGTCGTCACGGACTCCCCACGGTCGTCCGCCCGACGACGGTGGCGGCGGACCCAACGTGGCCGACCTGCCGCCCAAACCGGTCGCCCAGGCGCTGGTCTCGAACGCCATTGACGACGGATGTGCGGTGCTGCTCTTTGTCCATCGCCCGACCTTCGACGCCCTCTTTGCGCGCATCTACGATCAGCCGGCCGCACGGTATGGCGACGAGGAGCATCGATTTCTGCCCCTGCTGTACGCCGTGCTGGCTCTGGGCTGTCTCTTTGCCAAGGCGGAGCAGAGCGAGCTGGCGCAGGGTGGCTACGTGCGGGCCATTAGCCAAGGGTAAGCCGCCGTCTATATCGTTCACGAGCAAAGACAGCATCTAAGATATTACTTCAGATTCCAATACTTCAACATCTGTCGATCCATGATCGATATCACCGACTGTCGCGATCTCGACTCCCTGCAAGCCCTTATGTTCATGATTCTGTTTCTCCAATCCTCGGCCCGGCTGACGAAATGCTACGCTTACATCGGCATCGCGCAACGATCGGCCATCCGCATGGGCCTGCATCGGTCGCTGCCGACGCAATTCAACCCGATCGAGCAGGAAACGCGCAAGCGGGTCTTCTGGGTCATCCGGAAGATGGACACCTACGTGGCCTGCCTGTTGGGGCTGCCCAAATCGCTCAGTGACAAGGATATCGACCAGGAGTTGCCGGCCGAGGTGGACGATGAGTGCATCACGGCCGAGGGCATCGCACCGATGCCTCCTGGAAAATTCCCGCTGATGGCGGGCGCCAACGCGCAGACGAGGCTGGTCAAGATCCTGACTAAGGTCATCAAGTACATCTATCCGATCAAGGGGTTCGAGCGACGGGTCGATGGACGCGAGTCCCGCTCGTACATGGTGAGCTACGCCCGGGTGCGTGAGATCGAGCAGGACATGCAGGCCTGGATGGACGAGCTGCCGATGCAGTTGCGCATCGGGGAGGCGGCGGCGCCCGATCTAGCACGGTATGTACAATATTATCTCTTTGACCGTTGAATGTGGTCGCTGATGAACAATAGAACACAACAGCTGCTGCGAATGACGTACGCCTACACGCAGATGATGCTGTACCGGCCCTTTCTGCACTACGTCTCGGCCGAATGTACAGCCAAAACGAAAGATCCGAGAGCGTATGCGTGCGCGGCGGCCTGCGTGAGCGTCTGCCGTAATCTCATCCACATCACGACGCAGATGAAGAAGACTGGGTTGTTGATGGGCGCGTACTGGTTCGCCATGTACACGACCTTCTTCTCGATCTTGTCGCTGGTGTTCTACGTCCTCGAGAATCCCAACGAGCCTAGCACGTTGGAGATCTTGAAGGATGCGAAGGAGGGCAAGGAGACGCTGGCCAGTCTGTCCAAGCGGAGTCTGGCGGCCGATCGCTGTACGGTCACCTTGACGGTGGGTTCATGGATAGCGGTGCTTGCGCCTCAAGGCCGTCATAGCTAATTCGGTGCAGGCCATCTTCGAGCAGTTGCCCGAGCGGTTGAAGCAGGGTCGGCAGAAATCGACGACCGGCAAGAAGCGACAAGCGCCGGCGTCCGGTCAAGCCGCGTCACAGACCACGAAAGCGAGTGTTGGATCATCATCAGCATCGACCGACAAGTCGCGTCGGTCGAAACAGGCCCCGACATCGATGCCGAAGATGACGAACGTCTTACCACCCAACCTGTCCACTGCAGCGCTCGGTCAACCATCACCGCATCAGCCGGGAATGGAACCGATGTTCCTGATGAGCCCTCGAGATTCGTATTCACCCTCCGACGTCTCGGCCTCGCAGACGTCAGGCTCTCGACCGGGTTCGGTTCCATCGGCGCAGCCGACTCCTTATTCGACACAACAACAAACTCCAGTGCCGCAGCCACCGCCGCAACAACAACACCAACCTCACATGAACGAATTCTTCGATCTCAATGCCATGATGTTCCCCTCGGCCGATCCCTTTGCGTACCCTAACAACCCTATGACCATCTTCGAGGATCAGCAGCAAAAGCGCGGTGTGTTGGATACGTCGATGGGTGGAAATCCGATGGTGATGTCAGACGCCGTCAGCAATAACATTCCCTACGACAATCTCGAGGTTCAACTGTATGATCCCCTTCCACCGTATCTCGCGCAGCCTGGTCAAGCGACTGCTCCTCGGCTGGTGGTCCCCGTTGGGAGTTCCACCTCCGCGGCACCGAGCAGCGGCGGCGGGGTGCCCGGGGGTTATGTTCAACAGGTGGATACGACGATGGCGGGCTTACAGCCGGGCTTCAGCCTCGACCAGATCTTTGGGAATAATGAGTGGGGAAGCTCGAATTTCTTGGCCGGTCGACGTAACCAACATGAGTATCCAGGGTGAGTCGAGAGCCACGTGGAGTCAAGGATGGGGGGAGGAGGGGTTGAAAAAAGCTTTCGCGAGCAAAGGGAATGGGAAAGATGCATATCACGGGTATCGGCCGCTGGTGCGACCTGCATGGGAGGGAGTATCGATAAGGTAGCACAGAATTCTTTTGATGCATTAAGCCTAGCCGAGGTCAGATCGATCTTCGGCCCTCCTGGTAAGTTCTAGACAGGAAGCATATTGGCTAGGGTCCAGAATACAACAATACCTACTATCCTAAACGGACTACTTGCTTCACACGTGGGTGACAAGATAAATGGAACAGCCCAGGAGTAACCGTATTAGGTGTACCGAGCCTCTCCAACAGCCTGAGACGACGGTCATCTTCATCATCCTTGCGGTGAAATGTAGCTTCATCACGTTTACGACGAAGGACACCTACATCGGCCATATGAAGATGGGCTTAGCCCTCATCGCCTTGATGATGCTGATATAGTCTCCCTTTCATCGGAGTCATGATGAAGAGTAGTCAAACTACATCTCGCTGATGAATGATGTGGTTCCCCTTGCGCCGATCTGAGGACGATGTGGAACGAGTTCAATGTTGACGGTGGCAAGCCTGTCCTCATTAGCGGTTAATGTAGAGTTACATAACTGATATCCACCTACATTCTCACCTGCGCGAGGTCGAGGTCTTGTAGTTTGAAAGGCACGCTTCATTTGAGCATGATTACCTGACGTTCAATGTCTTGCGTGAGCCAGCCAAGTCATGCTGAACATCGTGCACGTGGGCGTCTCGGTCGTACATCTATTCTTTCTCCCACCAGCCATCAATTTACATAACACCGTCTATACCAACCATCCGAGGCCAGGTGAAATAAGTCACCGCCGTAAGGGTTGCTGCCCGCTTGGTCGCTCCCCACATCAATTTCCCAACTAAGGCTCTATGATTCTTGTGAAACAATGTCCAAGCACGTTATCCTTTATGACCTCATCCCTTTTGAATAGGTGTTTGAGTATATTCATCCAGTTTGGTGCGGCTTGGAGGTGCCCTTGGTCAAGCGAGCAGCAACCCTTTCGGCGGTGACTTATTTCGCCTGGCCTCGATCCCTCGATGTCCTGGTACTCTCAAGTCTATCCCTTCACGATGATACTGTAGAGTAAGCTCCCGCAGCTGACATACAATCCCAGCGCCCACGTGTGTTCTCTCATCGCGCGATTCATCGTCAAATCTCACGTCAGCTACCTTATTCGTGACCCGGCTCAGATCATGCGTCATGCATGCTGTATCTTCCAACTTATAAAACTCATCCCGCCCGGCAGTCGGGAGTGGTCTTTCCATCGGGTAAGGGACACACACTTTCTCCCCCACCTCAGCTCTCTTCTTGACATGTTCGACGGCTATTCTTTGTTCTATAGGTCAGATCCATTCGGACGACTGGCACTGGTGTATGCCAACTCATGCTAGTTACCGCTTCGGGAGTTTTTATTCAGCTGTGGAGCTGTCGACTTTATCGCCTCACATGACCTAAGTGGTCCCACCGCTAGAGCCAGCATCAACTCATGGACCGTTCCACAACCTTTATTTCGAATCCCCGTGTATTTTCATTGAAAGAGACGCCGTCAGGCCTAAGACGCTCGGTTACCGAGTTCGAGAGAAACTGCCCAGCTAGGGTCCTCTTGCTTCCAGCCTTGAATGGCAAGGACGAGAAGAGAAGCTTGATAGCCAACAAAGAAACGAGAGTTCAAACCAACCATGAAAGTTAAGAGACACCCAAAATGCATGCGGGGCAACGAACGGATGGTCAACAAGAAGCTTAAGCACAACGGGAAACAAATCAAGAAACAAGAAGCGGGGAAACAAGCACCCGCAAAAAACAAGCCAGTACCCGATTGGACCATGGGAATAGCAACACAACCCACTTCCTACCCGCGTGCTTGGAGTGCTCTGGACCCAAAGCCGTCAACCGTGGTTCTAGCTCTGGACTCAACGTTACCATCCCAAAGGAGGTGGGAGACGGACAAGCTAGAGCTCGAGATGGTCTAGCTGGCTTCCCGGAAGTACAAGTTCGCAGCTGAACTTGATGGAAATTCGGGACGGGTGCCAACGGCTTCGGCTTTTCTCTTTTGACTTCACTTCCAAGGAATGCCATCCGATGCATACGGTACCCGGCCGTGTGATGGACTGCAGGTGAGCCAGCCAGCCAGCCAGAGGGACCAAGCGGACGCCACGATAATACTATACTCCGTAAGAGTTAGTTTATCTTCCGGCAAGGGAAGATAAATACCGAGCTTGGACCCCCATACATCCTTTCTTCTCCAACACAACCTCCACTGTCGTTGACACAGACTCAATTTCTTGCATCTACGCTCAAGATACATTGAGCTTACTCTTAGCTCCTTTAATCCTACTCTCGTTGCATACTGTACATCGATATAAACACAATATGCGTACCTCAATCGATCGAGCAGCCCAGCTCTTTGCTGCGGCGGCGCTGTTCTTGCCCCTCGTGGTGCTATCCGTCCCAGCTCCCCAGTCTGAATCCGAAAGCGACGTCACGCCCGAGAGTGCTCCGGCTGCGTATTCTTCCTATGGACGTTGTCGAGGGGGGACGAGGAAGGTACCTCGTTTGGCTACTGTATGTGTCTATCTATCCATATCCTCATCTTCATGCGGTTCATCGATCTATCCATCCGTCCTAGCTCTGCTCTGCCTTTCTTCTACCCACAACCATCTCTCATCCAGAGTCGGAGTCCATCAGTCTCTGTTCCATATCAGTCTCAATGATAAATTCCACTTTTGCACGCTTCTACATCCACCCCTGACCCTGACTCCACGATCCCGACCCCTTACCTACCTCCCTAACGTCCCTCCACAATCCCAAGTCGACCAAGAAAGTGGAATACAACATCCCATCATCCGTGCCCTTCCTCAGCCATCAGCACCACCGCTCACCACTCCACAATTACATCCACTCATTCATTCGTTACACATGCCATTCCTCCCAACTCATCTGATTGCTAATAAACTATTCCAGTTCGACGACCTCCCCTCCGAAGACTTTCCAAGGACTCAAGTCCCCATCCCCTACCAGTCTCTCGCCATCGACAAATTCTTCGTCGAAGAAAGCAACGGCTTCCTAATCGCCCAATCGGGGACCCAATACGCGATATCCTACGACTATACTCTCCCCCGCGAATTCCGTGTGCCGGCCACCAACCCCGACGGTTCTCCTTCTCCCGTGCGGAGCTTCGATTTGAAATCCTTTTGGTACGGGTGTTCCCAGGGTGTGCCTCAGCCTGAATGTTACGTTCGTGTGACTGGTGTCAGGGCACGTCCGAAACGAGGACAGGAGAAAGAAGTTAGTTTGCAGGTTTCGTACCCGAGACTGGAACCACCTGTGGATCCGGCGACTTTGACGTTGGCGAAAGTCTCGTTTGATTTAACCGATGCTTGGGAGGGACTGGAAAGGGTATATGTCAATGTTACGTATGATCCTGAGGGAACTCAGCCTGCGTTGTATGCGGGTTTCGTGGTGGATAGTTTGGAGTATGTGACGAATGAGTGTCGGAGGGGGTATTAATATCGTCTGATGACTCCTTCGGTCATTTGTTGCTGGTCAATCAAGAGATGGAGGGGGGAGGGGGAGAGGTGAGGGCAGTGATTTGGGGTTGACACTGTCGAGAGGGTGACGGGAGGGGAGAGCAACAGTTACGGACAGACGAACGAACGAACGAACGAATGGGAAGATGGTAGTTCTGTCAAGTGTTGGAACATGGAAGAGCTGAAGAGAAGCAAAGGGAAAGGAAGAAGGGATAGTACACGTTCATAAGCATCTAGCAAGCATTTCAAGAAGGAAGGAAGGAATGAAGGGTAGGTATAGTACATTAGCCTAGTCATAGTCATTATATAGTTCTAGTTCGATATACTATACGAGCAATCTACCCACCCACAGCCGCGAGTCTATTGTACCATGGTCTGCAAGTTGTTCTACTGTAACTTTATCGGACTGACAACGTCGATGGCGGCAGGTCCGTCAGCAGACGGGCGACACGGACCGACCTCTTGGGCTGCATCAGACTGACGACAATAAAAGCTCGTCCTTCATCTGCCTAATACTCTCAACAACAAAAGTAGATTCATCACCATAAAGACGACGCTAACTAACCCCTTGACTTTCATCGAAATGAGGATTGAACAATGGAAGCTCCTTCACCAGCAGGGTTGACAATGACGACAAAAGTAAGCCAGTCGCTTTCCTCGATCGAATTTGGTGGCAATCAAACACCTTCTTTCCTTCCTTCCTCCATCAGACTGCCTGAGGATACCTGACTGCCGTCATCTCCATCAAGTCGATCATGCCCATTGTCAATGCCTCTCTCTCCCTCATCTCACCGATAACGATGGTATGAGTGGTACAACAACTCCTTTCCTTTCGTCACTCGCCCTGACGAACCGAACCGAAGATTACATTCTTAACTTATATCTCGTTTGGAGGGGAGGTAGTGTATGACAAAGGAACGGTCAATGGAAGGACTGTTGGATAGTGCTTCATATACTGGGTTAAGACAACAATTGGCGCCTTCGGCGCCGGGGGCCTTTTGCGTGTTGCAACAAGGACTAACCATTAATGAGCCTATTCATCGGGTTAGTAACAGAACCAGGGACATATCATTGATAAGAATCTCTCTCTTTCGTTTCCTGCGGCAACAATTGTGACGATGATCTAAATGCCAGAAGTCTGAAACACTCCAGGAACATTCATATCGAAGGCCGCGAGTATGTATAGAAGTCCTAGCAGGGACGACCGTACGGAGGGTGGACACTTACGAGTCGACACTCTCTGAGAAATAGACAGGGTTGCCAGCACCGACTTGACTTACTCTAGACTCTATCTATGTGGAATATATTCCCTATATAAAATGACAATTCATAACTGCGATAGTCCAACGCAGATGCATCACACTAGACTACTCAACAAGAAGCCAAGCTCGATTCCATCCCAAGGTTGTCAAGGTCAAGGTATCATTGTCTTTAACCCCGAGACGCCGAGACTTTCTTCACCCTGCGGTGTCCCAATCTTCATCCGGAGTCTCAATCTTCATCCGCAGTGCCAGCACCAACTTCACTGACATGCCGCAAACGAACACACGGACAATGCGTAACGAAACTCCAACGCAGAATGCATCATCATCACACTATTCAAACCAAAACCCAACCTCGACTCCATCCATTCCAGAGAATCATCCACGTCCAGGTATCATCTTCAACGCCGCCGGGACAGGCAAACCCCCTCCTCCTCCCCCACCGGGAACTCCAACCTTCATCCCTGGTGATGATAGCGGCGATAAACCCATCTTTGGGATCTTCATCCTCAATTCCCCCCGTTCGAACCTCTTCAAAGTCTCCGCCATATTATTCCCCACACCCTCTTTCAATGCCAAACCCTGATGCACCAACTTTTCACTCTGCTGTTGAAACCACCCCGTAAATTCCCTCACCTGACCTCCTTCTCCCCCTCCTCCTCCCTGTCCCTGTCCATTCGCCCAATTACTTCCCCCCTCCGTCCCCCCCTTCTTCTTCCGAACCATTCTCCTCCTCTCGGTATCCGCACCAGCAGGTTCGACGATCCTCCATTTCCCTGTATCCCCCCTCTGTCGATACCCTTGGTGTTGATCGTAAGAGCGCGGTACGACCAGATATCCCTCGGGATTCGTCAGGGGAGTAGTATCCACCCCTGAATACAAGTCGTCGACAGTACAGTGGTAGGATGGAAGTAATCTGTCATGGAGAAGGGCGTCGATGATGGGCGCGTAGCCTTCGGCTTCCATGACGGAGTTTAACATCACGGTGCAGTCGATTTCGCAGTCGAGACTGGATCGGGGTTTTTTCTGGATTTGATGAACTGATGGTTAGTGGGGATTTATATGATAGGGAGGGGATGGATGAACGAGTAGAGACGTGAAAGAGAGGAGCAGGAGGGTCGGAGCTGAGAGAGGGTATCGGTGCTTCTTAATCATAGTCTGCTGTATCGACTATTGAGGGATTGAGGATGTGGACGGAATATCTGAAGGGAATGATGGGAGGGCAGAACGGGGAAAGGCAAGGAAGTAGGAAAATATGGAAAGACAAACAGTATTCTCAACACAGCTCTTCATACACCACGCACAAATCTCGCCTCGATACTTCCCGGCTTGTGTCACCATGTGTTGATTCAATGCCTGGACCTGCCTGGCATGTGCATCTTGGGGATCATTGTTGTTCTTGTTGTTCTTCTTCTTGTTATTGTTGTTATTGCTATTCTCTGCTCGTCTTTGAAGATGACTCTGTTCGATGAGTGCTGACGATGATGAGTCTTTCCTCGGCACTGAGGAGACCTCAACGACAGTCCAGCTGAGGGTGGAAGTCAGGAAGACCAAGGAAAGGAGAAGTGGGTGCATGGCCAATCAATGTCCGTCTCATCAAGCCCAGCGAAGATCAAGCGTTTCTCTTGATCGAATGTCGCTTTGTCGAATGACAAAAGAGGCAGAAAGCGGTGGGACGCTTGGGGTTGACACGACCAGGAGAGACACCACTAGATCTAGCATTTCCGGGACCAATGGACCCTGAAAGAACCCTGATATATGGATAACCATCATCACAAGAATACAATATACACCGCCACCAACATCATCCTACTTCGAGGACAATCATCCCATCGTATCCCTGACCACCAGTCGGACGGACCCTCAAACACGGTCCACATCATGCTCATTCGAATCCTGGTCCTAGTCCTTCCAACGGCTTTTTGGGGGGTTGCAGGAGGATGGGTAATCCATTTCATCATGAGGGATTTCCATGGTGGTTCATCGAACTAGGATATCACTCCGCGGACTAGACGAAACTCAACCAGAGAGGGTGTGTGAGAGATATGGTGTAACTTCTGTATAGGAGAGCCTATACCACCCTACCGATCCACGGGGGGGGAGCTAACGATCGTTACAGATCACTTACCTGCCCTATCCCATAGGCTACGCGGCCGTATGCAAGCCGTTGTCACAGCCAGACCAACCGACTGACAGAGCACGAGCGTTGATTGTTTTGTCAGCTCCCTGAGTTCGTTTCGATCCCCGTCGCCGTTCGATCGAACGAGCCCTATAGGTACGGAGCGTCAACCCGGGCTAAATCAATTAAAGTTGACCCTGACCTTGACCGTGACGGGTGCCGGTTTACTGGCTCATGTCAACCGAGCCTCCTTCAGGGTCTTTTTAGTGACGCATGTGCGTGCGGTGCGGTGTTCGCATCTGCAGGTGCTTCAACGGCCGCACCTAAGCTAGTTTCTGGGACTCGGATCACAATGCGAAGGGGAGTCGTCTAGTTCGTGTTGGATGTTTCGGTGTTTCGATGGTTGCATCATTATCCGGGGGCCATGGCCGCCGCGGAGTGCCATGATGAGGGGGTTGTAATGATGTTGATCTCCTTGAGTCGACCTTGCCGCAGAGGTCGTGCCACCTTCGACTGATCAAACCGGCCATGCAATGCTTAGGCATCGAATTTAGCCAACTCGTCTTCAGGCTCTGTTCCATCAGAAATGCTGACGAGGTTATTCGCTCCTCGGAACGCGTTGTTTGTGCTCTTCGTGTGGGATACACACATCCTGAAGGATCCAGTGTGATAGGGCCGGAGTTGCTTCGTGTTGTGATGCCAGCAACTCCTCTCTTTTTCCTGATCCTTACTCGTATCGATAACGAGCACGTGCGCAGCTTGGTAATGCTTGATAATGGATACCTGGAGCTGAATGCGCGATTGCCGCCGAGTCGAGATGGGCTACACCGATGTGACTGACCAGCTCCATCTGCTCGAAGTTAGCATGTTGACCCTGCAATCAGAAGACTTGAGAGAGAGATATCAAAGAACAAGGGGGGCCTCCGACAGCGGTGGCCCAAGAGACGCCCACGAGAGGTGGAACGCGCCGTTCGTCTCCATCCGCATCATCACTATCTGCACCGCCGGAGGCCGATGCCCATTCCCACGAACCGTCTCAGCCTGCCAAGGGATGGTGGAATCCGCCCGATTGTGGACGCGGCGACCCAGGTCGTTGGCGCGGTCACGCCGGCGGTGGTTCCCTCGGGACCAGGATCGTCTCAACCGCCCTCGCAGAACCCCAGCCGCGACCCTCCTCCACCATCTCCACCGGTGAACAACTCTCCTTCATCACCCCCATCGCAACTTCCAGCAGCTCCTTCGCAATCCCCTCCACCCCAAGATCAATCCTCTCATTCCCCGACGCCGCCAGCGCAGCCGAACAGCTCATCACCTTCATCACCTCCCTCACCTCCCTCGGCACCACGTCCTCCATCCTCGGCCGGTCCACCACCACCGGCGGGCTCGACCACCCCATCCACAGCCGGAGCTCCACCGCCGAGCAATTCCAGTGGAACGCCAACGGCTCCAACAAGCCCAGCGAATTCGGCCCCACCTCCGGCGCCCAGCGATCGGCCATCCACCGACCGGCCTTCGGCGTCTCCAAACTCGAACACTGCATCAACCGGTGGCTCGACGGCAGCACCCTCTGCATCGGCATCGTCGCTCAATATCCCCGGCGTCTCCAATGTACCGCTGCCATCCGTGTCAGGTGCATCGAGCTCACCCCGTATGTATCACCTGTGAAGTGACTAGCATGAAGAAGCTTCGAGGACTAATTTCCATCAGAATCGCCGTCAGCGTCAGAGTCAACGAGTGGTTCCTCGGCTGCGTCAAGCTCGCCTACGACAGCTCCATCGACGACCCAATCCCCTTCACAGCCATCGCGGACTCCATCCACCCCACCGTCGAGGACTGACTCCACCTCGCCTTCGACGACCGACTCCACGTCGACGTCTGCAGCGGAAGATACATCCGATGCGGGCTCGAGCACCACGCTGGTGGTTCCTTCAGGATCGCCATCCACCGTCAACACCACCCTCTCGACCACGACGAGGACGACCTCGACATCGTCGAGCATCGTGCTGTCCACCACCGCGTCCCTCTCGTCCAACCAAGCGTCATCGTCTCCGACCGGCTCCACCGTGGGACCCGGCGGTGGTGCCGGTGGAGTGGTGCCCGGTGGAGGATCGCCCACTGGCACACCTGGCCAACCGACCAATGGCGCTGGGAACAACGGCAACAGCTCCAATACCAGCTCGGGGTTATCTCCGCCGACTCAGGCTCTCATTGGAGGCATCGTCGGTGGCCTGGCCGGCCTGGCCCTCCTCTTGCTCCTCATCCTCTTTCTGTTGAGATGGCGGAAGCGGAAGCACCAGCAAAACCAGCAACAAACTCTACAAGAGCCGCCCACTCGACAATTGGCAGCTGAGTCCTCCCCACAGGCTCCACCACCTACAACCGGGTCACCCACCTCCGGACCCAGCGAACGGGGTTTCTATCGAGTGTCCGGTCGAAAGATTGCACCTGTGCTCGGTACCGGCGGGGACGGCTATCAAGGTGAGACGCTCAGCGAGGCGTCATTCTACCGCGATGACGACCGGACGGTGGCCGGCCCCAGCACCGCTCGTCCCATGTCACCCGGCAGCCCGATCGATCGGGTCAGCGCGGTGGGCAGCGACGACGAGTATGCGGTGATGCGTCCGAGCCCGGCCCGGACGCCGGTGACGTCGCAGGGACCCTCTCCACCCGGTCGATTTCCATCACCCCCGGTGGGCTCACCCCGACGACCTCATCTGGGCGTGGACGGGTTAGGACGGTCACATCCATCCCAGGACGGTTCGAGGGGTTCTCGATTCACGGAGGATGTTGGTTGATGTGGAGCATTGCCCTGGACTTTTTTTGTTCACATCTCGATCGATCACCATCTGAACTGGGCCATCTTGGAATTTTTTCCCTTCTTTGTATCCAGTTTTAATGATGATCTTTGGTCGGACGCGACCATGTTTCTCTCGTTTTAACTCAACGCTCTTTTCTCTAATCGGCGCCCGGTCGTCTTTCCATGTGCGTTTCGGGGGGGAAAGGAAAAGATTTGTGATTTGTGATTTCGTCTCGTCCATCTGTTTCATCTGTCTTCGTGACCATCTGTGCATGGTGGCTTCGTGTGAAGCGCGTCTTTCCATCTTCGTTTGGTTCCTTCTGCCTGCCTGCATTGCAGATGCTACCGGCTGCGTTCTTATCAATTTTTATTTGTCCTGAACGATCTCTCTAGTCATACCCGACATCTCCTATTGATTGATTGTGTGCATTCATTCATCTATGTATGGGGTGGAGTTCCCTAGTGGAATCTGCCAGTAATGTAACCGTAATGCTGGACGTTCTTCTACCCTGTCCCTGGTCCTCTGGTATTCATTCTGTCGTGGTCGCTACAGTCCATCTCCG
>QQTW01002335.1_pt1 | contig 13712 bp, 12 predicted proteins | sample 1904831 | NCBI WGS metagenome assembly QQTW01 (sample SAMN09435610, study PRJNA476489) | Subsurface metagenome, whole genome shotgun sequencing project. | reverse complement strand
CCCAGCAAAGGAACTCTATACCACATAGTGACTCTATATAATCAGGTAGGTTTCCATGTACTGCTTGTTTGGTAGCTATGCCATACTTATAACGTGAGAGTGAGCGCAAGGTTGTTGCTATACGAGGTTTGCGAGCATAGGCGAATGCTAGTTCTACACCTTGATGCCGCATTCTAATTCTTTCTCCTACCAAAGACAACAGCATTCCATAAACTGTAGCGGGAGGAGCAAAAAAGTAAGTTTCTCCAAGCGAACGAGCATAAGATTTGCGGAAACTAGCATAAGATAATTCTATATACAGAGTAATCACGTAAGCTCCACAAACTCTGCACCTAAGCTGGTAATTCTTTGCAGAGCTAGTTGTCCTGCTTTAGAAACACCAGGTACTACTGCAACTCCTAGTTCCTTAAGTTTTTGACCTTCAACAGTCATTGCTACTTCTCCTCCCACAATCAACTCTTCCGCTGGTATATCTTCTGCTTCAATTCGTCGAATTAGTCTTTCAATTGTGTAAGTACGGTTAGCTTCATCATGCTCGAAAATGTAATAAATTTTAGGGGAGTGAGCTGAGGTAAGGCGTAAAACAATAGACGCTGGAGAAAAATCGTAGGCAAATCGAGCGTGATTCCCAGCGACAGGGGGGAGATCGATTATTGCTGCTACAAACTGGGCAATGTATCTTTTCCGCAATACATCATTTAAGTTCAACCCAAATGAATAGTAGTATTCGGATGTATGCATCTCTGTATTATAAAGAGATAGGCTACCTTTGTTTTTCTCACCAGAAACAGAATTATAAGATATTTCCCCTCGGTAAGGACGCAAACTTACAGCGCGACTTACAGCTAATGGACTTTGATATTTTATTACTTTTCCTCTAGGTTTAGATTTAGACTTGGGCTTTTCCTCAGCTGCCTCTAAGTTTTCCCACTCAGCTTCGTTTTCGTGTTGAGCAGCTTTAGCATCCATAAATCCCATTAAAGCATCGTCAATGTACATTTCCTTACCTAGTATCCAGTAAGAACGACTTTCATCTTTAAACTTTATTTTTCCATCTTCAAAAGTACGGTTTACTGCGTGTGGGTTTTCAAGTTGAAAGCGATAACGTAAAGCGAAACGGATTGCTTCACTAGAAATACTTGTGTGCAGTTCATCTTTTACAAAAACTTTTTGAAGAGTCATAGTATTACCGATACTGTCTCCTCGGTTGTTAGCTGCAACTCCTTCTCCAGTCAAAATCGTTCCGTAAAGGTAATGCGTAGGCATAGATTATTAATTTTCTTCTAAATTATTTTTGGACTTTTTGCTCTCGTAACTGAGTAGGGCAAATAATAACAAGTTTTGTACCCTCTCAAAATTACTGGCATTGAACAGCATTTCATATATAGAAGCAGCATTTTCTCTCACTGACAGGAGGGTTCCGCCTTTAGTAGCCTCAGTACAAAAACGTAGAAACCAATTAGCTAATTGAGAAGAAGTTTTAGTTCTTAAAATTTCATTGCGGATTTTCTCTCGCCGGACTTCTACTAGCCTTTCAAAACTGAGTTTTCCAGTCCTCGCTCGTTCTCCAAGTTTTCCCATTTGGATACCCCACGCAGTCTGAAAGCTCTCTATTATAGCCTTATCATCAGAGTTTTGAATTGCTTGTTTCATTTGAATTAGTCCCTCTCGTACGAATGACATACGAGTAAACTCTTTTTGAATACTTACCAAAGACTTGAAATTAAAGCACCAGTGTCTGTCCGCAGCTAAATTTGCAGCGATCAAGCTAGGTAATGCATTTGTGGGAATTGCTAAAGACTCTCCTCGTGAAGTGTGAATGACTTTGCTGCCACCTAAAGTTCTAATAGCTGCCTCAAAAATACTTATTTCTGGATAGTCTCGCCTCAGATGTACTGTTTGACTTCGATTAATTTGGTTCTGATCCCACGGTACTTTTCCCATTGCGATCGCCTGACATCCACCCACACAAAGTTCATCACTAACTTCCGTAGCCTTAAGATCGATTAAAAATCGTAAGGCAGCTTCTTCAGCACCAGCTACTAACCGACCTAAATATTGATTTGTTAGTTTTGGTGTTTCTTTACTGGCAGTAGCAATTCGCCTAACGGCTGTCGCAAAGCTAATAAGGTCAACAACATCAGGAATTATTACACAAGTAGAAGCGCGTTCCTGTTGTATCTGGGGACGAAGAAAAAATATTGGGCAAGCTACTATCAAAAAATGCAGAAGAATAACCTTTGCAGGTTCGTCTTCTAACGCTTTAACCCCTCTCAAAGCTCCCGGAATCAGAAATTGTGGAATGAGCGCAGTCTCTGGAAACTGTTCACTATGTTCTTCTGACTCTTTTTTTGGTTTTTCTAATAAGCCTGTTCCCTGCGCTTTTTGGTGTGCATATGTATCAATAGCTTTGTAACTCAGTCTTAGAGCTTGATCTGACTCTGCAACTTTTACATAAATATCTCGTGGAGTTTTTTCACCGAGTCGCATTTTAGGATGTTGTAAAAAGCTCGTGCAGATTCCATTGTGGATTGCAACTTTCAGCAGAGTATTCTCCTGTGAGACAAATTGACCCGGTAAGTCAATGATTTTCTCAGGGGTCAATTTGAAAGAAGCTTTAAGAATACGCTCTAAAGCTACGTGATCTGTAAGATGTTCCCACTTTACTCGGACTTGCAGGCGCTCTACTTTAGCTGTAATACCTGTAGGTACAGTATTTCCCCAAGCCTGAATTGTTGCTGCTAGTCCCCCTAAAGCTGCACGATGGTATATTGTATAACCTGGATCATCTAATCTATATACTAGTTCCTGTGTCATTTTTTAGTTCAGTGGTGTAAATATACCACAGCCCATACGGTGTTTCCCCCCTAATCCACATTGCTGCAACTTTAAAGAGTCTTCTGGTTGAAGGCGAGAAGTTTCTACTCCAAAACCAACATTCACTCGCTCTTTAATCCGAATAACTCTCCGAGCCAAGCCTCCAGATAGATTTGAGGAAATATGCAAATCACCAATAATATTCAAACGAGCAAGCTGAGCAGTCGCTGCTTCCAAAAAAGGTTCTGGCTCTGAATAATTGCTAATCACAACTATCCTCGCTCTTAGTTTAGGTTGAGGTCTTAACATCAACACTTCTGGAGTGTATAGCCGGATATTATTCCCATTAAGATTTAACCTTTTTCCAGCTAGTGTGTAGACTAAAAGCATCTTGTCTACAGGTATTCGCAGCCTTAAACGAGAATTATCTATAAGTTTAATATTACCCTGCTTATCAGGGACACCGTTGATACTATGAATACTAAGCCAAGGCTGCCCGTGAATGTTTGGTGTGCAGTTAGCAATCGCTGAGTACAAGTAATATCCGTGATCGAGCGGTATCTTTCCTCCAGAAAGTGCAAAAGTTATATCAGCGTAAGGTATATCTGAATACATATTAAGCTCGTCATGTAGCGTAAATCAATAAAACTTGATACGTTATCCTTATTTAAACACTTTCCAGCATACTTGTATACAAATTAGGCTTTTAGAAGGAACTAAATGAAAATTGATGCTCTGCAATGTTACTATTTATTAGAAAAATGAATTATTATGCTCCCCTATAATTGACTAAAATTTTCTTTTTTTCTGTGGCAACTTTGAAGTAGGAATAGTGTGACTTTTAGTCATGCGATGTTCAATGTAAAAGTAAGCCGAAGCTATGTTATAAGATCCACTTGGTAAGAGTATATGCTTTGCTGCCTAACAAGCTTGTCTGAAATTATAAGGGTAAAAATACCAGTTAATTCTGAGAGTCTAATTTCAACCAAATCTATAACCAACTCTTGGTACCGTTGTAATATACTTTGGTTCTCCTGGATTTATTTCAAGTTTTTGCCTCAGCCAGCGAATGTGTACGTCTAAAGTTTTGGTTGTATTTACAGACTTGCCTTTCCAGATTTGTTTTAGTAATTCTTGACGAGACCAAGTCCGACCAGGATAACTTATAAATAGTTCCAGTAAACGAAATTCTTTAAGTGCAAGGTTAACTTCTTTACCTCTAACAATTACTCGATGTTCTTGAAGATAAACAGTCAATTCTTCAAACTCTAATACTCGTGACTCAGGTACGTAACTTAAGGGATTACACTGGCACAAATTTTGGCAGCGAGCAATTAACTCTCGAACATTAAAAGGTTTACACAGATAGTCATTAGCTCCTGCTTCTATAAATGAGAGAGGATCAGCTTTATTATCTTTGGAGTTTAGGATTAGAATTGGTACCAAGTTTCCCTCACCGCGCAGCCAGCGACATAGCTCTGCTCCATCTCTTTTTGGCAGGTTCCAGGATAAAACAATTAAGCTAAAAGGGAATTTATCTGGGCTAAGTTCAAGACTTTTGAGCAAAGATAGGGCAATATGACCATCTGACGCAGCAATAACTCCGTGACCTTCCCCAAGCAATACACTTGCAACCAATTCCCTATCTAAGTCTTCTGCTTCAACTAAAAAGATTTGAGCTACTTCATTTTTCTGTAATGATAAAGAGCTTTTTGATAAATGAGAAGAAGGTTTAGTAGTCGCAATTAATTTGTTTGATTCTCGTTTAGGTAATCTCATAAAAACTATTTAGCACCAAATTGTTAACCTTGTGTTCGGATATTAACTGGTTAAAGGTTAAAAATGAGTTCTCTGCTACTTGACCTAAAATAGGTAATAGAGAGATTTCATCAAGAGCATCTTGCCTTTGCGGTAAATAATTATAGTCAAAAAAGAAAACCTACTGTATCAATGTTTTTGAGCAAATTTGAGGGGTTAAAGACAGACTAAAAAGCTGAATTAGCAACAAATTTATTCCTAAAAAGTTAGATTTTGCGTTTAACTACTTATACTCATCACCAAGGTGAAATGCTCCTGACTTCATCACTGAGACCTTATGAGTAAATCTACTAATACTTAACCGAATCGTCCACTCACATACTGCTTTGTTGCTTCCTGTTGAGGATTTTGGAAAACGACTTCTGTTTTATTGTATTCCACTAAATAGCCCATCCGACTTCCTTTTTCCGTCGCCTCAGCGTTAAAAAATGCTGTCATATCCGATACACGTGATGCCTGCTGCATATTGTGGGTAACGATAATGATTGTGTATTTTTTCTTAAGTTCCTGAAGTAATTCTTCAATGCGGAGGCTAGAAATTGGGTCAAGAGCAGAAGCCGGTTCATCCATCAAAATAACTTCAGGCTGGATTGCCAGGGCGCGAGCGATACACAGTCGCTGTTGTTGACCACCAGACAGTGCTAATCCACTTCCTTTAAGTTTATCTTTGACTTCATCCCACAAAGCAGCTTGGCGAATTGATTGCTCTACTAACTCATCCATATCACCCCGGTAGCCATTAATACGCGCTCCAAAAGCAATATTCTCATAAATTGATTTGGGGAAAGGGTTTGGCTTTTGAAACACCATACCAACACGACGACGCAATTCAACTGGGTCGAGCCTACTAATATCTCCATCTTGGAACGTAATGCTGCCTTCAACTCGCGCTCCAGGAATAAGGTCATTCAAGCGATTAAAACATCTTAAAACTGTGCTTTTTCCACATCCAGAAGGTCCAATAAAAGCAGTAATCTTGTTTTTATATATATCAAGATTGACTTCACGTACCGCTAAAAAAGATCCATAAAAAACAGAAAGGTTCTCAGTTTTTAAAGCTATACCGCTTTCAGCAGCTATTGTCGAATTGGAAGAGGAAGAATGATTGGAATACATAACTCACTAAAATAACAACAATTAACAACTTTTCCAGGCGCTCACTCAACTCAAGTTGTCTTTCAAGAGCGAATTTTCTCAAACTTGTTACGTAAGAAAACTGCTGTAGCATTCATTAGCAGTAGTAATACTAGCAAAACGATAATTGCCGCAGCAGCATTATCGTGGAATGCTACCTGGGGACGGGAAACCCAGTTAAATACTTGAATTGGCAGTGACGTAAAGGGGCTTTGCAAGCCTTGTAAGGAAAGATTTGGCAGAAAAGCAATATATGTCAAAGCTCCAATCGTAATCAAAGGAGCTGTTTCACCAATTGCTCGTGAGAGCGCCAGAATTACACCCGTGAGTATACCTGGCAAAGCAAGAGGAAAAACTTGCTCTCGAATAACTTGCCAGCGCGTTGCACCTAAAGCATAACCAGCTTGACGCAAACTACTCGGAACTGCCCGTAATGCTTCGCGAGTGGCAACGATAATAATGGGCAAAATTAATAAACTTAAGGTTAAGGCACCCGTAATTACAGTACGTCCTTTTGTGACAGGTTCCATCCACCTTACAAAGATTTGCAAACCCAGTAAGCCATAAATAATTGAAGGCACCGCCGCCAAATTCGCGATGTTAATTTCAATTAGCCTCGTGATCCAGTTATCAGTCGCATATTCTTCTAGAAAGATAGCTGCTCCTACTCCTAAAGGAAAAGAGATTAAAGCTATCAGTATCAGTAGCCAAATAGTGCCAACTAATGGCGACAAAATACCAGCTTGCGCTGGTAATCGAGAGGGATAACTAGTAATGAAAGACCAATCTAAGAGGGAAAGACCGTCAGCAAACACATCAAAGAGTAAGATAGCCAGCACGACTAATCCAAGGAAGGTCGCGATCCAAGTTGCAATTGAAAAGATTTTATCAAAGCTATAACGACTGCCAAGAGAAACTTTAAAGTTCTTATTTGTCCCGGAGTCGGTGTCGTTTGTAGAAGTAGAATCTTGTATTGTCATTCGTATTTCTCTCGGAAGCGGCGGACAAACCAGAAGCTAAAAATATTCAAAACCAATGTGATCAAAAACAAAGTCATGCCAACAACAAAAATAGTTTTGTATGCCAGCGATCCAGCTGGTGTATCTCCTAAACTAACCTGAACGATGTAAGCTGTCATCGTTTGAAGGGGTATAAGGGGATTGAGCGTCAAGTTCGGATTTTGACCTGCTGCAAGGGTGACAATCATTGTTTCACCAACGCAGCGAGAGATAGCCAAAATAAATGACGCGACAATACCGGACAAAGCAGCTGGGATTACAACATTGCTAATTGCTTCGCGTTTCGTCGCTCCTAGCGCGTAAGCCCCATCCCGAAGACTACGCGGTACCGAGTAGATTGCGTCTTCACTCAGAGAAGCTACAAGTGGAATAGTTGATATTCCTAATACTATTCCAGCACTCAGGGCGTTAAATCCCTGTAAGCCAGGGATAAATTTTTGGAGAAAGGGTGTAACTAATAGCAGAGCAAAGTAACCAAAAACAACTGAAGGTATTCCTGCTAATATCTCTAGAGCAGGCTTAAGCCAACGGCGCACTCTAGGAGATGCGTATTCGCTTAAGCAAATAGCGGCTAATAAACCTACGGGTAAAGCAACTGCAAGCGCAATTGCAGAGGTCAAAAATGTGCCGCTAATCAGCACAAAAATGCCGAACTGAGCATTAGTAAAAAGTGGTGTCCATTGCCGCTCGGTCAAGAATTGCCAGAGTGTAACTTCTTTAAAAAATTCCAGGGTTTCAAATATCAGGGTCAAGACAATGCCAATTGTAGTTGCCACAGAAACAAAGGCAAACGAAGCAAAGAGTATCTTTACTCCTTGCTCAACTCTTTTATTTAAAGCACGCCTTGGATGCCATAGTTTAGAGTTTGAGGGTTGAGAAGATAACAAGTTACTCATTTTGATAAAACTACAAAAGATAGTAAATGTGGTCAGTTTCAAGCCCTGACCTTATTAAGCGCACTCGTGCAACTTCTAAAACTATTTCCTCAAAAGATCTTCAAGTTTTACACCGATTGCAGAACCTTTCCCCTCAAATACTGAACCCGTCGTACCTTTTTCCAGTCTTGCCTCTACTGCTTCAAGAGTTGTATTTGGTAAGGGTACATAACCAACTTGTTCCACAAGCTGTTTGTTCTCTGGTGCTAAATAAAAGTTAGTAAAGGCTCTAACTTCTGGGCGCTCCAAAGCAGATTTTTTGACATAAATGAACTCTGGACGAGCGAGAGGCTGATAACTACTATCGGCGATTGTTTGTGGGCTGGGCTTGACGCAACCTTTACCGTTATCAATTCCAAGGACCTTTAGCTTGTCTTTATTTTGCTCGTAGTAGGCATAGCCAAAGAAGCCTATCCCATTTTGATCAGCTGAAACACCCTGCACCAAAGTGTTGTCATCTTCGCTGGCTGTATAGTCACCCCGGCTCTCGCCTTCCTCACCCACGATCGCAGCTGTGAAATAGTCGTAGGTACCTGAGTCAGTACCAGCTCCATAAAGTCCTAGTCGTGCATCAGGGAAAGCAGGTCGAGCTTGATTCCATTTAGTAACTTTGCCTTGTGCAGCTGGTTCCCACATTGTTTTGAGTTCCTGGACAGTGAGGCAATCTACAAAAGTATTTTTAGGGTTAACCACAACTGAAAGCCCATCAAAGGCAACAGGGAGTTCAATGTATTCGACACCTCCCTTTTTACAGAGTTCCACTTCTGAAGGCTTAATTGGGCGCGAAGCACCTGTAACGTCAGTTTCACCATTGCAAAACTTCTTAAATCCTCCACCAGTACCAGACGACCCTACTGTGACTTGGACATTGGGATTGGCTTTTGGAAACTCTTCTGCCATTGCTTCAGAGATAGGAAATACTGTACTAGAGCCATCAACAATTACTTTGCCAGATAGGTTAGAAGCAGAGGCTGTGCTTGCGGCTGGACTAGCACCATCAGCTTGAGGACTAGTAGGAGTAGAAGTTTGATTGCCACCACAAGAAGTTATCCCTAACACCACTACTAATAAAGAGGCGATATACGCTAAACGAGTAACTTGACAAAACATACTATTTTTTAATTCTTTACTTCTGTTTCTTCTAGCAATAAGATTACAGTCTGAGGTTAAACAATTGGTTAAGATTAGTTTAAGTTTAAGTTAATTAAAAACTTTAACTTAGTTCAAAGTTGATTGGAACTAGGTACTACGAAATAGAGATATCTGTAATTTAGCGTTTCTAGCCTGTAACCCTACAGGATTTTTTGGTTAGACTAACAATCATTACAAATCTTTGTTCATTTCTGAAAATTAGTTATGGCATTGTGAGCAATTATCAAAAAACCTTTCCAGATTCAATCAAGTAGACTATTTATTGCTATCTTTCGATTATCTCTCAATTGTGTCAAGATAAATGTTTTGCTCTAAACTACCCAAAACGTCCATTGATATAATCTGCTGTTCGCTTTTCTGATGGTTCAGAAAAGATTTTCGTGGTTTGGCTAAACTCCACCATCTCGCCTAAATACATAAAAGCTGTATAGTCTGAAATTCGGGCTGCTTGCTGCATATTATGAGTGACAATCAGAATCGTCACTTTTTCTTTCAACTGACTAATCAATTCTTCAATGCTGGTAGTGGCAAGAGGGTCTAACGCTGATGTTGGTTCATCAAACAGAATAATTTCAGGAGTTGTCGCTAAAGCACGAGCAATGCACAATCGCTGCTGTTGACCGCCGGAGAGGTTAAAAGCCAAATCATGCAAGCGGTCTTTTGCTTCATTCCACAAAGCAGCATTTCGTAGTGCTTGCTCTACTTTTTCATCGATTACACTGCGCTTAGACTCTCCTCGCACTCGCAACCCATAAGCAACGTTTTCATAGATTGATTTGGGAAAAGGGTTGGGTTTTTGAAACACCATACTAATCCGCATTCGCACTTCTATGGGGTCAACTCGACGTTCTAGAATATTGATTCTATCAGAGTCTAATATTATTTGTCCTTCGTAGCGATTACCAGCGTAAAGGTCATGCATCCGATTAAAACACCTTAGCAAGGTAGTTTTACCACATCCTGAAGGTCCAATAAGCGCTGTCACCTTATTTGCTGCTACAAGTAAGTTAATATCCTTTAAAGCTCGGATTGAATTGTAATAAAAATTTAGCTGCTTGACTTCAGCTTTAGGCTCGATAGCAAAGGGGTTGGACGAGGGATTTAGTGTTTTTTCTACCATTTTATATTTCTACGAAGACGATAGCGTAGATAAATTGCTACAGCATTCATACCCAGTGTCATTAAAATCAGAATAATGCCTGCGGCTGCCGCGTTGAATTGAAATTCTGGGTCAGGACGAGACACCCAATTAAACATCTGAATTGGTAGGACGGTAAAGGGAGCTTGTAACCAGGAAGAAGAAATATAAGGAAACTCATCTTTCATCGGAGAATCCGGTAAAAAAGCAATGAAAGTGAGAGCGCCAATGGTCAGCAGTGGTGCAGTTTCGCCGATCGCTCGTGCTAAACCAACAATGATACCAGTAAGAATAGTACCTGCTGAATAAGGCAATACATGATCCCAAATTGTCTGCCACTTGCTTGCTCCTACCGCATAAGATGCTTCACGCATGGTGTTGGGAATTGCCCGGATCGCCTCACGAGTAGTAACAATTATAACTGGTAGCACTAGAAGAGCCAAGGTTAATCCAGCAGTGAGGACACTTTCACCCAAGTTTAATTGATATACGAATACACCTAATGCTAGTAACCCATAAATAATTGAGGGAACACCTGCCAGATTCGTAACGTTGATCTCGATTATTCCAGAAATCCAGTTTTTACTAGCATACTCTTCTAAATAAATACCAGAAGCAATACCAACAGGAATAGAAGCGATCGCTGTTACTAGCATGACTAAGACTGTACCTACCCAAGCAGAGAGAATTCCTGCTTCTTCTGGCTTACGACCAGGGAAGGAAGTAAAAAACTGCCATGAGATATGTGAGAAACCATCAATCCCCAAATCAATCACTAACGTTAGTAAAGTGATAATTCCTACTAGCACCGATAGCACACCAATAATAGAGAATAATGCATTCCATATCTTATGCCGACTGATTATTGCTCGGAGTTCCCGTAAATTTTCTGCTGACATACTAATATTTTTCCCGGTAACGCCTGCTCAAAAAGTAACCCAAGACGTTTAAAACCAGGGTTATTAATACTAAAGTAAGACCAACAGCAAAAATACTTTGGTACTCTAAACTACCATGAGGCAAATCGCCAAGACTGACACTCACTATATAAGTAGTAATCGTAGCAGCTTCATCCATAGGATTAAAAGTGAAATTGGGTTGTAAGCCAGCTGCGATCGCTACAATCATTGTTTCACCTATAGCGCGAGAAATTCCTAGAATATAAGCTGCACAGATGCCAGAGATAGCCGCGGGGAAAACGATTCGCCAAGCTGTTTGCAGGCGCGTAGCACCCATAGCATAGGAACCTTCTCGTAGATGCAAAGGTACAGCACGCATTGCATCTTCACTAAAAGAGCTAATATAAGGAATAATCATGATGCCAATTACTAACCCTGCACTCAACATATTAAAGCCGGATAAATCCAAAAGAAAATTTTGCAATAATGGCGTAACAAATAGCAAAGCAAAATAGCCATAGATGACTGTAGGAATACCTGCCAGCAATTCTAAGCAAGGTTTTACCACCTCACGTAGTTTGGGAGGAGCAAATTCACTAAGGTAGATTGCGGAAATTGTTCCTATTGGTATTGCTAGTAACAAAGCAACTAGGGTAGTCACTAAGGTTCCTGAAACTAGGGGTAAGATTCCGTACTGAGGATTTTCAAACAAGGGTGACCATTGAGTACTTGTAAGGAATTCTATTAAAGAAACTTGGTTGAAAAAACTTAGAGATTCATAAACTAGGACACCAATTATTGCAGCAGTTGTTATTACTGAAGAAAATGCTGCTAGAAACAATAAAATTTCAATTGCCCGTTCCCACAGATTGCGTATTAGCTTACGAGAAAAATATGATTTTTTAAAAAATGGTAGAGGTTGCTCAGTCATAAGATCATTGTTTATTACAAAAAATAAGCGACTAGCAAATAACTATTTGCTAGTCGCGCCTTGACTCAATTACTCTACTATCTTGCCTCTCTGCGTTGCAGTTCTTCGATTCGCAGTCCTACCGCTTCCTTCCCACCAAATACTGTGCCAAGCCGACGCTTTTGAAAATGTGATGCAGCAGTTTTATAGGCTTGAGCAGGTAGAGGGATGTACTTAACTTCGCTTACTAATCTAGGTGCATTACTGATGTAGTACTCGACAAACCGCTTTACATCAGGTCGGCTGGCAGACTTAGCATTTACATATATAAAAATTGGTCGAGATAGGGGTTGATAATTACCGTTCTCAACTGACTGCCTTGAGGGTACTACAGCGCGACCGTTAGTACCAACGATTGGTACTGCTTTCAACCTTCCCTTATTTGCTTCGTAATAAGCATAGCCAAAATAGCCCAAAGCTCCTCTATCTCGACTTACACCTTGTACCAAAACATTGTCATCTTCACTACCAGTATAATCAGTTCTGCTAGATTTAGATTTGCCTACAATAGCTTCAGTAAAGTAGTCAAAAGTACCGGAATCAGCCCCTGCTCCATACAGCTTAAGAGGAGCATTAGGGAACCCTTGACGCACTTGATTCCAGTTTTTTATTTTGCCCTGCGCTGCAGGTTCCCAAACTTTTTTGAGTTCAGCAACACTCAAGCTTTTCACCCAAGTGTTTTTAGGATTAACTACAACTGTTAGAGCGTCATAAGCGACTGGTATCTCCATGTACTGAATACCAGCCTGTTTACATGCAGCTATTTCCTTGGCCAAGATAGGTCTAGATGCATCAGAGATATCTATTTCTCCACGACAGAATTTTTTGAAGCCACCCCCAGTACCGGAAATACCAACTGTTACTCTACCACTACCCTTCTTTTGAAATTCTTCAGCTACTGCTTCAGTAATGGGAAAGACAGTACTAGAGCCATCAACTTTGACTATGCTTTGATTTTGTGACTGTACTGCAGGAACTGATAAACCAATTGTAGCAGCCACTAATGAGATGGTACTTATTAATTTAAAGCGACTAAGACATTTCATTTTTTCACTACCTCAACCATTGACTTCTGATTTCTATATTCTGTCCAGAAGCTTAGTTTCCTTAAAAAAATTAAATACAATTAAAGAAAGTCTAAACTTTTTATACTTTAAGGTAGTAAAGTTAATAAAAAGCTAAGGATAGCTTATAAAAAAGTTAAAAAAATATTTTTTCGGAAATGCTGCAATTCTAAATCCACAAGTTAGGCGTTGTACAACGAAAAGATCATGAACTAAAAATTAGAAACAGACCAGTATTTCAGATAGTAAGTTAAGAGGCGAATGGAGGCTTCAAGAATCTCAAGAGATTTGGAGTAACAAAAAGTTTGACGATGCAAACGAGCGATCACGGTGGCGTAAACGAGAATTTTCTTCGTTTTACTCGTGTCATGGTTCTTTTGCTAGATAGATGGTCACAATTGTCAATAATGTCAGGAGAAACCGGATAGCCATCCGTAATGTAGAGAAAACAACACCAACCTCGAAAAATCTACTACAAGTGACGAAAGGTTTTACTACTGCGATCACGAATCATTGCGTCAGCCATTTTTGACTACAGAATTTGATCTACATCCTGTACACTGCATCATTCTTCTATCATATTTTTATTGTGCAATGCCCAAATTTCACTCTCAAAAACCGTATATTATGAGCTTTAGCTCCTACCTCTTGCAAATTAAATGTCCATTAGCTCATAAGGAGACTCAAATTCAGCAAAAATAGCCAGGCCCTGTAGAGCCTCTCGAAGGCCCTAGGAGCGTCGAAATCGGCGCAAGCATCCATCCGG
>QQTW01002334.1_pt1 | contig 13713 bp, 12 predicted proteins | sample 1904831 | NCBI WGS metagenome assembly QQTW01 (sample SAMN09435610, study PRJNA476489) | Subsurface metagenome, whole genome shotgun sequencing project. | reverse complement strand
CATCTTTGCAAATTTGATCTGCTGTGCAGCTCTATGTATATTGTTAGACAGTCCGCAGTACTGAAAACATACATGAAATGAATCGTGATCTACCTCTGTGCGCTATCCCCTTCATCGTCACTTTCATCGCTCAGATCGCTACTATCATCTTCCTCTAATTGCTCCTTTCTGCGTCGTCTCTTCACGTTGGGCGCAGGGCCGACGGTATCTCCACTAGCACCCGCCCCAGTGACCATACCACCCTCTTCTTCATCTTCACCAAATCCAGGTGGCGGCAAGCCTGCAGACCTGGGCGGTGCCTGGAAGTAGTCCCACGCGACACCAGTAGGGATGGGCGGGGAATAGGTGCGCTTGATATCAGCTGGATTAGGGTGCCATCCTGCTGCACGGAATCCTGGAGTGTTGAAGACGCCTTGATTGACTGTAATCAGTCGTTCACCGACACCATCGGCAATATGAGTGAGATATGAAGTTCTTAGGTTGTAAATGATGAATCTGTTGACATGTCAGATCTGTGATAAACTTCATGTGAGGCGTACTTACTCTTCATTCTGGAGTAACGACATCTTGCCCTCGGTTGACCATTGCAATCTGCGTGACAATGAAGTAGTGAACTATCCGACCATGCTGAAAAGAAGTCAGGCAGTGTGACAGGCGGATAGCTGAGGTTCATGAAGGGATGGTGGTAGTGGGGGAGGTGGTCTTCGTCCCTAGATTCCCCAGAATAGTTTACAACCACCACCTCTACAACAACCAAGTCTAGACAAGATCAGGGAGACCTGTATTTCAACACAACAACCATGGGTCTCGTCGATTACTCTGATTCGGAAACATCAGATTCGGCGCCAGCACCGACGAAAAAGGCCAAGACGTCCAACAAGCCCAGCTTCGAGAAAGTGGTTGATCGATCAAACCCTCATAAGATTCGCGTGCAGCTACCGCAGCTATCCAATGAAGCAGACTCGGGAAAGACTCCTAATGACGACGAGCCGCCAGCTAAGAAGCCCCGAACAGGCGGAGGAGCCTTTAGCGGGTTCAACTCGATGCTACCAGCACCGAAGCGCAATGGTCCAGGTGCTGGACGTGGTGTAGGGAACGACAAAGGAGGTGTGAAGGGAGGGTTAGGTTCTGGATTCAGTCTCAAGACAGGCGCTGAACCTGCATTTGAAAGACGTGCAACATCAGATTATGGCGGTACAGAAATGGAAACACCGGCTCCCGCTGTGCAAGAAAAGGACTCTGTCGTGAAAGAGGAAGTTTCGAAGACGTCATCTCTACCCCAAGTGGAACCCTTTTTAGACCTACCACCATCATTACCTACCGTCAAATCGGAGAGCCAACCACCGAGAAAGACGACAATGTTCAAACCGCTGTCTGTTGCGCGCAAGGCGCAGAAAAAGCGAGCCGTCGTTGCTGATACGGCATCTCCACCCTCCGCGGACGTCAAGAAGTTAGATATGAAGCCTCCATCCGCTCCTAGGCCCTCTTTATTCTCCATCGGACAATCAGAGCAATCATCATCCACGGCTCAATCCAATGGGGACTACAAGCCCGTGATATACGAAATCAGCTCAGTCGATGTGCCAGCAGAAGCCTTGGAGGACATCTCTCCAAACATGGAAGATGGAGGATTCCAAAATGACACAACTCCACCAGAGGTCCAGCACGCAAGTACCGCATCAACAGGCGGATCAACAACACTGGACTCCATCGCCAACGATCTCGGTCTCGATGATAATGCCAAGCGGCAATTATTCGGCCGACAGAGAGGCGGACGACAAGACCAAAGCCAATCAGCTGTGAAAGTCATCAATTTCAGCACCGATCAAGAATACGCTGCGAATGAAGCGTTGCGGGCAGCAGGCGAAACTGTCCAACATAATCCCGTCCGAGCAATCGCTCCGGGTAAGCACAGTCTCAAGCAGCTTGTCAGTGCCGCCAGCAATCAGCGGGATGCGCTCGAGGAACATTTTGCGACGGGCAGAAGGAACAAGAAGGAGGCGGGGAGTCGTTATGGGTGGTAATCTATATGTTTAATTATCCTCAGGAATATCAACATTTTGTGTAGGTAAGTGATTTAGGCGATGAAGTGTGTTGCATTCGATTCTAAAGATATAGCACAGGTTATCCTGTCAATACCACCGATAGGGGATTGCTGTTTTATCAATTAACGGGGCCCGCTATTGCTAAATCCATGCCACTGTCATGAACGGGCTGGTTGGATTTCCAGAGAACTGGCCTCATGAGGGGGGAATCTTGTGCGGTATTCAAGCCGCGCCATTTTCTGTGTCGCAAATGTCCATCGCCGGCACCATATCTCGTTCTCGTTGGGAGCCACGCGGTTGACAAAATAAATGGAGGAACTCTGCAGAAACCGCTAACAATCATTGTCGACTTTATGATGAAGGTCAGACTGATCTTCATCGAAAGTGTGACGGAAGTTGCATCTATCACCATAGTCACTTTAATGAAGATTAAGAACAAATCTATATCGCAATGACGACAATAATTGTTAGTGGTTTCTGCAGAGCTGCTTCCTCCATTTATATTGTCGCCGGCGTGGGGGGCTAGCTAGATTCCCAGAAGTAACGCACGTTGAAACCCATTTCCAAAGCTAAACAGCATCAGAAGCACATGGAGAGTAACGCATGAAATATTGATTCGAATTGAAACGCCACAGCTGGATATCATCAATGTATCGAGCTTGGGAAGCCTGCTCTGGGGAAATCAGATGTACTCCGCGTTAACTCTACTACCGAATTGACCGTGCTATCACCAGAAACACTTGCCATAGCACCAGTCGGACAGAGACCTTTCGAGAAGATTACAAGTATGTTTTCAGAAAACCATGTGTCCCGTTGAGTTTTTAATAGATTATTATGAAATATTCAGTTCTAGCTGTCATTGACCGAATGGCGTATAAAGTATTGTAGCACCTGCCCCCAATACCACCATGCAATATGCCCATCACAATATCAAGGCTGCACACTGGCACGAGTAGGCAAAGGTGTGGCAAGAGCGCGCGAAGGCAGCTCTCGTTCTGCTCTTGGGCGGGATTTGATACGACTTGCGTCATGAATGATATAGACGAAGCGCCATCCCTGATCCATTGCCCGGTCTTTTTATCTCCCGAGATAGGAAGAACGAGTGGTGATCTGGGAGGGCTGGAACGTGGTTTGAAAATAAAACCTTTCATGAATGCGGAGAATCTTATTGGAAATTGAGACCAGAAAGTCCCGGGTAATGAAACGATTATAAGTCGAGTCACGCAGCTTCTTTGGCTTGTTGCGCCTCCTTCTTTCGCTGCAGATACCGTTCCCGGGCACTGCTGACTTCGCCTTCGGTCTTCTTCGACTTGGCTGTTTTCTCGAGTGCTGCCTTCTTCTCAGCTTCCTCAGCAACGGCTTGCTGTGAAGCCTTTTCAAGCTGCTCTTCCAACATGCGAGATTGCCGCTCACGCATGGCCCGTTGAGAAGCGGCCTTGTTCTGATACCCAGGCTGTGCAGGAGGCCGATTGGTGCCTTGCAGTCCGGCGGTAGACTGGGAAGAGCGGGGTTTCGGCGCGACATTGAGACCAGCGGAGAGCAGTTGCCGCTTGTCAACCACCTGACCTTCGTCGTTGATCGTAACATCCCGTCCTTGGGCTTTGAGCTCCTTAGCGATATCTACCTCTGAACGTTCCTTGTTTGGCTCTTCTTGCTCTTCCTGAACCTCACCAGTCTTAATTTGAGACGCCGCAGCAACAGCTTCCTCGTGACGCTTCTCATCCTTCTCGAGCACGCTCCGGTAAAAACCCGTCATCCCCTTTCCTTTTCTCCGTTTTTCTTCCTCTTCCTCTCGCAACCGCTCTTCCTCTTCAAGCCTTCGCACTTCTTCTTGCTGCGCTTTATATGCCCCGGTGACGAATTTGTCCTTGTCAGCAAACTCGTCACCTTCGGCTTCCCGTTCCTTGGCGAGCAACTTCTCTTTCGCTCTCAGTTGATCCCGTTTTCGGACTTCGGCCGCCGCGAGCAGGTTGGACATGTATTTCGGTTTGCGTGTTGCCGCGTCCTCAGCCTCTTCCGCCATTTTTTTTTGAGAGGCTGCTTGAAGAGAGTCGAAGGCCGCATCATAGTCGTAGATGGACGGGTCCAGTGAGGTTGCTTCTTTCGAGTATTTCTCTGATGCTCGTGCGCTGGATAGATCACCATATAGAGACGTGCGCGGTTTCTTCATGTGTAACGAAGCGTCCACGTGATCTTGTCTTACTGGCTTGGAGGTCGCCTGATGTTCAGATGTGATGTCCTCCAGCGTGGTGATCTCCTCGACGATGGCGCCATTGCTGTTCGACTGCTCATCTCCATCGAGATCATCTTCGTCGAAAATGGGCTTGCGCTTGGCGGGCACAGTCTTGAGTGGCTGAGCCTTCTTGGTGATGTTGAGGCCGTAGGAGAGCGTGCCCATGGTGCATTTGTGCACTACTGGCTTCGATGGTGGGTTTTTGTTTAAGTTGTGGTGCGAGTGACGTTCGAGGCGCGGTCAATATATGAAGTATTGGCCACGTGACATGACTTTCCAGATGAGATCAACTCCCCACATTGACCGTCAACGGCAAGGCGCATACCTTGATTTTGAAGGAGTAAATAGCTCACCTGCATCAGATCTGAAGAGTGACACTTACAGGGAACCAGACGAAGTTGAGACTCCGCGTCATGCTGTTCGACCCGGCAACAGAACGTCAACCCCGGTTTGCCGCGCTAAACGCTCTTAACGCGCAGCTATCAAGAAACAGCAGCCGCAACCACAATCTAAGCATGAAACGACAACGCCTTCAGATCAAATCAATCGAATCACTCATGAATATCTCAGCTTGGTAGACAGGCATAATAAGATCAATAATGCGCTCATAACAGTGGTCAAACCCTACAGAGTAACGATACTCACAAAGGGCCCGGGAACAGCTCTCGCTAAGCCTCATTCGGGAGCATGTGGGTGGCTAAACATTTATCGAACACCTGAGGAGGGCCGGATCGACATACTGGAAAAATACACCGACAAATCGCAAAGGAATCACCACTAGCCTTCGCAACCCCAAGGCACTGCTCAGTCTGAACGATGGCATCCGAGGAAGACAACATCGACCATACATCACCCTTGGAAGACATCCACAATAAGCCATCTACTAGCTCTCGGTTCAGATTCAAGACTAAACGCCATCATGACCAAGCCGACGACGCAGACCGGCCTCGCAAGAGACGTCGCTCGTCACCGTCTCATTCCCACCGCCACCATTCTCACAAGAGACCCAAACCATCCAAGGACGACCGCCACTCCAAAGACATTCCCGACGACCCCTCGCTCTACGACGACACCCATATCCCCAATGCCCGCTCATCCAGTGATCTCGACCCCGACACCGCCTTCCGCGAATCCCTCTTCGATGCTCTGGCTGACGACGAAGGCGCCGCCTACTGGGAAGGGGTCTACGGGCAGCCGATCCACACCTACTCCCCTCTTCGTCCCGGACCACAAGGAGAACTGGAACACATGACGGACGATGAATACGCCGCGTACGTGCGAGCGAGCATGTACGTGAAAACGCATCAACACGTTATCGAGGAACGCCAAAAACGTGAAAAGGAGAGACTCTACCAAGAAACACTCGAGAAGATGATGTTCGAAGCGGATCTCGAACGGGTGTGGTTCCAAAAAGAAGTCGAGGAGAGCTTGAAGAGGGGTGAACAAAGGAAATTGAAAAGTAAATGGAGAGGGAAATGGGAGGGGTATATCCTCGCTTGGGAATCATTGAACATTGGTAATGGTGGTTGTATCGATCCCGCTATTGTCGGTGGTGATGATACTGCGGAAACGGTGCATGGGAAGGAGGCTGCTTCGAAACGTAAGATGAAGAGGATTAGAGATGAGATACCCTGGCCTGTCGAGTCGGGTAGGTTCGCAGATGTTAATAAAGATGCCATCGAGGACTTCTTTCGACGTAGCGCGGAGGTAGTTGGAGCAGACCTCCTGGCGACCCTGAAGGTTGAGAGAGTCAGGTGGCATCCGGATAAAGTCCAGCAACGATTAGCGGCGATTCCGAACCTTCGAAGGATCGAAGACGAGGCGACGATGAGGAAGGTCACGGCGGTGTTTCAGGTGATTGATCGGTTGTGGAATGAGGAGAAGGAGAGGAAGTGAAACGAGCGAGGAAGAAGGAGAGGGAGTTAGAGAGTGAGAGAAGGGGAGTGAGTTGAAGAATGGGAGAGAAATAGAATTGCGTCGGCATGGTACGAGTACTCTAGCTATAGATCTATGCAATGCTACTTTACTCGTCCATAAACACCTGCCCCACACATCACGAGCAAACACTATATAGACTAGAATTTAACGCTACTGCCCCGGGAGGAGTAGAGTAAGACCCGTTCATACAACCAAGTAAGCTGAAAACCAACGTAGATAGAAGAGACGGTCGAAATGCTCGACAATGATGATCAAGAATATAGCAACTAGACGTCTGAAGGGCACGTGACTCAGGCCCAGTATTGCGAGAGGAGGATTCTATTGTTATTGACTACTAGACCAGCTACTCTACTGACGACTCGGGTGTCTATATAGACGCCTAGCGTCAGAAGCCTGCCGTCGATTCCTCGGACCTCGGTATGGCCAATAGTATTGCCACGCCGAGGTTAGAACTCGAACTGCTAGGCCTCAGACGACCCTTGCAACAAAGAAGATAAGATGATTTACTGTAGCAACGGAATAAGGGATACTGTACACCCCCCAAACAAAAAAAATGCAAAAAACATACAGCAGCGGGGATTCGCTGGTCGTCACCGATCCAACTACTAATCCGCCCCATTGTAGTTTATGTAAGGCAGATCGGACGGGATGCCCAGTTTTCTACAAGGTATGGTCGTATGTAACCGGCCCTTTCATTTCTTCAAAATATATACCATGCTCCCTTGCCCGTAGGTTCACTTGAACGATCTGTTATCGGGCCCTGTAAGAGCGTGATTGATATTTATAGGGGATAAATACTCGGATGCCCCCCAATTCGAAATTAAATACAACCCAGCTGTACCGCCTCAAGGTACCTTTTGTATGCTGATTTGCCTAAAAGGGACTCGCAGCTTGATACCACTCTTGTTCATCGTAATTCGGTAACCAAAGCCCAAATTGCAACGCTGAGCTGCTAAACAAAATAATTAACTTTTCTCTAGCACGCTTCTGCAGGCAAATTTTCAGAAAATGATATGTCGCCCTCAGCTCATTTTGCCTCTAAATTAGATTGAATACGCGTGCTCAGTTGCCAGTCTGGTACTCAGATTTGATGGGAGTACTACTTCAGCGTATTTGCAGCGGAAAGGTACCAGGGGGGTATCCGAGTATATAATTTGAAATGGGGGGCATGGGAGTATTTATTTTCGGTTTCGGGGGCATGCCAGTATTTATCCCTATAAATTTAGTAGAGCTCCTGTGACGGGGGCGGAAGCTGCAAACGCCGACGACTTTCCAGTAACCTTCCGCCTCTTTCAACTCCCTTGTGGCTCGGGAGAAGACAGAGTGGCTGACGCTCCAGAATCTGCATCAAATTGGTTAGCCTGGCCTAGATGCAAGCCTAGATTGGGAAGGACAGGCAGGTCGAACACACTTACTGTACCCATTCCATTCCCGGGATCTACTCCCCTTCCCTTGCCCTTAGAGGAATGAGCACCAGAAACCCTGTCCCAATCAATTTCAGTAGCGATGTGCTTGTATGTTTTCGCCTCTAGTAGAAGATTTCCAATCACCGTACGAGCGCTTGCCCTCTTTTGCGGGGTGTCCAGCCCACCAAGACGACAGGTCACATATAGCAAGCATTCGCGCGCCAGCTGCAATCTGTTGAGGCCCTCCGCCTTGCCCCCCAGCCTTTGCAAGATTTGCTTGGTTGCCCATTTGGGCGCCTCGTCGTACGCATCTTGTAGGGCTACAAAGGCCAGTTTCCCCCTAACATTGAGCATTTTGTTCACCGCGGTGGCACCTTTGATCATCTGCCAGGCGTTATCTGCTTTTCGGAATTCGGGGATCGAGTCTATGACTGCATTCCCTGTCGACGTGCTGAAAGGCACAGCCGCCAGAGGGTTGATGCTGGCCCGCCGGTCACCATTCAACGAGTCGATATATAGAAAGGTCGTATTTCGTAGCAACTGCCCACCTGCCGCGGCGAATAGCGTCTTTTCAATTGCTCCTTGATGTGGACTGATTTTGATTGCTAACTGCTCCGAATGTTTGGCCCTCCGCTGTGTATGGAACGTGTCGGATTCCTGAGTTGGCCAACAAGATGATTTCAGGCGTCGTACCGCAGCTATCCGGGCCTGGCGTATGACGCGCTGCAAGTACAATCCGTGGATGGGGTGCGGCTTACCGGTAGCCGTTCTCGCTAGGGCAATCATCCTCCTTATGTTTGATAGCAGTATTGATTGTTCATGATCGTACGGTATCGCCAGATGTACCCCTTTCCATATGAAAGATGCTGATTAGAGACAAACGAAAAGATGGGACATTACATCTCCTCGACCGCACAATTCGGATGTAACACGTAAACCACCTTCCCATCATCCCCGTCATCTTGCTCCCCACCATCACCATCTAACAATCCCGATCCCTTGACCTGCATGATCACGCAATCCCTCACCAACCGCTTCATCACCTTCCCGACCAAATCCCTTTCTTTCTCCAACTGCGTCTCTGTCTCGAGTTCCCCTTCATGTTTCTCTAGATACCACGTCATCAGCTCTTGTTCTTCCACGCCTTGTCCCGTGTCTTGCTCGTCCTGATTGATCCGGTGAACCAAATCCTGAAGGATGGTCATGTATTTGTCGTACGTAATCTTCGTTTTCCCTCCTGCATTTCCACTCTCCTGTCCACCTGGAGTGGCGTGGGCATTATCATCGGCGTCACTCATTGTAGTGTCCCCCTCTCCGTCATGCTGATTCCCGTCCGCCACCAACGTGGTATCTCCTTCCGCGGCGGTTTGCCGTCGTTGAGAATCTTCTTCGTCGTCATCGACCTCAACATCATCCTTTTCGACGCTGATGATGCTCTGTCGAAGTAGATGATAGGCCTCTCTTACAAATTCGGGAGACACATCATCGACACAGTTCGCTTTGGCGATCGCCTCGCTGAGACGAATCATGCTCTCGAGCTGTCTGACCGTGATCCGGTAACTATTTCTCCCTATCCCACCCTGGGCATCATCCGCTCGGAGTTCCTTATATTTCTCGACCAACAACGCTTTGGCCTCGGGAGTGAATTCCGGCTTGAAGGTCCTTGCGAACCGGATGTACCGCTGGAGTTGCTCTGTGGTAAATTCCGGTGTCACAGCATCGTCCCGCAACCGGTGCACGTCCACAATATGTTGCGCCAGATGCCGGTCCGTGGCTTCGTTGCATTCGTCAAGGACAACGAAGAAGAGATCAAAGCGGGACATGATCGGCGCTGACATGTTGATATTGCTTCGCAAGCTGGTCTTCCGGTTATAGCGCCCGCCGACGGGGTTCGCCGCAGCCAAGATGCTCGTGCGCGCGTTCAGCGTCGCTTGAATCCCGGCTTTGGCGATTGAGATAGTTTGTTGTTCCATGGCTTCATGAATGGCGACTTGGTCCGCCAGGTCCATCTTATCGAACTCGTCGATGGCGCAGATGCCGTTATCCGCCAGCATCAGGGCTCCGGCTTCGATCGTGAATTCACCCGTTTCTTCGTCCTTCACGACCGCGGCCGTGAGACCGGCTGCTGAGCTGGCTTTGCCCGAGGTGTAGACTGCTCGGGGCAGGAACGAGCAGATGTATCTGAGACCCAGTTACACGGTTAGTAAGAAGATTCCGGCGAGAGAGAACAATAACGGGGATCGGTTACTTTAGAAATTGACTCTTGCTGGTGCTGGGATCACCGACGATACAGATATTGATATCTCCACGCAACTGCATCCCCTCGGGCGTCGACTTGGTCACACCACTCATCAATTGCAGCAACAAACCCTTTTTAACAATCTCGTGACCATACACCATCGGAGCGATCGAATTGACCAGTCTTGAGTAGATATGATCCATATGCACCATTCGACGAAGATCTTCAATCTCAGAGCGAGTCAACGAATTCAGAAATGCTTCCTGGGCTTGATCGACGTTATCGTGCGGGTCCGGAGCGGCCGTCTGATTGAGTGAAGCAAGGATATTCGATGGCTGACCGTTGAGCTGCTGGCTCGGTCCGGCTCCAGTGGTCGACCGATCCGGAGTCACCATACAAGCCAGGAATGCCAGACGGTAGGTGAGATCCCGAACACCGAGCGACTTGAGGCCCGTCACGCCGCTGCCGCCGATATCGCCAGTGCGTGGTGCGTTGCGCAGATCTCGCAGCGCTTCAGGGCGAACTCCAGGCAGCCCCAGCTGGCTCACGTCGGGTACCACAATCAATGTGCCGGTGAAGATGCATTTCTCGCCCGCTTTAGCTCGGTCGACGATCTCACCTCGCAAGATGACATCCATGGTCCGGGGCATGCTGCCGGTCGGGATCTCTGAGCTGTTTTCCTGAATCCGCACCTTCTGCCAGTCCACGAACGTGCTCTGCCGGATATCGAGCCGCCATCCTTGACGATTGCCGCAGGTCAGATTGAGACATTGGGTCGGTTCGGTGTATCGAAAAGTTTGTTCCACGTTCGACACCACCGTCCGACACGCTTCGCAAATGAAAGTTGCAAGGTACAGCTCTGGTCGGACCTCAGAGGTGCGAGTCACCGTCCCGGACACCGACAGAAGTCGGCCGATGGATGAGGTCCGCAGATGGCGCAGTCGAGAGACCAATGGTAAATTATAGAAGGCGATGCTGAATAGCTTGTCCGTTTGTTGATTGGTGGTCTTTCCGCCCTGGCTCTCTGATTGGCTGGCGCCCACAGTAGACGCTGTAGACGTACCCTGTGTCGTCGATCCAACAGGCTGTCGATGATCGCGGAAGTACTGCGGCTCGTACTTGGCAATCATGTTATGCAGGCCTCGGGTCAGAAAGGGGAGAAAGCGGTAATAGTTTTCCGTGACGGCCGCCGCAAGTGTCCCGCGATGCATCGAAGCCAGATGCTTGTAGTCGATGTACAGGGTGGATAGATTATACATGCGCAGGCCATGGATCTGCGCAATGTAGTATTTGTTGGTCGTCGCCGAGGCGGCGCTGGACGGATAATTTCCCGAAGATGATGGATCCTCGACATATCTAGCAGCGATCAGTTTGATGTCATACACAAAGCGATAGTGAGATCAAACTCTTGTAGGAATTCCTCAAATGTCTGCTGCACCGTTTCCCCCGTGACGTCCACTACTCTGGGTACTTGGCCCGAAGGCTGTCGTGCTCCGTTCTTGACATTGCCCCGAAGACCAACAACTTCATCGTCAGGGAATCCAGCTTCGACGTCGTCAGTCTGGGGGCCTTGGCTTTCCGTGGGTGGGCCTCGCGGTTTTGATGATGAGAAGGGTGTCACGCGTCGCGCAGAACGGACACGTTCATCGCGACCTGAAGGACCGGCGGAGTCCAATCCAGGGTTTTCCGAAGCCAAAACCGCGTCAACAAGTGAAGACATGGTGATGCTGTTGATAGATTGATTACGAACTGACTGAGGTGGGGTTACGTTGAGGTTGGAGGTTGGATGTTGATCGCGTAGCGACGCGTAAAGTGGAACGCGTCGCGTCAGCCCTAATATCGCATTAGAGCGCGCTTAAGCAGCCACAATAACGTAGGAACTCTAAAGCCAGGCGTCTAATGCGCCAATAGAAGTGTCATATTAGTAGCCTAAGTACTGAGGGCCTCGTTCGCTCGTTGCTGCTGGCTAGCTCCCAGCTCGCTGCTGTCTGATCTGGGCGTGGCAGCCCGCTCGGTACGATCCGCTGCGTCGTCCGCCGTCTATGGGGCAGCCAGTCGCTGCCTATCAATCGTAGTCTCTCACAAAACTCTCTCTATTACTCGCTCCCAGTCGCTCTCTACTCATCTACTGACTCCTCGGAAGAGGCTATACAAATCCTTGGTCCAAATATATACGGACCCCATATCATAAGTAGTGAATTATCCACTGAAGTCAACGCTGTTTGGCAGCTGAGGGTAGGCTTTCCACCAGCCTAAGAGTTAGGGGTGGAACGGTATTTTCTGCCCGCGCTCAGCGGAAAAGTCACAATCAACCTCGCTAACGAGTATTAATAAAAGGTCGGTATATTATTGGACTAAACCTCCGTATAGCGGGGCAACCGGCTGATTAGGTGTAGCGGTGCGTCACGTGATGTCAGGTGATATCACGTGATGTCCGAAAACGGCTCTTCTTGACCTCGCCCGCCAAACCGCCGACAGTACGAGGGAGGTCGACAGAAATCACCGCCCCCCCTTGAGTAACTATCTGACTAATTATTCACGTGATCTGGGGATAGATACATGTTGAACTTAAAACTTTGTGGCGAGGCCGTGCTTTTCATAGGCTTCCATCATTCGCTCAGGTATTGAGATAATAATGTCTTGAATCTCTTGCTGGGTCAATTTGGCCCATTCTTTTTTAAGAGCGGTCCTGAGAGCTTCTACGTCCAAGACAGCTCCTCAAGATTTGAGTCTCTATTTGAACAGCCTTCAAATATTCTCAATGACATTGAAGTCGAGTGACGATGGAGGCCAATTTTCGAGAAACAAAATATTTAGCTCATGCTTCTTCTTACGCATGTCCTTGTTTCTAACACCATGAGTCCCATTGCCATCTTCCACCAATATGTAGTCTCTCCTAGTTGGCTGAATCTTTGCGTACTTCTGCAGCACCTGCTCTTGATAATCTTTCATTGTCATCCCCCCATTGCCGCCATTGCAGTCAACAAAGATCAATTTGCTCTTGTAGTTCCATTCTACCGCTGCTCAGATTTGGAATGTCTTTTGGCCAGAGTGATATCGTCGCTGTAAACAGTCTGTGCAATATCTTTCTTTTTTGGTTTAGATCACCCACAACTGTCTTTGCTTGCCTGTTGAGAATGAACACTTATCAGACCAAAGATAGGTCTTTCACTTCTCAAGACTCCAGCTTAGTCGTTCTTCGCAAAACTCAAGTCTTTTCATCCTACTTCGTTCATTGATGAATGGCTTAGGGCATGCACGGCACTTGTGATAGCCTTGAGGGGTCATAGCTCGCTGAACAGTTCGATAAAATACCTAATACAGTTAATAACAGTTTTATACCAGAAAGAAAAACTTATCCCCAAGCCACTATCTTTAGCCAATCCTTCCCAGGTGTAAGTCTGACCCTTCCACCCTTGACCGGTCACAAGACCAACTAACTTATCCACATCTTTAGACAGTTTTCTTGGTCGACCCGACCTATCCCTTCTATCTCGACGAGGCTGATCTGACCAAAGGAGATCCTGCAGGGTAGAACGTAGCCTGGTCAGTTCTTGGGCTATTGCACGTTGAGTCTATTCAGCTTTGTTTGGCAGCGCTTTGACCCGGCATTTTTGAGGTGTTGGCCACTCCTTCCAACGTGGATGAACCGGGGACTTGTTCTCTTTGGGCTCCATGATCGAGCAAATCTGACGAGCATTTAACTCCAATACAACGATGTATTTCTACTGCAGTCACGTGAACAATTAGTCAGATGGTTACTCAAGGGGGGGCGCTAATTTCTGTCGACCTCCCTCGTACTTCAGCGTCGGAATTGCGACGGAGGTTGCCATTACCATCGACAGTATGAAG
>QQTW01002333.1_pt1 | contig 13717 bp, 18 predicted proteins | sample 1904831 | NCBI WGS metagenome assembly QQTW01 (sample SAMN09435610, study PRJNA476489) | Subsurface metagenome, whole genome shotgun sequencing project. | reverse complement strand
ACCAAGAAAAACAACATGTGGATCTAGCCCTTTACTTGATGTAGGAGGGTAGAACATGTTCTATCTAATAGCTGGAATATAGAATGCTTGCTGGGCACGCGGACGAAAAAACTGATTGAGGTGCTTAGCAGTAACCGACAGTATACATCACCTTCCTTACGATGAAGAATGCCTTAACCTTCCCTATAATGGCGTCTATAATTACTTTCGCTTCCATCGCATTTACAGCGAAGACTACTTGATCCCCATGGTAATGACGACAATGATTACTGCTCCATAGTGACGGTTACTGCTGAATACCTCCATTGATGTTGCCACCTGCATGCTAGGTGCATCTGATTAGCATCTCGGATGGTAAGATTGATCGTTAAATAAGGCAAATTCAGTGTCTCAAAGCTCCGCCTGTCTCAAAGGCCCTCCAAACGGGATATGGGATGTTGTAATATTAGTTAGTGATAAGATATCCAACGTCCCAATCGAACCCTGATGTCGATCCGAGGAACCGCGCCTCGGGTCTCAATATCAGACTCGATGTCACAACATCCAGTTAGATCTCACGGTTCCCAAGACAGCTTCCCTTTTCTCACCACAAATCCTTCCAGCGTTGCTATACTCGCTTTAGCATCAACCATATCATTTTCAACACCTCTGGTGGAACTCACCCATTGCAGCCCAGAGTCGATTTTCAGCCTCCTTAAACACCAGCGAGCGAGGGCTATAGAATACCTCATCGCTGACCTCCTCTGGATGCCGCGGCAAACAATGCATGAACCTGCAGTCCGTCCGGGCTCCACCTCGTTCCAGCAGCTCTTCCGTGATCTGAAAGCCCGCAAAATCTTTCAGGCGCTTCGCCTTCTCCTCTTCTTGCCCCATCGACACCCATGTGTCGGTGACAACAATGCCGGCATTCTTGACCGCCTCCTCTGGGACGTTGGTCTCGGTGAATTGACCTGCACTTTCCACACCTGAACCGGCTTCTTCAATGACGCTCTTCATCTCCTGGGGCACACCGTAGCCTCGTGGTGTGGCCACTGCCAAATCCACGCCCAACTTCCTCGCGCCAATGGCCAGATCGAAGAGCACGTTGTTGGCATCGCCGACCCAGGCAATCTTTAGCCCATTCAGTCCCAGCCTGAGCCCCTCTGACGGCCGTTTTGCATTGGTTTGCGGATGCGCTTCCAGGATGGTCAGAAAGTCCGCGATCGTCTGCATCGGATGATATTTGTCCGACAAGGCATTGATCACCGGCACGGACGAGTGCTTGGCCAGATCCTCGATATCCGCGTGTGGTCCCACACGAGCCACGATCGCAGAGACCATCGAGGAGATGACCACTGACGTATCGTAAAGCGTCTCATTGACCTAGCCCAGCTTCAGCGTCGGGCTATAATGGATAGAAGTAAAATGTATCAAAAATCAATGATAAAATGAAGGTTGATACTACAGATCATGTAGTACATACACCCAGCTGAATATCGTCTTTTCCAAGAAACAATGGATGGCCGCCCATGGCGGCCACAGCGGCTTCGGTCGACACTCTCGTCCTCGTACTCCTCTTGCTAAACATCAATGCCATTGTCCTGCCGGCCAGAGCCTTCGACTCATGTGGTGCTCCGGCCGATTTGATCATCTGTTTATGGAATTGCGCTCGAAGCACCAATGCCGACAGCTCCCCCGGGGTAAGGTCCGCAATGGACAGGAGATGTCGCGGCGCAAAAGGTGATGTGAGCGGTCCAACCGCCGTCGAAGATCGAGCTATCGGAGTCCATGCTCGAATATCTGGAGTCCGGCTACTTAAAGTGGTCCTTGGCCTGAGGCACCTGTTGATATATTTCCCAGTTGGGCTAACAGTGGCCCTCCAAGCTGTCATGGTCAAGTATTCTTTTTTAATGCATCAATGTCTTGGAAGTGCCCTTGTTGCTGTTACCCTCGTCGTAGTAATGTTCGAAATGATCTCTCCATGCATGCAAGGACCAGGATGGTCGATGCGGGTTTTCCAGCTTGATTGCTGCTTTCGGCCAAGTCGCAATCGATATCAATACCAACCACCTTGATTACGTATGTTCCGCCATCCTTCCATTCACGACCACCTTAGCAACACTTTCATCTACACACTCTTATCCGGACCTGATCCCAATTATTAGTGACACCTTGAAGCTTCGACTGTTTTTCAAAGCTTATATGAAGGCCCTTCGACATGTCCGATAGCCCATCCTCGCCCCTGCTGGGCCCTACGCGCAGTGGCGACGAGGTCGACCGAGGTCGCCCCACGTCCACGACGGCGCATCGATCGCCCTCGTCCAGTCCAGCAGCAGAGTCGACGCCCTTATTATCGCGAGAAGCGGATCATCCGCGCTATGGAGGTGACAGTCCGACGACCTCACCAGCGGCGTCGTCTTTGCGCACGCTACAGGGCGTATCGTCCTCCAAGAAAGGCACCAAGGGTCGACGATGGCCGACGATGGTCGCGTTGGTCGTGCTGGCCACCGCCTGTCTCCTGATCATCATCTTGGGTTTCTTCGCGCCCGCCGTGGCGCGCGAGTATGCCTTGCAGGCGATGGTGGTGGAGCCGACGAATGTATCGGTCGACTCCTTTACGTCCAATGGCGTTCGAGCGAGGGTGCAGGCCATCGTCGGACTGGACGCGTCTCGAGTGCGACACCGAGCGGTGCGCGACCTGGGCCGTGCCGGCACGTGGATTGTCGGCCGGATCAAGAGCGAGGAGTCGACGGTGCGCGTCTACGTGCCCGAGTATGGCAACGTCCTGCTGGGCCTGGCCTCGGTCCCGGCCATGACGCTGGACATCCGAAATGGTCATCACACCCAACTCGACTTCCTGACCGATGTGCAGCCCGGCGAGGTCAGCGGCATCCGGACCATTGCCAACGACTGGCTAGAGGGCCGTCTCGGCCAGCTGCGTCTCACCGGCAAGACGGAGCTGCGCATCAAGGCCGGTCCCTTCCGCCTGGGCACGCAGAGCGTCTCCGAGACATTCGCCTTTGAAGGTCAATCCCTGTATAGCTCCTTTTCGAGCACCCGGTTTGCCTGGAGCGCGCTTCGAGGGCTGACCCGAACCGTCTTCAGGCCACGACCTCCCCGCTATCCCGCGGCATGATCTGACCCGGCTCAACCTTCGCGAGGTGCGTTCGAGGAACGGGACGAGCTGGGCCGTCGTCAACGCGACGGTGGCCATCACCAATGACTTTCCCGTTGATCTGGCCGTGCCACCGTTGATGTTTGACTTGCTCGTGCCCAATTGCATGCCTTACGAACCACTGATCGAAGTGGCCCAAGCGACGACGAGATCGTTTGAGATCCATCCGAAGACCGATATCGAACTTGATGTGGACGGAGTGATGGAAGAGCTGCCCGACGTGCTGACGAGAACTTGTCCCAACTCGGATTCGTCGCCTCTCGATGATCTGGTGGCAGGCTACATCCATGGTGAGGAGATGACGGCGTATGTGCGCGGATCCGCCTCTCAGCCGCCCCATACGCCCGACTGGATCTCTGAGATCGTCTCGAGCGTGACGGTGCCGCTACCATTCCCAGGTCGCAGCTTTGACCATCTCATGAAGAACTTCTCGCTGGCGGATGTTCATGTCAAGCTGCCAGATCCGTTTGCCGATCCAGATACGCCGGATGCGCAGCCCAAGGTGTCGGCGGTGGTCAAGGCGTGGGTGGCGCTACCTAAACAGCTCAACATTCCCATCAACGTCAGCCGGGTTCGGGCCGACGCCGACGTATTTTATCATAATAAGAAACTGGGTCGATTGGACCTCTCAAAATGGCAAGACGCTAACTCGACACGAATGAACACGACCGAGGAAGGCGGATCGACGATGTTGGTCCAGTCGCCCGTCAAGGATGCTCCGCTCAACATCACCGACAGCGACGTGTTCAGCAGACTAGTTCAGGATCTGGTGTTTGGAGATAAGTCGGTACCGTTACACATCAAAGTGAAGGTTGACGTCGAAGTGGGTGCGGTCATGGGCGAGTTCGTCATCAAAGATATTCCCGCCGAAGGGGACATCTCTGTGCATCGTATGTTTCTCATCCAGCAAGCATTTCTCTGGAATCTTTTTAAAGCAACGCTCGGGATACTAATTCATTCGCAGCCATCCGGAACGACTTTAACTCCGTCAAGCCCAATGTCGGCGATCTGAGAATCGTAGAAAGCACCGAGAACAGTTTGACCATTCAGGCGACAGTCAACTTCAGCAATCCCACCGACTACTCGGCCTACATTCCATTTGTGCGCGTCAACATTCTCAATAACGACACCGTTCTGGGACATATGACTGTGAAGGACCTAAATTTCGTACCAGGGCTGAATAAGGATGTCGTAGCCGAGGCGTTCTGGAATCCTCTGGGACTGGGTGGCAAGGGAGGCCAAAAGATCGGAAGAGAGTTACTGTCTCAGTATATCTCGGGTGAGTTCATCCTTTCTATTCGTTCGTCTACGATAGTCCGTCTGATTGGTATGATCCCAGGCTGGAACACCACCGTCACTCTCAAAACCGACGAGTCAACGATCCCCTCCCAGCCAGCGCTGGGAAGAGCACTCGCCGCACTAGAAGTGACCGTGCCGACCCCACGGCTGAGCACGCCTGGGCAACCTGGCGGCGGTGACGGTGACGACCCCTCCGATGGCGACGGCGCACCCCACATGATAGGAGATGTCACGGTAATCCAAGCCCTTTTGAACATTCACTCACCATCTTCATGATTCTCTTTCGTCATGTTTTTCAGGGGCTAGTTACACATGGTATGTTTTTTGCAGCATGAAATATAAGCATGTACGAAGTACAGATCTACCTACATTGTACGAAAAGACTGCCATCTCACAATTTGCTCCACTCACTGTTATCCATCCATCCATCGAACTTCCGCTAAGACCCCACGTGTTTTCCTAAAGATGCACCTCATCTCCTCCACCGCCACCTTCACCCTCATCTCCCCCCTACCACATACAACAATGTGGATCACCAGCATCAACGCCACGGCTTTCTATCACCACACCGAACCCATCGGAACGATTCTGTATGATCTCCCCTTCGCCGTGCCGCCGGGTGCAACCCAGACGCCGCGGTTACCGGTCGATTGGAGTCTGAATAGCGTGGGGTACGAAGCCGTTCGAAGCGCATTGGGGGGTCGACTCAAACTCGATACGAAAGCGAACGTGGGTGTGAGAATCGGAGAGTTTGTGGATCAGATTTGGTTCATGGGGAGGGGAATCGGGGCGAAGGTGAGGATATGAGAAGGGAGGAAAGGGGGGTGTGGTGCATATGTGTGGGAGGTTGGAGGTTGGCGTTGTCTCGAGGTAAGAACTGTTGCCATGGATGCTATTATGATTGCTATATACAGATTTCGATTTGGAGTTACAGTGTACGATATGATATAGTCGGACTTGGCTGTTGTTGATTAGACAAGCATGGAAGATTCAAGAATTTTAAGCTAGAATGTCTGCATCTCGAAGATATCATCGAGACTGAGTTGTGTATTCAGATCTTTTTCATCGTCAGTCTGGTTCGTGCTGTATTGATCCTGATCGATGTCTACAAGGGCGGCGTCACAAGCAGCTCCTAATCTGGTATGAAGATGCAAAGCAAACACCCAGACGCCATGCTTTGCTACACCGGTAACGGCGGGGTTCATACTCATCACCACGCCACCACTTGATTTATCGTGGAGAGTCATTAGTGTCCCCAATTGCTGTAGCAATATAGTGGTGTGGCATGTACAGTAATGAAGACCTGGACAGCAAAACCTCATCCAGAGATCCAGATAACGTCACTAGACAGGAACGTATTAAGGCTGCTATTGTCAAGGCGGAGTAGACGAAGAAGTAGGAAGTGGTAGGGAAAGACTACTCGTACTTTTGGACTTGAATGGAAAAGAAAAGAATCTTGACTAGTTCAAGAGGTTATGAAGACATAGAAAGCAACTATTGAATACTAAGTGATTATTAGATCCAATTATCGTTGCCCATTCTATCTTGCATTACAGCTCCATTTAGTTTACGCTGTGGGTTATGGAAAGAATGTCGAGTGTAGCTCCGTTTTCAAATGGCAGCATGCTATCGTGTCATTTCTACCTACCTGTGCGTTTCAGACCGAGTCGAACGGAGACTCATAGGCCGTGCGCTTCCATTGTATGCAAAGCAGCACTGTAACCTTCAGGATGGTCAACTGGCTCGAGAATTCCTGAGATTGGTCTGCTTCAGGGTACTTAGACCACGGGGATGAGAAGGTAGCATTCAGAACATATGTTCAGATTCAAAAGGCATTCGGATTTTTTTATATTTTTTGAAGATCAAGCGGTATGGAAATAACATGTCAAGTCTCCATTAGCCGGGTGGAAGGGTGCTGGCATCTACCACGTCGCCTGCTTCTCGTTCCATGAATTCGTCGTGCGGTTCTCGTAATGGCGAGCGGGGCAACGCCATCAGACCTGAATGATACCGGCAATCAGCCACTTTAAACGGTGCAAGACAATCTTGTCGAGAACGGAAGACGTACCTGTTCGCGCCGACTCCAGAATCCCAAAGGGCGCAATTAACTTCAGAAAGGAGTCTATTCGAGTAGGTTTCGCGGAACTGAGACCAGGAGTTAGCTCAACAGTATCTCTAGTATACATTTATGAAGACATTAGGACATCGATTGACTCACACTTCAACAATACAGTTGTTGGTACTGATATCCAACACCTTACCTCCAAACTGATGTGTCAGGTGGGTGATGGCCTCCAAGTGCTCATGCTTATGACGCAACGCCTCACTGACAGCCAATTTGGACGGGTGGAAGCTATCTCGGACCATCTCTTCCGCTTTCTGCTCCGCTTCTGTGGACTGTTGTTCCGGTTGTTGCTGCTGTACCTGCTCTGCATCGGCGCCGCTCATTTCACGATGGTGCGCGAGCAGCTCCTCGAAGTATTCCGGGCCTAAGATGGATACCTTGGCCAGCAACAGTTCGCGCTGCACCAGCGGAGCCGAAGTATAGTCCAACACAGCCCAGACCGGTACGAGATCCTCCAGCTGTCGTCTTGCCTGCTCCACCACGCCATCCTGCCCCGCTAGCACGATCGTCATGCGTGACAGGTCTTCCACCTCGGTGTTACACACCACCAGACTGTCAATGTTAAAACCTCGAGCAGCTAGAATGCCTGACACGCGTGAGAGCACGCCCGGCTCGTTCTGCACGAGACAATTGAGCACATGCCGCTTCGGCGGGGCCACGGAAGGTAAAGGTGTTTCGTAGAGAATGGAAGAAACGGCCGCTGGAGCAGACCACGCTGGGGGAATATCTGAGGTAGGCAGAGGGGAAATGCGACGGTGTAGAGCTTTATAGGCTAAGGCGGAGGTCGAGGAGGATGTGGATTGCTGCCGTCGAGCATGCGGGACAGCTGGTGGTCGACGGACCGGACGGTGGAGAGCATTGCGACAGCAAGAGAACCGGGAGACAGCTGCTCGGGATGTATTCATCTTTACTGACCTATATCAATGTCAGTTATATCCGGTCAATGACATGTGTATAACCGTACCCGGTTTCACCCACCACTCGGAACTTGAAGAAGCCCGTCCGATGGAATAACACTCGTCGAGCTGGTGGTGAAGGTCGTGGTGCGCGGAAGGTTGCTGACTCAGCGTCTTTCCCTTCATTATTCACTTCGGATTTATTTCACTGGCAACGTCCTTTTCCTTCTTCATCCACATCATTCGGACCGACACCTGCAACCAGCCTCTTACGAATATGTGCTGTAGATGCTTCTTGCTGTTCTGAAATCAAGCACACTATGAATGACGAAGAGAGACGCTCGGCCAAGCGGTCGAGGTTCGATCAGACCGAACGTCCCTCGGGTGGTCATGACGAGGGCAAGCGCTCCTCGAGGTTCGATCGTCGCTCACGCTCGCCCGTCTCTCGAGACCCGGGGCCGCGACGCAGTCGTAGTCCACTGAGCGCACCAGGAAAGAGTGCCTTGAGTCCGACCAGTACCGAGGATACCAAGAGGCCAGCAGATCCGGCAGCAGCTGCTGGTGAGTGCCCCATATCGCCCTATATTCAGCTATGGCGTCCAGTGGCTGACTCGAATTGATAGCGGCGGCGGCGGCCAAAATCAACGCTCAGATTCAAGCCAAGAAAGGGATCCAGCATGTTGACGTTCCCCCGATCATTTCTGTAAGCTGCCGGTGCCTACATGTCACTATAGTATGTTCGTTCATTGATGGTTCTACAGAGAGGCAGCCCAGCAGCCAAGGCGTCATCCCCACCCGCGTCAGGTAATCTCAACGGCGAGGTCTATGTGGCCGATGGCGACTATATCAAGGACATCGAGGTCAACGACCTTCGCAACCGGTACACACTGACCAAGGGTTCGACGCAGAAGATGGTAAATATTTCTGTTGCTCCATACCCACTGATACTCCCAGGCCTTGCATGACGCTGGTGTCGTCATCACGGAAAACCCCTTCCCTTCATACTTTTGTGTGCGAGGTTATCATGCTTACCGAGCCTCACCAGCACCCGCTCGCGCCCCACGTTGCCATCTGCTGACTGCCGTGACATCTAGATTAAAGAAGAAACTGGCGCCGGTACGCTCTACCTCAACCTGATGATCTAGTCATGAATTGTAGCTCATCATGCTGAATTATGAAGATGTCACCACACGAGGCAGTTATTTTCCGGACAAGAGCATGGCCACGGCCGCGGTTAGTGATACCATGATTCGAAAGTGTTGATTTATAAACGGTATCAAGCGAACTAACAGCAGCTATATTGTACAGAATCCCCCGCTTTACCTCCACGTGACGAGCACGACCAAGGAGGGCCTGGAGAAGGCCGTCGCTAAGATTGAGGAACTCATGCAGCAGGAGCTCCCGAACCTGGTCGATGAGAGGCGATTCCGTCGACGCGAGCCGGAGCAGCAGGTGGAGCGAGATGAGTTTGGTCGCGTACGCAACAGCCTATGATATGCTCGGATGCCCTGACTGACTCATCTTCTGCAGCGCAAATGGCCTGAAGAGCGCATCGACGTCAATCTGGAACCCATGCCGGGCTTCAACTTGCGTGCCCAGGTGGTCGGCCATGGCGGGGCGTACGTGAAGCATATCCAGCAAGAAACCCGTTGCCGCGTGCAGATCAAGGGCCGCGGGTCCGGATTCATCGAGAGAGACACTGGCCGCGAAAGCGACGAACCCATGTATCTGCATGTCGCGTAGGTGGATCGTGTCTGGTGCAGCTCGGTAGCAACTCTGCTAACTTTGCAACTCCAGCGGCCCTGATGCAAACGAGGTCCAGCATGCCAAAGAACTCTGCGAGGACCTGCTGGCGAATGTGAAAGATCAGTACGAGCGCTTCAAAGAGAATCCGCCGCCACATAGCCACGGGGGATATGGCCATAATCCGAACTACCAGCCAAGGCACGATCGCGGGGGCGGAGGAGGAGGATACCATAACAATCCGTATGGTGGATATGGTGGAGGCGGGCCGCAGGCACACAGCCCCGCCCCACCGTCGTCCGCCATGAGTCCGACGAGCCAGGGACCGCCCGGATCCGATGCCGGACCGCCGGGTGCGACCGACTACAGCGCTCAGTATGCGCAATACTATGGCGGCCAGGATCCCTACGCGGCGTATGGCGGCTATCAGAACTATGTGGCCTATTATCAGTACTACCAGCAGCTCCAACAGCAGCAGCAAAGTGGAGCGGCAGTTGGGGCTGGAGCAGGAACGTCAGCTAGCCCGCCACCTCCTCCGGCCGAAGCACCCCCGCCACCCCCGCCGTCGGAACCCCCGAGTAATGGTGGAGGAGGCTTCAATGCTGTAAGTTTATGCCTTTCTGCTCGAACTTAGAGTCGCGTTATGTGCTTGAGAGGGCTAACTGGCTCGGTACAGGTTCCTCCGCCGCCAGGTCTGTAGTGTTCTGCTTAAAGGCTTTCTTACAGAAAAAGGGTTCACTACTCGGTGAATGAACATAGCTAGCTCATAAGGATCCCCGCTCTATCAATGGGTACCGAACTCGCCAGGTATCTCAATCATAGGATGCTCCCTATTCAATTGACTCTCTTATCCTGAGTTTCGCACCACCATCGTGCTCTCAACTCACTTGAAGCCCCATTTCTTTCTTTTTTTTGCCGCTTGCTCTATTTACTGTCATGCCAGAAAATCATTGAACAGCGAAAGCAAACGGAACCGTCCAAGCGAGGAAGCCATTGGCAAATGAAGTCGTAACGTATCTCTCTCTCCTTCTCGTCTTTTGAGATGATCAGCCCCCGAGTACTCACGACCTATATTGGAGCGATCCTCATTCTGGGTGCTGGAGTACGGCCGAGTTTCGCTCCATAAGTCGCCAACCCTTGGATCATCCCAGCGGTGTTAATGTTCGGACGGTATGCGGCAACACTGCTCACGAGCCCCGCTGGATTCACTTTGGGCCAGCCGACCCGACCATGGAACACATTATCGTCGTCCTTGGCTTCTTTTGAAACTCGTCGCTCCTCCGGATTGCTCTCGGCCACCGGTCTTGCCGGTCCCTGTGCCTGTCCAGGCTGTCGGCTCGCACCTCCTGCTGCCCCTTGACGCTGAGCTTCGGCGTATTCGTCGCGGCATTCGGCAATGAACTGGGCCCACAGACGATCGTTTCCGGGATGAGGGATTGGTCCCTCCTCTGGAGTCCATTTACGCTACATCCAAACACCCATCAGCACCAATAGGATCAGCAGGAACGAGAAGGAGTTGCCAGCCACCGTCAGTTTGAGATCAACATCATTATCAGCAACGGAGATCGTATCATGACGGGATTCAAAGAGGAGCGTTTTTCGGTGGAAGAGAGAGGTACGTACGGCGAAGCAATCAACGAACTCGGGCGGCAAGTTTTTGCGAGCTAAGGACCGCATGATCTCTTCACGCATCTTTAATCGGTTTTCGGGCGAGATTTCCAGATCCCATGTCAATTTCGAGTTCCCCTCCCGCGTCAACTGCCATATCAGCACCTTTTTCGCCAGCAGCGCGCTGCCCAATGTTCCAGCGGCCACCAGTATTTCACCTTGATGACGGAGGGTCCAAGCTGACACTTGCTGGAACCAATCCATCCAGCGTTGCGGCCCGGACTCCGGACTGCTCTGTCGGCTTGCCAGGCGTTGGGCCGGTAAGGCGTGTGTACCGTGCAGTCCAAGAAGGATCAAGCTGATCATCCTGAAGAAGTGCATCGTGACGACCCCCTCAGGACACGTCTAGAGTGAAACGGAGAACCCTGATTGTCTCTGTTAGATTCAGAAAGAGCCGGTCTGTGGTAATAGCTGAGCAATATCTGATTCGGGCGTGGATCCATCAATCTGAGGAAATCCGCAACGCTTTATACACATGCGAAGGTGGACCGCCTTCGAAAACACGATACAGCATCTCTCGAACTCGTCTACCCAGCCCCTCGGAGTGTCTGTGCGTTAAGCATGAGTCTCGTCAGCGGAGCTTGACGAGTACGTGCTCCATCTTGGCTCGTGTTTGCATATATGCCGCACGGCTGTACGGCGTCGATGGATACATACATTGTCCGTCTCACATCTTACAGAATCAACGAGCGAATGTGCTTACGGGTGATAGTTTCAGTGGGCACATTATACATATTCAAGCCGGAACAGCAAGAATCTCCTGAAAGCCTTAGCATGATCAGGCTGCATTGCAAAGGACAATGGACGTGCAGCCACTACCACATCCGGCGTACAAGATGCCCGCAGCGTCCCTGAAAGTGTAAGAGCTGCTTCCTTGAGCTTCTTCGTCGAGCAAGATCATGACGAGTGCTTGATAGGAAGAGATGGAACAACAATTGTGATGACTGCGGTCACGGACGTTGCAATGCCGGTTTGCGGTGTGCCTATCAGCAGCTATGCCCTCGAAAACAACTGGCCAACGATTCAATTTCCGGGAGCTAAATGGGCATCATCGCCATCTTGGGCACGGGCGATCGACCAACATTCGAACCATATGCACTCAATCCTCGGAGGAGGGTACCTGTATCGACGTTCGGACGATAAGCTGTCATACTCTTCCTCAATCCCCCAGGGTGGAAGCTAGGCACGCTGAGCCGACTTTGCAATGGGCTTCCGTCCTCTCCCATTGCTTGGTTTGGAGTCTGCTTCGTCCGCCGGCGGTCTTCAGGATTGGCTTGCGCATATGTCTGTTGTTCAGATCCCATACTGCGTCGACGAGCTTCAGCGACTTCCTGGCGGCAATGATTGCTGAGCAAAAAGAACGTTTTAGCGGTTTCGAGGCGCAGATATTCGCCTGTCTCCGGATATGCGTATTTCTGTATAGGTAGGTAGTTAGCGCTAGCCTTCTTTCCCCTAGAGCCTTCCTAACCGGCCTTCCGGAATCAAAAAGAGGACTTACAACTATACAACGAGCCTCATCCAGATCGATACCGTTATGCTTGTGCAGCATCCGCGCGACCTGCTCTCGATACTCCACCCTCTCTTGGGGTGTCAAGGCTCGTACTTTCTCCCTCTCCTGTTCTGGCGTCTTGCGCATGATTCTGGCCGCTTTCTTTCCTACATGTCCATCGAGGGTGCGCGATAGCGCCCATTGAAGGGTCTTTGTGCCACCCAGTACGCCCGCAGCGGTCAGGAAATTATTGCGGTTTTGATACAGCCATCCTCCGACTTGGTCCGGCCAGGCGGGAGAGGAACTTGGATCCTGAACCGTCTGGGAACCGACCTGTTCGACAGTGGAATCCTGCGCAAGAGGCAACGCTTGAATGGTCCGCAATCCGAGAAGAGCAAGAACCGTGGAATGGAGAAGTCGCATGGCGTATGTGGCTGCAAACCCACGAACGTCCAGCAGAACTGAGACCTCCGGGGAAACTTGGACGGACCCATGGCCGAGGGAGCTTCTGTCAGTATATGAGCCAGTGGATCAATCGGAACCGGCCAAGTTTGATGCGACAACATGGTTCAAAGCGTTGCACTTGCGAGATCAATCAAAACTCAACATAGAAACCATAATCACGTTGGACGAGGCAGCTGATCAAGCATTCCATCTGGGTTTCTTAGCCGGGGCCAGTGCAGCGATACGACGACGACGATGTGCGCATGCAAATAGGCCAAGCCAGGAGGGACCGCGCATCAACCACCGGACGCCGTTTCACTAAGGCGAAGCTTCCGGTCTTTCCAGGCTTCGTCGATCTAGCTTCACCATAAACCAATGGCGGTTCTCGTTCATATTCGGATGCAGCGACGCGATCATCCGCCTCTACGCATTCACTTCCTGAACCGGTAACTTCAGGGAGCTTGTACGAGTACGAGCAGCTGATTTGGAGGTTACGAGATCTCTTCATGAACGTTGCATGAAATGATGTCGGATAAAATCATCTGGTACCCGTATTCTCGATGGCTTGGGGCATTGCGTCGCGACACGATGCCAAACACGAGCCAAGAGTCGGGGATTGAACATCGTCAACGGGGAGCTTCAGTACGAATACGACTAAGGAGGTCGGCAGGGCTGTCTTCGACCTTGTCATCCGTCGGCTGCGTATCCATCTGGTCGTGCCGGGAGTATATGAAGATGGAGAGGCCCGGCTGGGGCCGAAGCCTCCTACGAGACGATCCCATCTTTCTTTCTAATTCATCCGTGGTGGCTGTCAAGAGTGGCCAGCTCTCTCTTGACTGGCTTTTTATCTCCATCCTGTCTTCTTCCCTCTTGACGACGTCTTCCTCGCCATGCATCTC